>JGI12635J15846_10000670_pt1 | contig 29673 bp, 23 predicted proteins | sample BlaSpr_A8_OM2_M2_FD_15846 | JGI IMG/M metagenome (IMG submission 15846)
AACCAGCCAGTCTACGCGCCGAATAGCTACGGCGGCCCGCGGGCCGACCCGCAACACTACCGCGAACCCAGCTGGTTAGTGGAAGGTGCCGAGATCATGCGCACGGCTTACGTGGCGCACAAGGACGACACCGACTTCATCCAACCCGGCACGCTTTACCGCCAGGTGATGTCGCCCACCGAGCGGGATCACCTGGTCGGCAACATCGTCGGGCACCTGAGCCAGGGGGTGGAGCGCTACATCCAGGAGCGCGCGGTGAAAAGCTACTGGTCCCCGGTCGACCGCGACCTGGGAGCGCGCGTAGCCAAAGGCCTCGGTTTGGAATCACGCCTGAATGAACTGTTGGCAGCAAGCTAGAGAGTCTACCAACGGACGAATGTGGCTCCGAGCAGCGCTTCCTCGCGGCTGTCAAGATGCAACGCTGAACGGAGCCACCTCTGAAGGGAACTGAAGTTGGATGACGAAAGCCAGGACCGTAGCATGAATGCCGATAATTCAGTATTCGCCATATATTCCGAGAAGACGCAGGTTGAAGACGCAGTCAACGAACTTGTCGCAAACGATTTTGCCAAGGAATGCATTTCCGTCTTGTGCCCAGGAAACGAGGCCACCAGAGAGTTCGCTGCAAGAAAAGGCACACATACACCAATAGGAACCGACAAAGGCCGTTACGCTAATATTCCACTGGGTGGAACGTTAGGAATTCTCCACCCAGGGGAAGGCCCTCTACTAGGCGCCCTCCATGATGCGCTGATTGATATGGGTGTTCCATCCTGCTGGTGTGACCGCCGCGTGGTCCATGGCAAGTTCTTAGTCTCTGTGCTGTGCCATGGTCCCGACGAGCTCTTTCGAGCGGTCGGTATCCTCAGGTTTAAAAGCGCGATTGACATTGCCTGGGCTGTACCGGCTGAGAAATACTGGGAGCGCGCAAACACCAACCACAACGTAACCTGAGCTTCCTTCGCTTGACATTGCATCGCAGCGGGCGGAGATGATGACGAGCGGCTAGAACAACCTTCGCGACACTATCATTAATGGTGCAGCGAATCCTACCCAGGTCGTCAGCGACAGGATCTCGCTTGCTCAAGCATCCACAGTTTTTGCAAAGTTCAAGAATCGCGAGGCCGTTCTCCCGAACGCGTGCATACCCTAAGCTCGCAGCGAGCTTGTACTTAACTGTGCGATCGAGTAAGTGCGGCCAGTTTGAAACTAGTCTGTGGAAAGCGCCGAGTCGGCGCGAACGGCACGTGTGACCAGGAACGAACTGCAATCGCCATCGCTGACAATACATCCGCGTGAGATAAGAAGAACCCGTCCGAAGGTCGAAAACGTAGAAAGCCGGTGCGAGATGACAATGCAGGTTGACAAACTGAGATTTCGCCGCAGGCCGTGAAGGATACTCGCTTCTGCGGCCTGGTCAAGACAGGAAGTCGCCTCATCCAGAATCAAAACTCGCGGTTGTTGTAGAAGGGCTCTGGCGATGGCAAGGCGTTGGCGTTCTCCACCCGAAAGCTGGCACCCGTCAGGTCCGATTCGCTGGCGAAGGCCGTTGGGCAGTGATCCCACGAAGTCGGACAACCCCACCATCCGGATCGCGTCTTCCATCTCCTTCTCGGAAGCTGCCGACCGGACGAACTGCAAGTTGGTCGCGACCGTGCCCTCGAACAACACCGGATCGCGCGGCAGATAACACACGCTCTGGCGCAGGCTCTTGATTTGAATCTTCCGGATGTCTTCGCCACCTAACCGGATTTCGCCCGAAACCGGGTCATATAGCCTGGCGATAAGCTTGACAAGCGTACTCTTCCCGGCGCCGTTCTCTCCCGCGATTGCTACCTGTTCCCCAGCTTGTATCCGAAGCGATGGGATGTGAAGCAAATCCTTGTTCCTGGTGTAACCAAACTCGACCGCAGCAAACTCGACAACGGCGGGATATCGTCCGGCGAGTATGAGTGCTCCCGCAACACTTGTGACACCCGGCCGCAGAGCCAATGCGGCTTGAACTTGGCGAATGCTGGCAAAGGTTTTCTGCGCTCTGGCGTAGAGCTCGGAGGCGCCACTGAGTGGGTCAAAAAGTTGTGTCACAAAACCGTAAAAGGCAACCAGGCTTCCAATACTCAATGTGCCCGCGAGCACGCTCTTCCCGCCATAGCCAATTACTGAGGACATTGCGAGAACAATCGCGAAAGAACTCCAGACTGTGAACCAGGTGGAGGTGCGATAAAGCCGCTGCAGTGACCGTAGTGAGTGCGCCAGAAGCCGGAACGCCCGTCGCTCCTGTCGTTTTTCCTGGCCAAGAAGCTGAATCGAAATCACCGACGAGAGATGCTCCTCGAGGAAGTTACTCCATGCGAGCTGATCGTTTGTGCGTCATCAGCGTGGGTTGCAAGCTTTTTTCGGAAGTACTGCCTTGTCACTAGGAAAGCGGGAATCAGAGGAAGGACGGTCAACGTGAGCGCCGGGCTCAGCGCGGACATAGCTGCTAATGTGAATGCGGTCGTAAGCAGCATCCGCAGAACCGCCGGCAGGAGATCGGATCCGAAATAGGAGATCTCCTCGATTGGTTCCTTGAGTGGATACATGGCCGAGCCCACCGGTGTGTCATCGTAGTAGTCCGCAGAAAGAGTATCCAAATGCTTGAGCAGTTTTACTCTCAGCGTGAGCCCCATTTTCTGGGAAGCGCTGAGCATCAGGTAGCTGCCCAGGCTAGTTAGGGCAACCCTCCCCTGGTGACCGAGGAAAATCAACGCGACCGCGAGCAGCAGCAGTCCAACGTGACGTTGCGGAATGATGCCATCAATAAGCCACTTAAGCAGCAGCGGCGAGAGCAACGCAAGAAGGCTGCCAATAGTGATACACAGGAAACTGGCCAGATGCCAATGCAAAAGTGGCCGAATTTCTTTGATCAACCAAACGAGTTCGGGCGGCGGCCAGTGGGACGTTCGCTGCTGAATGACAGAGGACAACGTGCGGCTTCCCCGAATGCCGGCGACATCAGCAATCATGTCGAGCNTAGGGACGCGGATGGGATTTGTCCAGAAAATCAGTGCTTTGTCCGGATTTCCATCAATCAACACAAAGTCCCGAGAGAAATCATCGAAATGAGGGGCCGGGAAATAAGGAAAAACGTCCGAAAAAGCGACAAGCGAGTCCAATTGAGATGGAGAAATTTCACCAGCTGGGTTGCAGATTACGCCAATTAGCGTTACGCTGATTGGCGTAATGACTCCAGAAAATCCTTTTGTATTTGGCGAAATCATCGACGACGCGAGATTTGTCGATCGGACGCAGGAGTTGAGCCAATTGGTGCGCGACTTGGCGGATGGTCAAAAAGTCTTCCTCCTTTCCCCGCGACGCTTTGGCAAGAGCTCCTTGGTGGCCGTTGCCATGCTCAAATTGAAGAAGAGGCACATACACACGGTTAATCTCACTGTAAGCAGCTATTCCAGCTATGCGCAGTTTCTCGAGAAGTTTGCGGAGAAAGTGCTGCGCGCGGCGGGTCCGTGGGAGCGAGTAAAGGATTGGATTTCGCGTTTCGGGCGGCAGGTCAAGCCCGATATCAATTACAACATCAATACGGGCGAGGTAAGTGTTTCGATTGGCAAAGGGACCGGCTTCGACCCTGCTCCGATCGCCCCCGATGTTTTTGCCTTGCCTGGGGAGCTGACGAAAAATGCGGGCTTCCGCATGGCTATCTGCCTCGATGAATTTCAACAAATCTCGGAATTCGACGGAGGCTCGATCGAGAACGCAATTCGAAATCAAGTTCAGCAACAGAGGGAAGTGGGCTACGTGTTTGCCGGGTCCCAGCCTTCGCTCATGCAGGAAATGCTTTCTGCTAAGCGCCCTTTTCACAAAGCGGGCCCCCAAATGTTTCTGGACAAGATTCCGGCCGAGGCTTGGGAGGACTTCATAACTTCGCAGTTCCACAGACGGGGGAGAACAATCGATGGTGGTGCCCTGTCTGCTCTGCTCGCTACGGCTGATCTAATTCCCTATGACGTGCAGCGTATCGCACACGAGCTTTGGGACTATGCGGAAATCGCGGATAAACGCACCTTGAGTACCCCTGATGTCAAGAGGGTCATTGATAAGCTTGTGATCGGCCAATCTACTTACTACGAGCTCCTTTGGGAGCAACTGCCGGCTCGACAGCGTGCGACCTTGCAGGCGCTGGCCCATCGGGGAGCGGCGGAGATATATTCCCAGGCTGTCCGCGGCGAGTTTCGCCTCGGCCCGGCGTCAAGTGTTCAGAAGGCGCTCCACTCCCTGGATGCGCGCGATATTATCGATCGTTACCGGGGGGAGTATTTTTTTCTGGACCCTTTGCTCCTCTGCTGGATCCGATCCAAAGTCGCATAGCCTATACGCCGTTCAGCGTTACGCCAGAAGGCATAACCGCTTGCGCTCCTCGCTATGGATGGCAAACTCCTGTTTAGCACATCAGGAAGTGAACTTCGGCTGAATGCCCACGGGTCCTCTGTGAGAACTCACTCTCCCTTACGCAGACGACCTCATGAAAACCGCCGCACGATCGCGACAATTTGCCCGACGACTTCCGCATCTTGGTGAAGTCGGAACTGTGCGGAACGATGAAAATCGGGGCTGTAGGGATGAATCACGAGCAGGCCGCTTTCAACCGCGCAACAGCAGGCCACATAGCTCCCATCTCTCATGAGAATGATGTACAGCGGCTGTTCCCACCATCGTTTCGACGCGAAATGCAATGGTTTTTTTCGGCGGCGATTGACCATAACAAAGGACGCTTTTGCCAGATAAGGGTGAAGCGGATCGTCGTCGCCACCGACCCAGAAGAAATCATCGAGGGAGACGCGTGTAGAACCAGAAAAGTATCCTAATGAATCCCGCAAGAACAACGGGACCTCTTGGCAATCTTCGAGCACCTTCTCTAGAAATCCCGATCCGATAATCTCTGCGCGGCCGTGCGTGACTGCCACCGTCGGTTCAGCGCGGAACAAAAAGCGGTCCAACATCGATTCTGCGCCCGCATCGTCCAGATCGACTCCCATTCGTTCCATAACCGTTCGGAACTGAAGACCGTAGATGGAGCAAAGAGTAATCACCTTATGAAAGTCCCGCGGAGGAGTGTTGCTGATCTCGTAATCGCTGAGCGAACTCGGCGAGGTTGTGTATCGATCATCCTTCAGGACTTCAGCAATGATATGGCTCATCGCAGCGGCCTCGCGAATAGACAGAGTCATTCGCGTACGTGTTCTCTTGAGCAGTTGCCCAAAGTCTTCTTGTGCGGGAAGCAGCTGAGGTTTCCAGTGCCGGGCCAGATCCTTTGGGACTGTCGGTTCCTCGCCACTCAGCAGCGGCCGGAACTCAAGATCGAGCGCGCCCCAGAGCCGGGCCTCCTGAGGGCAATGCAGCTCGATCTGCGCATAAGAGAGCCCATTGTCGAAAGGGACGATGACACNGCCATCCAGGATACGGATTCGGCAACAACAGAAGCCCTTGCTGTGCTCAATAAGAAAGAGCCGATCAGAAATGCCGCGGTTCTGTCTAGCCACCAGATCGGCGGTGACATCTGGATTCACGCGCACGATGCTCCCGGGCTTGAGGTCTGGAAACGCAAATGCATCGTCAACTCCGACCTTGGCATAAATGAAATGCTGGTCGGGTTGTGACACCGACGCGATTTGCCTCCGAGGCCCCAACTCCAGAAGCCGCGCGAGTGGTGTGATTGATGGGATCGGTTCGCCAATCGGCCGGTTGCGAAGCCAGGGTATCCATTCGTTTGAGTCAGTGAGCGAGGTATCGAGAACAAGTGTGCGTTTCGAAGGCAGCTGGATCTGCAACCGTGTAATGTCTTCGAGATCAAAGCCAAAGACCCGCAGCCAGTCCGCCACCCGGTAGCCAGAGATACGACTTAAAGCGAATATCTGATGAACACTGGGCCGGAATGATCCCTTGCGAAGGTCGTAGTAAAGGTTGTGCGGAAGGAAATATGGAGAAGTTCGGCCATACCGAGCAATTGACTGCTGGGATGCCCGATAAAGAGTCAGCCCCCTGCTCGCGAGGATGGATTGGACTTTCTCTGCGACTGCGCTGCTGGTTGACGAGCCCTCCCTCGGACGCGACGGCACGGTCCCTCTCGCTTAGTAATTCCTGCGAGAACTTCTGACCCGCGCCGATTACTCGTCAAGCGCGCCTAACCCTCGGTAGGTCGCGCCTAGAGTCCCCCTCTCTCGGATGCGCTGAAGAATAACTGCTCGCAGATTGCACCTTGTATAAGTGGCGAGTGGAAGCTGCCGCCATAGATATCTCCAAGTTGTCCGCAGTGTCGGCCAGATCTATCAGGTTCGCTAGGTAAATCAACGACCTACGCCAGCAGGACACGAGATGTGGACGCCGACCTCGTGGTCGGAATAGCGGCCAGACAATGGGCGTTTTGTCCGGTTTTCAGAAACAAATTAAGAAACTTGTGGAAAGACGCTGTGTTTGCGGTACCATCTAATCCTTTCGTGGTGGGCCGTCTGATGTTGGCCTCGTCTTGGAACTTGGAGTGGGGTAAACGCCTCAGAGCTGAGCGTGAACGTCTTGGCTTGTCCCTGCGCGATGTGGAAACTTTGAGCCACGGCATCGCCGACAAATTACAGAATTCTGATTACAACATAGCCCACACCTCTCTCGCTGACATCGAAAACGGAAAGTGGCCGCCCACTCTTCACCGGCTTTACACGCTGAGTGTCGACTACGATCGACTGGCGAGCATGTGCGGCGTTCCGGTCGGCGAGGTCCTAAAGGAGCACAGAAAACTTGGCCTGCCTCGCACCTACCTGATTGGGCCTGCGCCGGAAAGTAGCAAAGCGACAATCGCATCCGCCGTTGAGCTGCGAGAGAAGCTTCGCGCCGAACGAACGAATTTGCTTCCGAAGATACTAGAAACATGGGATGAGGTGCCGCTCGTGCTTCAACTCATGGACGGAGCGAACCCGCTCTATGGATATATCGGAATGGATGACTACACCTTGCACCCGGTCATCCGCCCGGGAGCCTTCGTTCGAATTGACCCGCGGCAAAAGAAAATTCCTTCCGTCAATTGGCATAGCGATGATCGTCCGATCTTCTTCATCGAACTGCGCGAGCGTTACGTGTGCAGCTGGTGCGAAATGCACGATGGCCGGCTGATCCTGATTCCCACACACGAGTCAAAACGTAGGGCGCAGCACGTCCGCTATCCGGCTGAGGCGAATTATCGGGCGCGTGACGGGGGTCACTATGGATCTGGTGGAACCGTCGGAAAACGAAGCGCGGGCCTAATAGAGCAAACCAAGAAACGTGTGCTTGTCGCGACTGCTGCGGTCATCACATGAGTGTTTTATGGCAAGCGCTCCCTTACCCCGAGGCCCTTACAGCTTCCCCAACAACTGATTCAGAATCAGTTGGTCAATCAGGGTGTAAGTGGAATACCGCAGACTATTCAACGGCAGAAAACAGTCCGGCACAAGCGCAATAAACAAAGCACGGCGTCGAGGTTGGAACAGTCAGCCAGCGCGATATGCCAGCCTTGATGTCCGCGATGAACGGAACAATGGGGCGGGCGATTGAAAAACTCCTGGCACCACCTCCTGCCGTAACTGTGAAATAACCGGAGGTCTTATGGCAGTTCCCATCGATAGCGTGATAGCTTGTCGTGCACTACCGGCAGAGTCTCGCGACGTACAAAATCCCGCGTCGCGTCGAGTTCCTCGAGTTACCCAAGAGTAGTATCTCCTTTGTTTTTCAGCGCCAATATCACGTTGTTAACGATGTCCTCGAGGAAGGCTTCCGCCTGAAGAACAACCGTCTCGGAGACCGCAACTCCGCAGCCCACCCCTCCACTATTCACGTTGGACAGAGGATCTTCGCAACGCTCTGGTTTACGATCTTCTCTCGCTTGCAGGATGTCGATCACGACGGATTCCTTCAGGTCTACGGAGAAGTCGTCATACGTTTTGACGTTCTGCCCCTTCGCACCCGGCCACTTTTTGTTGTAGTGCTTCTGGTATCCGGCATTGAACTTGCCAACTTATGCACCCAGGATGAAATGGCAAAGGTGATAGAAAGCGACGTTCCAGACCATGATGATCGTTCCGCGCCCATTGAGTCCCGCAACTTACGGGGCTGTAATCGTATTGCCGTCCAGAGTGACCGCGCCATTCTGCGCCAGCGCCCTGCCTTCCAGATTCACGCCCGTGGTGATTGTGATTGAGGTCAGCGCCAAAATGTTTCCCCTGAAGATAGAGTTTGTTCCCAAGGTCGCTGAGCTGCCAACCTGCCAAAAAATATTCTTCGCCTGGGCGCCTCCGGCTAGAACGACCTGCGTACTCGTTATGGTCGTGAGCGTGGATCCTATCTGAAAGATGAAAACAGCGTTCGCGTTACCCTGGGCGTCGAGAGTGACGTTTCCTCCGGATAGCATGACGGTAGTTGAGGTCTTATACAAGCCAGGGGTCAAGGTCAGGCCGCTCATATCTCCGGGCAGGAGCGCGGCCCCTGTGAGCCCGGCAGCGTAATCGTACGCGATGCTTAAATCGAGTTGGGCCTGCGCTGCGGCCGGGTCGGTCAAATGCATGACCGCGGGCGGAGTAAGTGTTCCCGGTGGAAATCCCGTCACGGAGGAGCCTGGACTCAGGCCCAAATCGCCGCCGCTAACGATGGTCGGGCCGGTATTGGTAACCGTGGAGGCACCTAGAACTTCGAAATTAGCGGCCGACCCCATTGGTACGGGCGCTTGACACGCCAGCATTGTGGTCGTGAAGCTCCACACAAAGTCACTCGCGAGCGCGTTGCCAAACAGGTCCAGGACCCCCGTGGTGATCGTAGCAGTGTAAGTTGTCCCCACTGCGAGATTGCCGGATGGAGTAAACGTGGCGATCTGGCCTGTTCCGTCCAGGGTCACAGTTCCAGTTACCCCTGGCGCCACAGTAAAGGTCGTATTGTTGATGGTTGCAGGGTCCATCGCCTCACTGAATGTGGCGGTGATTACGGTATTGGGACACACACCGGCTGCACCACCCCCAGGGGATACGGAAACCACCGTGGGCGGCGGTGGAGGCGCACATGACGTGGTCCCTGTGGTGAAGGTCCACACAAAGTTGCTGGCTAGCGCGTTGCCAAACGGGTCCTTGGCACCGGTGGTAATCGTGACTGTGTATACCGTGCTCAATGCGAGATTGCCTGATGGAGAGAACGTAAAGATGGTGTTGGATGAATCGTGGGTGACGGTTCCCGTGACGCCTGGAGTCACCGTAAAAGTAGTTGCATTGATCGTTGCAGGGTCCATCGCCTGGGGGAAAGTGGCGGCAACTATTATGTTAGGACATACTTCGGCGGAGCCGGTGGGAGGGGTCACGGAAACAGGCGGGGCCGGCGGTTGGCAGGGGTTTGCGCCCGTGGAGAAGTTCCATACAAAATCAGTGGCCAGAGTGTTGCCAAACGGGTCCCGCGCCGCGGTGGTAATCGTCGCGGTATAAACGGTACTCAGTGCGAGACTGCTGGACGGAGTAAAGATCGCCGTGTCGCTTGCCGCATTGTAGGTAACGTGTCCGGCCACAGGTGAAGAGCCCAGTCCCGTTAGTGCAAAGGTGGTCCCATCGATCGATGAAGGATTCATGGCCTCGCTGAAGGTGACGGTAACGATCATATTGGGACATACACCGACCGAACCATTGGGCGGAGTGACGGAGAGCACGGTGGGGGGCGGGTTGCATCCGTTGGCGGCGGTGGTGAAACTCCAAACGAAGTTAGTGGCCAGGGGGTTGCCGAACAGATCTCTGACGCCGGTGGAGAGGGTGGCGGAGTAGACGGTGCTGACGGCCATAGGGCTGGAGGGGGTAAAGGTGAAGACGGTGTTGGAGGCGTCGTGAGTGATGGTTCCGGTGACGCCGGGAGTGACGGTGAAGGTGGAAGTGTTGACGGTGGCAACGTTCATGGCCTCGCTGAAGGTGGCAGTGACGACGGAGTTGGAACAGACCCCGGTGGAAGCGTTGGGCGGGGTGACGGAGAGCACGGTCGGCGGCGGGTTGCATCCGTTGGCGGGGGTGGTGAAACTCCAAACGAAGTTAGTGGCCAGGGGGTTGCCGAACGAGTCTCGGACGCCGGTGGAGAGCGTGGCGGAGTAGACGGTGCTGACGGCCAGAGGGCTGGAGGGGGTAAAGGTGAAGACGGCGTTGGAGGCGTCGTGAGTGATGGTTCCGGAAACGCCCGGAGCCACCGTAAAGGTTGCGGCGTTGACGGTGGCAACGTTCATGGCCTCGCTGAAGGTGGCGGTGACGACGGAGTTGGAACAGACCCCGGTGGAAGCGTTGGGCGGGGTGACGGAGAGCACGGTCGGCGGCGGGTTGCATCCGTTGGCGGCGGTGGTGAAACTCCAAACGAAGTTAGTGGCCAGGGCGTTGCCGAACAAGTCTCTGACGCCGGTGGAGAGGGTGGCGGAGTAGACGGTGCTGACGGCCAGAGGGCTGGAGGGGGTAAACGTAAAGACGGTGTTGGAAGCATCATGGGTGATGGTTCCACTTACGCCAGACACGGTAAAGGTGGATGAGTTAATGGTGGCCAGGTTCATGGCCTTACTGAAGGTGGCGGTGACGACGGAGTTGGAACAGACTCGGGTGGAAGCGTTGGGCGGGGTGACGGAGAGCACGGTCGGCGGCGGGTTGCATCCGTTGGCGGCGGTCGTGAAACTCCAAACGAAGTTAGTGGCCAGGGCGTTGCCGAACAAGTCTCTGACGCCGGTGGAGAGGGCGGCGGAGTAGACGGTGCTGACGGCGAGAGGGCTGGAGGGGGTAAAGGTGAAGACGGTGTTGGAGGCGTCGTGAGTGATGGTTCCGGAAACGCCGGGAGTGACGGTGAAGGTGGAAGTGTTGACGGTGCCAACGTTCATGGCCTTACTGAAGGTGGCGGTCACTACAGTAGTGTTGGGGCACGCCCCGAGGGCGCCGGTAGGCGGGGCGACGAAAATCACGGTAGGCGGGGTCAGGTCTGGATTTCTGAAATGATCCGGATCGCCGCATCCAGTCACGAAAATGATCATCAGGAATGCTGTGAACCAGGTCTTACGAGTGTTCTGTTTGCGCACCAGCCTTGCCTCTCCGTGTTACGTCGCTGCCTAGAAGACTCCGGCAGGGAATTCTGTGTGAGTGTGCCGTACAACTCGCAACAACACCACGGCAATTGCTCGCATCGCCCGCTCCTTTAGGCGTGGGGATTTCGAAATGGGAAAACGGACTTGCCGGGGAAATCTTCCACATGCGCCGATATTTTCAAACGGCCGTACGCATTGACTGCGCTGGCCGAAAACGACAAAGCCTCACATGTCTGAAATAGACATTGCCGGCTATTTTTTTTCCACACCTGCATTCTCTGATCAAGAGCGCATGCTTCTGCGCCCGAGCCGCGGGCATTGCCAACCGCAGTGCCCGCGAGTCAAGCGCCAAGACGCCTGGACGAAGTACGCGTGCGCTTCGGCCGCCGCCTTTACTCGCGCATACCTGCAAACCCGGCCGGTCTCGATACGCGAATCGGAGAGACCGACGGTCGTCCCAGTTCCTCGCGACACCCCCCGAGAAGAACCTGAGCATCGGGCCGCTGTATTGATACCGCTTTGGTTCTCGTGCGAGCGGAACTCCACACCCGCTGCATCTGCCCGAAAAGATCTCTTTTTGAGCAGGCAAACGTTCCTTAGTCCGGCGTTCAAACCACTTGCGAAATCGAAAGTCCGTAGCGTCGCGGTTTCTTCGCCAGCACCCCGAACCCCATTATGGCCGCGCACGCCATGCAAACTGAGCCACCCACTGCAGGCAGCGGCAAAGGAGCAAAGGGTTTGTGGCTCTTTGGTATGGCGCTTAACTCAGCGAAAATGTGCCGCAATCGATCCTGTGCTGTCTGCCAAATCCGGTTTCCACCACCCGCCATGTACAGCAGATAACCGAGTCCGCGCACCCCAGAACCTTCGTTCATGAAGTTTCACTAATTTTGGGAGAGGAGGAACAGATTCTGCCGATACGCTCAGCGAAAGGATTGACACAGCCGTGCTAAATTATTTCCTTCTCATCAACCTGCTCGCGGGCTCCGTACTATGCAGGCAAGACCTCATCCCTCGTCCCTACGCCTTCGCCCACCCTAGCGAGGGACTCCACGCTCCAAGACTGTGGCCTATACTCCTTCTATTCGCCCTTGCCCTCCCGGTGTGCGCTCAGGAATTCGTTCCCGAGCACGTCGTCTTTCCCATTACGAATTTCAAGCCCGACATCAAGCATCTTGCCCCTCTCTCCATGAAGTTCGGCACGGGGTTTTGCCTAGACCCGGATTGCCGCTTCGTGGGCACCAACTACCACGCCGCTAAGGTCATGGGCAAGTACGTCCGTATCAAGGGGGNGTTCTCCGCGCACCGCTACCTCGATTCCGACCCGGACGATGCGGGGGCGCAGGAGATAAACCTTGGAGGCGGCGGCTCGCTGAAGTACACCCCGGCTCACGACCTTGCCATCTACGAGATGCGGCATCCCGTCAAGGACTTCCATGGCATCGGCTTCGACGCCGACGATTTGGAGAACAGCCCCGAAGTGGACATCTACGCCTACCCGTTCAACTGGAACCCGAAGCGCGGGCTGGTTCGCTGGCACGGCAAGTTCATCGGCAAGACTCGCCAAGGTCTGCTTGCTTTCAGCTACGAGGAAGGCCGCGTGCGCGCCGGCGCTAGCGGAGGTATTGTGGTTGACAGCAAGACAAAGAAGATCGTCGGCATCCTGAACGGCATAGGCGAGGGCAAGGACCGCATCGCGCTCGCGGTGCCTGTCAAGGAGCTTTCGGACTTTGTTACGAGGGCGCAGCCCTATTTGCAAACGACCCTTTTTCCGAAGACCGTGTTCGTCTCTCCGGTCGCCGCAGACCTGTATCCGCCCTACGTCTGGCCCCGCGTCGAAAGTCTTTCGCAGCGCCCCGTGGAGCCGCCCGAGGTAGTCAAGCTGCGGCGCGCGGCGCAGCATCTCGCCGACTCGATGCGTAACTTCACCGCGACCGAGACATTCGCTTGGGGTCGTGACAACCGCGAGCCGGAGGTGACGGACGCATACGAGACGCTCATCCTGGACGGTTGGCAGCGCTGGCGTCGCCAAGGCAACAAGAAGCTCTACGACAACGTCCCTTTCCCGCCGGTGAACGGTTCCATAGTGTCTGGCCCTGAGTGGTCTGAGCTTCCTCGAATGGTCGGGACGGAGCTTAACTTGAAAATCCACAAAGCGCCGGACGCCGTCGTGGGCGGTCGAACCGTCCACGTGTTCCAGTACGCCGCGAACGTCGAGGACAGGGTGTGCTTGTTCCGGTCTGTCATCAGCTACGGCTTCTTCCAGCGGAGCACGACGAAATTCTACGACTGCCACGGTGAAGTCTGGATGGACGCGTTGGGGGTCATCTTGCGGATTTCGCAAGCCCTTGACCTTTCGGGACCGTGGTACCGCTGGTGGGGAGTGATGACTTATGGCTGGCTGGAGAAAGACGGGACGCAGTACCTTGTCCCGGTCACCATTACGACGCAAGCCGAGCACATGAAAACGTACTGGTGCCGAGGGCTGTTCACGGACTACGAGATGTTCGGCGTAAAAGCCCGTTTGGTGCTGCCGACTGAGCCGGAGCAGGCGCAGAAATCCGCGATCGGCGCACAATGATTTTTTCTTGACTTCCGGTGCAGTTTCAAGGTTACCGATGGAGGTGGACTCTCGACCTCCGGCAACCCGCAAGCCCCGGGATTTGTGAGTGCAAATGCCGGGGCTTCGGAAAGAACGTCGGCAGGGGTCTTGCGCGGTGGAAATGGAAGGTGCGAGACCTCCGATTCGGAGATTGATGTCAGCCATCGCAAATCCCGCGTGCCTCCAGACTGAAATCCAGTTCGACCTCAGACAGCGCCTTGCGTTGCTCTCCGAGCAAAAACTCATTCCAGGCGGAGTTTTCTGTGAGGCCGTTATCGGCCATCATGAATCCTCTACGAGACCTCATCCGTGTCCAATTGCGCGGAAATCCTTAGGTCAGTGCGCTTCACCTCGAAGGCAATGCGTTACTGACTCTACCCAATGAGTGCGCGACTCGGCGAAAATCTCGCAGGTTCCTCAATCGTTTTGCCCTTGCAAGCCTCTCGTCCTGCTCCTTCAGCATGGCGATTACAGGAATGTGTGACGCGCTCGGGATAACGAAGAAGTGAGACACTGAATCGTTCGCTGACCCACAAAAACACAAGAGCGTTACCAGACCACTATGTTGGGCATGGCATGACTCAAACCTCCACCGCCTTTTCCCTCTTAATGTTCTTTGAGCGGGACATATAGCAATGGCCACCTTCAATCCGGTTGAAAAGCGGATAGTCTTTGGGCGTGCGCGAATGCTCTCATGTGTTGCCTTGACATCAGGGAACAGCCGCCGCAATCGGCCATAAAGAGAACGGTACGTTCTGGTTATGTGTTGGTGCGATATGTTCCGAAGATTGCCGGTATCCGTTCGCTTGTAGCCAATGAGTTCGTAAGCCCGAAATAAATTGCCAAACCTGCTTTCATAAGCCGAACACGAGGGGGTCAAAGGTGACTCATTGATGAGTCGTGCATTAAGTCTTCCGCTGGTTTTCAATAATGCACGAAGGCGGTCCAAGTATTGTTCATCAGATAGCTGCCAAGCCTTGTTCGCCCAAACGGTTTGTGCGGCTTCAAAGGTCGAACGATCCACGATAGGCTGAAATGCTCCAGGAGTGATCACCCACTTCTCCCTTGCTACAGGAACAGAGCGCGATCTCAACTTTTGCGTGTACCGGCCCCAGATGAGTGATCCGGCGTACTTCTCGTTAAGAATAATCTGCCTAATGCGTTGATACGTCCAACAGCCATTGGAAGAATTCAAAACTTCGAGATCATTTAATTTCCGAGCGATATATGGAAAGCTTCTCTTTTCCTTACCATACAGGCGAAAGATCTCTTTGATGACAGCGATTTCTTCAGCGGGCCCCGGCACGAGCATTGTACGGTCGTCCCTGAGGTTTTTTCTTTCTCCAAAATTCACTTGTTGTTTTGGAGTTCTGTCGTTGGATACCAACATCCGACGTAGGCCGTATCCTGGCATAGCCCCGGCCCAGAGACCATCTTTGACCAAACGGGTCATTGCGAGAGTGACTTTCTCTGAAAGTTCCCGGCTAAACTCTGCCGCCATGACGCGTTTGATCGCTTTCATCATGACGCTTGGCAGCGTTCCCTCATTCGAGAACGGCTCGGCGCAGTAGTGAACCTCCACACCGGCACGACGACAGATGAACTCGTAATGCGCCGATTCGTCAGAATCCTGAAATCGACCCCAACGACTGACGTCGTAGACAAGGATGGCTTTATATGGCTGAAGGCCCGAAATTGCATCTTCTAGTAACTGAGAAAGACCTGTTCGATGCTTTAGACTCAGGCCACTCTTAGCGTCTGTATAGGTCGTAATGATCTCGAAGTTATGGGACGCCGCGTACGAGGAAATCGCTGCTCGCTGGAAGGGCAGACTATACTCTTGACGGCCGGTGGACTTCCGAAGGTATTGAGCCGCTGCAACGCGCTCGGTCATAATCCCTCCACAAACACAATATTTTACGGCCAGTTCGAGCGTCGCGACGCGGGCGGGAGGGAGCGGGTCAAAACCAATCCCGGCAGGGATCTGGGGTGGGGGGTGAAACTACGCGGGCCTCTGTCTCCTAACCCCCAAAACCGTTTGACCGGGTAGTATCTTCGCTGTTGAACTTGCGCAGTTCTTAGCGGTGTCGCGCATCACGGTCTCCAAGCTAGCGAAAGCGGGGCGCGTCCCGCGTCTCAGGATCGGCACTTGCGTCCGGTTCGACCCGCGAGCTGTCGCTACCCGGTTGCGCCGCACGTAAGAGATTCGACCCTCTTGGTCTCACTCAGTCTCTTCGTGTCGGCAGTTGTGTGCGATTCAGGATTAAGGACTCGCTATATTAGTCGGTGGGATGTGGAGCGCGAGCCAAAGCAGAGGCGGCCTTCGCTAGATCACAGGGCGCTCTCTTGTCGGGGATTGCGCACTGCTGCGCCGTTGCACATTGCGCCGTATATTTCGACCAAACGACGGAATTAGAAGTTCAACACCGGATGTTAATTGACACAATCCCTGTGCAAGCAGAGGCTAGGTATTGTCCGAGCGTGAGCTTCACAGCATCCCTTTGTTTCTGGAATTTGGTTAAGATGGCCCCGTTTCGGTCCGTTATTCGTTAGATGTTGAAAGACAAAGCGTGGGATGTCAAGCTGGCTTGGTAATTGCTTGACACTCTTAGCATTTAACAATTGCACGTTGCGTTTCCCTTTTGCGGGCAAGACTTGCCGCAACCATGTGGTCAGTTTGGTACAGTCTTGGAACTGAAACCTAGCCATACTCTTTACTATAGAAGCCATGCATGTCCAAGGGAGAAGGGAGACTACTTCAAGGCCACCCTTTTCCATGCTGGTACGCGCTTTGCGCATACTGGTGCGCTGGGTGTCACCCGCCGGTTGGTCGATGTCATCACCATCTCCAATGAGGTGGATTCACAGGCGAAACAGGCGAGGGATCGGTACATGAATGTCGTGCGGAGTCGCTATCAACAAGCGAGGCAAAGACAATGAAGGCGAAGACATGGAAGGTGATCACCAACACGGGCAAACAAGCAGACCTTCTGTCTGGCCTTGAGAAAAAAGAGGTTCAAAAGCCGACGCACATCAGCGCCAAGGAGTTTGTTCATTGGCTGGCGGCTGAGAGCCGTATTGATGATGATTCTTTGCGAACACTATTTAAGCTGTAAGGCTTCCTCCTGCTGGAGCGCGAACTCCGCCTTCTGCCAGTCAAAGATGCTCATTGGAGAGAAACCTCTACGACGCCATCATGCAGAAACGCGGAACGCCGCATAAAAATGCTCCCTCCCTAGACTCCTGCTCAGAGCCACGGTTCAGGTCATTGACCTATAGTGCGTCTGGCAGCGTCGCTTGTTGGCGTAGCATATAGCCTGTGACACTACACAGGACACGCGCGAGAGATAAAGCAGGAGCACGACTGTTTGCAGCTTATGAAGCGTCCCGCGCTAAGGAGCACTCTGCTGCCAGTCGCCTGCTATATCCAGACCGTAGCTTACCGCACCAGACATATATGGAACTGGTGGGCGATCTCAGAGAAATACGGATGGACTGCAACGAAAAAATGCTCGCGGTCAGAGCGCATCACAACAAAATGGAAGGGAAGTAGCTGTAGAGTCACCCAAGATTCGAGAGCTTAGCCTATGGGTCGATACCGAACGAAGCTGTTTGGCGTACCACTCGCTTCGCGAATCTGAGGGTTGACGGATACGACGACGGTAGCTCAGAAAACTAGTTGTGAAAGTAGCTTGTAGCGAAACGCGCAGAAAGTCGCTAGCTCGCCCTCCGGTCCTGTTTGCTCATCCTGTGCTGTTCTTGGCGTAGTGACTCCAGCAATCCTCGGGGTTATTGACCGCTGTAATCAGTATGGTCCACTACGAGTTGTTTGGCTTGCTCCTGCATCAGTTTTGTGGCACTGGGCGTTGAATGCGCCCTTTCCTTGTAGAGCCGGACTGGCTTGCTTTCTTCCCCATGAGGAGAGTTTCCCATAGTTCCTCTGTCTCGCCAATTCCCTGCGTCGATCTTGTTACGAAATCCGAAGCGACCTTCGGTCTTAACTCCTCGTATATGGCTCGGTGCAAGGTGAATACCGAGTTCGCAGATGCAACCTCCACCTATGCCAAACACTTTTGTACCGCGTTGAAACGACAAGCGCCCACTGGAAGTGAAAGGGAAGGGAGAAGCAAGAGGCCATTGCTGTGGGGATATGATGGCCTCTTGGCACTGTACCGCTTTGGTTTGTCTTTGTCCCATGTTTTAGGGCTACTGTCAGTGACGAGTGAACATGCGCGAGCTGCGGGAAACGACGAAAGGCGAGATGCTCTTGGAAGAGCGGACTAACAATCCTATGCTTGCCATAGCAAGCTTCCGGCTTGCCTCGGATAGTTCTCTGGCGTACAGGAGCATTTGCTTTAGTTTACTTTGGAGTCGAACATACGTCGGTCTACAAGGTGCCAGTCGAATTCGAATTCACGGTTTTCCACGGCTCCTCCTTTTACTCCAAGAGAAAAGGCAGGGACGCAGAACATCTCAGCCTACGTTCCCCGCCACCCACTCCTGGGTCCGGCCGATTGCGAGCTAATATCAATAGCCTGCTGTTCCGAAACCATTTGGTTCCTTAGACAGAGAAATGGCGCAGTGGAGGACTGGTTCCGCCAGCTCGATTCTCCAATTGCTAGGTTTTCTGGTTCGTCGGACTCCACGTGCTTTTTCTCGGTCATCATCCCAAAGAAAACTAGCGGTGCCACGGATTTCCACAGTCGTCATGTTCAGTCGTCACAGACCACATTCCTTCAGCCGTGAGATAAAGGCTCCAGGGTAGACGGTGTGGAGGGGCAAAAGCTACTTATCGGGTTGGCTTCTCCCCGCCAACCCCATGAGGCGGCTAGGGCAGGGAACGTAGACTGAGGGTCACTCCGTCGGCCCCAGGGTCGCCTGCGTCCCTGCCCTTCGTAGTCCTTTAGCATTTTTCGTTGCACCCCGTCCGCATGGCCTTGAGATCGCTCACTAGTTTCATATATGCCTCGTGCGAGAACGTGACTACATGAGATAGCGCTGGTTGTTTTGTCATCCGCGCGCTATGAACCAAAGCTCCGGGCGCGTGCAGCAACCGCGTCCAGCGGCACTCTCTGCACCGCCGAAAGAAGCAGACGCGCCTATTAAATTTCAAGGATTGATCAAAGAATGACCAGTCAGCATTTCCCTTCGGTTCTAGGCTACTTGTGACCGTCCAAAGGAGGCGTTATGGGTGGTCACACCTTCCCAGAACTTCACTGTACAATTTGCTTCGATCCAGTCGATTTAAGCATTGATCTGTGCGCAGATGAGACCGGCCAGCCGGTTCATGAGGGATGCTATGTTAGCCGTCTTTTGAGCGCACGCACTACTCTTGCGAAGCGGGAAATNATGANCCGTTCAGTTGGCTACTTGNNTCGTCGCAGGGTTTTGATCGCTCGGATTCCANCTGCTTCCTTTCTCTACTTTAATCCAAGCCGAAGTCACAGGTATGTTCGCTCGCTCTGCGGACCCGGCGATCAGGACGGGAAGAAGCGATTCTGAGTCTCAGTAAATTCAACAGGGATTGAGCAGCCTTCGTCGTCATTGACTACGTAATTCACTCGCGTGCTCACTGGATAGCAACGCATGGGCTGGGCATCGTAAGGTTTCTGCAAGTCCGACGCCGCGTCCGCATTCGTCACACCAGAATCAAGCCACAGGTCAGTTGTTTGGTTCAAGGATGACGGGCATCCGGTCGTGGACGGCTGAGGTCACACCATTCGGAGTCGTCGTCAGAATCGAGCACGTCTCTAGAATTTTACCGCCCGGCTCTTTCCAGGTCTCCCATAGTCCCAGCGAAAGCGAACAGCTCACCTTCGTAGACCTCAAAGCAGTACGGCTGCTTAAGTTTTTTGGCCTTCTGGCACTCATAAAACCATCTGCAGGAATGAGACATCTGCGGAGTTTCAACGCATCGCGGAACGCAGGTTTCGCCGCCGCTGGTTCCGATCTCGCGTTAATCATCCCGGCCGCACTGGACGAATCTTTAGCCCACCAAGGAATTAGGCTGCGTCGACCAACGGGCGGGACAGAGGGGTAAAACACCCAAGCGCATTCAGAGCAACCCTACCCCTCGGCATTCTCTCCTTCGATCCATACCAATTCGCGGGAGGAACTTTCTTCGTAAAGCCTATCGCCCTCACAGGCGTACACAAATTGTATGCCTGAGCCAACGTGCAAGAAAAATGTCCGAAGAGGAAAAAAGTTGATCTAGATCAAAGAATTGCGGCCTACAGCAGGAGCCAAGTGTTCACCGCATCGGCAACGCTCTATGGCAATCTGGAATCCCAGCACTTGCACAGATGTGGAATAGTGATCCGAGTGTCTTCGGGTCGTCCGCAACTGCGATAACAGGGTATCAGTACCACGCACTATCCGAATTCGAGCGCAAACATTTCCTATTTACGCGTACATCGAGGGATACGGCTTCGGAGGCATTAACGGAGTAATAGTGAATCACCCCAGAGGAATGCAAGATCACAGCTCACTGGTAAGTGAACGTCAAATTATCCAGGTACACGCTGTACGAATCCTGCTTGTTATTGCCGTCCATCTGGTAATTGACGGTCACCCCATACCAGTTGGCCGGCGCCGGACCGGGGGCGAAGGTCCAGTTGAGATTACTAGTGACTCCATTCAACGTGATCGACTGATACAACAGTTCGTTGTTTGAAGTACGCTGTACTTGGATCGTTAGATGGTTCCACGCATTGTTATTCGGGTGGCAAGGAATTCCAGTCGGGGTCCAGTGCGCGGTCTGATTGTTCCAAACGTCCCACTCGCTGCCGCCCGCTATGCGACACTCGTGCCCCCAGATGAACCCCATGCTGTTGAAGAACTGATTAATGTCGAACTCCAGGGCTTGGGAAAGCGCTAGGTTACTTCCGAAAAAATACACGTCATACGTAAAGTCATGCAGCGTCGGAGCCAGCGAGTGACTCGTGTCCGGCAGGCCCTGCGAAGAAAACGGTCCGATCAAGTGATTATTCCACAAGCCGTCATTGTAAGGAGCAGTTCCTCCGAGGCTGTATTGAGTGGACTCTCCGCTCATCGAAGGAGACTGAATCCCCTGCTGCATCGAGAAAGTGATGCCGTCGCACGGTGACGGCGAACAGTCAACAAAGCTCGGTGGGCCCTGGCCGTACTGGCCCCAACCGCTGCTGCTCTGGAGGTTGGAGAATGTCTTTCCTCCATTTCCTCCGCTCGTGCTGGTGCTCGCAGCGCTTGCGACCGATATTTGTAGAGCTTGCTGTTTGGATAATCCCTTCGAATCGGAAACTGAGATGGCAAAACTAAAACCTCCACTTGCGGTAGGCGTACCGGAAATGGTTCCATTCGTAGCTGCGAGGAGAACTCCTTCGGGCAATTGTCCGGACACGGTAGAAAAAGTGTAAGGTGAAGTCCCCCCGGTTACTGTGACGGATGCGTTGTAATTCAAGCCGACGGATGCCGGAGGAAGGTCGGCGGAAATGGTCAGATTAGGTGTTGAAGTGGTTGTCGAGTTGGCGGGCGGTATAGTGCTGCCGCTAGTGGGGAAAGACCTGCCTGCACACCCGTTGAATAGTAGAAGCGAGGAAAGGACGGCAATCAGAACCTCACACCGCAAAACGATGTTTCGATTCGCATGTCCTTCGTGCGTGGGACCTGTTAAGCGGTAGAACATCTATCTTACCTCTCGAAGGGGGTTCAAGAGGACGCTCAACCAGGAGAGTCCTTGAATTGGACTTTATCCAGTGCGTGACGAGCCTACTAGGTAACCAACGGCCATAAGGCAGGGTGGAACTTGCGAGTGCCCGTGACTAATCTTTCGACTCCGAACTCCGGTTTTGTTTTCTCGCCGCTGTCAGACAGCGCGAGGTCGACTAGGGAAAGTGCCGCTTCCAACCGGCACACCTGTTTGGCCAGGTCTCGGCTTGCGCCGATACACTTCGCCTTGCGGCGCCCGCCACGATGATGAACGGGCTTGGCGCGGGGCTGTGCCGACCGGCCCTCGCACCCGTCCACCGCGACCGGGAGTACTTACCGATGCCCGAAAGTTCGATCTAGATGTGATCTTTTAAGAAGAAATCCGTGGTGGAGGATAAGCCGGGCGCTGTACGACAAGTGACTGATCGAATAATGTCGCTCAAAATCTCATCATTCCACGATCTAAGACCGTCAGGCCCGCGCGGATTTGCCGAGTTGCCTGCAATCTTCCACTGAAGCGGCCGAGTGATAAAGTGGAACCGTAGCTCGCATGCTAGTCCCCCCTCCATCGGATTCTATTTCCAGCCTGCCGTTCAATTCGCGCAATCGCTCGCGCATGCCCGCCAACCCGACCCCCGTTTCCGCACTCACTCCCTCAAGACACCGCAAGCGCTCTTCCGGAATACCACTTCCGAAATCTCGTATCTCCAGAATCACTGCTTCGGCTTCATGCTTAAAATGGATGCTCGCATCGGAAGCCCCGGAGTGGCGATGCACGTTGGTTAAGCTCTCTTGCAGCACACGAAAGAGAGCGATCTCCGTACTCTTCGACAATCGTTTCGGAGAAGGCGTGATATTCGCTGTTACGTTAATTCCGCTTCGCTTGGCGAAACCCTCGATATACCATTCGGCCGCGCAAGCGAAACCTACCTCATCCAAAAGTGGCGGATGCAGCAAGTATGACATGGTTCGAATCTCTTCGATGGCCTGATCGGCCAGTTGTGCAACGTCGGAAACCATCGCCAGCCTGGCCGGTTCTGCCCTGCAATCCTCCTGAAGCAGGGAAAGGCTCATTTTTAGCGCAGCCAGCGTTTGGCCTGTACTGTCGTGCAGGTCGCGCGCTAGCTTCCGCCTTTCCTCATCTCGCACGTTAAGCAGACGCTGAGAAAGCTTTTGCAGCTCTGCTGTGCGTTCCAGAATTAGCTTCTCAAGTTCGGAGTTTGTTACAGCCAATAGCCTTGAACGCATTGAGCGAATCCACATAAGTCCTCCCAGAGCGGTGGTTAAGACGCGAGCGATCCTCTCGTTCAACTGTCTATGTTGCAACCCATCTGCCAAATATAGTAAAGATGTACTTATCCAACTATCGGTTCGCTCGCTTCGTGGACAAGATCCCCAGATGAAACGCAAAAGCGTGCATCCGTCGCGCGGCAACTGCGGGTAGTTGGCTGATGTGCACAGCCCACTGCCGCCATGCAGTCGTAGTTGACATAAGCAAGGTGGTTACTCTCATTGAGAGATTGGCTGGCTGGTCAAAGGACGTATTGCCGATGCATTAACCCTTATCAAGGCTTGGCACATCCGAAGCTTGTGCGGGGCGTAGCACCCTGCGTGACTTCATTCTCGGGGACAAGTCCTTTAAGAACCAGTCGGCCATGTCAATCAGTGCAATTGAGGCTACAACAAGGTTCATGGCTATCCGGAGGAAACGTCACTCTCGACGCCCAGGGTAACGCGAACGCTATTTTCATCTTCCAGATAGGGTCCACACTCACGACCATCACAAGTACGCCGGTCGTTCTGGTCGGTGCCGTCCACGCAAGAACATCTTTTGGTTGCACCAAGCCAGTCGATCTCATTGTCGATCTTCCCGCCGACGAAAACAGCAAGGCCGTTCACGAGTACTTACGTCAAGCACATCACGAGTCCAGCGGCCCTGCTACTCCGATGAGTTGCTAGGCTTCGCTTTCGTACTCGACATATTGGATGGCTAATCCGAAGCATTCGCGGAGCGCATCTCGAATTGCGCCAGCCTTACCCTGCGTTCCTCAATCCGAATTTCGATCACTTCCTGGATGCGGCTATCGGTACAGCGTTTGAGGGTGGATTCCAGATTTTGAGTCTTACTTGGATCTTCGCAAAGTTTTGCCAGTGAGCACGTGGGAAGTGCCGCTTGTCAACTTGTACGGCCTTCGGTAGTGTCCTGAGACTGCGTCTCACCGGAAGAATCCAGCTAGTAACGTCCCGGTTGCGCCTCAGCACAAGGGATTTGAGTAGGAGCGACTTTGAAATTAGAGGAAGTTCAGATGGCACTGTGATTGCTTGAGCAGTGTAATGGTGTGCCTAGACGAGCAAAATCCCCGGCTGGCACCGGGCTGCTTTAGGTCTGCGTTGCGACACATAGATCGATCGCATGGGAGAGTCTTCAATGCAAAACGGAATCAGCTTGGTAGTATCATCCAAGAAGACAAGGCAAGATCATGAAACTTTAGCAAAGTTTCGTCTGCTTACTGAGTATGAGTGTGAGCGAGCTTTGACCGCGATTGAGTGGGTGGCGAGAGCACAGAAGCCGATTGTTGAAGCCGGCGGCTATCTAGTGGCGAATTGTGATGTTCGATCACTAGCTCATGACCTCGACCGATGCATCACCATGAGTGGAGAGACCGTGCGTGGGTTCATTATGCCAACTAAGGATTCTGGGTACTGTTCCTATGGATTCTATCGGTATGCTTGGGCCATCAAGGCACTGCTCGCCGTCTGGGGAACGGAGCCCGTAATTGACCCGTATGGCTCGTTATGGCTGCAGGGCCTCGTGTTTGGATATAGCCCCGCCTCCATTCAACGGCTTATGTCGTCTTCGTCCGACGGCCGAGAGTCCAAGTTGCATTCGGCCCCTTGCATCCGTAGTGGCCGCCACCGCAAGGTGGAAATTTACGGTATTCTGGCACGGCTCGTTCAACGCCGCAACACCTCCACCAGAATTGCGACTGTTTGACTATCGACAGCCCGAATGCCGCATAGGTTATGGAGCTTGGAGTGGTTTTCCAGCCGATTAATACTCCGCGCATTAACTCCGAAACGCTGATTTCGAAACCCTTGGAAAGAATTTCCAGCATCGGCAGGCAGACGTTTTTCTTCCCGCGCTTAGATCGCAGGAATTAAATGTCCCTTAGAGTCGCCAGCGTGAGCACTCTTGCACAGTCCCGTTGATTTAGGCGATTTAGATTTGGAGTCAGAGGAACATTCACATGACACCACCAGAAGAAGAAAAGTATAGGTTGCCTTCGGCTGACTCCGTGACGGACCAACACTTAGCCTCGCTACTTGGATTTAATGAAAGACTTAATAGCCTGCTGGGAGTAATATCACCCCCGGCAACGCCTACCGATACCACTCCAAATCTTTGAAAACCAAATCCACGCTTTTCCACAGACGCACCACGTTCGTTCGTCACAGACTGCACTTCAAAAGCACCGTTACAATCCGCTGAATCCCCGTATTCAGCAAAGGGGATCAGGGAACGAAGCTGGCTGCTCGACTGATCTTCGTTCCCTGTTTCTTCTTATCATCTTGCCCTAGGCGTGTGCTTGCCTCATAGGATTGCGTCCTCGGAGATGCTAAGGGTCCACACCTAGTTGCCCAAAAACGCGCACAGGCAGACAGACTACAGTGAAGATGTGGGATATGACTCACTCAATCCGATGAATGGCGAGGGCGCCGAAGTTGCGCCCCGAAATAGGGCGGCGGATAGTCTGAGTCCGTGCGGGCAGAGAAAGAATGGAAGCGAGTTTTTGATCGAGGGATACCGCGGGCTGCTGGAGGCGGCTCCGGATGCCATGGTCATCGTGAACCAGCGCGGGGAGATCATGCTGCTGAATGTTCAGGCAGAGAAGCAGTTTGGATATGGCCGCGACGAACTCGTTGGGCAGGAAGTGAAGAAAATCATTCCGGAGGGTTTCGGAGAACGGCTGATTGCGGACGGCAACCGGACTGCGGCTGAGGCGCTAGCACAGCAGATCGGTACAGGGATTGAGCTCTACGGGCGACGGAGGGATGGAAGTGAATTTCCCATCGAGATCATGCTGAGCCCGTTGGAAAGCGCGGAGGGAATCCTAGTCGCGGCGGCCATCCGGGACATCTCCGTGCGAAAGGATAGGGAAAAGCATTTGGCACAGATGGAGGGCAGATACCGAGGGCTGTTGGAGGCAGCTCCGGACGCGATGGTGGTGGTGAACCAGGGTGGGGAGATCGTCCTGCTGAATGTTCAGGCGGAGAAACAGTTCGGATACCGACGCGATGAACTCGTAGGCCAGAAGGTGAAGAACATTATTCCGCAGGGCTTCGCGGAACGGCTGATCGCAGATGGCACTCGAAGCGCGGCCGACGCACTGGCGCAGCAGATCGGCACGGGCATCGAGCTCTCCGGACGGCGGAGGGACGGAAGTGAGTTTCCCATCGAGATCATGCTCAGCCCGCTGGAAAGTGCCGAAGGAATCCTAGTGACGGCAGCGATCCGCGACATCAGCTTGCGCAAGAAGGCGGAAAGACATCTGGCGCAGATGGAGAGCAGACGCCAGCTTGTGGAGGACGCGCTCCGAGAAAGCGAAGAAAGATATCGGATGCTCCTTGATGGAGTCCAGGACTACGCCATCTTTATGATGGACCCGCGGGGCCAGGTTGTCAGTTGGAATGCCGGGGCCGAACGAATCAAAGGTTACACAGCCGATCAGATTATCGGTCACAGCTTTTCCTGCTTCTTTCCTCCGGAAGATATCGAGCGGGGCAGGCCGGAGGAGGTACTTCGGATTACCGCCGCAAGTGGCCGGCACGAAGAACAAGGCATGCGCGTGCGGAAAGACGGGTCACAGTTCTTGGCGAGTGTCACCTTCACCGCATTGCACGATCCCGCCGGAAATCTGAGAGGGTTTTCTGAGATCAGCCACGACCTCCGCGAGAGCAAGGAGTCGGAAGCGAAGTACCGCGGACTGCTGGAGGCGGCTCCGGACGCGATGGTGGTGGTGAACCAGCGTGGGGAGATCACCCTGCTGAATGTTCAGGCGGAGAAACAGTTCGGATACCGCCGCGATGAACTCGTAGGGCAGAAGGTGAAGAACATCATCCCCGAGGGCTTCGCGGAACGGCTGATCGCGGACTCTCTTCGATCCGCGGAAGACGCCCTGGCACAGCAGATCGGTACGGGGATCGAGCTCAATGGCAAGCGAAAGGATGGAAGTGAGTTTCCCATCGAGATCATGCTCAGCCCACTGGAAAGTGCTGAAGGAATCCTAGTGACGGCAGCAATCCGCGACATCACCACGCGCAAAAAGGCTGAAGCGCAGATGATCCATGCGTCCGAGCACGACTTTCTCACCGGTTTGCCCAATCGCATGCTCCTGAACGACCGGGTTAATCAAGCAATTCGCTTGTCGGAGCGCTACCGGAGAAAACTCGCGGTCCTGTTCTTGGATTTGGATGGCTTCAAACACATCAACGATTCCCTGGGACATCCCGCCGGCGACAAACTTCTTCAATCCGTCGCGAAACGCTTGGTGGATTGCGTACGCGGCTCGGACACGGTAAGCCGGCAGGGAGGCGATGAATTCGTCGTGCTGCTTTTAGAACAGGAGCATTTGGAGGATGCCGCCATGACAGTGAGAAGAATGCTGCAGGCGGTGGCCGAAGCTCATTCCATCGACCAACACGATCTTCACGTCACCTCCTGCGTTGGCGTGAGTGTCTATCCCAACGATGGCTTGGATGCGGAGACGCTCATCAAGAACGCGGACACCGCCATGTACCAGGCAAAGGAAAATGGGCCTCAGACCTATCAGTTTTTCAAGTCGGCCATGAATGTCCGGGCCGTGGAGCGGCAAGGCATTGAGGAGAGTCTGCGGCGCGCCTTGGAACGGAAGGAATTCGCGCTGCACTACCAGCCTAAGATCAATCTGAGGACAGGAGAGACTGCCGGCGCGGAAGCACTGATACGTTGGACGCATCCCACTCGAGGGCGGGTCTCACCGGCACAATTTATTCCGGTTGCGGAAGACTGCGGTCTTATTCTGCCAATCGGCAACTGGGTCCTTCGTGAAGCCTGCCAGCAAGCCCGAGCCTGGCTGGATGCAGGACTGCCCCTCGGTACGATGGCGGTGAATATCTCGGCAATGCAGTTGCGAGACAAAAACTTTCTTGAAGGTGTGTTCGCAATCCTCAAGGATACGGGCTTGGATCCGAGATCTCTTGAGCTGGAGCTGACCGAGAGCATTCTTATGAAGCATGCCGAGTCTACCGCATCCATCCTCAAATCACTGCGAAGCAGCGGAGTGCAGTTAGCGGTCGATGATTTCGGTACGGGTTACTCTAGCTTGAGCTACCTTAGAAAGTTTCCCATCGATGCCCTCAAGATCGACCAGTCTTTCGTCCGTCAGATCACTACCATTCCCGACGAGACGATCATCGTGGAGGCAGTGATCAGCATGGGCCGGAGCCTTAAGCTTCGGGTGGTTGCCGAGGGGGTGGAGACGCAAGAACAACTGGCATTTCTTCAGGCTCACCAATGTGACGAGGCACAAGGATACTATTTTAGCCGACCGCTTCTTCCTCATCAGTTCGCCAACATGCTCGAAAACCAGCTTGCGGGGAGCCGTGAAGTGAGATTCTGGACGAGTGTTTGAATGCTAAGTCTAGCGGAGAGCGCGTGGTGTACAAAAGACTGAACTCAACGAAAACGTTGATTCAGAGAACAACTATGGAGGCTCCTCAACGGACATTATGTATTACATCGAGCTAGATGTTCACAAGAAGACGATCAGCCACTGCGTCAAGGATGGAAGCGGTCTGCCCTAACGTTTCTGGGAGGCACGGGCTGCTTGATTTGTCCGTTTCCGTGCAGCAGCCTGCCTTCAAGAAAAAGAACTTGATCTGGATCGGCGATCAGGACGACCGGCCATGGACTTCTGCACGATCTGCTCGGCGAGTTGATTGACTTGCTCGGGATCGGCTGCAGACACAATCGCGACTTCTACGGGGAAGTTGCCTCTTCCGGGAAGTTGCGTTGGTGCCGAAGTTGCCTGACGCGAAATGCTGAGATAAGTTCAATTGTCACAGCCCAACGTTCATTCGTCACAGACGGCGTTCCAAGTAGGTCGCTAGACTCCATGCTCATGACTATTTCCCTCTAATGGGAAAAGCAGGGAACGAGGCTGGCGTTTGAGACCAACCTTCGTTCTCTGCTCATCTTTGGAGTTGACGACACTCTTTATCGATTTTGGGAAGTTTTTACAGTCGGAGCGGGCATCGGCGGGCTGCGTGTCTTCATGCACAAAACGGGCATCCACGCGGCATTTCAGAAGGAAATGGGAGATCAATTGGACAAAGCCCCCTTGGATTCAGTACGACGCGTCCAAGTGCAGGACCGCAAGTGAGCGAGTTCCGTTCGGATGGTTTCTACTCGATCCAGCCTGCTGGTAATCGGCTCTCGCTTCAGAAATCACGGCTTCGCCTAGCTTCCAATAAAAACAGTTGATGTGAGGAATGTTGTCCATCTCTTCATGCAAGGCCACCGTCTTCGCTTTCTTTTACGAAGTGGGTTCCATCGGCCCCTGCTCCTCAACACATCGGGCACTTTTCCCACAAGCTTTGTTGGTCGCATATCCTACCCCCGATTCTGACCCGAGTCTGTTACATTTGTGCGAATTACGTCGTCCTCCCCTCAGACAGAGTCGGAAGACGTGTTGCGTGCGAGAGCTAGTAAGGAATCATCAGGCGAGTGTTGGATGTGGTGCGTAGGATGCGTGATAGTAATAGCACAATAGCCATGATGGGTAGTCTTGGCCCAAGCCGCCAGGGTAGGCGACTGTTGGTAGAAAGGTGTACCTGTTTATTCCGAATGAAACGCGACTGATCAGGTTGTGCCTCAGCTCGCCCAGAAGGCAATTGCCGAGATCAAAGCGGTGCCGCTCTAGCCGCTGCAGCTGGGACGCGAAACGCTTGTCGGCCACCAATCGGATACTAACCAAGGAAGAGAAGTCCGTGCCGTTCAGCCCGCGTGTAGCACAAGAAGTGAAATGTGATTTGAAAACAAATGGCCAAACGACAGAACCGATCCGGGATCGGAAATATTGCTACGCCGCCTTATTTTCGAACAAAGTGACAATCGAAAAATACCAGCGTTGATATTGTAGGCTGTCACGCTTCAAACGAAAAGGTCGTGCTGCACTCGTGCAATTGTGTGATCACGGGTAATAGTTGACTAGCCAAACTGTCTTTCGCGATGAAAACGTCTACCAGCTTCAAT
>JGI12635J15846_10000671_pt1 | contig 29655 bp, 23 predicted proteins | sample BlaSpr_A8_OM2_M2_FD_15846 | JGI IMG/M metagenome (IMG submission 15846)
TCCTCCATCCTCTAATTGCTGGGCAAAACCCGCGCCGTCTTCCCCCACATCGCAGAACAAGAAATTCGCCGATGTCGGCACAACCCGAAATCCCATCTCCGACAATCCCTCGCTCAGAACCCGCGACTGCACCGCATTGTTCTCCACTGCGCGTTGAATGTGATGCTCATCCTCAAGTGCCGCCGCCGCCGCAACCAGCGCCACCGACGACACAGAATAGGTGTTGCGCATCCGCGCGCAATATCCCAGCAACTCGGCCGGGCCCAGCCCATAGCCCACGCGCAATCCCGCCAGCCCGTGCGCCTTCGAAAAGGTTCGCAGTAGCACCACGCTCGCGCTTCGCCGAACCTGGTCCAGCGACTTCGAATATCCAATTTTCCGCAGTGCCGCAAAATGCTGCGCGAATTCGTAGTAAGCCTCATCCAGCACTACAACAACCTGGCTGGGAACCCGCGCCAGAAAGTGCTCTACCAAGTCTGCTTCCAGCATCGTGCCCGTAGGGTTATTCGGATTCGCCAGAAATACAATGCGCGTGTTCGCGTCGATCGCAGCGAGAATCGCTTCCAGATCGAAAGCATCGTCGCGCATCGGCGCCTCCACCAAGCGCGCGCCCGCCGCCCGCACCACCATGGAGTAAATAATGAACGACCGTTCGCTGGTCACCGCATTCCGCCCCGGCTCTAGCAGCGCCTGGCAAAGCAGGCTTAGCACTCCGGTAGATCCGGCCGTCACCAGAACTTGCTCCGGCCGCAATCCGTGATGCGCCGCCAGCTTCCAGCACAACGCCGTGCCGTCATCGTCAGGATAAGAATTCGCCGTGGCCAGCGCGCTCCTCATTGCGTCGATGGCGCGTGGCGAAGGTCCAAAGGGATTTTCGTTGGAATCAAGTTTGATGAGCTGCGACCGCCGCTCGACGGCGGCCGGCGTTGCCCTGGCCGCATCCATCATGCCCATCTCACGCGCTGGCTGGGAAACCAAATCGAAGAAGCGGCTCATGCCTGGCGCTCATCATGCCATGGAAGGCTTCGCGCGCGCTATCGGTTTGTTGCACGCCGTCCGCAATCGATCCACTTCCTGCGCGCTCAGCGCGCGGAACTCTCCGGGCGGCACATCGAGCGTCAACGGCCCGTAGCGGACGCGCTTGATCTTCTCCACATGATGTCCCACCTTTTCAAACATGCGCCGGATCTCGCGGTTGCGTCCTTCGATCAGCGTCACTTCATACCACGGATTGTTCGCTTCCTTCACCAATCGAATGCCCGCTGGCGCAGTCCGTACACGGCGCCCGTCTTCGGTCGCAATCGAAACTCCGCCGCGCAATTTTTCCAGCGCATCGGCGCTCGGCACTCCCGCAACTTTTACCACATACGTTTTCGGAACCTGCGACGCCGCTTTCATCAACTTGTTCGCCAGGGCGCCGTCGTTCGTCAAAAGCAGAAGCCCCTCGCTGGCATAATCCAACCGCCCTACCGGATACACGCGTTTCTTCACGCCGCGAATCAATTGCATGACCGTCGGCCGTTTTTCCGGATCGCTCACCGTGGTCACGTAGCCTTTCGGTTTGTTCAGCAGCAGGTAAACATGCAGTTGCGCGCCCTGCAGCAACTTTCCATCCACGCGAATGTGATCGACGTCTGGGTTCGCCTTGGTTCCCAGCTCCGTGACCACCGTTCCGTTCACCTTCACGTGCCCGGCGCTGATCAATTCCTCGGCCTTGCGACGGGAAGCAATCCCGGCAGCGGCAATAATTTTTTGCAAGCGTTCTGCTGGCATGTGTGTGATCCTCGATCGTATCTTGCGGCAAGATGGCGGCGAGAAGACTTGTTCGTAAATCGCTTTGGGAAGGGCACGGCTTCAGCCGTGCCCCTAAGTCCAATAAAAACACGGGGGCTTTAGCCCCTGAGGTCTACTATTCTTATTCTTTCGGTGCCGCAGATTCCGCGATCTCGTCCAGCATCGCATCTCCCGCTGCCTGGGTGGGTGCCTCAGCTTCCGCCGGAATCAACTCACTCTGAAACGATTCCGCCACCAGCTTCTCAAACTCCTCCATGCTAGGCAGTTCGTTTACATCTTTCAAACCGAAGCGCATCAAAAATTCTTTGGTCGTCTTGTAGAGAATTGGCCTTCCGATCACCTGCTTGCGCCCGGCGGTCGTGATCAGCTTCCGATCCAGCAGCGTCGCAATCACTCCGCCGGAATCCACGCCCCGAATCTCGTTGATCTCCGGCACCGTGGCCGGTTGCTTGTACGCAATCACAGCCAAAGTTTCCAACGCGGGCAACGACAGCCGGATAGGCGGCTTCAAACTCTTCGCAAAGCTGCGCACCATCTCGTGCTGCTCCGGCTTGGTCGACATGCGATAGCCGCCCGCCACCTGACGCACTTCTATCCCGTGGTCCGGCCCGCCATATTCGCCAACCAGTTCCTCCAGGCAGGAGCGCACTCGCGATTTCACATCGGCGTCGTCAGCCGCGCCTTCCGCCATCACCGATTCCTTGACCAGCTGAAACATCTGCTCGACCGTAATCGGCGTCTCCGCCGCATAAACAATCGCTTCGAGTTGAGCCTTTAAACTCATAAAAAAGTTGTCAGTACCTAGTAACTAGTTGCCGGTCGGAGCTTCAATTGCGATACCAATCGTTTTTTCTAGGTACTAGGTACTGCATTACTTCCAATCGTCCCGCACCACTGCCTGGCCTGCCATCACGGCGTCAAACCCTGTATGCTTTCGCACCGCAATCTCGCCGAATAATTCATCCTGCCGCACCTGAATCGCCTGCAGCCGCACCAGTTCGAGCAATGCCAGAAACATGCACACAAGCGCCTGCCGCGAAGGCACCCGCAGCAAGAGTTGTTTCAACCGGATGGGCCGCGATTCCAGCGCCAGTCGACGCCGCAGGTAGTCGATCATCTGCCCCACGGTGACGGTTTCTTCATTCACGTTGATCACCGGCCGGGTGCGCACGCGCTCCAGAATCTGCTGGAACGTCTTTACTAGGTCAATAACGTCCGCGGCCATCTCCGGCTCAGTCCCCTCCGCGTCCATGAACTCCTTCAGTGCCGGATTGCTCAGCACCGCATCTTCAATCTGCTGCTTCTGCAACAACATCTGCGCAGCCGACTTGAACTTTTCATGCTCCAGCAGCCGGTTCACCAGCTCGGTTCGCGGATCCTCCAACTCCTCTGCCTTCGCCGACGGATCGCGCGGCAGCAGCATCTTCGACTTGATGTGAATCAGCACCGCGGCCATATAAATAAAGTCAGCCGCCACATTCACATCCAGCTCGCGAATCTTTTCCACGTACGCCAGGTATTGCGCCGTGATTCGGGCAATCGGAATATCGTAGATGTCGATGTCCTGCTTGCGAATCAGGTCGAGCAGCAAATCCAACGGCCCCTCATAAACATCGGTCACCGAAACCGCAAACGGAGAATCGCTCTCTTCTTTTTTCTTCGTAGCTTGCACATCCGGACGAACGGTCGCCTTGGTAGGTGCGGGATCACGCCCGACTAGCGCCGGTGCGGATTTCATCACGCTGTCCGTGGAGGCAACCATTCTGTCTTCCATCCTACCTTCCATCTTCCCCCGCCAGCGGTTCGTATGCGAGCGACATTCCCATCGCATCGCGCACGTCATTCATCGTCTCGGCCGCAACCTTGCGTGCCTGTTCACTGCCAGCCTCCAGAATATCCCAAGCCAGCCGCGGATTCTCCTCAAATTTCTTCCGCCGCTCCTGCATCGGATTCAGCAACTGCACTAGCGCATCCGCCGCCCAGCTCTTGCACTCGATGCACCCAATCCCCGCCGAGCGGCAACCTTCGTACACCTTGTCCATCGTAGCCTGGCTGCTGAAAATTTTATGCAGATCCCCCACCGGGCACACATCCGGATTCCCCGGATCGGAGCGCCGCACCCGCGCCGGATCAGTCACCATCGTCTTCAATTTCTGCCGCACCACCGGTTCCGGGTCGGTCAGCAGGATCGCATTGCCATACGACTTCGACATCTTTCGTCCGTCGGTGCCCGGAAGCTTAGGCGCGCGTGTCAGCAAAGCTTGGGGCTCAGGGAAGACATCTCCACGCTTTCCGTAGAAGCCGTTGAAGCGCCGCGTAATCTCTCGCGTCAGCTCCACATGCGCAACCTGATCTTCGCCGACCGGAACCACATCGGCCTTGTACATTAATATGTCCGCCGATTGCAGTACGGGATAGCCCAAAAACCCGTAAGTTCCCAAATCTTTATCCTTAATATTCTCCCGCTGCTCCTTATATGTAGGGACGCGCTCCAGCCAGCCCAGCGGAGTAATCATCGAAAGCAGCAGATGAAGCTCGGCGTGCGCCGGCACGTGCGACTGAATAAAGATCACAGATTTTTCCGGATCGAGCCCCGCCGCCAGCCAGTCGAGCGCAACTTCCACCGAATTCTGTTTCACCCGAGAAGTGTCGGCGTAGTCGGTGGTAAGCGCGTGCCAGTCCACCACGCAGAAAAAGCACTCATACTCATCCTGCATGCGCACCCAGTTATCGAGCGCGCCTACATAGTTTCCCAGGTGCAGTTTGCCCGTCGAGCGCATGCCGCTGAGCACGCGCTTGCGCAAGTTTGCAGAAGTTGTCATCAATTAAGTTGATAATTTGATAATTTTTTCAACGAGTGATTGCAGGCACAATCGTATCCCAACAACCGAATCCACCGCTGGGAATCACACAAAGTATTGTTGATACTACCACGCGCAGCACTGTCATCCTGAACAAGCGTTCTTCGCGCAGTGAAGGATCTGGGCGAGCCGCGCGAAGCGGCGCGTTTTTGCGACGCAATAATCGCACGTTTGGCTCGCTTCCTTATAAAGCTCCGCTACCAAATTCATTACTGCTTGACTCCCATATTGCCCCATCCGGCACTCCGATTCCACCGTTGAATTCGGCAGCACGCGGTTATCGTGAAATTCATTGCGCGCTAGCGAACCCTCTGTTAGCCTTTTGGTGGACCTTTTTTTTGATTACTCTGCCGTATCGTCGTCGCGACCGCGTGCCATGTCCGCGGCTCTCGCCACAGTAGAGTCCGAAGCAGCTCTCTAAGGAGAATAAATTTTGGCCGCAAGCACAAAGAATCGCATTCTATTTACGTCTGAATCCGTAACCGAAGGCCATCCCGATAAGATCGCCGACCAAATTTCCGATGCCATCCTCGACGCCTGCCTGACTGAGGATTCCTCCAGCCGCGTCGCCTGCGAAACTCTCACCGCCACTGGCCTGGTCGTCATTGCCGGAGAAATTACCACCAAAGCCTACGTCGACTTCCAGCAAGTCGTCCGCGGCACCATCCAATCCATCGGATACGACAACGCCCTCCACGGCTTCGACTGCAACACCTGCGCCGTAATCTCCAGCATCAACAAACAGTCCGGCGACATCGCCATGGGCGTAGACACCGGCGGCGCCGGCGATCAGGGAATGATGTTTGGTTACGCGTGTAACGAGAATGAGGAGTTGATGCCGACGCCGATTTCGCTGGCGCACAAGTTGACCATGCGGCTCTCGCAGGTGCGCAAGAACGGAACACTTCCCTACCTTCGTCCGGATGGAAAATCCCAAGTTACGGTTGAGTACGATGCGAAGGGGAAAGTGCTGCGGGTGGATGCGGTTGTGATTTCCACGCAGCATGCGGAGACCGTGGCGAACGACGAATTGCGGGCGGGGATTTTGAAGCACGTGATTCAGGCGGTGATTCCGGCGCACTTGCTCGACGAAGATACGCACTATCACATCAATCCCACGGGGCGGTTTGTGATTGGCGGGCCCATGGGAGATACGGGGTTGACCGGCCGAAAGATTATCGTGGACACCTACGGCGGAATGGGCCGGCACGGTGGCGGAGCGTTCAGCGGAAAAGATCCGACGAAGGTGGACCGGTCGGCGGCCTACATGGCGCGACACATTGCGAAAAACATTGTTGCTGCGAAGCTGGCGGAACGTTGCGAAGTGCAATTGGCTTATGCGATTGGCGTGCCAGAGCCAGTGAGCGTGCGGGTTGATACCTTCGGCACGGAAAAAGTCGATTCGGAAATTATTCCGGATTTGATTCGGGCTCATTTCAAGTTGACGCCGAGGGGGATTATCGAGTCTCTGGATTTGCGGCGGCCAATTTATCAAAAGACTGCGGCGTATGGACACTTCGGGCGCAACGATCCGGATTTCACCTGGGAAGCGACGGACAAGGCAGCCAAGCTGGCCAGCGCCGCGGGAGTGCGAGAAACGGCGGGAGCGCGCAAGTAATTTAGGAGCGGCCGGCGAGGCAGACGGACCGCAGGGGGCTAAAGCCCGGCGGGCCCTGAAAGCGAACGCGGCGCGGAAGTGCCGCTCTTCCACGGTCACGCCAGCTTTCGGAGTCAAGACCAAAGTCGGTCGAGGTCGCGGCGGAAGTTGGTCGGAGTCAAGGGCAAAACTGGATGCTCGTCGATGTGCAGCTCTTTTGATGCACCGAAAGTCTCATACCCCTAAGGGTAGGTCGTGTGTCATCATGTCTGGCCTGAAATCGTGTATTCTGGCGGAGCACTTGTACTCCGGCAATTCCTCAACCAAACATTAATGTTCCAGCAGGAAAGCGCCATAGGAGGCGTATGTCAACAGCGGCACAGATCAATTCCGACGTGAAAAGTTTAGAACTGGCGGAACTGGGCAAGAAGCGCATTGAGTGGGCGAATCAGTCCATGAAGGTGCTGCAGATTATCCGCAAAGAATTCATCAAGAACCAACCGCTGAAGGGGATCCGCATCTCGGCCTGCCTGCATGTGACGGCGGAGACGGCGAACCTGGCGATTTGTTTGCGCGACGGAGGGGCGGACGTGGTGTTGTGCGCTTCGAACCCGCTCTCGACGCAGGACGATGTTTCGGCGAGCCTGGTGCGCGATCAGGGCATTGCGGTCTTCGCCATCAAGGGTGAAGACAACGACACGTATTACCAGCACATCATGTCGGCGATCGACCACAAGCCGCACATCACGATGGATGATGGCGCGGACCTGGTGACGATTCTGCACACCAAGCGGACGGATAATCTGGAAGGCGTAATCGGCGGAACGGAAGAGACGACGACGGGCGTGATCCGGTTACGCGCGATGGCGAAGGAAGGCGTGCTGAAATTTCCCATCGTAGCTGTGAACGATGCCGACACCAAGCATCTTTTCGACAACCGCTATGGCACGGGACAATCGACGATTGACGGCATCATCCGGGCAACGAATTTTCTGCTGGCCGGGTCGAAGTTTGTGGTAGCCGGCTACGGCTGGTGCGGCCGGGGACTGGCGAGCCGCGCGCGCGGCGCCGGAGCAGAGGTAATCATCACGGAAGTAGATCCGACCAAGGCGCTGGAAGCGGTGATGGACGGCTTCCGCGTGCTGTCGATGGCCGAAGCGGCCAAAATCGGCGACGTGTTCTGCACGGTCACGGGCAACAAGAGCGTGCTGACCAAGGAACACTTCGAACTGATGAAGGACGGCGCGATCATTTCGAACTCCGGACACTTCAATGTGGAGATCGATATTCCGGCGCTGGAGAAGATGTCATCTTCGAGGCGGACGACGCGCACTTACGTGGACGAATACTCGTTGAAAGACGGACGCAAGATCAATCTGCTGGGCGAGGGACGGCTGATTAATCTGGCTGCGGCGGAGGGACACCCCGCGTCGGTGATGGATATGAGCTTTGCCGATCAGGCGCTTTCGGTTGAATACATGGTGAAGAATTACAAGTCGCTGGAGAAGAGAGTTTACAAAGTTCCCGACGACCTCGACAAGCGCGTGGCGAAGTTGAAGCTGGAATCGGTGGGGATCAAGATCGACCGGCTGACTCCGGAACAGGAAGAGTATTTGGCGGGGTGGAGTGAGGGGACTTAGGGCGGGTTAGCAATTAGCAGTTAGCAATTAGTGGGACGGGGCAGCGGGTGCTGCCCCGTTTGTTTTGGGGCCTGCGGGAAACAGAAGCTAAGGCTGCAGAACTGGCCCGAGCATACCTGCTTGTATTGCCGCATTTGCCCCCGGCGGTGAAAGTAATGCTGCCATTAGCATTCTTCGCTTGGCAGCCACTAGCTGAATCCCTTTGGGGGCGCCGACCATAGCGGGTTCGACGATGACCTCGCGCCGCCCTATTGTTTGGCACTTTCCTGCCAACTCAGAATCGGGCGGGAGGTCCTTGCCTTCGGGCATTTCGATCGTGCACTGTGCCCATGCGGATTCATAAAGCGAATCCGCATGCTTCGCTCAGGATGATAGAGGTAATTAGATCGTGTGCGGCGACTAGGGTGACTGAGACGATCAGAGTGACAGAGATTAATTATCCTCGCCGCGAGTTAGGAGGGGAGGATGGCGACTCGGGCGGCGCCGTAGAGGCCGGCGTCGCTGCCGAGGAGGGCGAGCGTGATGATGGTTTTTCGGGAGAGAAGGCCTTCGGGTTCCGCGGAGCGGACTGCTTCTTTTTTCGAAGAATTGTTTTTATTGGAAGAATCGTTCTTATGGGTGGAATCGGTGATCGGGGAATCGGTCGGGGAAGTGGTGGCGTAGACAAGGGAGCGGGCGCGGAGTTCCTCGAACATGGTGGGAGCGTAGGCGTCCCAGGCTCTGGCGACGCCGCCACCGAGGACGAACATATCGAGATTGAGGACGTTGACCATGCCGGCGAGCATGATGCCGAGATAGCGGCCGAAGGTGCGGAAGATGCGGCGGGCGTGCTCGTCGCCCTGGAGCGCGAGATGGTAAATTGTTTTGGCGCCGAACTCGGGATCGGAGGCGGCGGCCTGGGCGAGGGATGGAGCTTCTCCGCTGGCGATGGCTTCGCTGGCCATGCGGAGGATGGCGCTGGCGGAGGAGTAGCGTTCGGCGCATCCGCGGTTGCCGCAGCCGCAAGGATGGCCTTCGGGTTCGAGGGTGACGTGGCCGAACTCGCCGGCCATGCCATTCATGCCGTGCCAGATTTTTCCCTCAAGCACGATGCCGCCGCCGATTCCGGTGCCAAGGGTGACGACGGCCATGTTGGGGACGCCGCGGGCGGCGCCCAGCCACTGCTCGCCGAGGGCGGCGACGTTGGCGTCGTTTTCGAGGACGACGCGGGCGCCGAGGCGGCGTTCGATCTCGGCGCGCACTGGATATTCTTCAAACCCCGCGAGGTTGGCGGACTTGCGCAGCATTCCAGTGGTGAGGTCGACGATGCCGGGGATGCCGACGCCGGCGCCGAGGAATTTTCCCGCCGACTTGTAGGTCGCGGTTAGACGGTGGATGGCGTCGCACATTTCGGTGATAACGTGATCGGGACCGAGAGGGACTTGGGTAGGGAGGGTAACTTTTTCGAGAAGCTTTCCGTCACGGGTGATGGCGGCGATGCGGAGGTTGGTGCCGCCGAGGTCGACTCCGATGGAGAAATCGGGCATGTGAGGAGAAGATTATCAGAAGCGCGGGGAGTTTTTGACTCCAACGGCGAGGGTGGTAAAGGAATTAAGCTGCAGCGCTGCTAGAGATCCTTCGACTGCGGTTCTGCTTCACCTTCGCGAATCAGAATCCTCGCTTGGATGACAAGCTTTGAGGTTACTTCTGGCAGGTGGGGCAGTAGTGGGTGCTGCGGCCGGCGATGACCAGGCGTTTGATGGGAGTTTTGCAGATTAGGCAGGGCTTGGACTCGCGGGCGTAGACGCGATGCTGGAGTTGGAAGAAACCTTGTTCGCCGTCGGCATCGACGTAATCGGAGATGGAGGAGCCGCCCTTGGCGATGGCTTCTCGAAGGACTTGTTTTATGGAGGTGAGGAGTTTGGCGAACTGATCGCGGGTGATGGAGGAGGCGCGGCGGCGAGGGCGAATTCCAGCGCGGAATAAAGATTCGTCGGCGTAAATGTTGCCCACGCCGCGCAGGAGTTTCTGATTGAGGAGAGCGCTTTTGATGGGAGTTTTACGGCCGCGAAATAAAACGATGAAGGAGTCGAGACCGGCTTCCAGGGGCTCGATGCCGGCGGCTTCAAAGTCGCCGGCGGCAGCGACGCTTAAGCGGCCGAAGCGGCGGGGATCGATAAAGCGCAGTTCCCTGCCAGAGGCTAACGTGAGGATGGCGTGGGTGTGCTTGGCGATTTCTGGTTGTGGCTCGCAGACTTGCAGGCGGCCGGTCATGCCGAGGTGGACGATGAATTGAGCGGTGGGAGCGGCTTTGGGTGAGGCGAGTTTGGTTTCCTTCGAGAGTGATTTTGGCTCTCGGGTTTTAGCGGACAGAGCCTGCCCTGAGGTTGTCGAAGCGAGTGTCCGCTCCACACCAACCCGGGCCAGGTCGAAGACGATGTGTTTGCCCATGCGGCGGACCGTCAGGATGCGGGTGTTTTGGAGAGCAGCGGCGATTTCGTGGGCGGAAGATTTCAGGGGTTCCGGCTTTTCTCCGAGCCAGAGGGATTCGATGACATCGCCGGAGACGCGTTTGGCCAAGCCGCGGGCGATCGTTTCTACTTCGGGGAGTTCGGGCATGCTCTCTTAGTTTACAAGGACAAAGGTGAGCTAGGTCCCTCAGGGTTGAAGCCGGGTTTTGAAATGGAGGGTTTTTCGCAGCGCTGAAAGCGCTGTACCACCCAAAAGCTGACGCGCTAAAATCCATGCCAATTCTGCCGGGGTATCTGCCAATACAATTGTGGGAGCAACTAGTCTTTTAGAGGGACTACGGCTCGCCCGTCACGGCAGAAGGTGGCTACTTTTTGGAGGTCGCCGTTGGCTTGGGGTAGGGTCATCACCGGGCCGTAGCAGTAAACGGCGTGGCCGGAGGCGGCGAAGTACCATTGTCCGCCCTTGGAGTGGGCTCGCTGGATTTGGCTGGCGGGGCGGCGGTCGGGATGCTGTTGGGCGGGGGCCGCAACCGACATACTGAACGTCGTCGTGGACAAAGTGATACTGAACAACAAACTAAACAACAAGGCTAGGGTCGGGGCCTTCATTGCTCTATTCCTTCTGAAACTTTTTGCAAGCTTCGATAAAACTTTTACGGCTTAACAACTCTTACTGAACCTGTTATTCAAACTTGGGCGCTAAATCGTAATGACAACTCGGCGTTGATCTCCCAAATCCGAAGCTGGCATAGGCGGAACCTGGGTATCGGGTTTTGCGCGCTTGCCTGCCCGGCTTGGAAGACGACGCTTTGGTACCTGGGTTGACGGGGCCTGGGTCGACGGGGTCTGAACCGATGGAGCTTGCCCGCGGGTCGACGGGACTTGGTTCAAGGGTTTCTGAGCGCGGAGCTGGATGGAACTGTTGGTCACGGCTTTTCCGCGCGTCGCCCAAAGCTCTCTGCTATCGGTGAGCAGAGCCTGGATGAGACTGTGCTGCGAGTCGATAGTTTTGCCTTGCTCAACGATAAGCAGGGTCATCAGGCCATACGAAAACAAGAACAGTACCGTGAGCGACGGCAGAAGAGTCCGTTTCTTTTTTGGAGACGTGACTGGAGTCCCCGTTGGCTTACCGAACAAAACCGTCAAGCGTCACCCCAATGTGCCCCATCAACGCGGGCAACTGTAAGAATGCAGCTTGCCCGCCAATCGCGGGAGAGCGTGGAAACCACTGAATTTGCTTGGGTTAATGAAGGCGGAAGGCTGCGTGCAGAAGACCGCAGGTGCAACTCGCTGCACATTTTGAGCAGGCGGGCGAGCGGATTGAGCAGGCGGAAGAACGGAAACCCTTGCCGGAAGCGGGTTGGGAGTTACTTTCCTCCAAGCAGCAGCTTGGCGATGGTAGCCAATTGCATGTTCGAGGTGCCTTCGTAGATCTTGCCGATCTTGGCGTCGCGCCAGTATTTCTCCACAGGATAGTCTTTGGTGAAGCCGTATCCGCCGTAGATTTCAATGGCCAGCGAGGTGACGCGTTCGGCGACCTGAGAGGCGAAAAGCTTGGTCATGGCGGCTTCTTTGACGAAGTTTACTCCGGCATCTTTCATACGGGCGGCGTTGTAGACCATGAGACGGGCGGCTTCGATCTCGGTGGCCATTTGCGCGATCTGGAACTGGATGCCTTGAAAATCGGCGAGCGGCTTGCCGAACTGTTTGCGCTCTTGCGCGTACTTGGCGGCGAACTCCCAAGCGCCGCGGGCGACGCCGATCATTTGTGCACCGATGCCGATGCGGCCTTCGTTTAAAGTTTCGATCGCGATCTTGTAGCCTTTGCCCGGTTCGCCGAGGACGTTCTCCTTGGGCACGCGGCAATCTTCAAGAATCAGTTCGCAGGTGGATGAAGCGCGGATGCCGAGCTTGTCTTCCTTCTTGCCAACGGTGAATCCGGCGAACTCCTTTTCTATTAAGAAAGCGGTGATGCCTTTGTATCCGGCGGAGGGATCGACGGTGGCGAAGAGAATAAAGAGGCCGGCTTCTTTGGCGTTGGTGATCCAGAGTTTGCGGCCGTTGATGACGTAGTCGGTGCCCTTGAGCTGGGCGCGGGTTTGCATGGCAAAGGCATCGGAGCCGGAACCGGCTTCGCTGAGCGCATAGGCGCCGACGGTCCCGGAAGCCATCCTGGGGAGATAACGCTTTTTCTGGTCGGCATTGCCGTATCGTATGAGCGCATTGTTGACCAGCGTATTTTGCACGTCGACGACCACGCCGGCAGATGCATCGACGCGCGAGAGCTCTTCGACGGCGAGGATGGCTTCGAAGAATTTTGCGCCGCCGCCGCCGTATTGCTCGGGGATTTCGATTCCCATCAGGCCGAGCTGAAAGAATTCGTGGATGAGATCTTTTTCGAAGAGGCCCTTCTCGTCCATTTCTTTGACCAGAGGACGGATTTTGTCGTCGGCGAACTGGCGGATGTTGTCGCGGAAGAGGATTTCGTCGTCGGTCAAAGTGGTTAGCGGGGTGGGAGCGAGGGATTGGAGAGTTGCTTCGGACATAAGGATACCTTCGGAACGGAGGAGTGGTGAACTTTGAATTTTAACATTGTCGAGCCGTTTCAAAAGAAACAGACGCGGGGGCAACTGGTAGCCTAGGAATTCGACCACGGGGGCTGAAGCCCATTAGGTTCTTAGCGGCTTACGCAGCGCTGAAGCGCCGCTCTTCCACGGCCGAGGCTGAATTCGGGTGAGTTTTTTCCGCAGTCTCCGGGAGGCTGCCTAAATCCGCCGAATCTCGCGCGAAGATTGTCGCGTGCATTTCCTATAGTGTCTGCGAGCTAGTCCCGGGGCTATCATATGTCGCCACTCCGGGGCTGGACAGCCGAGGGCGGCTGTCCCCACATGAGTTGTGGTGATCGTGAGTCGGGGGGATGCCTTCGCTTTCCGACTACCCTTTTGTGGTGAACGCTAGCGTCAGCAGCGTCTTCTGTTCTACTTCGTGCGCTTTCGCGCTGCCGGTGGCCGGGCTGGCGCTGGAGCTGCGCTTTACGGAGAGAACGTGGCGGTTGCCGGCGATGCGCTGGAGGCGGGGGAGCATGTTGAATAGCGCGCCCATGTTGGCGGGCTCTTCCTGTACCCAAACGATGTCGCCGGAGTCGCCGTGGCGGGCGAACTCGGCGGCGAGTTCTTTGTCCGGGAAAGGATAGAGCTGTTCGAGAAAAACGATGGCGGTGGAGGTGTCTTTTCGTTTTTTGCGCTCGGCGCGAAGTTCGTGGCCGATCTTGCCGGTGCAAACCAGAATGCGGTCGGCTTCGCCGATTTCGGTGTCGGGGAGTACGTTCTGAAAATTTTTGTGGGTGAAGTCGGCGATGGGCGATGAGGCGTCAGGATGGCGCAGCATGCTTTTCGGCGTGAAGACGACCAAGGGCTTGCGCCAGTGGCGCAGGGCCTGGCGGCGGAGCAGGTGAAAATACTGCGCGGCATTCGATGGCTGCGCGATTTGGATGTTGTGTTTGGCCGCGAGTTGAAGAAAGCGCTCGATGCGGGCGCTGGAGTGTTCCGGGCCCTGGCCTTCGTAGCCGTGAGGGAGAAGCAGGACGATCCCGGAGAGCAGGCTCCACTTGGCTTCGCCCGCGGAAATAAATTGATCGATGATGGCCTGCGCGACGTTCACGAAGTCGCCGAACTGTGCCTCCCAGAGAACCAGCGCTTCGGGATAGTCGCGGCTGTAGCCGTATTCGAAGCCGAGCACGCCGGGCTCGGAGAGAGTTGAATTGTGAACTCCGCAACCGGCCTGGCCGGGTGCGATGTTTTCGAGCGGAACATATTCGTTTTCGTTTTCGATATCGATGAGAACGGAGTGGCGCTGGTTGAAGGTGCCGCGGCGGGAATCCTGACCGGAGAGACGAACCGGAATTCCGGTTTTTACCAGGCTGCCAAAGGCGAGTGCTTCGGCCATGCCGTAATCCACGGGGCGTTTGCCAGTACCCATCTCGGCGCGTTGCTCGAGCAGCTTTTTTACTTTGGGATGAATGTGGAAGCCTTCGGGGTAGGTGGAGAGATGACTGGAAAGGTCGGCTAGTTCTGCCTCCGAGAGTCCGGTTTCCACTTCGAATTCCGGTTTGTGCAGACCACCGTAATATTGGTCCCAGTAAGAGGGCAGATCCCGCAGGGTAGGCTTTTTGGTGAGCTTGCCGGCAGCTCTCTGCGCGGTTTCAAATTCGGTCTTGATGGCAGCGGCTCGCGCGGGAGCGTCGGTGGCACCGATGTCATCGGCGTAAATCTCCCACAGCAGCGGATGTTCTTTGATTCTTTGGTAGAGCAGCGGTTGGGTGACGGTGGGGTCGTCGACTTCGCTGTGACCGTGGCGGCGGTAGCCGATGAGGTCGATGACCACGTCGGTGCCGAACTGATAGCGATATTCGGTGGCGAGGCGGGCGACGCGGACTACGGCGTCCACATCTTCGCCGTTGACGTGGAAGATGGGAATCGACTGGCGGCGCGCGATGCAAGCGGCGAAGCGCGTGGAGTGCTCTTCGAGATAGCTGGTGGTGAAGCCGAGGAGATTGTTGACGACGACGTGAATCGTTCCGCCGACGGTATAGCCGGGCAGGTCGGCGTAGTTCATAGTTTCAGCGAGGATGCCTTGTCCGGCGAAGGCGGCGTCACCGTGGACTAGCAAGGGCAAATATTTTTCGCGTCCGCCTTCGCCGGTGCGATCTTGCTTGGCGCGGGTGCGGCCGACGGTGACTGGATCGACGGCTTCGAGATGGCTGGGGTTGGAGACGAGATGGATGTGAACTTTGTTGCCGCTGCGGGTGGTGTATTCGCCGGTCGCGCCCATGTGGTACTTCACGTCACCGGAGCCGAGAACGCTGCGTGGGTCGACGTCTTCAAATCCGGCGAAGATTTCTTGTGCCGGACGCTGCGCGACGTGGGCGATGACGTTGAGGCGTCCGCGATGACTCATGCCCATTACGAGTTCGATGGCGCCAAGGCGGGAGCCGGTGTCGAGAAGTTCGTCGACTAACGGAATTAACGCGGTGACGCCTTCGAGCGAGAAGCGCTTGCTGCCAAGATAACGCTGCTGCATGACCTGCTCAAAAACGTCGGCGCGGATGAGCAGGTCGAGGATGCGCTTATGGTCTTCCGGAGGCGGCTCGGACTCCATGCGCTCGTAAATCCAGCGGCGGCGTTCCGGAGAGTAGAGGTGATTGATTTCGACACCGACCGTGCTGGAGTAGATGGCACGGGCTTCGCGTCCATATTCGTTGTCGATTTGTAGCTCGAGCATGGGACGCGGGCGGAGGAAGCCGAGAGGATCGAGATCACCCTCGAGGTATCCCCAGTTGCGGAAGGAGTTAAAGACGCTTTCGCGCTCGGAGTTGTTCTTGTGATTTTCGACTGCGGCGGTGCCGCCGTTGGATGACTTGGATTTGGGGCTAGGCATAAGGTGGTTACTAGAATAAAGGATGCGCGACGGGATGCGGGAGATTCGAGGTTGGAAAACCTAACTCAGGGGCCGCGGGGAGAACGCCGTGACGTCGCGCGCAGCATGAAGCGCCGTAGCGGTCCTTCGACTGCGTGGCTGATTCGCTGCGCGAATCAGCCACTTCGCTCAGGATGACAGAGGTTCTTAGGCGACGACTTTATAGGGGCGCATCATTTCGTTGTCTTCGTGCTCGAGGACGTGGCAGTGCCAGACGTAGCGGAATTCGTCTCCGGGATCGACCTGGGTTCCGGGGGGAAGATCGAAGCGCGCGATGACGCGGGTGATGTAGCCGGAGTAGGTTTTGATCGTATCTTTCCAGGCGGGGCGCTCGTTTGATTCCGGCGGCATGGGAATCCCGGTGAAGACCAGCTTGCCGGTTTGCATGTAAGTCTGGACGTCGAAGGTCTGGCGATTCAAGACTTGAAACTGCACCAGGTGAATGTGCATGGGATGAACGTCGCCCGTGGTGTTGGCGAAGGACCAGATTTCCATGGAGCCAGCTTTGGGGTCTTCGGTGATGGGATCGTTCCAGTGCTTTTGGCCGAGAAGTCCGATCATGGTGTAGCCGTCGGAGGGGCGATCCATCTCGGTAAGGGCCAGGGTTCTTTCGCGGACTGCATGGGCGGGATCGAGTGGGGTCCAGGGAACGAGGGTGTCCGGGAGCGAACTTGTATCTTTGCCGGCGAGTGGCTTGGTGACCTTGAAGAGCATGACGTCGGAGGGAACGATTTCGCCGCCGCGGGCGTAGGGAGCAGGAGCATCGTTGATGAGCGCGAGGTTTTCGCCTTTGTGCTCGGAGAAATCAACGACGAGATCGAAGCGTTCGCCGGGAGAGAAGATCAGGTAATGCATGGTGAGTGGGGCGGGCAGCAAACCGCCGTCGGTTCCGATTTGACGGAAGGGCGGAGCGTCCGCGGGCCGGCCGTTGGGCTTGCCGGCGTCATCGGCGGGAACCAGCGTGAGGTGATAGAAGCGGGAGTTCGAGCCGTTCACCATGCGAAAGCGATATTTGCGCGGCTCCACTTCCAGGAAAGGAGTCGCTTTGCCGTTGACGCAGATGGTGTCGCCGAAAAATTCCTGCATCCACATGGGATGGGTTCCGTTCTTGGCTGGGGGATAGAGCAAGGAGCCATCGACGCCGAAGCTGCGGTCCTGAATCATGAGCGGGATTTCGTAAGGGCCGCTGGGCAGGTTGAGAGCGTCTTCCTGATCGTCGCGAATCGCGTAGAAGCCGGCCAATCCGGCGTAGACATTCAGGCGGGTTATACCGAGAGCATGATCGTGGTACCAGAGCATGCGGGCGGACTGCTCGTTCGGATGCCGGGTGGGATTGGCGGCGGGGGCGGCGCCAGCTTTGCCATCGGAGGTGAACCAGGAGTCGGGATAACCATCGCTCTCCGGGAGAACCTGAGCGCCGTGAATGTGGGTTACGGTGCGGACTTCAGGAACATTTTCTTCCGAGCCGTGGATCGTGTAATCGATGGGAAGGAAGTGTTTCGTCGGAAGCTGGTTCGACCATTTGACGGAAAGAGGCTGGCCTTTGCGGACTTCCAAGGTTGGACCGGGCCACATGCCGTTGTATCCCCACATCATAGCGGCTGGAAGGTCGCGATGGGCCTTGTGTTGAAGAGGAACCGTGCGAATGGGAACGAGTGCGCCAGATTGAGGACGAATGACGGGCGGGATCGACAAGGGAGTTACGTAGCTGGCGAGAGGGCCGGCCGGTTGCGCCTGGTGAAATTCGCGAACTGCGCCGGGGTGCGCGGCTTTCTGTCCCATATTCATCCCGGGCATATTCGTGCCGGGATTCTTCGCGCCGGGACTGGTAGCGGCCTGTTGGGCTAACAGGCGTTGCGAAGTGGTAAAAAGACCTGCGCCCGAGTAAAAACCCATACGCAGCAAGTCACGTCTACTTAAGCCCAAGAAAATTCTCCAGAGGATGGGATTGATTGCAGAGTCAAAGAGTGGAGCATCACAAAATGCGTTAACCGTAATGATCTCATGCCTTGAAGGCCGCTAAGTGTTAAATTACCCGGCATCATCCGAGAGAAAACTATCCCGCGCAAGTAGAAGCCGATCAGGGAGTGGTCCCTGATCAGCTTTTGGTTTGGCATTCCGACTGAGGCCCAAATTGGCCGGTTATTTCGTCGGGTGGAAGTTGAAGACGTCGTACAAGTCGTCAATGGCCGGAGAATTCAAGGGCACGTAAGGATTGCTCTTGGCAACCTTCGGGTTTGGCAGATTGTCGCGGCTACGAGCGGTCAGCGGAGCCAAATAGAAATTCCGCTCGATGAATTTAATGATGGAGACGTGGTCACCGTAGGAGTGGTTAATGTGGCCACCGACGGTGTAGGGAGAGACGACCAGCAACGGAATCCGGGTTCCATCGCCAAAGAAATCGACGGGCTGGATGTAGCCGGAGTCATAGTAGCCGCCGCCTTCGTCCTCGGTGATAAAGATCGCGGTGCTGGCCCACACTTCGGGGTTGGCCTGCACTGCGGTGACGATGTTCTTCACGAACCCTTCGAACAATTCGAGCTTCGAAGATGCCGGGTGACCATCCGAAGGCCAGCCAGGTTTTACAATAGAGACTGCCGGCAGGTCGTTCGCCTTGATGTCCTCGTAAATATTCTGGGAGTCCTGGATGTGCTCGGTGCGGAGCGTGGCATTGGTCATAATATCGGTGGCGTAGTTGAACGGGTTGCAGATGTTGCAGTAGGTATCGAGCGGGTTGGCGAAGGTTGGATCGGACAGGAAAACGTTCCATCCGTCACCGTAATACTTCCATGAGATACCTTTTTCCAGAAGGGCATCGCCGATATGGCGAACTGAGCTTCCGGGAAGGGTAAAGGGAGACAGCTTAAGAGATGATGAGCCGTCACCGTTGTAGCCGGGGTTGTAGTTGTTCAGGATGTAATAGTGTCCCTTGTCGCAATTGGGAGCGATTGGACGGGGCAGAGATTCCAGGTAGTTGACGACGGCAGGCACGCCGGGCTGGCTCAGATCGGCGCAATTGACGTAACTTCCGCCACCGGTACCGTTGCCTGCTCCGTAGCCATCGGCGTCATACCAGTTGTTGGTGCCGGGCTGTGGGTTAGGATTTTCAATCTGGTTTTTCGGCGGAGTCTTTGCGTTGCCCTTGCCGTCGCTGTACCAGATGGAGTCGGCAAAACCGAACTCGATGTGATTCGCCATGGTGCCGCCCATCACGGATTGATGGAAGTTGTCGCTCAGAGTGTATTTGTCGGCCAGGCTCTTCATATAAGGGGCGTCGCCCTTGAGCACGTTGAAGAACTCCATGGAGCTGGAACCTTCGCCGGTGGAAAGGTAGCCAGTGGGCGGGGTGGTAAAGCCGCTGGAGCCGTCGCTGCCAGCGCCGATGGTGGTTTCAACCCAGGGGAAAAGATCGTTCAAGCAGCCGCTGGGATTTTCCTGGGTGGCGTAGGCCACATCGCAATCCGTCTGTTGCCACATCTGGAAGAAGCGATGCACTGGGCTGTTCGCGTAATCGTTGTAGGTAAGGGTGGGCGAGGTGAGCTGGAATGCGCCTTCGGGAAGGTGGAACACGTCGGGAATACGAGTGTCGGCAACGGAGTATGCCTCCAGGCCGGTTCCGCCAATCGTCAGGTCAACGTAATAGCCGGGGAACAGTTGGCCGGGTTCAGCCAGCTTGGCTTCTGCGACGGTGGGAAAAAATGGGGTCGTGGGGCCGCCGGCGACTACGGGCGGATCGTTGGCGTAGACGGTTTTCTCCGGCGGGTGAATAGCGTAGGTGCCAGCTCCGACGGTGGTGCTATCGACTGCGCTGAACTGCGCGGCCAAGGAGTAATTTGGACCGGGAGTTCCCTCTTCCGTGATGATGCCCTTGGAGAGGAGATTGGAGACGGTCTCGCCGTTCTTGGGCTTGTAGGTTGCGAAGACGTGATCAAAGCTACGATTTTCGCCGATGATCACGATGACGTGCTTAATGGGGGTGGAGGTTTTGACTTGCTGGGCGGCGGCGGGTGCCGGCGCTCCCAGGTTAACAAGCAGGGCAAACAAGCTTGTGCCAACCGCGAGGTGCTGTCTGGCCTGGTCCACGAAACTGGATGACATGAATTTCCTCCTGAAAGGCGGTACCGAAACCTTGCCGGAGACACGGTAGCGGAGTCTTGCTGAAATGAATGTGAATTTTAGATGAAAAGAAATCCACAGGCCAACCTAATGTGGAGAGCGAACAATAGGCCTGGAAAATAAGGACTTAAAGTCTCTAAACCTGCGAAATGTGTTCCGCCGCACAGTTATTTTTTTCCAGTTTATGGCGTGTTACTTGCTGTATTTTCTTTTCCGTTCGATTGATTCTGCGGCTGCTGACCTATTCAGTTTGTCCGGGTTGGCGAATTGCGGTCCACGAATAATCGCTTGGGCGAGCGTTCTCGCCATGCGAGTCGTAACTATCGTCCGCGCCCTTTATCTCAAACTTGCCTCCCATCTTGTCGCCGTCAACCGTTCCGGTGAAAGAGATGGTGAAGGGAGTGGCGCTGCGAAAATCAAGATTCAGTTTGACGTGCTTGCCTTCAATATTTCCCGACACCTTGGATGAACCTAGTCGTCCCTGGTAGGAACCGGAAAGGTTTGCGCCGACTTGTTCCATCTGTAGAGTGCCGCGCTCGGTTCCTAGGCGAGCCTCCCAGGATAGTTGCCACTTCCCGGCAAGGTTTGCGGAGTTGTCGCCTGCACCGGCGAAGGTGGATGCCAGCATGAGGAGCGGCAGTGTGAAATACAGCAATCGACTTTTCTTCATGATTAGTCCCTCCAAACAAAACAGCATGAAACCGGCCAAGGTACGGAGATCCTTGGCCGGTCAGGTTGGTTAAAGCCGGAGGCGATCTGCGATCTCAGAAAGCCTTCACTTGCCTCGCGCTCGCGGCAGTTGAGAATGTGAAGAGATCAAACAGGTCGTCGATTGCGGGGCTGTTGGTTGGCACATACGGATTGTCAACCGTGGCCTTCGGATTGGGGAAGTTATCCCGGCTGCGTTTGGTGATGGGCGGAAGTCCCCAGTTTCGATTAATAAATTTGATGATCGAAACATGGTCGCCATAGCTGTGGTTCACGATGCCGCCAGTCGAGTAAGGAGAGATAACGACCAGCGGAATGCGCGTGCCGTCGCCGAAGAAATCCAACGGCTGGATGTAGCCGGAGTCGTAGTATCCACCACCTTCGTCGAAGGTGACGAACACTGCGGTGCTCGCCCAAAGAGTCGGGTTGGCCTGGAGCTGGGTGACGATTTTCTTCACGAAGCCTTCGAAGAGGTCCAGCTTCGAGGAAGAGGGATGGCCATCGGTGAATCCGCTGGGCTTCACGATCGAAACAGCGGGCAGATTGCCATCGACCAAGTCCTCATAGAGGCTGGTGGTGTCCTGAATGTGGGCTTCGCGCTCGGCTGGATTGGTCATGATGTCGGTGGCGTATTGGAACGGGTTGCAGATGTTGCAATAACGGTCGTAGGGGTTCGCCCCGGTCGGATCGCTGGTGTAAAGGTCCCAGCCTTCTCCGAAGTAGGTATACGACACACCCGCCGCGGACAACGAATCTCCGATGTGCTTTTGGGCGGTCGGAGGAATCGTGAACGCGGTGTACAGGCTGTCTAGAGTGCCGTCGCCGACGAATCCAGGGTTGTAGTTGTTGAGCAGGTAGTAGGCGTTGGCAGCGCACCGGGGTTCGATGGGAGGATTCAGCGACTGTAGATAGTTCACGACCGCAGGCACGCCGGGCTGACGAAGGTCATCGCAGTTGGTGTAGCTGCCACCCGAGTAGCCATCCTGATCGTAGTAGTTGTTGGTTCCGGACTGGGGATTGGGATTTTCGATCTCATTGGCGGGCGGAGTTGCGAGTTTGCCTTTGCCGTTGCTGTAGGGGATTGCATCGGCGTAGCCAAACATGATGTGGTTGGCCCCGGTGCCGCCTTCGACCGATTGGTGGAAGTTATCGCTAATGGTGTACTGTTCGGCCAGTTGCTTGAAGTAAGGAGCGTCGCCGGCGGTTACGTTAAAGAACGCCATCGAGGCAGATCCTTCACCGGTGTTGAGGACGGCCGGTGGCTTGTTGCCATTGCTTCCCGCGCCGATGGTGGTTTCCACCCAGGGAAACAGATCGTTCAAGCAACCGCTGGGATTGGTGGAGGTTGCCGTAGCGATGCTGCAATCGGTCTGCTGCCACATCTGGTAGAAACGGTGGACCGGGCTGGCCGCGTAAGCATCGTAAGGAAGAGTGGCGGAGGTGAGTTGAAAAGCGCCAGAGCCCAAAGTAAGAACGTTGGGAGTGCGAGTATCCGGTACGTTGTGCGGGAGTCCAGTGGCTCCGGTGAGCAGGTACTTGTTGTAGGAGGGATACAGGCCGGGCTCCGCGAGCTCGGCTAACGACAAAGTTACAAAGGGAGCGGGGTCGCTGTCACTCGCGGAGGTGGGAGCGCTGGCGGTTTCGGGCGCAGGAATGTTGAAGTAAGCAAACTTGCTGCCGGGAGAAATTTCGAAAGCTCCGCTATCGACTGCGTTGTATTGAGCTGAAAGCTCGTAGTTGATGCCCGGGGTACCGTCGGCGTTGACGATGCCTTTGGAGAGCAGGTTGGCAACGGTCTGTCCACGCTTCGGTTTGAAGGTTCCGTAAACATGATCGAAAGTCCGGTTCTCGCCAATGATCACAATCACGTGCTTGATGGGGGTGACGGGAGTGCTCTGAGCGGCGGCTGCTGAAAGCGGCGCTCCGAGGTTAGTGATAATTGCGAACAGGCTCGCCGCGACCGCAGCGTGCTGCCTGGCTTGCGCCAGGAAACTGGGCAAAGACATGGAGTTCCTCCTAAAGGCTTGTGACTTCGAGTTGCAGTGGCCAAGTTACGGAGACGGGGTTACGCGGAGGTGACACGAAGATGAATTCGCCGTGAAAAGAAACTCACAAGCGGATGAAAGCTTTAGTTGAAAGAGCGCTCTGAATAGACTGCTGATTCGCGAGATCCGAGAGGCGAGATGAATCCCTGGTTAAGAAGTTTCCACAGCTCGCCAAATTCTCTAGAGTCGATTCCGTAGAAACGGCGCACTCCATGTAGACTGCATAAATCCGTCTTGAACGATGCAGCCGCATGCCACTCTTCTTGCCCTGAATTTCATTGGGAAGGGATGATTGCGGCGGTGGTGGCCAAGGCTGCGGAATCATGCTGCGGTCACAATGTTTGCAGTCACAATGTTTGCGATCATAATGCGGAGATCATCGGGAGAAAGACATGGAACAGAGTGGTCTGACGCGGGTTGCCAGCGGGCGCACTGTGGATGAAACGGTGCAGCGTTTCGAAGACATTCTTGCCGAGCGTGGCTTGAAGTTGTTCGCCCTGATTGACCATAGCGGCGAGGCGGCGAGGGCCGGAATGAAGATGCGGCCGACGAAGGTTCTGATTTTCGGGAGTCCGAAGGGCGGAACTCCGGTGATGGTGGCCGCGCCTTCCGTGGCCATCGATCTGCCTCTGAAGGTTCTGGTAGCCGAAGACGAAAACGGCAAGGCATGGGTTTCGTACAACAGTCCTGAATTTCTCCAACAACGGCACAGTATCCCGGAGGAACTGGTCAAGAATATTGCGGGGGTAGGAGCCCTGGTGGCTAAGGCTGTGGAATAATACTGCGGTCGTTGCGGCGGTGATCATCATCGGAGAGCTACGTGGAAAATTCCAATCTAGCACGCGATCATTTAGCCAACGAGCGCACTTTTCTGGCGTGGGTGCGCACCAGCGTTGCGGTTGTGGTGTTCGGCTTTGCGATCGGGCGGTTTGCGGTTGCGATGCGGCAGTTGACGGCGTTTCAGGGCCAAGCGGCGAAGGCGCCGGGATTTTCGGTTTGGATGGGAACCGCGGCTATCATTGCAGGAGTGGGGATGGTGACCTCCGGACTGATGCGCTATCGCAAGACGCGGGCGCAACTCGATGCGGGAAAGTTTGAGCCCGCGGGATTTATTGTGGATCTGGTGACGGTTCTGACGGTTTTGTTCGGACTGGCCCTGGCGGGCTATTTGGTTTACGTGGAAAAGAGCTTAGGCTAGGCGGGCGGTAGGGTTGACAGTGCGCTTTCGCGGTTTGAAGACCGAGAAGACTATGGTCAAGGATCCCAACAGCAACAATAAGGAGAAAGAAGCAGCCGCGCGGGCCAGCTTGCGGTTTGTTAAAGAAGGTCAGGTGGTTGGGCTGGGCACGGGATCGACCGCGGCCTATTTCATTCAATTGCTGGGCGAACAGGTAAAGAATGGGCTGCGGATTCGCGGCATCCCAAGTTCGGTGCGATCGGGGGGGCTGGCCGCGAGCCTGGGAATTGCGCTGACCACGCTCGATGAATGCTCGCAAATCGATGTGACCGTGGACGGCGCCGATGAGTTTGATCCGGAGTTGCGGTTGATTAAAGGTGGTGGTGGAGCGCTGTTGCGGGAAAAGATTGTGGCTTCGGCAACCCGCCAGTTTGTGATTGTGGCCGACGAAACCAAGAGAGTTGCAGCGCTGGGAAAGTTTCCGCTGCCGGTGGAAGTGATCAAGTTCGCGCAGACGCTGGTTAAGAAGAAGATTGAGGCGTTGGGGGCGCAAGTCGATTTACGACTAGATGCGAGCGGGAAGCCGTTTTTGACCGACGAGAACAATCACATTCTGGATTGCCGCTTTGGACAGATTGCGGACGCGGATCGGCTGGCACGGCAGCTCAGCGATATGCCCGGAGTTGTGGAACACGGACTGTTTATTGGCATGGCAAACGTGGTGCTGGTCGCCAAGGGGGGGGAGGTTGAAGAGCTGCGGGCCCGCAGTATGTAGTCCTGCTTTTTGAGATGGAAGCAGAATCAAAAGGGCGAGGCTCCGGTCGACCTACGCGGCGTCGCGCTTTGCGATACCGGGTCGAGGCGCCGCTGGATGTAACCGTGTTGCGCTCCGGAATTCCGGACACCGTGCCCGGGCGATCGGAGAACCTGGGCGTGTACGGGCTGGGCGCGGTGATGGCGGGAGAATTACAGCCAGGCGAGTCGGTGGGTTTGGAGATTCAGCTGCCCTCGAATACGACCTCCCTGCGCATACGGGCGCTGGTGCGGTATCACGACAAACTCCGGTGCGGCATGGAGTTCATCGGGATATCGGCGGAGCAGCAGGCATCCATCCGAGATTGCACGAAAGAAACGAAGCCGGAACCGGAGCCTGGCCAGCAGTTGAAGCTCGAACCGGAGAAAAGCGACGAAGGTCGAGGGGTTGACGGCGCGCGGCCTTCCGCTCAGCGGCATTCTGTAGACCGGCGCCGCAGCCGGGGATGGGGATTCTTAATCCTGGCTGCAATCTTGTTGGCGGGGGTGGGGTGGTGGGAATGGGATCGCGGGTGGAAAAGTCTGGAATCGGATCTCCGGAAGAACGAAAGTGCAATCCAGCCGCAAGCCCACGTGCCTGCCGATGTGATGGAAAGGCTAGTGAGGCACCGCGTGGATCCTGACTATCCCGCGGCCGCGCGACCGGAAAACCTGAAAGGAATCATCGTACTGGATATCATTGTGGGGCGCGACGGATCGGTGGTGGAGGTGCATGCGCTGAACGGGCCTGCGATTCTGGCGCAGGCCGCCACGGGTGCGTTGCGGTGGTGGCGGTTCGAACCTTATAAGGTGAACGGCCAGCCGGTGGTGGCGGAGACGACGGTCGCGGTGGAGTTTAAGCCGTAGTTGAAGACTTCGGCTTCTGGAATTCGGAAGCCGGAAACCTGAAATATCCCTCAAAAAACTGAATCCGGTTCAGATGCGGCGTTTGCGTAGAGCGCTGAGCACGATTATGCCGCTTACGGCAAAAGACACGACGGCAGCGAGCGCGGCAATCGGGATAATCGCGGGATTGAGATGAAGGAAGTCGGCAAACAGCGCTCCCAGGGCGAAGACCACGCCAAGCCCATTGAGCCAGAGTGGTCCTCGAATCGAAGAAGGAAGGTCGGGACGAAGGCGAAGCTGCAACAACAGCGCGGCTAAACCAATGGCAGCGACCACGACCAAGGCCAACGGACTCATAAACGCCCGGCGGCTCGTATAGAGGACAACCAGTGCGAGAGCGGCGAGAAGTAGGGCTGCCGCCACGAGGGTCGGGCGCCGGGGCTGCGGATTAGGGCCGGGGTTGGGCGAGGCGTCAGGCACGAAGTTCCGTCCTCAGATTTATACAGGCGACGGAGGTAGTTTTCAAATTGGCGGCCGGACAGGTACCGACGTGTCTAGCCTAGTAGCTAGGCGTCGGGAGTTGCCCGACCGGCCGCGGTAATCCGCTCCACCTGGCGAGGATCGCTGTGGTGCACGGCATAAAGCGCCAACTCGACCCGGACGAGGTGCCGAGCTGGTCGAAGATTTTGAACAGATACTTCTTAATGGTGTGCTCGTATCACGCTCTGGGGCCGGCATTGTTTTCGATTTATTCCGCGGCTTGCCGGTAAAAAAACTGTGGTTACGGTGCAGCATCTGGACTGGCGACGCAAGAAAATGGGGCCGGATAGCCTCCGTGGTGGTGCTTAGACTTGGAGAGCGGGCGGCCGTGAATCTGCCCACTAGCACGATGGTGGTCTCGCGAACGCCGCAGCGCCACTACTGGGAAACCCACGGCGCCGAGACATCTTATGTGCCGAATGGCGGGTTGCTGCGGGAGCTGCGTGTCCCGGACAAGATTCTTAGCTGGAGACTGGAGACAGAAAGCTACATTCTGTATCGGGGAAGGTTTCTCCCGAAAGGTGCAGCCATTTGTTAGTAGAAGCGTATGAGCGCCTGGAAAACAGACGTGAAGTTAGTAATGGCCGGAGCATTGAACTATTGTGACGATTACACGCGCCAACTGCAAACCAAGCCAGCGAAGAACGGATCAAAATACTGGACTGGGTTGCAGGGGAAGATCTCGACGCGTTGCTCACGAATGCCATGATTTCCGTCTTGCCGTCCGACCTCGAAGGACTGTCCCTTGCCTTGTTGGATGCGATGGGTGCGGGGCTGTGCGTGCTCGCCAGCGACGTGCCTGAAAACCGGGAGACCGTGGATTACGTCGGCTTCACTTTGCCGCGAGGTGACGTGGCATGCCTGACAGATCGATTGCAATTCCTGATTGCGATCCCGTGGTGCGAGAGAGGGGGGAGCAGCGGCGAAACGGCGGATTCGCGATCATTTATCCGTGGAGCACGGTTACCGCGAACCAGTTTATTTCGAGATGGGGGGAGGGAATTCCGTAGAACCGGTGGCCAGGAAGCCGAGCGGGCACCTGGCAGCGCGGGCAAGAAATTCGCGACCGGAGGCCGGATAAACAGTCTATGAATCGAGCCTAGTGAAAGGCTAGAGAGAACCAGCACAACCAAGAGCAGACCATAAAGGACGGGGATTATTCCCGTGCTTTACGTTTACAATGGTACGTCCCTTAAAGAAAACTCAGCGCGCCGAAGCAATTCAGCGGCATTGCCACTCATGGATAATACGATTTTAGTTACCGGCGGAGCAGGTTTTATCGGATCGAACTTCATCCTTCGTTGGATGGAGCGCGAAGCGGCGTCTGTTCTGAACTTGGACAAGCTTACTTATGCCGGCAACCTTCATAATCTGTCATCCATTACGAGTGATCGCAGGTACGAGTTTGTCGAGGGTGATATTGCGGACCGCTCGCTGTTGCGCAGCCTGCTCGAGCGACGGCGGCCCCGATCGATTGTGCATTTTGCAGCCGAAAGCCACGTGGACCGCTCTATACGGGGTCCGGAAGATTTCATCCGCACAAATATCGATGGAACTTTCGCGATGCTGGAAGAAGCGCGAGCCTATTGGGGAAGCCTGGACGGTCCGGATCGTGCGGATTTTCGTTTTCTTCACGTTTCAACCGACGAGGTCTACGGATCGCTGGGGCCGGACGATCCGCCTTTTTCGGAGACGACTCCCTACGCTCCCAACAGTCCGTACGCGGCGTCGAAGGCATCCTCCGACCATCTTGTGCGCGCCTACCACCACACCTTCGGGTTGCCCACGCTCACTACGAACTGCTCTAACAATTACGGGCGCTTTCAGTTCCCGGAAAAATTAATTCCTTTGGTGACCCTGAATGCCTTGAACGGCAAGCCGCTGCCGGTTTACGGTGATGGTCAGAATGTTCGCGACTGGCTTTACGCGGAGGATCATTGCGAGGCGATTGCCACGGTTTTGCACCGAGGACGAGTGGGGCAAACGTATAACATCGGTGGCTGGAACGAGAAGCGCAACCTCGAAATCGTCGAGACAATTTGCGACATTGTGGATGAGATGGCTGGAGTTCGCGGAGCACCGCGAAGAAGCTTGATCACATTTGTGAAAGACCGCCCCGGACACGACCGTCGTTATGCAATGGACGCCAGCAAGATTGAGAAGGAACTCGGCTGGCGTCCGAAAGAAACGTTCGAGACCGGCATTGGAAAAACGGTGCAGTGGTATTTAAAGAACGATGAGTGGGTCCGCGGGGTTACCACCGGCAGCTATCGCAAATGGATCGAAACCCAATATTCTTCTTGAGTGTCATCTTAAGGAACTTCAGAAATAATTCGCAAAATGCCAGCATCGAATAGCGCGAAGTATAAAGGAATCATTCTCGCCGGAGGGTCGGGTACGCGTTTGTATCCCGTGACCCACGCCATGGGCAAGAGCCTGCTCCCGGTTTACAACAAGCCCATGATTTATTACCCGCTGTGCACCCTGATGCTAGCGGGGATTCGCGACATCCTTCTTATTAGTACGCCCGAGGACGTGCCTAAATTTCAAGCGCTGCTGGGGGATGGAAGCCAATTCGGAATCGGCTTGCAATATAAGATTCAACCGAAGCCGGAAGGAATCGCGCAGGCTTTTTTGGTGGGCGAGACTTTTCTGGGAGGCAGCGCTTGCGCCCTGGTTCTAGGCGACAACATTTTTTATGGACACGATTTAGCAAAAGATCTGCGGGAGGCCGCAGCCAAAACAAACGGTGCGCGCGTATTTGCGTATCCCGTGCACGATCCCGAACGATACGGAGTTGTGGAATTTGACAGCTCCGGGCAGGCTCTGAGTATTGAGGAGAAGCCGTCGCATCCGAAGTCGCGTTATGCCGTGACCGGACTTTATTTTTACGACGATCAGGTGATAAAGGTGGCGAAGTCGCTGCGGCCGAGCGCGCGGGGCGAACTCGAGATCACCGACGTAAACAAGGCATACCTCGAACGCGGCCAGCTGGAGGTGGTTGTGATGGGCCGTGGAATGGCCTGGCTGGACACCGGAACGCATGAATCGTTAATGGAAGCGGCCCTCTACATTCAGGCAATCGAGAAAAGGCAAGGGCTGATGGTGGCTTGCCCCGAAGAGATTGCGCTGCGCTCGGGCTACATTACGATCGAGCAGGTCGAGAAAATCGGAAATTCGATGAAGAACAATAGTTACGGCACTTACTTGCTTCAACTTCTGCGAGAGAAAGTATTCTGATATTGCGATTGCTTTTCAGATAGCGAGCCATCCCTGCCATGAATTCTGTAAACAAAATTTCGACTTCCCTTCCCGAGGTGTTTGTGCTGGAACCGCGGGTGTTTGGTGACGAGCGTGGCTTTTTCCTGGAGAGCTACAACCAGCGAACTATGGCCAGCCTGGGGCTTGCCGAAAACTTTGTGCAGGATAATCATTCCCGGTCTTCTCGCAACGTGATTCGCGGTTTGCATTATCAGATAGCTCAGCCGCAGGGAAAGCTGGTGCGAGTCGTGGAAGGCGAAATCCTGGACGTTGCCGTCGACATGCGCCGGAGTTCGCCGGATTTTGGGCGCTCGGAAGCGGTGCGATTGTCGAGCGAGAACCATCGAATGTTG
>JGI12635J15846_10000673_pt1 | contig 29651 bp, 22 predicted proteins | sample BlaSpr_A8_OM2_M2_FD_15846 | JGI IMG/M metagenome (IMG submission 15846)
CAGACTTTCAAGGTGCTGCCGACCATCAGCGGCTTTACTCCGGCGAACGGCCCCGTGGGAACGCCAGTCACGATCACGGGAACCGCCCTGACGCAGACGACGAAGGTGACCTTTGGCGGAGTGACGGCGACTAGCTACACGGTGAACTCGGATGCGCAGGTCACGGCGACCGTTCCGACCGGCGCAAAAACGGGGAAAATTGCGATAACAACTTCCGGGGGGACTGCGACCAGTTCAACGGTTTTTACTGTAACGGCCACGGTTACGGCGTGCGCGGACGGTACCTCCGGACAGATTTTCGATACCTACATGCACGGCTGTGCCGCCCCCGGGGGCCAAGTCTCATTTTCGAGCCGCGCTGCTCTCTGTAGGACAGGCCTCCACGCCTGCCTAGCGGTCGAATGGGTTGCCCATAATGGTGGGACGGCGCCGGCATCCAACTACTGGACTGGGGATAGCCCATCCCTCAATTTCGTCGGGGGCACCACCAACAGCTGTTCCGTCAGCACGAATACCGGAACCAATCCCTGTACCGGAGGTGCAATGCTTGTCTGCCCCAATGACATGAGCTCGTGCCAAATTTATGGCTGCGGCTTATCCACTACACCACCACCGCCGCCACCACCACCACAGTTCTTTGGCGGTTGTTCTAAATCGCAATCTGGCTTCGGCTTCGCCGGTGGCACGCTTTGCTGTGGTCCATGAAGCGCGGGTCGCCCTGGAGTTCGGCGCAAAGACAAGCATCCGCCATTCCGCTTCGGCGATAATGGAACGATGACAGGTCTTTCTAAACGTGATGTCATCGGCAACAGCGCCACCGCTGGAGAAAGAGAAGTTCGCGCACAGAACTGCAACGTGGCTCTCGTCGGTTTCGGCACGGTGGGCAGTTCGGTGGCCAGAATTCTCTGCGAGCGTTCGAACACTCACCTGCGCCTGACGCACATCCTTAATCGCAACGTGGCGCGGAAAAAAGTGGACTGGCTTCCCTCCTCCGTGCAGTGGACGGAGAATATCGAAGACGTTCTATCCTCCGACGTGGAGATCGTGGTCGAGGTGATGGGCGGCCTTCAACCCAGCGAAGACTGGATCAGGCGCGCGCTCGCATCGGGCAAATCGGTCGTCACTGCCAACAAGCAGCTAATCGCCCGCTGCGGCCCAGAATTGATAGCGCTCGCCGCGCAAAATAAACAGCACATCTTATACGGTGCATCCGTAGCCGGCGGCGTGCCCGTGATCTCCGGATTGCAAATGGGTTTGGCTGGCGACGAACTCTTCAAGCTTCGCGGCATTCTCAACGGCACGTGCAACTACATCCTCAGCCAGATGGAAAGCAACGGTGTCACTTTCGCCGCTGCACTTCGCGAGGCGCAAAAACTGGGCTTTGCCGAAGCCGATCCCACCGAAGACATCGACGGCCTCGATGCCCGCGCAAAACTGACAATCCTGGCTCGAGTCGGACTCCACTGCAATGTCCAGCCCGACAGTATCGTGGCTCAGTCCATTTCAGCGATTGAAGCCATCGATTTCGAGTATGCGAATCAGCTCGGCTGCACCATCCGCCAAATTTCGTGGGCAGAATTGCAACGTAAGAAAAAAGCAGGAGGCGAAGAAAATCACGACAGCCTCACTGCCGCAGTTCAACCAGCTCTCGTTCAACTCTTATCGCCCCTGGCCCGCGTGGAAGGCGCTCAGAATCTCGTCGTCGCGACCGGAACCTATGGCGGCGATACCGTCTTCGGTGGCCACGGCGCAGGCGGCCACCCTACGGCCGTGGCCGTCGTCTCCGACATTCTGGCAATTGCCAATGCCATGCAATCGGGAATCAATCATGCCGAAGCGACCGTCGACAAGTCGCCCGCCGTCAGCTCTGATTTCACCGGAAAACACTATCTTCGATTCTTCGTAAAAGACCAGCCCGGCATCATCGCGGGCTTGGCCACAATTCTCGCCGAACATAAAATCAATATCGACTCCGTGCTTCAGAAGCCCGGCCACCCAAAATCGCGTCTTCCTTTTTCGATTACGCTCGAGGAATGTAAAGCATCGCTGGTGGGACAAGCATTACAGCAAATCAACCCGCTGGAATTTCTCGTCCAGCCCTGTTTGCATCTGCCAATTCTGTAGATAGGGATGATTTTGATAGTGGAGCGACGGGCGTCCGCGCCCGTCCTCGATCCTGGAGCCAATCTCATAAATACCTGAATTGCATTAGGATGTAGGCAACGTGGACGAAGCTAAGGGCTGCTGAAATCGGCGATGACAGGTCTGTGAGACAGAGCCAGCGTGGAGTCTATCTACTTTTCACCGAATGCCACAAAGGCACCGAGTCCGATCATTCCGACACCAGAGGCTACTCTCTGGTTGCGGCGGAAACGCGCGCTTGATCGCAGCCGTGCGCCAATAGGGGCAGCGAAAGTAACCACAAGTAGGTCGGCAGTGGTGTTCAACGAAACGGACAAGATGCCCAACAGCAGGAATTGCATCACTACATGCCCGAGAGCTGGGTTCACAAACTGGGGAAGGAACGAGAGGAAGAATAGAGCCGTCTTCGGGTTCAGAACCTCTGTAACCACACCTTGCCGGAATGCGTGATTCGTGTTGCCTGCCTCGGCGGGTTCATCCATGGGGACGTTTCGCGTCCGAATCATTCGGAAGCCCAACCAGACAAGATAAAGTGCTCCGGCATACTTGACCACCGCGAAGGCTGTAGCCGATGCAACCAATACGGCAGACAGCCCAAGCGCAGCGGCTAGGACGTGTATCGATCCCCCAATGAAAGTGCCGAACGCCGAAAGCACGCCTTCTCGCTTGCCTCCCGAGAGAGTACGCGCCAGGACATAGAAGATTCCGGGACCGGGAGTCACCGCAAGCAGAGTCGCAGCAACGAGAAATAGTACGAGGAGATGTCTGTCCAACATCTGACAATTATAGCGTTCTGCTCGACTGGAATGCCCCTTCCGGCAATGTGTCCAGTCCAGCTCCGTTCGTCGAAACGGAGGCGCTTGGGACTCCTCCAACGCAGCGCGAGGTTCAGCTCATTCACCTTCGGAGGTGTCAACCTGAGTGGTCAGGCATTTATGAGACGGCTTCTACGCTTCCACCTGAAAGAACTGCGCCATATCGCGGAACTTCTTATACCGGCTCTCCAGCAAATCATGAATCGGCATCTGCTTTATCTCGGAAAGATTCTGCTGCAGCGCAGTATCAAGTAACTCCGCCGCCTGCGCATGATCGGTATGCGCGCCGCCTGCGGGCTCGGGAACGATTCCATCAATGCAGCCGAGACTACTCAGGTCTTTGGCTGTAATTTTCATGGCTTCCGCCGCCAGATCTTTCTTGCTCGCATCGCGCCACATAATGGACGCGCAGCCCTCCGGCGAAATCACCGAGTAAACGGAATTTTCCATCATCAGCACGCGGTCGGCCACGGCAATCGCCAGCGCCCCACCGCTGCCTCCCACGCCGATCACCGTGGTCACGATCGGAGTCTCCAGCCGTGCCATCTCCAACAAATTGCGCGCAATCGCCTCTCCCTGACCACGCTCTTCTGCATGCAGCCCAGGATAAGCGCCGTCGGTATCCACAAAAGTAAAAATCGGCCTCTTGAATTTCTCCGCAATTTTCATCACCCGCAGCGCTTTTCTATATCCCTCCGGATGCGGCATGCCAAAGTTCCGATACACGCGTTGCTTGGCGTCCCGCGCCTTCTGCTGGCCCACAACAATGACTTCCTCGCCATGAAAGCGAGCCATCCCACACACAATCGCCGGATCGTCACGAAACCCGCGGTCCCCGTGAATCTCGCTCCAGTCAGAAAAAATCCGTTCGATATAATCCAGCGTATAAGGGCGCTGTGGATGCCGCGCCAATTCCGTCCGCTCCCACGCATTGAGGTGCGAAGAAATCTCGCGCCGCAGATCGTTCACGCGCTCATTTAATTGCTCGATCTTGCGCAACGTCTCCGCGCCCTGCCCTTCCTGCGCCTGCAGTCGCGTAATCTGCCCCTCAATTGTCGTTAACTCCTGCTGCGCCTTCAATCCAGATTCCATCTTTGTAACGTTCCCATTCTTTCCCGTATGATGCTCTTCCACAATCGACAGCAGGAAATCGGTGCCGGCGATAGCGGCGTTCTCTGCGCCATTTCCCGCGGAATTCTTCGCGCCACGATCCGATTCCGCAACCCGCTTTGTTCTCGCCCGTCTCATCGGCTATACGACCCATGCAATAGAGCGCCGGGCGTCCTCGCCCGGCCAAACCGGCTTCAAACCTAACGCGAAATATAGTCTCAACCGCGGCGCCAGACGGCAGAAGCCCGTCACTCCACCATATTCTGCATTAACTGATAACGCGCACGCTGCCACGCCCGCACAACTCTTCCACTCTGCCTCGGAAGCTTCGGTCTGGCATCACATTATAGCCTTCGGCTTCCATGACCACCATGAAATCGCCCTCCCGCTCCACATCGAACAGCACCTTTGCCTCACCCTTGCGCTCATTAAAAAGCGCATGCAGCGCATCGACTGTTCCATCGTCCGCGCTCCCCAGCGGAATCCGAATCCGCAGCGCCCTCGGCAACGGCACCCGCGCCTCATCCAGTGGAACAATTTCGTTGGCCGTAACTTTAGGATTCGCTCCCTCTTCAATCCGCACGCCGCCGCGAATCAGCACCGGAACTTCCAGCTTCACTTTCTCCGCCAGCTTTCTATAGGCCTCCGGAAAAACCAGTAACTCGACCTTCCCCGACATATCCTCAAGCGCTGCCTGAGCCCATAACTCGCCGCGCCGCGACTTAGCCACTCGCAGCCCCGAAATCAAACCCGCCGTCGTGATGTTTTCATCTTTCCCCGTAGATTTCTTCATCGCGCAAATATCGGCAGTAGTGAGCGCATTGAAATCCGTCAGCTTCTCCTTGTACTTCTCCATCGGATGCCCGGTAATGAAAAATCCCAGTATCTCTTTCTCCGCAGACAGCCGCGTGTGTTCATCCCAATCAGGTACGTTGGGAAGCGAGTCGTTTGCCTCCTGAGCCGTCTCATCTGCAAACACCCCAAACAGCCCGTGCTGCCCAGATTCCGCGTCCCGCTGAGCTTTCTGCGCCTGCTCGATCGCCGTATCCAGTGCCTGCATCAACTGCGCCCGCCGCCCGAAGCAATCCATCGCCCCACTCTTGACCAGCGACTCCAGCACCCGCTTGTTCAACAACCGCAAGTCCACTTCCTCGCAGAATTCATAGAACGATTTAAAATTTCGCCCCAGTTTCTTCCGCGCCGCAACAATCGAAACGATCGCATTTCCGCCAACATTCTTCACCGCCGCCAGACCAAATCGAATCGCCGCCCCATGCGGAGTAAAATTCGCATCGCTCACATTAATATCCGGTGGCTCAACCGCAATCCCCATCTCGCGGCACTCATTGATGTACTTCACCACGTCGTCCGTGCTGCCCGTCACCGAAGTCAGCAGCGCCGCCATGAAGTCAACCGGATGATGCGTCTTCAAATACGCCGTGTGATACGCCAGCAGCGCATAGGCCGCCGAGTGCGACTTGTTAAAGCCGTACCCCGCGAACTGCGCCATCAAATCGAAAATCTTTTCGATCTTCTTCGGCGGGAAACCATTCTTGGTCGCGCCCTGCACAAACCGCTCGCGCTGCTTCGCCATCTCCTCCGCGTTCTTCTTGCCCATCGCCCGCCGCAACAAATCCGCTTCGCCCAGTGAGTACCCCGCCAGCTTATTCGCCGCCTGCATCACCTGTTCCTGATACACGATGACGCCCAGCGTCTCCGCCAGAATTTCTTTCAGCTCCGGCAATTCATACTCAATCTTGCGCCGCCCATGCTTACGCTCTATAAAATCGTCAATCATCCCGCCCTGAATCGGCCCCGGACGATACAGCGCATTCAATGCCGTCAAATCTTCAATCGAGTTCGGCTGATACCGCCGCAGAACATCCCGCATCCCCGAAGATTCAAACTGAAAAACACCCGAAGTCAGGCCCTTATGAAAAACTTTCTCGTACGTCTCCTGATCTTCAAGCGGAATGTCCTCAAGCTTCAGCTCGATTCCCTTCTGCGCAATCAATTTCTGCGTATCGTCGAGAATCGTGAGCGTCGTCAACCCAAGAAAATCCATCTTCAACAGGCCCATCTTCTCGATGGCTACCATGTCAAACGCGGTCACGATTTCCGCGTTCTTCGTCTTATGCAGCGGCACCAACTCAATCAGCGGACGCGGCGAAATTACCACTCCCGCCGCATGCACCCCGGAGTTCCGCACCAGCCCTTCCAGTTTGCGCGCCGTATCCATCAACTGCCGCACCTGCGGATCCTTCTGATATGCCTCCTGCAGCGCCACCGACTCGTTGAGCGCATCATCCAGTTTTATATTCAGCGTAGTCGGCACCATCTTCGCGATGCGATCCACATCGCTGTACGGCATGTCCATGGCGCGGCCCACATCTTTGATCGCAGCCTTCGCCGCCATCGTGCCAAACGTAATGATCTGCGCTACGTTGTCGCGCCCATATTTACGCGTGACGTATTCAATCACCTCGCCGCGCCGGTTCATGCAGAAATCGATATCTATATCCGGCATCGAAATTCGCTCAGGATTCAAAAAGCGCTCGAACAACAATTCATGCTGCAGCGGATCGATATCCGTAATCCCCAGCGAATATGCCACCACCGCTCCCGCCGCCGATCCGCGCCCCGGGCCCACGGGAATGCCGCATTCGCGCGCGTAGCGAATAAAATCCCATACGATCAGGAAATATCCCGAGAACTTCATCTGCTGGATGATCGCGATCTCGCGCGCCAATCTTTGCTCATACTCCACCAGCGAATGCTTCAGCTTCCCGTTCGTCGACGCAGCCCGCAAATTCTCCATGCGCCGCGCAAATCCCTGCCGCGTGATGTGCTCAAAATAACTATCCAGCGTGAATCCATCGGGCACATCAAAATGAGGGAACGGGCTCGGAACCTTCTCCAACCGCAGATTGCAGCGCTCCGCGATTCCGAGAGTTCGCAACAAAACTTCCGGCGAATCCTTGAAGACCCGCATCATCTCGTCGCCGTCCTTGACAAAAAACTGGTTGCCCTCAAACTTCATCCGGTTCGTGTCCTGAATCGACTTTCCCGTCTGAATGCACAGCATCACATCCTGCGCGTGCGCATCGTCTTCGCAGAGATAGTGGCTGTCATTGGTCGCAACCATAGGCAGCCCGAGATCTTTCTCCAACTTGAACAAGCCAGATTGAATCCGGTGCTCCATCTCCAGCCCTTGATCCTGAATCTCAAGAAAGAAATTATCTTTGCCGAAAAGATCGCGATAAAATCCCGCCGCCGCGCGCGCCGCGTCATAATTCCCTTCCGTCAACCGCTCCGCCACTTCGCCCTTCAGGCAGCCCGAAAGCCCGATTAACCCCTTGGAATGCTCCGCCAAAAACTTCTTGCTGACGCGGGGCTTGTAATAGAAGCCATGTAGCGAAGCCTCCGACGTAATCTTCACCAGGTTGCGATAGCCTTCCTCATTTTCGGCGAGCACGAGCAGATGGTTGTAAGTATCGCCATCCGGAGGAGTGCGCGTAATGACGTGGTCATCTTTTTTACAGATGTAAAGTTCGCAGCCCACAATCGGCTTCACGCCAGCCTTGTGCGCGGCGTTCACAAAATGGACGGTGCCAAAAATGTTGCCATGATCGGTCATAGCCACGGCCGGCATGCCCAGCTCGGCCACGCGCTCGACCAGTTTCTCGACGTCGCAAGCACCGTCGAGCATGGAGTAATCGCTATGAAGATGCAGGTGTACGAATTCAGACTTTGTCATGAAGAATTTGTTTAGGAGTAAAACTCATTCTAATGGCTGGAGGATTTAGCGCAACGCCAGAATCTGGTGCAGTTTCGTGTGGCGCGGGCGCCTCGCCCGCGTGCTGTTGTTATCTTCTGGCAGCAGGAATTTGGCCCGCTGGACGGGGCGAAGCCCCGTCACCACACAATTATCATTTACTTCGGAACCTGAAAATCCACGCCGCGCTCGTCATTCATTTTTGCGGTGGCCTCAAGGTCGAGCTGCGCAAGCGGAATTTTCTTCGCGGCTTGCTCATTCAGCACCCAAAGCGTCCCACCGGAGATCGCATAGTTCCGCACTTCTTCAACATGCTTATCGCGAAACACTAGCGCCGTCGAAGGCTCCTGATCTTTCCTCGGACGATTGCGCGCTTCCACGTCCGCCTGCAGACGGTCGATCTTTCCACTCAATGCCTGAACATCGCGCTGCAATCCGTCATCCTCACGCGAGGGAGCAGGATAATATTGGCCCGCGTTATCAACCGCTGAATCATCGTTGTTCTGATAGTCGCTCTGATACAAGGGATCCATATACCAACTATAGTAAGGATAGTAGAGTCCGTATGGATAGTAACCCCGCCGTCCGCGGAATCCGCGACGATCACGATCGTGGTCGCCAAAGTTATGCCCGCCTGCGCGCACTCGAGTGATCGAACTACGAGAGAAACTGCGTGCGGAGTTGGCGCCCAAGTATCCGCCATAAGAGTGACCAACATTGCCACTATGGAACGACCCAGAAGAGTGAGAAGCAATTCCAGAAGAGTGAGAAGCAAATCCAGAAGAGTGTGAAGCAGACCCACCGCCGGAGGCATGACCTCCGCCATGTTGTGCCCACGCCGGGAGCGTAAGCAAAATCAGGTTCAACGCCGCGATGCCAAACCAGCGCCGCATGCCTCCATTATAGCTGAATTTTGCCCGAGCCGGCGCAGCAATACCCAAGCATTTCCTTCGTGTACCTTAGTGCCCTTTGTGGTTGAAGCCTTTGAATCTAGCCAGCACTACTTCCCCTTCTTCTTCTTCTTAGGTTTAGCTTGAGGTTTAGATTGAGGTTTAGCCTTGGCCTTTCCCGGCGCCTTGCCGGTCTTAACCACCTTGCTCACTTTTTTCGCCGGAGCCTCCGCCTTCTTAGCAAGCTCCACAGGCTTAACCGCCGCGCTTTTCCCAAGAGCCACGTTCTTCGCTGGCGGAGCCGCTTTCGTGACCGCCCGCCCCGCCGCAGCAACCGGCGCGGCCGCAGCCGCGATCGCTGGAACCGGCGCAGATTTTCCTTTTCCTTTGCCTTTGGGTCCGGGCGTCACAACAGCTGCAGCATTAGCAGCGGCCACCGCTGCCTTTGCCCCCCTGCCTCGCTTGGCTGGCGGCGGAGGCGGTGGCGGCGGCGGAGGCGGCGCAATCGGTTTCAGATATTTCAGCGTCTCCGTCCGCGACCGCAGCTTGCCATCCAGCAACAGCAAAAACACATCGTTTGCAATCTTCGAATACCCCGGCATTTCCGGCGTGATGTGCAGCTCCGTCATCTCCGGCAACGGAACTTTCTGCTGTACCTGCCGCCACTTCGTGAAGAAATTCTTGATCTTCTGCTGCACCGATTGCTGCCGCGCCGTGATTGCCAGAAACAAAATCATCTCCGGCCGTGCCGACGACAATAACTGCCATGTGCGCGACGGCGTCGAAGCTTCCTTGCCCATCAATCGCTTCCCAAGGCTATGCGCGTTCGAATCGAGGTCCTTCCACGCCTCGACCAAATCCTTGCGCGGAATTGCCCGGCGCAGTTCCGAAATATCTTTATCGCCCAGCCGCTCGGTCAGGAAATGCATCACCGCCGGAGCCACATCCGGTGTGTAACCCAGCTCGTTCATCTGCTGCCGCGTCTTCACCAGCGCGCTAAGACCAGCCGTATCTACTTTGGCAGTGCTCCAATGCGGATTCAGAATCTCAAGCCAGCCCTCTTTTTCATAGGCCTTGAGCACGCCCAGCGCGTCATCTTCATAAGCGAGCTGTTCAATTTCATGTCCAATAGCCGAACTGCGAATGTGCTCGATGTAATTATTTTCTTTCGCGGATTCGAATCGCGCCTGCGTCCGCTCTTCCAGAGGCCAGTGGAACCGCGTGCTAAATCGCGTAGCGCGTATCAGCCGCGACGGCTCTTCCAGGAACCCATAGTTATGCAATATGCGGATGACCTTCGCCTCGATATCGGCGACGCCATTGAAAGGATCCATCAGCAACCCGCGCGATCCCTCATTCAGCGACAGGGCCATAGCATTGATCGTGAAATCGCGCCGACGAAGATCTTCAATAATTGTGGCCGGAGCCATCTGCGGCGCGTTGCCCGGCTTGTCATAATGCTCCGACCGCGCCATCGCGATCTCGGCTCGAACCCCTCCCGGCAGAGTCAGCAGCAACGAGCGCGTCTCGCTATCAGCGTCGCCGATTACCGCTCCCGCGCGCTCCAACTCCTTCTGCAACTTCAGGGCATTTCCCTGCACGGTGAAATCGAGGTCGCGAATCGGGAAGCCCGTAATAATGTCGCGGATAGCGCCGCCGGTGAGATAAACGTTCATCCCCGCCGCTTTGGCGGCGTCTACGACGAGGCTGACTGCCTTCTGTTGGTCCGGCGAGAGCCGGGTCTCCAATGTGTATATGTAATCGGCCATGCCTTCCTAGTCGCCTCACAGTGCTGGACCGGGGCGTTATTCACAAGATTTCCACAGGGAAACTACAAGGACCCCCCAGGCGCCTGCCGTTCGAAGGAATCTAACTCCCTCTAGCCATTAGACTTATATCGCAAAACCACGATCCACTGAACAAGAGAAAATACCACAAGGTTTACCGTTTGGCTACTGCGAAGGCACAAACCCTGTTAATTCATAGGGAAAGTGGGAAGGAAAGTGCGAAAATCCAAGCGGGAGCTTTCCTAGCGCCGCCTCGAGCATTCTGCTGCCCTGGCTGATCAGGCGGGACGGGAAACACCCGCGCCACATGCCCTCAACTCACAAGAAAGTAATCGTGCGGAAACACGACCGCGACTCCATCAGCGGCTATGTCGCCCCCGCCAACTTCGTGATCGAGGGCAAACTCGAACTCCTTAACACCTCCGGCAACGTAGTCGCCATCGACCTGCGCGAGATCAAGGCTGTCTACTTCGTCCGCGAATTCTCCGATACCGATCTAATGCTGCGCAAGACCTTCACTACCCGCCCCCGGACCGAAGGCCTCTGGGTCCGCCTGAAATTTAAAGACAGCGAAGTAATCGAAGGCATCCTTCCTAACGACCTAACCCAAAATCCTAACGAAGGATTTCTGCTGAACCCTCCCGACCTCCGATCCAATACCCAGCGCGTCTTCGTGCCCAGAGAAGCCCTGGCCTCCCTGACCGTCCTAGCCGTAATCGGCTCTTCCAACCGAAGAAGAAGAGGCGGCCAACAAGACGCAAGGCAAGTCACTCTCTTCGAATCCTAAACGTAGGGACGGACGCATTCGTCCGTCCAGCCGAGCAAAGCTCGGCCTCTCTAACCCAAGTTCCAAATGTCATCGCGTCAAGTTGTCATCCACGTCTTAGCCGTCATCCGTATTCTTGGTTGTCATCCTGAGCGAAGCGAAGGACCTATGCATTCCCCTTGCCGCGAGCAAATGCATAGGTCCTTCGCTTCGCTGAGGATGACAAGCTGACAATGACAACTTGATGATGACAAGCTAAGCGCGATATCGGCCCGCCTTCCGCTACAATTCCCGAAACGCCATGAAACTCTCCGACATCGCCACCGCTCTAAATGCAACCCTGGAAAACGCCGCCCCCGACACCGAAATCACCGGACTATCCGGCATAGAACAAGCCGGTGCCGGCCAGCTCACCTTCGTCAGCAATCCCAAATACAACGCTGCGGCGAAAACCACGCAGGCCTCAGCCGTCATAGTTGCCGAAAATTTCCCCGCCATCAACACGGGAATGCTCCGCAGTAATAATCCATACTTCGCTTGGGCCAAGGCCATCGAGCTCTTCTACCAGCCGCCGAACTACGCCCCGGGAATCCACCCTACGGCGATCGTCCATCGGAAAGCCAAGCTAGGCAAAGACGCCCATCTCGGACCCTACGTAGTCATCGATGAAGACGCCGTCATCGGAGACAACGCTGTCCTCCTAGCCCACGCCGTCATCTATCGCGGCGCAAAAATCGGCCATAATTTCTTCGCTCATGCCCACGCCATAGTCCGCGAATTCTGCCAACTCGGAGACAACGTCCTCCTGCAGAATGGCGCGATAGTAGGCTCGGACGGCTTCGGCTTCGCCAAATATGAGGACGAAGCTCATCAATCCCACTGGCACAAGATCGTCCAGTCCGGCAACGTCGCACTAGAGAGCGGCGTCGAGATCCAGGCCAATGCCTGCATCGATCGTGCCAGCATCGGAGAGACCCGCGTTGGACGCGGCTCCAAGATCGACAACATGGTCCACGTTGGCCACAGCTGCATCATCGGACACGACACCCTCCTCTGCGCCCAAGTCGGCCTCGCTGGAACCACCGACGTAGGCAACAACGTGATCCTGGCCGGACAAGTAGGCGTCAGCGGTCACGTCAAAATAGGCGACGGCGCCATAGCCATCGCCCAGAGCGGCATCCCCCACGACGTCGCCCCGGGAGCCATGGTCAGCGGCGCTCCAGCCATCGATCACCGCCTGTGGCTAAAGTGCTGCGCCGCCTACGCCAAGCTCCCCGAGATTGCCAAAGCGGTAAGAAAGCTCTCCGAGCGGGAGTAAGCAAGCCCAAGGCATTCTCTCTGTCGGCGCTTAAACCTCTCCTCTAATGTTTCACGTGGAACATATTGTAGGTCAATATTGTAGTATATTATTGTACGTACATTAACCCATATTATGAAGAAGCGAAAACAAGTTAATCCGCGCCAGAGGAATAAGCGAGCGAAGAAGCGAGCACTGAAGAAAGCGAAGAAGGAAACGCCAAAGAAAATCGCCCGCCTGCAGGCTTCGGCGGGAGAGCTGCCGCCGATGCCAAACTGGCCTCGATACTTCAAGGCCATCAAAGAGCCGGTCACCCTCCGCCTGGATGCCGATGTCCTGGCTTGGTACCGAAAGCACGGCCGCGGTTACCAGACGAGAATCAACCGCGCCTTGCGCAAGTCGATGATGGAAGAAAGAAAGATGGAAGAGAGAAAGATCGCCGAGGAGTGAGTGGAAAAGAGGCAGTGCAGCCCAAAAAATTCGTCGGGAGAGAGAAACAGGTCTGCACTGCCAGAGGAAAAGCCGCCGTTAAGTGCTCAGTAGAATCTCTTACCGGCGGTTACCCTTCTCATCAAGTAATCAGCCCGAAGGATAATGAAGGCGCTGGGAGACCTTCTGTTCAATATTGCACACTAGTTCTGGTTTTTGATCACGGACCTCGTCCTTCCGGTGAATTGTCACCTGAGCAGAGTGGCTGTTTCGCGAGCAGCGGAAACGGAGCAGAAGGGCCTGCCCTAAGCACTCCCGCTGCAGCGCTCGGGGGTGTCCGCTCACGCAGCAAGCTTGCCTCACAATCACGGGCGAGAATGTCAGTACTTTCCACTTTGATTTTCAGCTCCATGGGAGCGCCTCTTTTTCGCACCCTCTGCGACACCACAAGTGATAAGAAGCGTGGATGCAGTCGTGACCAGTAGTCAGACGAAACGGCAAAAAATGCCGGGGAAATGCCAGTGGAAGCTTTTCTGTTACGAATTGCGAACGGAATAGAGGGACGTGCTCAAGCGTAAAAAGAGTGTTGTATGGTCACTCGCATCCCTTGGTTCGTCGGTCACGCAAGGCCTTCCCCGATTCGTCGCCTTCATGGCGCCGTTGAGGCGAACCAAGGGAGTAGAGTGATACTCACCCTTCATTCAGAAGGGTGGGATTCCTCAACAACCGTGCGCCATTTCTAGGATGTCCTTACCACCTTCGCGATGCCGAATCCATGGTGGGCCGGCGTCATCCGCCCATATTCGACGATGCCTCGGTTCCCGTTGTAAGCTGCACCTGAGGTAATCAAACAATCGTTGTATCGCCTCTCGCTGCATCCTCTTTCCCGTTCCTGACAAAGTAACGTCGAAGCTCGATTCCTTTCGCGATCGTAGCTTGCTAACCTGCCAACCCAACCGCTTGGGATTTCTCCGGGCCTTGGGTGACATAGTTCATCATCGCTTGCTTCAGTTGCGAATCGACTTCATCCGCGATGGTCACAACATCGAGCAATAGTCTGCTGAAATTCACGCCTGCCAAGTTTCTTTGCAACGTGCTGAAGATGCTCACCTGCAGGATGCGCGACTCTTCCACCACCATGGCGGGAGTGTAGCCTTGCTCGAGCCTCATCTTCCCGTGATCGCGAGCCGCCATGGAAACTGGCGCCGGCAATCCGGAGTCCAGTTGCAGTCGAACTATGAGGTCCCGGATCAGCCTAGGAAGGTGCCCCGTGCGTTCAACGCGGCTCAGTGAAATACAGATCAATTCCGCATCTTGTTCCACCGCATCCAGCCAATTCTGAATGGTATTTTCGCTCTCACGCTCTAATATGGAAGCGATCGATTCGGATTTCGGCCGCTTGATCGCTTGCGGATTAGTTAGCCGGTCGTGAATAAGTGCCTTAAGGGGGCCGATTCGAACTGGCTTGGTGAAAATTTCATCGGCTTGGGAGAGGATGGCGGCCATCGCCTCCTCGAGCGCCGGGTAACCGCTGAGGACTACCGTCAACGCATCCGGATGAGTGTGGCGCATGGCGCTCACCAGCGTAAAGCCGTCTCCGGCGAGTGGCAGGTGCAGGTCTGAGAGGAGCACATCGAACTTTTCCGCCGCGATATGCCGAAGCGCGTCGCGAACGTTCGAAGCCGAGACCACCTCAAACCCATCGCGCAGCAACCCTTCGCGCAGCATCATGAGAACCGCTTCATCATCTTCAACAATCAGAACTCGGGGGACGGCCATAAAACCTCCTGCGGTCAGTACTACCCAAATCGATGCACCAATTACTGTGCAACATTGAACAGTAGATGCAGGAACTACTAGCAAAGTTCGAATCGTTTGCGGCTGGGGCGAGAGTTTAGTTTGACCGGAGCACACGAGTACCCAAAGCACCCGCACTTAGTAAGTCGAGTGTTCTGAGCAACGCGGCAACTGGGCCAGTCGAATTTCCAAGGGCGAGGTGCCTAGATATCGGCGCGTCCGACGGTATGTCGGCAGTTCGGTCGGCAGTTCGGCGGGGCATTCGGCGGACAAGTTTTTGGAATTATTTTAAAAAAAGCGGAAATGCTCGCCTATTTCGCGAAAGCAATCGGCTTGCGCGCTTACTTTAACCGCCGAACTAACTTAGCTCTCTTAATTCCGTCGGAAGGCCGCTGTTGATTGCTGCTCTCACTTTCGCCATCAGCGAATCTCGATCTCCAAAATTTGCAGGCTCGATGGGATCGTGGAATTGCACGGTCACGAGGCCTGGATGAATGGCGAAGTGCGCTTTGGGCATGACCGCCTCTGTCCCCGAAATGGTGATGGGAACGACGGGAACTTTGCATTCTTGTGCTAGATAAAACGGTCCTTTTTTGAACGGGAGAAGCTTGCCATCAAACGAGCGCTTCCCTTCCACGTAGATGGTCATGTTGAGTCCCTGTCCAATCGCCTTCACCGCATCGCGGACGGCGGAGACTCCGGCATCGCGATTGCCGCGATCGACAGGAACGAGCGATCCGATGGTCATGATGTGTCCAAGAATCGGAACTTTGAACAATTCTTTTTTCACCATCACGGACGTGCGCCGCGGAATCAGTGGGAGCGTGATCGGCGGATCGAGATTCGAGACGTGGTTCGACATGAAGATGTAGGTTCGCGCCGGGTCGATCTTTTCGAGGCCAATGGTTTGAACTCGGACGCCAGCCAGGCGAACGCCGTTCCACGCAGCCCACATGCAGCTCTGGTAAAGGAAAGTGATGTTTTTGCTGATGTAAGTCCAGGGGATTCCGGAGACCGCCGCGAAAGGGAGTGCCGCGGTCCAAAAGAACAGCATGAGTATGGTGCGAAACACTTACGATTTCACTCCGCTATTTCACTTTTTTTTCAGTTGGCTGCTCGCACCGAGGGCGCGCAAGCGTTGCGGTAGCTTCTCATAGATGCCGCCGAATCCGCCATTGGAGAGAATGGCAACCACGTCACGGTCGCGCAATTCGGGAGCAATGGTATTGACGATGGCATCGGCGTCGGCCAGGATGCGAGCCTGCTTGCCGCGCTTTTTTATTTCTTCCACGACGCGATTGAGGTCGAGACGCTCGCTTTCGGGGATGGCTTCGGACTTGAATATCGCCGCGACGATAACTTCATCGGCCTGCGCAAGGCTCGTGGCGAGCGCGTCCTGCAGGACGTTGCGGCGAAGCGTATTCGATCGCGGCTCGAGCACAACCCAGAGCCGCGATTGCGGATAGCGCGCGCGAAGAGCGTGGATCGTCTGCTCAATCGCGGTGGGATGATGCGCGAAATCGTCGATGATGGTGATGCCGTTGACTTGGGCTTTGACTTCAAGCCGCCGCTTGACGCTGCGAAACGTTTTCAGGGCTTCGGCGATGGCATCTTTCTTGATACCGTAATTCGCGGCGAGAGCTGCAGCCGCAGTTGCGTTCCACACGTTGTATTCGCCGCCAAGCGCGAATTCGAAATCGGCCCAAGGCTTGCCATCGCGGATCACGGACCAACTTGTTTGCGTTTCGCCTTGCTGAAGATTTGCGATTCTCCAGCCTTGGTTATGCCTCGCCGGATTCTTTTCGGGATACGACGGTCCGTAGCGTTCAACCGGGCTTAGCGCTTTTTGCAGGCAGCGATCAATATTGGCGTTCTTGGCATCGTCGGAGTCGAAGCCGATGATGCGGCCGCGCCTGGGAACGAGATTCACCAGGCGCTTGAACGCTGTTTCTACCGCGTCCAGATCCTTGTAAATATCGGCGTGATCGAATTCCACCGACGTGAGAATTACGGCATCGGGAAAATAATGCAGAAACTTTGGACCCTTGTCGAAGAAGGCCGTGTCGTACTCGTCACCTTCCAGGATGAAATGCTTGCCGTCGCCGAGACCGAAGCTACGGCCAAAGTTTTCGGCGATGCCTCCGATGAGGAATGACGGTTGAAGTCCGGCGAATTCGAATATCCACGCGAGCATGGATGTTGTGGTGGTCTTGCCGTGAGTTCCGGCCACGACTAAAACTTCTTTGCCTAACAGGAACTCATCGTGCAGAATCTGTGGCATGGAGCAGAAGGGGATGCGATCGTCCAGAACGCGCTCCAGTTCTACGTTCCCGCGCGAGAGTGCGTTTCCGACTACTACCAGATCCGGTTTCGGATTTAGGTTCGCCTCGGCAAATGGCTGCGCGACGGAGATTCCTAGCAATTCGAGGAACGTCGACATTGGGGGATAAGACGCGGCGTCAGATCCGGTGACGCGGAAGCCGCGCTCTTGCAGCATTCCAGCGAGCGAGGCCATGGCGGTGCCGCAGATGCCGATGAGATGAATGTGTTTGGGCTTTGTCATGTTAATAAATTCTTAATTAAGTTCGTTTGGATGTAGTTTGCAGATCGGTCTCATGCGCGGGTTGCGGACTCCAGAATCGTCAACTTCACGTCGTTGCGAACTTCGAGACGGGCTTTCAGTCCGAATGGCAGCGTGATATTGGCGCGCGAGACATGGCCTGAGCGCAGGCCAAATGCCACCGGGATTTTAAGATCTTTGAGCACTCGCATCACGACTTCTTCCAGGGTGTAATCCTGATTTGGACCCTGGCGGCAATCGAGCATTTCTCCGAAGACGATGCCTTGCACGTCATTGAGTTTACCTGCCAATTTTAGCTGCATCAGCATGCGGTCGATCTGATAAGGCTTGGCGGCGATGTCTTCAAGAAAAAGAATTGTGCCTGCCGTGTGGATGTCGTAGGGCGTGCCTAGCGCGGCAACCAGTATGGAGAGACATCCGCCATAAAGAATGCCTTGCGCTTCGCCAGTTACCAACGGCTTCGCGCCAGAGCCCTGGGCAATCTCCCATTCCACCGCGCCGCCGACGGCATTTTGCCATGAGGGCCAATCGACGCCGTCATTGCTATTGCTGGCGAAATCTTTTCCGGCCATTGGACCGTGAAACATGACGAGGTTGGCTTTGTCGATGAAAGTGGTTTGCAGCGAGGTCAGGTCGCTGTGGGCTACAAAAATCTTGGGATGGGCCGCGATCTTTTTCAGGTCAAGAGTTTTGGAGTGCGGCGTTGGAAGAAGATAGTTTGATCCGTAGCCTCCGCGGACGGAGATGATGGCGCGGATATCGTCGCGGACGAACATCTCTTCGAGTTCGCGGGCGCGGCGCTCGATTGATCCGGCGAAATAAAGATCGCGAGCGAGGATGGAATCGAAATAGAACGGCTCGTAGCCAGCGCGGCGGAGGCCGTCGCAACCGGCTTGGAGGACTTCGCGCTTGACGTTGGAGGCGGGCGCGACGATTCCGACCTTGTCGCCGGGGCGGAGCGCGCGCGGCTTGATTCGCGAGTTGTGAGATGTCGAAATCATCTTTGGCCGGCTTCGCCTCAGCGGCTATAAAGCCGCACTCTAAAAACTTGCTACCGCAGCGGTGAACCGTTGCGCGACCCAAAATCAGATGCAAGAGACAAATCTGCAGGCTTCTGTCTCGATCTTAAATTAAGAATTCTCCAATTAAGAATTCTCCGTTGCAGATTATGGTGGCTGGTCCTTGCAGATACACATGGTTGTCCCAGCGTACTGTTTGTGAGCCGCCGGGGGCGATCACTTTTATCGGCGATGAAGCTCGGCCACTCGCGATTGCGGCTACAGCTGCGGCGCATGATCCTGTGCCGGAAGATTGGGTTTCGCCTGCTCCGCGCTCGAAGAGGCGAATTTCAATTTCGCTGGCGCTGCGCCACACGACATATTCTACGTTCGTTCCTTCGGGAAAATGATCTTGCGATGCGATTTGAGCTGCGGCGCGCTGCCAGTCTTCCTGGAAATTTTCGACAAAAATTACGAAGTGCGGATTCCCCATGGAAATTTTTGTTCCTATGGTTCGCACGCCCATCGCCTCAATCGATAATTGGTCGCCGATTTGGGGCTCGCCCATATCTGCTTCGAACTCGAAAGTGAAATTTTGCTGGCGTATGAGTTGGCATCGCTTTACGCCAGCGCCGGTGTTCACCAGGATTTCGGCCTTCCCTTCCCGCGAGCAAATCTGCGCTGCTACACAGCGAGTGCCGTTGCCAGAAACTTCCGCTTCCGACCCGTCTGCGTTGATCAAGCGTGCTTTGACGTCGGCCTCTGCATCTGGCGACAGCCATTCCACCCCGTCGGCGCCGACTCCATTATGACGATTGCAGAGCTGTCGGGTTAGGGCACTCAAGTCACCGGAGGCATGCGCGAGTTCCACTAACAAAAAGTCATTGCCGCATGCGGAGGCTTTGGTAAATGGAAGTTTTGCACCCGTTTGAAGAGACGCAGTCATTCGTGTTCCGTGGTGCCTAGATTCGTTACGGAGGCGAATGCATTTGATTCGTGCAGGCGAACGGAAAAGATTCTTTGTTGATCCTGGTCGCCATCCAGAGAGAAAACCATGCGGAAGTTGGGATCGGCGTCCGCGATGTGCACGCTGTGCATGTTAAGTTGCTCGTCATCTAAAATTCGGTTCACCTCTCGCAACATAGCATCGATGTTGCGGCCAACTACTTCGTAGGTAGTGACAAATGTTTTTAGGGAGAACATCGCTTCCATTCGGCCCAAGAGAACAAGCGCGAACAGAATGATGAGCGTGGCGAAACAAGCAGTGAGGTACAAGCCGCCACCAGTGGCCATTCCGATGGACGCTACAACAAACAAGGTCGCGGCAGTGGTAAGGCCGCTTACGGAGGTCTTGGCATGCAAGATTGAACCCGCTCCGATGAAGCCGATGCCGGGAATGATTTGCGCCGCGATGCGCGCGCTGTCTGACTCCACGCCCGCTAACTGCTTCGAGAGCACGGTGAACATGGCAGCGCCGAAACAGATGAACATATTCGTGCGCAATCCGGCAGGCTTGTGGCGCAACTGCCGCTCGAGCCCGACGATGCCGCCTAGCACTGCAGCCAGCAGCAAACGCGCCAGCGTGGAACTGAGCACCACGCCGAGTTCGTTGTGCAACAGCGCAACGATTTGATGGAATGGATTCATAGGCACGCCCTGGCTTTGAGCGGATTCTACCACCGCTCTACAGCGCTTTTTGAGTGGCTTGATGCGGACGGTTAACGCGATTGATTCGGGAGTGCTCGCGTGGAAAAGACTCGCGCGGGAGGCTGACCAGAGGCGTGTATCTCCGTGAGGTCGGTAAGCTTCGACTTATTTACGTGTCGATCGACGGCGTCGCCATCGAAAGCGATCACGAAATCAACGTAGCGGGAGGGATCGGCCAATGCGCGCTCCCATAGGCCGTCGGGATCGGTTGGGCGCTTCCATTGGCGGCGGTTTTCATTATTGACCACCTGGCGTAGCGGAATTCCCGATTGCTCCATGATGCCCACATGTTCGCTGAGGTCCATTAAATAGCGCGAGTGGCGCGGCAAGTGGGAGACAATGCGCTGGACAGCCGCGTTCAGAGGATAGCGCAGGTCCCAATTTTTTTGGGCTTCTTGTAAACACAAAGGTTTCGCATTCCATACGGAAGCGTAGCTAGCGACGATGAGAGCGAGTAAGGGTGCGACGAGCTTTCCGGAGTGACGACCGGTGCTTGCGACTTGCGAAACGTAAGCTGTGAGTAGGCCTGCCGAAACCGCGAACATGGGGAGCAATTGCAGGCCATAGCGCTGATTAAAAGTTGCGAATGGCCACCAGGGGTGCACGTGGATCGGCACGGAACCATAGGCGATGGAGAGCGAGTAGAAGACGAGCGGAACCCACAAGAAGAAGAGCGGCATCGCCCGTCGACGCAGTTTCCACACTGCTAACGCCAATGTGACGAGAGCAGCAGCGAGCCAAAATCGTCCCCAGTTTCCATCGGCCATGTTGAGTTGGGCTGATTTCAGAAAATAGAGGGCTGCTACGCCGGCGTTGTGGAGCGCTGGATTTGGGGCGCCTACGCGTCGCTCGATTCCGGTCGCCGAATATTGGCCGGTGGCGAATTCTAACGCGCTGCCATAAATGGCGCGATTATAAGCCAGCCAGAAGACTGGAACTGTTGCGATGCCCAGCAAAAACTTTGCTGCTGAACGGCGAAGGGTGAGATCGTTCTCCTCCGAATTTCGCCATCGCATCAACGCAATGACAAATATGGTTGCCCCCATCGCACCGGCGAGAAACCATCCGTCGTAGCGTGTTAGTTCGGCTCCGGCTAAACACCAAGCGCAGCGAGCAAGAGACGCGTTCGCGCGCGGGTCACGGGTTTGCAGCGCGCCAATGAACTCTGCAAAAAATACTACGGCCCAGATAAATAGGCAGAGATACAACGACTCGGTCATGGCCGTGGTCTGCATGTAAATCAAATTTGGATTTGCGCCGTAAGCAACGGTGGCGGTCCATGCGCCTACTCCGGTGGCAGTGTTAGTGGGCGATTCCGTGCGAGGTTGCAGTAAGACGCGCACGAGGCGGAAAATGCCAACCACGCCGAAGACGTAGGCGATCATCGAGGGAAAGGAGCCGCCTGCGCCGTTTTGCCACAACGCATTTGAAATGATGAACGGTATCGTCAGCACATGCGGAAGTGGAAGCCACACTGTTCCTAGTTGCAACGGGCCCGGGGTCTGGGAATCGAACACGCGGCGCGCGATGTTGATGTGCGCCACCGCGTCTCCATAGAGCAGCAAGCCGTTGTGCTGAAAGTAATAGAAGAAGGAAAACAACGAGACGAGGAGCGCCAAGCCACCGACTTGCGCGGAGCTATGATCGGGTGTTTTCGTTGTGGCGATGCGCTCTTTCATCGATAGCTTTTCGCTGCTCCGCTCTTCATCGATCGCAACCTTTCTCGGCGGCTGAAATCGCTTTGAATTTGCGAAGCATACGGCGCGGCTGAAGCCGCGCCCCTTCAAAACAAAATCGAAGTAGAAGTAGATAAGTGACGCCGATATGCAAAAAGCGAATTTACAAATCAAACCTGCATTGTGGCACGCAAAGTTAAATAGTTCAGACTACTCCAGGTGAGTTAGTTCGCGGAAGATTTGGAAGCGCGCGTCTATTTCTTCTCGGGTAAGATTTTGCAGGCGCTCGGTTCCGAAACGTTCTACCGCGAAGGATCCCATAACGCCACCGTAAAACAGGGCGCGCTTTAACACCTCGCGATTAATTTCTCCCTGGGACGCGATGTAGCCCATGAATCCTCCGGCGAAAGAATCTCCAGCGCCGGTGGGATCTTTTACTTCTTCGATCGGCAGAGCTGGTGCCCGGAAAGGATGCGCGCCTAGCCCGAAGGCTCCTTCGCGAAAAAAGATGGTAGCGCCGTATTCGCCGTGCTTCACGACCAGAGCGCTCGGACCCATTGCGATTACTTTTTTTGCCGCCCGCAAAAGATTTTTTTCGCCAGCCAGCATTTTGGTTTCGGAGTCGTTAATCAGCAGGACGTTGACCACCTTCAGAGTTTCCGCCAACTCTTTGGGCGTTCCTTGAATCCAGAAATTCATGGTGTCGCCGCCAGTTAGGCGGACGCCATTCATCTCGCGCCGAACTGCGGATTGCAGCGATGGATGGATGTTCGCTAAAAAGAGGAACTGCGAATCCGCATATTCTTTGGGAATGCGCGGCTGAAATTTTTCGAACACGTTGAGCTCAGTGAAATCGGTCTTGGCCTCGTTCAAATTGTCGAGGTATTGACCGCCCCAGCGAAAGGTTTTGCCTTGGGTGCGCTCGATGCCGCGGGTGTCGACTTTTCGATTCTTGAGCACGGCTTCGTGTTCGGAGGTGAAGTCCGCGCCGACGACCGCCACTATCCGCACTTCGGTGAAGTAACTGGCAGCGAGGGAGAAGTACGTTGCGGCGCCTCCGAGAATGTCGGTGACTCTGCCCGAGGGAGTTGCAATGGTATCGAAGGCTACGGAACCTACTACTAGAATGCTCATTGATCTCCGGGTGTTGGTCGTTCGTCGTTGGTCGCTCGTCGTTAGCCGCCCAGCGATCGCTGCAGTGAAAGTTGATCCTGCCCTAAATAGGCATTGATTCGCAAAGTTTTGGCAGCGCTAAAAGCGGTGCCCTGATACAAATCCTCTTGCACGCTAAGCTGCTAGCGACTATCGACTAACGACCAACCGCTACTTCACATATTTTCCCAATATCAACTGCAATTTTTCTTTGGTGGCTGCTGGAATTTTTGCTGGGTCGGTCAGAATGGCGTGCGCCAGTGCTGATCCGCATTTGCAGGCGCGCGTCTTCGGCATCGCCGACACCGTTTCTTTAACTACCTTCGCCGCATTCTCCGCATTCTTGGTCAGCACAGAGATAATCTGATCGACGGTGACGGAATCGTGATGCGGATGCCAGCAGTCATAATCGGTCACCATGGCGATGGTGGCATAACAAATTTCTGCTTCGCGAGCCAGTTTCGCTTCCTGCAGATTGGTCATGCCGATCACATCGGCTCCCCAGCTGCGATAAATATTTGACTCTGCTTTGGTGGAAAATTGCGGGCCTTCCATGCAGATGTAGGTGCCGCCCAATTTTCCGGTGACGTTCGCGGAACCGCATGCAGACTGAATCACCCTGGTCATTTCTCCGCAGACCGGATCGCCGAAACCTACGTGGGCAACGATGCCGTTACCGAAGAATGTGTCAATGCGATGGCGAGTGCGATCGAAGAACTGGTCTGGGATCACGAAATCCAGTGGCTTATGCTCTTCTTTTAAAGAACCCACAGCCGAGACGGAGATAATTCGTTCAACTCCTAATTGTTTAAAGCCGTAAATATTCGCGCGGAAGTTTAATTCACTGGGCAGCAGTTTGTGACCGCGCGCATGGCGCGCCAGAAAGGCAACCTTGCGATCGGCAAGAGTTCCCAAAATGTAGGCGTCGGAGGGGTCGCCAAAGGGCGTCTGCAGCTGGATCTCGCGCGCATCGTTAAAACCGGGCATGTGATACAAACCACTGCCGCCAATAATGCCTATTTCTGCCTGCTGCAATTGCGCTCCTTGATGGGATTGACTTTCAGTAACCAACGACTCAATTGCGGAACTCGTGATTATAACAAGAAGGTTACTTAGGGTTTAGCGGACGGTGACTTTTCTGCCGGGTCGTTTTTGGGTTCTTTCTCTATCGGCTCTTCCTTCGGCCAGAAATCATCCTCCACGCGCTGCGTAGTATCAGAGTCAAGGCTTTCGCTGATCAGAACAGCATCGCCCCTGACATCGATCATCACGACTCCTTCTTCTGTCAGCCAGGAATGGCGGCCGCGCAAGGTTCGCCAGGAATCCGCCGGGGGCGCGTCCTCTGCAACCTTCCCATCAACGCCTAGACCTTGCCGCTTCTGATAACGCTTTGCTAGAGATTTCGCGTAGACTGCTGCAAATTCCGATGCTTTCGACGCGTCTGACCAACGGGAGACATATAGCAACCCGATCGGCGCCGTCTTGTCGGACTTGGGCTTTCCGGCAAAATAATATCCGCCTCGCCACTCCGGATACATCGCAGCGGCCTCTTTTGGCCCCGCATATTGCTCAACCAAAATATCGACGTCAAATTCTCCCATGGCTCCTATATCGAAGGGGTCGTAGTTTTTGAAATCTTTCGCCATATCGATAAGTTTTACGGGCTCGAGTTTTTCGTGCTCGAGATAAGTTTCGGGCTCCATGATTTCACGCGTTGTTTTCGGTGGATTATCGAATGCCCCGGCATAGGCAAGTTGCTTGCCACCTGACTTTAGAAGCGCGGCGGTAAAGTCGAGGCCGTAGCGATAAGGAAAGGTTAGTTCCTCTTTCAAGAAAATCGGAGCGTCGCGAAATGCCGGAGAATCGGCCGTACCCACCAGCATTCCTTGTTTGAGGGCCTCAACGATCTCTGGCGATTCGAGTAGCGTTTTGCCGGTTGGGGCTAACGAATAATCGAGGAGGACCACCATGGCTTGGCCTTCGACCACAGCCTGCCGCGCAGCACTTTGTTCGTCGCTGGCTATATCTGCTGGGCTCGGAATTGCCTTTTCCGTTCCCTGGGGAGACTTCATGAATTTCTCGATGCCGAAAGATTGGTCTTGAAGAGCGTGGGTCAATTCGTGCGCCAGCACGGGCTTTTGCTGCTCGGCATCAAGCCAGTTCAGCAGGTATACGGTTTTGGTTTTCGCATCGTAGTATCCCGCGACTTGCTCGCGCAGCATTTTCACAAGGAAGGAGGACAGATCGAAATCGCGCGGCAGCAAGCCGAACTTTTTCAGTACTGCCGAGGATCGTTCAAGGCGTTTTGCGTCTTTGTCGTCCCTCATGCCCTTCTCGATGTAGGACTGCACTTCGTCGCGCTTCGTGAGTTTGCGTTTAACTTTGTGCTTGATAGGCAGTCCGGTATCTTCGCTGGCAAATTGCAGAATTTCGTCGACGGAGCGGAATAGTTCTTTCGCCTCTTTCGGGGAGATGGTGGTTTCTTTGGCAGGCGGGGTGTCGGCGGCGGATGGCGCGTTGGGTGGCGCTTGTGGCTGTGGCTGGGTGGGATCGTGATTTTTATTTTGGGCTTGATCCTGAACCTGAAGGCCGAGGTTATCGACGTCTTTGCTATTTGGTGCTGACTGCTGTGACCACGCTGCACTCGCCAGCGAAGTAAGTAAAAAAATAACTGCCGCGGACTTACACAACTTCATGATCCCTCGCGCTATTGGTCTTGCTCTTAAGTCTTGCTCTTGATTCTAAACATTCATGATTAACATCAACTGCAAGATCAAAAGCGGTGGACAAGAGTGTTCGCCCCACTCAGGCTAATTTAGCGGCTGGATATCTTCTTTGCGATCCATTCGCCAGCCTCGCGCGTTCCCAGCGTACCGCCTATGTCGGAGGTGGTTTTCTTCTGGCGCACCGCTTCGAGCACGCCGGCTTCAATTTTCTGCGCCTCGGAGGCGAGTCCTAAATGCGACAGCATCATGGCGGCAGTGAGAATCGCGCCGAAGGGATTGGCGATGTTCTTTCCTGCTATCGGCGGCGCGGAGCCATGAACTGGCTCAAACATTGACGGGTGTCCGGGGCGAAGGTTGCCGCTCGCAGCCATGCCCAGACCGCCCTGGAGGCCGGCGGCGAGGTCAGTGATGATGTCACCGAACATATTGTTTGTGACGATGACATCGAAGCTGCGCGGATCGCGGACCATCTGCATGCAGAGGGCGTCGACATACATGTGCTGCGTGTCGATCTGCTTATATTCTGGTGCGATTGCTTTGAATGTGCGCTGCCAGAGGCCGCCGGCGTGCGTCATGGCATTCGATTTATCGCACATAAGCACTCGCTTTCGAGGAGAGCCATCGAGTTTTTTGTTACCAGCGCAATAGTCAAACGCATAGCGGATGATGCGCTCGACTCCCATGCGCGTGTTGATGTCTTCCTGGATGGCAACTTCGTCGGGAGTTCCCTGCTTGAAAACTCCTCCGAGGTCTCCATAAACGCCTTCAGTGTTTTCGCGAATTACGACGAAATCTAGATCTTTTGGCTCGATATTTTTTAGGGGACACAGCGACGCATCCAACAATCGAACAGGACGAACGTTGGCATAGAGATCCATTTTTGTGCGCATGCCCAGCAGGATTTCCTTGGCATGAATATTGGAAACGATGCGCGGATCGCCAAACGCGCCGACTAAGACGGCGTCGAAATCTCGCCCAAGAATGGCGAAACCATCCGGCGGTACAGTGACTTTATCGGCAAGATAACGGTCGGCTCCCCAGTCGAAGGATGTGAATTCTACTGCTGCGCCTACGGTCTCCATGACCTTTATCGCTTGCGGGATGACTTCTTTCCCGATGCCGTCGCCGGGAATTACAGCAATGCGTTTCTTCGCGCTCACGATGGCAACGTTAGCACAGCGAGGAACAATTCTTAAACTCGGCGCGTAGAGAGGCGGCTTGCCGCGTCTCCCAGGCCGGCGAAGAGCATCTATATGGAGCGATGGAGCGACGGGCGTCCTCGCCCGTCCAGGCCCAGTGATTGCGAGCGTTCGGTTTCGGCGGGAGTGCGCCAGTTCGTTATAATTAGAGATTGAGCTTATGACTTCGATGACAGTATCTGGAACCAACTTAGGTGAGCACGACGCGGCAGTTGCCGATTTTGGTGACCCTCGCGCCGAGTTTCAATCGTTGCTGGGTAGCTGCGGAATCTACGGCCTGAGTTCGCGGGCAAAGATTGCAGTTACTGGCGGCGACCGCGTTCGCTGGCTCAATGGAATGGTCTCAAATAACATTCGGGATCTGGCTTCAGGGCACGGCGTGTACGCATTTATGCTGAATGCGCAGGGACGCATCCAAGCCGACCTTTATGCTTTTCAACGCGGTGAGTCGCTGTTGATCGACACAGAAGCGGCGCAGAAGGAAAAAGCGCTGCAGTTGTTTGATCGCTACATCATCGCCGATGATGTTGAGATTGCGGACGTCAGTGACACAATTGCGGCCATTGGGCTGACTGGTCCCAAGGCGCGCCCTGTTTTGGAGCGGGCGGGTATTGGCGTCCCAGATCTGGCTCACCTGCAATTCGCGGATACCTCGTGGCAACAAAAGAGCGTTACGGTATTACGTTCCGGCGAAGAAGCTCGTGAATCGTGGCAACTGTGGGTTTCGCCTGACCATGCTGGAGAGTTGTGGGATGCGCTGGTCAAAGCTGGGGCGCGGCCTACAGGAACGGCGGCGCTTAATCTGTTTCGTATTTCGCGGGGCATTCCTCAATTCGGTGTGGACATTCGCGACCGCGATCTGCCTCAGGAAACGGGGCAAACTCGAGCGTTGAACTTTACCAAAGGCTGTTATCTGGGACAGGAGATCGTCGAGCGCATTCGCTCGCGTGGGGCCGTACACCGGCAATTTGGAGCGTTCGACGTGGAGGGCGCGTTGCCGGAACCGGGCATTAAGATTCTTGCTGGAGAAAAAGAGGCGGAAAAAGAAGTAGGAGAGATTACCAGCAGCGCCATTTTGCCATTGTCTGGCGGAGATCGTGCGGTGGCGCTGGGCTATTTGCGTCGCGAGGCGGCGGGAAAACAGTTGCGCGTGGGGACGGCGACAGTAAAGCCCATAGCGCTTCCGATTATTTGAGCTGCCGCGACTGATTCCGCAATTTTTATTTTCAAATAAGATCAGGACTTACCAGCTAATCGAACTTATTTAATCGAACTAAAGATCCGAAATTTCAAAATAGCAGGTCAAAATTATGGCTCAGAAGAGAAAAGAAGAAACCGAATTCAAAGTGAGCGACCGGCGCTTGTTTACCTCCGAGGGAGAATTGCGCGACGCGGCGGATGAACAGGCACCCACTCCCGTTGCTACGGTGGCTGTGGCGGCAGAGAAGCCGCCGGCTGCGACTTCAGCGCCCACTTCCGCTCCGGCTCCGGTGGCTAATATCGCGGAAGCGGCGCTCCATGCACCATCTGCGGAATCAGAGTCGGATGTTCCCGAACCGCCGAGCGCTTCAGAACAGCAGGCGCAGCACGAGGCTTACAGCAAGTCATCGCGCGATCTCGATAAACAGGTGGAGCTGAGTGGGCATTCGGCGAAAGAACTCGAGATGAGTTTTGAACGCTTCATGGCTTCGCTGTATATGACGGCCATGATGCATCTTGGACTCATGCATGAAAAGGGCGGCCATCCGGGAGTTGACATCATCGGGGCGCGACAGACGATTGATACCCTGGGAATGATCGCCGAGAAAACTAAAGGCAATCTCACGCCGAAGGAACAGGGATTTTTGCAGAACTGCCTCTATGAACTGCGCATGGCCTATGTGGAAGTGACGAATGCCATCGCGCATCCTCCGCAAGCGCCGGGGCCGCATACGGGTACGAACGGCTGATACAGGCGAACTGATGCAGGCAATTCTGACGGTCTTGGGGAGCGGCACATCGATGGGCGTGCCCACGATCGGCTGCGACTGCGCCGTCTGCCATTCGTCCGATGCGCGCGACCGGCGTACTCGTCCGTCTGTAATGCTGAGTTACGGCGGGCGGAACGTGCTCATCGACACCACTCCTGATTTCCGCGAGCAGGCGCTGCGCGAGAAAATTATTCAACTTGATGCCGTGCTCTATACGCACACTCATGCCGATCACATTCTTGGCATTGACGATCTGCGGCCACTGACTTATCTGCACAAGCCGGGGAAGATGCCGCTTTACGCCACTCCACATGCGTGTGAATTTTTGCGGACTATGTTTCAGTACATTTTTAGGCCAACGTATAAGTTTGGCGGCCTGCCGCAAGTCGAACTGCATGCGATTGACGGCGCAGTCGAATTATTCGGAGCGTGCTTTGAGCCGCTTACGGTGATTCATGGCGAGACTCCCATACTCGGCTTTCGTTTTGGGTCGGCAGCCTATTTGACTGATCACAGCCAGGTTCCGGCGGAGACTTTGGAGAAGCTGCAAGGGCTAGATATTTTATTTCTGGATGCGCTGCGCTACAAGCCGCATCCCACGCATTCTACGGTGGAGCAATCGCTAAAAATCGTTGAGGCGGTTCGTCCGAAGCGCACTTTTTTTACGCATATTTGCCATGATCTGCCGCACGAAGAAACGAATGCATTGCTGCCCGAGGGCGTGAAGCTGTCGTTCGACGGGATGAAACTTGAATTCGAAATTTAATCGGGACCGCGTAGCCCCGACGCATTCGTCCGGGCAGGCGAAGCGAAGCAAGCCGACGGCTCGAGCGC
>JGI12635J15846_10000675_pt1 | contig 29602 bp, 31 predicted proteins | sample BlaSpr_A8_OM2_M2_FD_15846 | JGI IMG/M metagenome (IMG submission 15846)
CACATGTGCTTGTTGTCATCCGCCCAGATCAGCATCGGGCCCGGAGGCACGGTCGAGGTGGGGTTGCCGAGGCGATCGAGGAACTGTCCGCTGCCACCTTTCGCGACGGGCCCGACGTCGAACATCTGGCCGTCAGGTGCGGCGATCAGATATGCGTTCGGGTCGACCGTTTGACCCAGCTTGATGGTGCCGCGGGGCGTGCCGTTCCAGTCGAAGCCGATGTACCAGCCGGGGTGCGCCGCATCCCCCAGGTAGAAGAGCGGCACGCCCGCGGGCGGCGGTCCGTAGTCGCCGACCGGACTCGCGGTTGCATGCGGCGTGGCGGCAGGGACTGCGGGTCGGTGGGAAAGCCGCGTCGACATCAAGCCGATCACGACCAGCGCGCCGATCACCAGGGCCGCGACGGCCGCAACCCACTGCGTTCTCCCTCTCCCCTCGCGGTCTTCCCTCGCCCCTTCAGGGGAGAGGGTCAGGTTGAGGGGCAAGCGGGGCGGATACATCGCCTGCTCTTTCTCGAACGCCGCTCGAATCTCTGAGCGCAGGTCGTTCATCAGCTCATCTCCAGGTCCGGGCGCAGCTTCTTCGCCGCCCGGTACACGCGGGTCTTGGCGCCCGCCGCGCTCAGGCCGAGGACGTCGCCGACCTCGTCCAGCGGCAGGTCGAGATAGAAATGCAGAAACAACGCGAGCCTGTCATCGGCAGGCAGCTTGGCGAGGGCGCGGCCGATGTCGGTGCTGTCTGAGGGAAAGTCCTGCGCGCCGCGCTCCACGTGGGGCAGGCGGATCACCGACCACCAGCGCGTCCGCCGCATGCTGCGGCATTGGTTGGCCACGATCGCGAGAAACCACGGTCGTGCCGAGCCCGGCTCCTTCAGCCGGCGCATCCCGCGCCACGCCTTGAACGCCGCCTCCTGCACCGCGTCGTGAGCCTCATCGGGATCGCGCAGGATCGCAAGTGCGGTGCGATACCCGGCCTCGAGGTGGGGTCCAACGAGAGAATCGAAGTCCACTCCCCGCGTACGCTCGCGCATCACCACCGCGTCGTGCAAAACACCCTCGTCAAAATAGACGCAGGGAAACAGGTTTTGGTTTCACATTCCGCTTCTTCCCTCTCCCCACAGGGAGAGGGAAAGCCCTTAGCCCAGGCGGCGGTGTCTTAGGCGGGAGGCGGCGCTTCTTGGGTGGGTTGCTGGCGCGGCGGGCGCCGCTTCCGGTTGTGGCTTTGGGCCTCCCAGCCTCGCGATCGTCCAGATCGCGGCGATCGCTACCGCCACCACGGCCCCGAGCAGGCCCAGCGAGCTGACGAACCCAGCCGGTACCGCGTCGTCCGGCGGGCGCCGGAAGCTCCTCAACCCCGCCGTCTTCGCACGCGTGTCGAGCGTGTACACCACGTCGTTCGTTTCGTCGTATGCGGCCGAGTTCCCCGCTCCCTTCGTGGACACCGTCGTCAGGTAGTCGATCGGATGGCCGCCGAAGATCCCCACCTCGCCGCCACCTGCCACCGGCACCGCGACGAAGAACCGATCGACCTTCGCGTCATAGCTGACCACGTCGCCGGCATAGACCTGGGTGAAGTTGCCCTGCGTTTTGGCCCGCAGGTCGCGGGTCACCGTCGAGTCATGGCACGCGATCACCGCCTCGTCCGTCTGCGGGTTGATCGCCAGCCCCTTCGGGAGGCATGCGCCGAGGTCGGCCTTGTCTGTGATCTTCCCGCTGGCGGGATCGACCTGGAACAGAGCGCCCGCATCCGGGCTCGTCACGTACAGCATGCCGTCGGCGGGACTGAAGCGGGGCTGCTCCAGCGCAAAGCCGATCGTGAACAGGCCGTTCACCACACCCGTCCTGGCGTCGACGCTGGCGATCGTCCCGTCCACGCCGTTGCTCGCGAACACCGTGCGCAAGGACGGCGCGTAGTCGATCAGGTCGACGGCCTTCGCCCCGGTCGGAACCTCCTTGATCACCGCCGCGCTCGCCTTCGTCGCCGGGTTGAGGTCGACGATCACCAGCGACCCGCTCGCCGTGCCGGCGAAGAGGCGCCCAAGGTCGGGCGCGATTGCCAGCCCGTTCGGGTTCGCCGGCAGCGGGATCGTCTCCAAGTACTGCGCCTGCGCCGTCGAGACGTCGAACACGTCGATCCCGTGGTCGGTGCGATCGGCGACATACAGACGGTGGTGGGCCTGGTCGACCTCCATCATGTCGAACGAGCCGGCCGCGCCGCTCAATGCGGCAATGGGCGTGTTCGTGATCTTGACCTGGGACGTATTACAGGCCGGCCCCAGGACCAGGCTCGCCACCAGGAGAAGGAGCAGGACGAATTTACGAGGGTTAACCACGCCGAGGAAAAAACGCCCCGACCGAAGGCCCTACTCGGGGTTACTCCAGGTAGTCGCGGAGCTTCTTCGAGCGCGACGGGTGGCGGAGCTTGCGCAGCGCCTTCGCCTCGATCTGGCGGATCCGCTCGCGGGTCACGCCGAATCGCTTGCCGACCTCCTCCAGCGTGCGCTGGTGTCCGTCGATCAGCCCAAACCGCAGCTGCAGCACGCGCCGCTCCCGCGGGGTGAGGGTGTCGAGCACGTCCTCCACCTCGGAGTGCAGCATCGTCAAAGAAGCGGCGTCCGAAGGCGAAACGGCCTCGCGGTCCTCAACGAAGTCGCCGAGGTGGGAATCCTCTTCTTCGCCGATGGGCGTTTCCAGAGACACCGGGTCCTGCGAGACCTTCACGATCTCGCGCACCTTCTCCGGCGTGATCCCCATCTCCTCGCCGATCTCGTCGTCGGAAGGCTCGCGGCCCAGCTCCTGCAGCAGCCGGCGCGAGACGCGGACCAGCTTGTTTATGGTCTCCACCATGTGCACGGGGATCCGGATCGTCCGCGCCTGGTCGGCGATCGCGCGCGTGATGGCCTGCCGGATCCACCAGGTCGCGTACGTCGAGAACTTGTAGCCCTTGTGGTAGTCGAACTTCTCGACCGCCCGGATCAGGCCCATGTTCCCCTCCTGGATCAGGTCCAGGAACGACATGCCGCGCCCGATGTACTTCTTGGCGATCGACACGACCAACCGCAGGTTGGCCTCCGTCAGGCGCTGCTTCGCCTCATANGCGCGCTCGTAGCGCTCGGTCAGGCGGTANCGCGCGATGCGNTACGACTCCAGAGCCTCNGCGCGNACGCGCGGGCGGGCCCCNTTGGTGATNCGNCGGCGCTCCGCGGCGGCNGCGTCGGTGAGGTTCGGNAGCTTGCCGAGGTCGACCAGCCCGAGCAGCTCCTGCGCGATGTGCGCCTGCTGCCCCTTCCGCTTCACGGTGGCGAGGCGCTCGATGACCTCGGGCAGCAGCTCGTCGACCGAGCGCTGTCGCCCTTCCGACTCCTCGGTCACGGACAGCGCCTTCATCGCGTCGTGCAGAGGCTTGGCCTCGATCGCCTGCGCCAGCTCCACCTCGTCGTTCGCGGTCAGCAGCGAGACGCGGCCGATCTCCTTCAGGTACATGCGGACCGGGTCGTCGAGCGAGACCGAATCCATCATCTCGATGTCGAGCAGCATCTCGTCGTCGATCTGCTCGACCTCTTCGAAGTCTTTCTCGCCGTCGGTGACCTCGACGCCGATCTCCTTGAAGGCGGCGAAGATGCGGAAGATCTGGTCTGGCTCGGCGTCGATCTCCGGGAAGCCCTGGAGGATGTCGTCCGGGGTGAGGTAGCCCTGCTCTTTGCCCTTGATGATGAGCTGCTCGGCAACGGCCATCAGCTCGTCTTCGAACTTCGGCTCGGGCTTGTCGACGGCCTTCGCGGCCTTCACGGGCTTCGGCGTCGCCGCCGGCTTCACAACGCGCGCTATGTCAGCCTCTCCTTTCCAGATCCGAGATGGCGCGGGCAAGCTCTCCGGCTTGAGCTTCCAACCGAGACACCCTCTCCGAGTCGCGACCCCTTTCGGCCTCGGAAAGCTCGCGGATTATCCCACTGTACATACCCTTCATGCGCTCCAAGCGGATTCTCTCGGCGAGTTCAACTGCCACCTCGTCATCGATGTTCGGCGGCGGTGCCGCCCAAGCTCTTCTGATCAGGTCCTGCTCCTCGGGCGGATATCCGGCCATGTCGGCCTCGAGCCCCGTCGGCCCGCCGCGTTGGTAGCTTCCCAGCATACGGACGAAAACGCCACGTTCGCTTTCGTCGAGGTCCTCGGGGGCAAGCATCGCCTGCACCTGCTCGAAAGCCACCGGCCGGACGGCCAGCAACTGTACGAGATATTTGGAGGGGGTCGTTGCCCCTCTCCCTCTCCCCCTAGGGGAGAGGGTCGGGGCGAGGGGCGTGGGCACAGCACGTGCGACGACCGTGAGGAGATGCGGCTGGACCCCGATCCACCCCGCCGCCCGCTCCCGGTACGTCTCCCTCACCGCCGGGTCCGGGATCCGGTCGAGCACCTCCCGCGCCCGCGTCGCCGCCACCTCCAGGTGGTTCGGGTTGCCCGTGTTCAAGCCGCTCAGCGAGTCCCGGATCCAGGCCTCCCACCCCGACGGGGAGCTTGCGACGAGCTCCTCCCAGCGCTGGGCCGCCTCGGCCCCCGCAGCACGCAGGAACTCATCCGGGTCCTTGGATGGAGCAGGGATCGTGGCCACTCGCGTCCTTATCTGATGTGAGGCCGCAAGCTCGACGGCCTTGAACGCGGCCGCGCGCCCGGCGCGATCGGAGTCGAACACCAGCAGCAGCTCGTCCGTGAACCGCTTCAACAGCCGCACCTGGTCCTCGGTCAAAGCCGTGCCCGAGCTGGCCACGGCGTTGGTAACGCCGAACTGGTGGGCGGTGATCACGTCGAACTGCCCCTCCATCAGCACGGCGAGGCCGCGCTTGGTGATCTCGTCCCTCGCCAGGTCGAGGCCGAAGATCACGCGTCCTTTTATGTAGGCAGGCGTTTCGGGCGAGTTGATGTACTTCCGCTGCTCGTCCGTCCGGACGGTCCGGGCTGTGAACGCCAGCACCTGGCCGCGCTCGTCCCGGATCGGGATGACCAGTCGCTCAGCGAAGAAGTCGGCCCCGTCCCGCCGCATCAGCCCGGCCTCCAGAGCGTCGGAAAGCGAGCGCTTCTGGGCCCGCAGGTACTCGGAGAAGCCCCGACCCGCCGGGGCGTAGCCGAGCTGAAACCGCCGGGCGGTCTCCTCGCTGACGCGGCGCGACTCGAGCAGCTTCCGGCCCTGTTCGCCGGCAGGGCTCTTCCACAGCACGTACTCGTAGTACTGGGCAGCGAGCTTGAGCATGTCGAGGACCCGGTGCCGGGTGTCGGCCCGCTCCCGCTGCTCGGGGCTGAGCTTCTTCAGCTCCACTCCCGCTCGCTCCGCCAGCATCTGCAGCGCGCCACGCTTATCGGTCTTCTCGATGAGCTCGATGAACGTGAAGACGTCGCCCGACCGCTCGCATCCGAAGCAGTACCAGGACTGCATCTGGGGGTTGACCTTGAAGCTCGGGCTGTCCTCCTGGTGGAAGGGGCACAGGCCCCAAAGGTCGCGGTTGCGCTTGGTCAGGCGGACGCGCTCCGACACGACCTTGACCAGGTCGACCTTGGCCTTGACCTCCGCAAAGGCGTCATCGGACGCAAGGGTGGGCACGTGAATATTCTGCCCCTTTTATTCCCTCTCCCATTGAGGGGAGAGGGTCAGGGTGAGGGGCGAGCGAAGAAGTATTCTTCAACGCGCAGTGGCGACCGTCCCCACGGTCCTGGAGCTGATCCTGCTGATTCCGTTGGCGGTCCTGGGCGCCATCGTCCTGGCCACGGGCCGCCGCGTGCCGCCGGGCATCCCTCCCGGCCTTGCCGAGGGGCGGTCGCTACGCCTGTACGGACTCCTTTACCTGGCGGTGGGAGGCGGGGTTTCCTGGATCGTCTGGAGAAACGGCGCCTCGTGGGACGCGGTCGTGATCGCTTACTTCTTCCTGGTGGTGGCTATCGTCCCCGCTGTTCAGCGCTCGCGCAAGGCGAACTCGCCCCGAGGCTGAACCGGCGGCGCGGGCTGCGCCACCGCCGCGGGCTGCTCCGGCTCGACCCCCAGGTCTCCGATCCCGATCCGGGCGTACATCCAGCGCAGCGGCCGAGGCGCCCACCAGTTCGCGTCGCCCAGCAGCCGCATCACCGCGGGAACGACCAGCGAGCGCACGATCGTCGCGTCGATCGCGACCGCGATCGCCAGACCGACACCGATGGCCTTGATGATCACCACCTCCGCAAGGCCGAAGGCCCCGAAGACCGCGAACATGATGGCCGCGGCGCCCGTGATCAACCGTCCGGTGCGCTCGAGCCCGCTCGCCACCGCCGCCGTGTTGTCGCCCAGGCGCACGTACTCCTCGTGCATGCGGCTGACGAGCAGCACCTCGTAGTCCATCGACAGCCCGAACACGATCGCGAACAGGATCACCGGGATGCTCGGGTCGAGCGACTGCGGCGTGAACCCGAGCAGGTTCGAGAAATGACCCTGCTGGAAGATGAAGACCAGCGCGCCGAACGACGCGCCGATCGACAGGAAGTTCAGGATGATCGCCTTCAGCGGCAGCACCACCGACCCGGTCAGCAGGAACAGCAGCACGTAGGTGATCACCACCACGACGCCAACCGCAAGCGGCGTCTGGTTGTAGATGAACTTGATGACGTCGACGTCGATCGCAGTCTCTCCGCCGACGAGCACTTGCCCGCCGCTCACGCTCTGGTCGCCGCGGATGGCTTTCAGGATGTTGCGTGCGCCGTCAGAGCTCGGGTCGTAGCTACTCCTCACCTGGAGCAGCACGATGTGCTTGCCGACATAGCCGGCCACGGCCTGGTGGGCCGCCGCCGTCAGCTGGCTTGGGTCACCCGTGTACATGGACTGGTAATCCGCCAGGCTCAGCGTTGGATCGACGTTGTAGATCGAGTCCGTGCGTAGGACGCCTGGGATCGCCGCAATGCGCTGAACCAGCGAGTATTGATCGGCGATTCGTGAAGTTGTGAGGGGTGTTCCGTCCGGGTAGTTGACGACGACGTTGAAGGTCGTCTGGTCCTGGCCGGGGAAGTCAGCGATCAGGCGGTCGAACCCCTGGCGGGCCTCGATGTGCGTCGGCAGCATGTCGACGTTGCCGTTGGCCAGGCGCAGCGAGAAGAATGGCGTGGCCGCGATCACAAGGAACAGCACGGTCGGCACCAGCACGACGATCGGCCGCTTCATCACCCAGTTCGCGAGGCTGTGCCAGAAACCGCCGGTGGATCGTTGCCGGAAGAATGGAACGCGAAGGCGGTTGACGCCGGGCCCGATGATCGCGAGAAGAGCCGGCAGGAACGTGAGGCCGTAGGTCACCGCGACGGCGACGACGATGGCGCCCGCCGCGCCCATCGAGGCCATGAACGTGCCCTGGTAGAACAACATCGTCGACAGGCCGACGGCGACGGTCAGACCGGAGAACGTGATCGCGCGGCCGGCGGTCGCCATGGTGGTCGCCACCGCGTCCTCGCGGCTGGCGCCTTTCGCGAGCTCATCGCGGAATCGGTTGACGACGAACAGCGAATAGTCGATCGAGACGCCAAGACCGATGAGGGTCACGATGTTGATCGCGTACTGCGACACGTCGGTGAAGCGGTTGAGGAAGAATGTGCCGCCGATCCCGCCGAGGATGGTCAGGATGCCGACGCCCAGGGGCAGGCCCGCGGCGACCAGCCCCGCGAAGATCAGGACGAGCAGGATCAGCGTGATCGGCAGGGACACATACTCGGCGCGCTGAAGGTCCGTCTCGAGCGTCGTGTTGAACGCGTGGTTGATCGGGACGAAGCCGGTACCGATCACGGTCAGCGTCGACGAGTGGATTTTCGACCGCAGGTCGGCGTAGGTGTTGTACGCCTGGGTCCCGGTTCCCAGGACCTCGACGACGACCAGCGCCTCGTGTCCGTCCTTCGAGGTAAGGCTCGCCGCGGCGGAAGGCGGCACGGTGTACGGCGAGGTCAGGCTGTTGATGCGCGGGTCGAGGTGGATCGGCTGCAGCGCGAGGGTGACGGCGTCCTTGTACGCGGGGTCGCTGACAAGGAGCGTGTCGCTCTTGAAGATGAAGTCGAACGTGGACATCTGGACCGTCGGTGCGACGCCGGTGACTGAGAGGTCGGAGTTGATCAGGCGGGAGGCCTTCGCCGACTCGAGGTTGCTGGTCAGCGGGCCACCGCTCGTCAGGGTGCCCCCCATCGCCAGCCCGACGATGGACAGCGCAAGCAGCACGCCTGATCCGACTAGCGTGGCCCATCGGTTCCGGTAGACGAAGCGACCCCAGCTTGCGAACACCTTTCTTCCTCCTAGCCCTGCGCGACTGGCGCGGGAGTGAATACCGCGGAGAGTGACATGGCGGCGAGGGCGTCGACCGCCTCGTCCGCGTTGAACTCCGGATCGACGAGGCTCTGGATCATGATCCCGAGCACCGCCGCCTCGATCACCGAGGCGATGCCCCCAGTCGGCGCGGGATCGGCTCCGCGCTCGTCGAAGACTTGCTTCGCAAGCTCTTCGATGTGGGCGCGGTCCTCGCTCAGGAAGTTCAGAACTCCCGCGCCGACTTCCTTGTCGTGCAGCCCGACGGCGATGAGCTGGATGTAGAGCGCGTGCGTGGCGCGGTTGTCCCTGAGCAAAGTCTTGAACATGTCGTACGCGTTGCGCGCACCCGCCTCGCCCTGGATGGAGTAGAGCTTCATCACGCGGCAAACCTCGGCGAGCACGGCCAGGACGAGCACCTGCTTGGACTTGAAGTAGTAATGGACGAGGCCCTGGGCCACGCCCGCCTCCTCGGCGATCTCCTTGATCGAGCTGTTCTCGTAACCCTGCCTGCTGAGGACGGCAAAAGCCGCCTGGAGGATCTTGTCGCGGCTATCGTGCGTCATCTTGGTTGGTTATTCAACCAAACATGGGGAGAATTTGTCAAGACGGCGCCAGTGCCGGCTCCCGCGGGCTTCGAAGTACGCGCACGCCCGCCGGTGCCGGCTCCGGCGGGCTTCAAGCGAACTGGACGAGAATCAGAGCCAATGACCCGCGCCCTCGAGGAATTGAACCGCCGCATGCTCCGGGCCCGCGACGCCATGGACCGCACCTACGCCCAGGCCCTGGACATCCCCTCCCTGGCGCAGGTGGCGAGCGTCTCGGAGGCCCACTTCATCCGCACCTTTCGAGCGACCTTCGGCGAGACGCCGCACCGCTACCTGCAGCGCCGGCGGGTCGAACGCGCCATGTTCCTCCTGCGCGAAACAGACCGCAACATCACCGACGTCTGCCTCGACGTGGGCTTTGGAAGCCTCGGCACCTTCAGCCGAACATTTCGCGACATCGTCGGCGTCAACCCGACCGACTACCGCGCCCGCGGCGAGGTAACGAGCGCCCCCACCTGCTTCACCATGGCATGGATGAGACCAAGCCAAGACCGAGCACTTTTGGAGAAGCGACCCTACTCGAACGGCAAATAGCATCGATCTCATCTTCGAATCCACTGGAGGACGACACAAACGATGCTCAACTCGATCAACATCTCGCACGTCTTCGTCTTCGACCAGGAGAAAGCGCTCGACTTCTACGTCGGCAAGCTCGGCCTCGAGGTCAGCAACGACCAGGACCTCGGCTTCATGCGGTGGCTCACGGTGAGGGTGCCGGGCGACCCGACGCGCGACATCCTGCTCGAGCTCCCCGCCCCGCCGTCGATGGACCAGAAATCCGCGGAGCAGATCCGTGAGCTGGTGAGCAAAGGCGCTACCGGTTTCACCGTCGGCTTCACCACGAACGATGCGAAGAAGACCTTCGAGGACCTCAAGTCGAAGGGCGTGGAGATCACCCAGGAACCGATGGAGCGCGAGTACGGGATCGACTTCGGCCTGCGCGACCCGTTCGGCAACCACATCCGCATCACGCAGCTGGCACCTACGTCGCACCAGCTGCCGAAGAAGCCGGCCGAGAAACGATCGTGAGGTTTCGGACGAAGGTCCTGCTGTCAGGCAAGACCGCAACTGGGGTTGAGGTCCCGGCGAAAGTCGTCGAGGGCTTCGGCTCCACCAAGCGGCCGCTCGTGCGCGTGACAATCAACGGCTACACCTACCGCAGCGCCATCGCGGTGATGGGAGGGACCTACATGCTCGGCATCAGCGACGAGGTGCGAAGGAACGCGCACGTCGCGGCCGGCGACAATGTGGACATCGACATAGAGCTGGACACGCAGGCGCGCGACGTGGAAGTCCCGCCGGAGCTGGCGAAGGCGCTCGCCAAGGATGCGAAGGCAAGGAAGTATTTCGAAAGCCTGTCGTACAGCGGCAAGTACCGCCTGGCCGGGCCAATCGCGAACGGAAAAACACCAGAAACAAGAGAGCGCAACTTGGCGAAAGCGATGGAGCAGCTGAGGCGGGTCCAGGCTTAGACGGGCATCCTGTCACAGTACCCTTCAGCGGACCTTGAATCGCCCTGGAATCTTTGAGCCGGACTTGTATTTCGGGGACATGTCTCTCGACACGTTCGCCCGTCTGGGAACCGGTGCCGAGCCATGGCAATCGTTCGAGAAGGCGCGTGCATTCTTCACGGACGGCAATCTTCCTGAGGCGCGCGCAACTCTTGAGTCAATCGCCCTAACGCCGGGGATCGAATCACGCTTTCGCTTGCAGGCCTGGCACTCATTGCGCGAAGCGGGTGGTCAACCCCCGGCCAGCGTCGAAAACGAGGTTCTTGGAGTGGTGGTGGAAGTCGGGATGTCCAAGGGTCAAGACTTCTTGGCCGCCTACGCGGATCAGACCGCCTACTACTACAACTACTCGGGCGCGGCGGTGATCTGGCTGCGGCCTGACGCCTCGCTGGACGGGCAGATCAACTCAGTCTTGGCGGCCGCGCGCGTGATCTTGCCACTCATTGGCCCCTGGAAAGAATCGAGGCGGCCGTCACCGAGCGCGGGTGGTGCCCGACTCAATATTCTGACCCCGATAGGCCTTCATTTCGGTGAGGCACCGTTACGAGTTCTTGAAAGAGACGTCAACTCTCGGCCGCTGCTCGGGGCCGCAACGGCCTTAATGGCCAAGCTCACCTCATTGCCGCGTCGCTAGGTGGGCCACAGTTCGTATTTCGCCGCTATCGACTTGACAGCCTCGTTGACAGCTTCCCCGGGAGCCTGCGTGTCGTGGTGCGTGTCCGCGACGACCGATTCGATTCCCTCGCCCGTCACCCTGACCCTCTCCCCTGAAGGGGAGAAGGAAGGAATGGCTTAGCGCTCGGCGGCGCGCACCAGGGCTCGCAAAGACTCCTCGGGTCCGCGTCGCAGCTCGCGGCCTAGCAGCAGCCCCACGACCGGGCCCCGCCACCCGGGCGGGAGGTGGAAGTCTCAATTGAACCGGACGAGCGTGCCGCCCTCCTTGGTTTCGGTGAGCGTCACGTGCTCGTGGTTCTCGATGCCAAACGGAACATGCACCACCAGGTCGAGCCACCGGCGCTGCTGGTCCACGCCGCGAACATCGATGCGCACGTCCCAGCGCCGACCCAACGCAGGCGCGGACAAATTGATCACCTGGCCGGCCTGCACGGACCCCGGCGGTATGGCGGACACAAACCGAGCGTCCATCCACTCTCCAAACCGCTCGGGCGTGGTGAGCACGCTCCACACTCGCTCGGCTGGCGCGGACGTGGTCGCCGCGGGACAGACGCTGACGATCACGGCGCATACCTCACGTTGGTAGATCCGATGTCGGTACATCTGCCGACTTTTGCTCGACCGCCCCTCGGTGTTTCATGCGCACGACACCGCAATTAAAAGGCAACGAGGAGAAGTCACATGAGAACTATCGTGCGCCGGCTGCTGATCGCTCTGCTCCCTTTGGCTTTGCTGGCGCTCTCCGCGCCGGCCGTGTTCGCGGACAGCTGGCCGCAAGACGGCACCGATCCCTACCGGACCGGCTGCGCTCGGAGCGCGTGGACCGTCTACAGCGTGTGGACGGGTAGTGGGACCCTCGATCTCAAGTTCTCGAACGCCTGCGCAACCGCATGGGGGGAGTTCACGTGCTGGACCCCCGGCGGCTGCAGCAACTTCACCCAGTGGGCATACCGATATCCCGACGGTAAGCGGGAGACCAACTACCTCACATGGCCATGGTGGATCGTGCCTTACGGCGGGACGGTTCACACGCTGCAGATGTTCGACGGGTACGGCTACTGGGTCGATACCTGTGTACAGAGATATTGGGGCGGCGGCATGACTTGCACCGGCGGTTACTGAGAAACGATTTTCCTGGACGGCATGGCGCGTCGTGCTCGACAAGTCCAAACTGCCGTCCGGCCTGGTGGTCCATCGGGTATGGGTGCCGGAAGATGATTCCGGCACTCGCCGTTCGATTGCATATGTCGGCGAGCGCCGCCGGCGGATCGTGGGCACGGTCCTGATCGCGCTCGGCGTGATCCTGGCTCTCGCCGTCCTTGTGACGAGGACCGCGTTCTGGCTCGCATTCTTGCCCCTTCTCATCGCGTGGGGCGGAGTGGCGTACGCGGGCGGCGGCCGGACAGGCTTCTATGAGGTCGCGGACGACGGTGGGCTTGGCGACTTCCTGGGTCGCACGAAGCCGGAGGTCGGCTCGATGCGCCCGAGCAAGCCCCGGATCTAAGGCTCACATTGTTAACTGAGGGCAGCCATAATCACCGTACCGGTGGGGCGGGCCAGGATCTTTACCCTGCTGCAGCCTCGGCTGCCGCAGTCGACGAACGGGAACAGCCATGGCGACCTCGCGCCCACGCGCACACCTCCGGCCACGACTAATTCGGGCGGGCCTGAGTTCCTAGGATGGCTGCGCGAGGCGACGGGGTGGCAGCGAATCGGCCGGCTTGTGCCCCTGTCGTGGATCGCGATCCTGGTCTGGCCGCTGATGCTTCTCCTGACCCGCGGCCTGGCGCCGGGGGAGCTGGCCGTATCGCTGCTCGGGGTGGGGACCTTCGCTGTGGTCTGGGCCTGGTTCTGGCTCCAGCCCCGGACCGGCACTGACCCCTGGCTCTCGGTCGGCGTGCTGGTCGGCCTGGGGGCGATCGGCGCGGCCCTCACTTTCAGTAACCCGCGGATCTGGCACGACGGCCTGCTTGGCTACTGCATGGTGGTGGCGGCTGTGTGGCCGAGCTGGCGGCCCTCGCTGGTCGCCGTTCCCGCCGTGGCGATAGTTCTTTTTCTGGCCTTGGCCGCGACAGGGTCGAGCACGATCAATGCGTTCGGCGTAGCGCTGGTCTGGCTCTTCCTCGGTTTCGGCTTCGTGGCGGTGCAGCAGCTGCTTAGGGCAAATCTGCAGCTCCACGAGGCGCGCGTTCAGTCCTCTCAGAAAGCGTTGTTGTCGATCGTTGAGCCGATGGCCGTCTCACCGCGGCAACGGGAGATCATGCTGCTCGTGGCCACCGGACTCTCCGACAAGGAAATCGCTGCGCAGCTGCAGGTCTCTCCCCACACTGTGAGGACTCACCTGCAGCGGCTCTACTCCCAGCACGGCCTTCGCAACCGGGCGGAGGCGGCCGCCACCTGGACGAGGGGAAGGCTCGAGCCCACGGAGGACGCGAGCTCGATCTGAGATCGTGTCGTCGAAAATGACGACACGCGAAATCGCGTATTGCGCCCGTTAGAGGCCTCGACTCTGATGGGCCCATGGAACCGCGCTTCAGTCCGCGACAGGCTGAGATCGTGGCCTTGATCGCGTCCGGATACTCGGACAAGCAGATCGCGCTGGCTCTTCGAGTTTCTCAGCGCACTGTGCGGACCCAGCTCGAGCGTCTCTACGCGACGAACGGGCTCCACTGCCGCGCCCAGGCCGTCCTCATCTGGGCGCAGTCGGCGCGCATGGGGCCGCATGTCGGCGGAAATACCGTCTTGCCCGCATCGATGGGCGCGTCATAGGGTGCTGCCGTGGCGGCTTCGCTGAGCGTCGAGCGGCTGATGGTCGATCAAGAAGCTGCGATGGCGATCGCCATAGCGCGTCGCATGCGCCCACCGATGAAAGTCTTCGCCAACGCTGTACGCCTCGAGCTCGGGTGGAAATCTCTGAGCAGGAGGGCGGTCTATTCGTGGGAGCGCGGCGAGGCCCGCGTGCCGGCCGCGGCGCTGATCGCCGCGGCCCGTGTTTCAGCCACATCCGTCGACGAGCTGCTGAAACGGGCGCGCGGTCTTGCCGTGCTCGGTCTCTTGCCCGGTGAGTAGTTGTGCATCGGCGCTTCACAAACGCTTGACCTTTCTCGCCGTGTCGCGCGCAATGCCATCGCGCGCATCAACGGTGTGGAAAGGAGGTGAGCTCGGGGTCTGTTCGCGTCGGAATATCGCATCCACTTCGCTAGGGAGAGCATCCATATGACACGACTCGTGAAATTCATACGACTCGCAGTGGCGCTGGCCGGGATCACCGCCGGATTCTCGGCCGCCGCAATACCGATCACAGCCTCGGCCGACTACAACTACACGAAGACCACGTGGTGGTACTCGTCCGGCTACACCGTAGCGGACCACCATTTCTGGGAGTCGCCCCCAGGTGGCCGCGGATGGTACAGCGAGGTCATCTGGTCCTCGAGCGTCTACACGAACTACTGGTCGACCACGGTCCAGTTCTACGGCTCCTCGGACGCGTACTGGTGGGGATCACACCCCTGGTGCGCGACCGACATTTCGCTGACCGACATCTGGGGAGCGTCTGGAATCGCCGTCTCGGCATCAATTCCGTGGGGTGCCGGCTTCTCGGGGTCATCGTCTGGGCCAATCACCTGGACAACGAACAACGCGGTCTGCAATAACTCCTTCAACCGGGTCAATCACCAGTACTCCAACATCACGCTCAACGCTTTCGACCTCTACACCTTCGATCAGCAGGACTGCGCGGTTCTGACCTTCTCGTGGTCGGCGCACCAGCGCTGCGGCCCCTACAGCTGGGACTGGGTCAACTTCTAACACCGATGTGGCCTAGACCGATGAACCTTGCGCGTTCCGGCCACGGACTCGTGGCGTCACTTTTCATGGTGTGCGCGGTGATCGGTTGCGGCTCGGGGCCGGTGGGCGACGCCCACCGGCCCACCCCCACGATTCCTTTCGATTCGCAGCGGGTCCTGTTGGAGCTCAACCAGACGTGGATCGTCACCGGGCCTGGAAAGGGCGCCTTTGGCAACGTCCACAACCTCGAATCGACACCCTCCCTGTTCGAGACAAGCTGGCACCTCAAGGTCGCCTCCGCGATAGGAACACCGCTGCCGAATATCTCCAAGCCCGAGGCACAAGCGTGGATCGCCGATGCGATCGGCCGCCCGCCGACCGACGGTTTCAAGAAGCTCCAGGAGCTCAACCTTGCGGTCGCTGCGCTTCGCGGCCTCGGTCTCGGCGTCCCGGCGCCCGCGCTGGCGGCCATTGCACAGCTTCGCGAGGGACAGCTCTATGCGTTGGATGCCGGCAGGCAGCCTTCGTGGAGCGCGACTGCTCTCGCCGTATTGACGCTGAGAGACGCGTCGGCCCCCATTCCGTCCGATTTGGCGGCCGAGGTGCGCAGCGCTCTTCCCGGTGCGACGGCCGCGCACGACGCTACCGGCTGGGCCGAGGAGCTGATCCCCGTCTGGACGATCGCCGACCTCCTGCTTCCGGCAAACGAGCGGGCGGCGCAGCACAGCCGGCTCGTCACGTCATTGCATGCCATGCGCGAGTGGGCGACCGCGCAGCCGCTTGGCGAGCAGGCGATGTTCATCGTCGCGCAGGCGAACGACATCGCGCGCGCCAACTCGGTGGACGAGCTCACGCCCCTGTCGGCGCTCGCTCCGCTCGTCAGCCCGTCGGGCTACCTGGTCACGGGTGCCGGCGATCCGACGCCCAGCATGACCAACACCTACTACGCGCTCTCGATGGGCTACGCGCCACCCGGCTCGCACGCACGCGAGCTCCTCGCCGGATACCTCCAATGGTCGGTCGGGCCAAGGGGCTGGCGCCAGGACATCGGCGAGCCTGAGCCCACGACCTCCTTCTATTCATGGGAGGTCTCGCGGGCGCTGGGCCAGACCGGTCCCGAAGCTCCCCTACGGAGCCAGGTGGCGGAGTGGCTGGCAGCGAACGCCAAGGCGAAGTCGTGGAAGGGCATTGGAAATCAGGACCAGGCGTACTTCCTCTTTCTTCTCGCGAAGTCCATTGACGTACCGGTGCCGGTGCAAGTCGCCGACCTGGTGCGCGCGGAGCTGGCTGGAGACGGCGCTCAGCTTGCCCCGCCGGACCTCCTGAACCTCGCGCGCGAATCGCTCGCGTTGAACATCGAGGCCGGCACCGCAATCAAGGACGCGTGGCGGTCGGTGGAGGCTCAGCAAGACCTCACGAACATCAGGGGCGCCCAGGCAGCGCTCACCATGCAGACCGCTCTTCGGGAAACGATTCCGTTGACGAGCTTGAAGTCGCGCCTCGCCGCTCTGCACCCGGAGCTGTTGTGGAACTCGGGCCCAGGCATCTCGACCTCTGACCTGTTTTCGAGCGCAACCGGCGGCCTGGTCAGCGGCCGGAGCGATGCCCTGGGAGCCGCGGTCATCACGACCTTCGCCGACAACCACGGCTACTGGCTGCTCCCGACCACGGTCCCGCAGAACAACGTCGTTGAGCCTATGACGCTCTACTTCGGCCTCTGGCTGACCGGCGCGAAAGTGGACGACGGAGGGGTGTTTTGAGACCTGTCCGATTGCCGGGGCGGCCGGCGTATATAGCATGATGAGCGCCCTGATATTGGCAGCCGAAGATCAAGGTGCCGATCGTGCGCTGAGGGTTGTCCCCGACCCGAGCCCGACGGCGGCAAGGCCTACGCCAGATGAGCTCTGCAGCACCTACTCGGGCACGGTGTGCCGGTTCGCCGCCATGGTCGCCGGCTCGGACGCCGACGCGGACGACCTGGCTCAGGAAGCGCTCCTGAAGGCGGTCCGCAGCCTCGATCGGTTCGACCCGGCCAAAGGCACGATGGATGCCTGGCTGTGGCGGATAGTCGCCAACGTCGCGAAGGACGCGCACCGCGCGCGAGCTCGTCGCGCCGGCCTGTGGCAGCGCCTGGTCGGTGCATGGGCGGTTGAACCTGCGGCGAATGTCGAGGATCGCGCGCTCGAGTCGATCACGCGGCAGGAGCTGCTGATCGCGATTCGGCGGCTCGCCGAGCGTGACCGCATGTTGATCGCCCTGCGCTTCGGCGCCGACCTCGACCTTGCGACGGTCGGCGAGGCCGTGGGTCTGAGCGCGGAGTCCGCGGGTCAGGCCGTGCTGCGTGCGTTGGGGCGCCTACGCCGTGGATTGGAGATGAAGTCATGAACTTGATCGACCTCGAGGAGCTTGGTCAGCGCGTGCGAGAGCTGCCCATCGACCGGCCGGACGCGAAATCCGTGACGGCGCGCGTTCTCGCCACTCGGCGGGCTTCACCGCCACGACGTTCGTGGTCGCCGGCGCCGAGGCTTCGGGCCCTTGCCGCCGTTGCCGCCGTCCTGGTGTTGACGTGGGCGGTCTTTTATTTCTCGCCGGCGACGGGGGCCGCCCTCGCTGACACGCCGGTGGGACCGTTCTCCAGCTTCGTGCTGCAGGAGGCCGGACTCGGCAACGGCACCGCGGTCACCTCGCAAGACGCATCAGCCTCGCAGGCCGGTGTCTCGGTCCGGCTGCTGGGCGTGTCGGCCAACCCCATTCAAACGGTGATTCTGCTCAAGGTCTCGCCGGTCGATGCCACGCCCGTCTACGCCACTCTGACTGACCAGTTCGGGACGTCATACGAGTTCCGAGGAGGCTACGGCGACCTCCGGACCGGAGACCTGGCGGAGATCTTCGCTCCGCCTTCGGGCTTTGCGTCGACCCTCGGTATGCGGTTCACGTTCACGCTCAGCGGAGTCGACGCACACGGCTCAGTGATTCCCGCGACTTGGACGATCCGTGGCACCGTCCTGCCGCATGGCGGATTGACGTTCGCAGCGCCGCAGCCGGCGACCCTCGGTCAGGTGACGGTCACGTTCTCGGGCGGCCGGGAGGCGGACGGGATCATGCAGATCACCGCCCACGTGCACGGAGTGACCACCGATCAGCTCGGCCTTTCGCAGAAGCAGACCGCTGGCACAACGCCTCCGCTGACCGTCGAGGTCATCGATGGCAAAGGCAATGCGCTGGAGGTGCCGTACGAGCTCGTCGGTGAGAGCGGCGGGTTCGCGATCAACGTCCTCGCCTACGGAGCATCCGGCCACGGCACCTACACGGTGCGAATCACGATCCAGGGTTTCGGCTCGGTGGAGCGCTCCGTCTCTTACTGAATTAAGGAAAGGTAGAAAGGTGTTCTTCATCGCTTACCTGGTCCATGAGCTGAGCCGGCGACGCGCGCGAACGCTCACCGCACTCTCGTGTATCGCCATCGCGACCGGGCTCGTCATATCGGTCACGGCGATCGGAGACGGCGTGAACGCGACCCAATCGAAGGTGCTTACTCCACTCTCCGCGATCGGCGCGGACCTGATCGTCACGCGCGAAGCCGATCCCTCCAACCCGCATGGCTCGACAGAGGTGTTGATGCAGAATGCCGAGGCCGTGAAGACCGACCTCGCGCAGCTCGGCAAGCCTGGCGACCACTTCACGCGCGACTTCTTCCTGCCGGGGACTCAGCTGACCATGCCCACAACCACCGCGCAGCAGATCGCGGGCGAGGCCGGCGCGACGGCCTCCTCCGCGGCCCTGGCGATGACGATTACCCACCAGGAGGGAACGGTGCCGAAGATCGTGGCGACGTTTCAGACCGGCGGCCAGACGATCAACATCGACCAGGCCATAGCGCCGATGACGCAAGCTGAGATCAACGCCACGAACGCGTGCATCGCCGCTCTGCACGGCCCGCCGCTGGCTCCGCCTCCCGGTACGGATCCGGGCAAGGGCGGCACTGCACCCCCGACCCCCGACCAGATAAGCACCTGCCTGCCCGAGCGGTTCCAACGCTTCCGGGCGACGATCGTCACGCCGCAGCAGACCATTACGCAGGTCCTCAACCCGCCCCAGACGGACATCAAGAGCAACAGCCTTTCGGTGCTGGGCGTCGACACGGTCAACATGCCTGGGCCTCTATCGGCCGCTCAGATCTCTTCCGGCCGCTTCTTCTCCGCCGACCCCGGCGCCGCCGCAAAAGAGGTGGTGTTGAGCGAGGCTTACGCGACACACCACCAGATGACGCTCGGATCGTCGCTCACCTTCAACGGTCAATCGTTTTCCGTCGTCGGCACGGCGCGAAGCGTGATCGGCGTGCAGTCGGCGGACGTCTACCTCAGCCTGCCGGCGCTGCAGAAGCTCGCGAGCCAGGACGGCAACGCAAATGTTGTGTTCATCAGGCTGCGCCAGGGCTCCGATATCGACGCCGCAATCCACCGCATTCAGGCCGCGTATCCAGGCTTCAGGGTGACGAGCAATCGCGACCTGGCCAACCGGATCAGCGGCTCGGTCGCCCAGGCGGGGTCGCTCGCGCAGAAGGGCTCGCGTCTGCTGGCGCTGATCGTCTTCATCGTCACGGTGCTGTTCGTGAGCATCCTCAGCTGGGCCGGGGTCCACTCGCGCACGCGCGAGCTGGGCACGCTGCGCGCCATCGGATGGTCGCGCCTGCTGCTCGTGCGCCAGGTCCTGTCCGAGTCGCTCGCCCTGTCAGTGCTGGGCGCCGTCTTCGGGAGCGGGCTTGGGCTGCTCGCGGCGCGGGCGCTGCAGGCGTGGCTTCCGCCCCTGACGGCGTCACTGGCCGGCGTGTCTTCGGACACCGGGCAGTTCGGGCTAGGCAACCTCGCCCCGGCGTTCGGTTCCAGCACGACGCTGCGAATCGCCGTCACGCCGAACACCGACCTGATCCTGGCCGCGATGGCGCTTGCCATCGCCGCGGGAGTCGTGGCCGGGGTCATCGGCACGCTGCTCACCGCGCGGGTCCAGCCGATCCAGGCCGTGCAGAGGCTGACGTGAGCGAGATGGTTTACGAGCTGAGCGGAGTGTCGCGGACGTATCGGACCGGGTCAGCCCTGATCGAGGCCGTGAAGTCGGTCGACCTGGCCATCGACGGCACGGGGTTGGTGGTCATCCAGGGGCGCAGCGGTTCGGGCAAATCCACGCTGCTCCAGATGATGGGTGGCCTGGACAGGCCGGACTCAGGTCAGATCCGATTCCAGGGGAATGACCTGGCGCGGCTGCGCGAGGGCAAGCTTACGCAGCTTCGGCGCCTGGCCTTCGGCTTCGTGTTCCAGGCGTTCAACCTGATCCCTACCCTGTCGGCGGCAGAGAACGTCGAGGCGGCCGCGGCTCCCACGCGAGGCGGCTCGAGCGAGCGCCGCCGGCTCATTGCGCGGCTGCTCGACGAGGTGGGGCTCACCTCTCGTGCGCGTCACCTGCCGAGCCGGCTCTCGGGCGGAGAGCAGCAGCGGGTCGCCATCGCTCGCGCCCTGGTCAACAACCCGTCGGTCCTTCTGGCGGACGAGCCGACGGGCAACCTGGACTCGCGCACGTCGGCCGAGATCATCGGCCTGCTGAGCCGCCTTTCAGCCGAGCGAGACCTCACCGTCGTGGTGGTCACCCATGACCCGGCGGTAGCGGCCCAAGCCACCCGCCGCCTCACGATGGAGGACGGCCACCTGGCAGAGAGCTGAGCGAGAGCTAATCCGCCTCGTTGCATCCAACGGGCCCTTTCGAGTCTGGGATTTGGGCTCCGTAGGCGTCAACGGGGCGGAATACGTCGCGGGAAGCTGATGACCCCATAATCGAGCCGCCCCCACGTGACCACGCCCAATAACCTCCCCGCCGAGCTGACTTCGTTCGTCGGCCGCGAGCCGCAGCTGGCCGAACTCCGGCGCCTGCTCCACCGCTCGCGCCTCATCACCCTCACCGGCCCCGGCGGAGCGGGCAAAACCCGGCTCGCCGTCAGGCTGGCGACAGAGGTCGCAGAACGCTACCCCGATGGAGCGTGGCTCGTCGACCTCGCGCCCCTTGGCGACGGTCGCCTTCTCGAACACACTCTTGCGGCGGTCAGCGGAATCAAGGAAGAGTCAATACGGCCCATGGCCGAGGTCCTCAGCAGCGGCCTCGCCAACAGCACCGCCCTGATCGTGCTCGACGGCTGTGAGCATCTGGTCGATCCCTGTGCCGAATTGGCGAGCCGCCTGCTGCGGACGTGTCCGAAGCTCGCGATCCTGACGACCAGCCGCGAACCGTTGGGGGTGACCGGCGAAGTGATCTGGCGCACGCCGTCCTTGACCCTTCCGCAGCAGGACGACGCGGTGCCGGAGCTGCTCATGGAGAGCGAGGCCATCCGCCTGTTCGTCGACCGCGCGCGTCTCAGCCGCCCGGATTTTGAGCTGTCCCCCGCCAACGCCGCGCCCCTGTCGCAGATCTGCACCCGCCTCGAGGGCATCCCGCTCGCCATAGAGCTCGCGGCCGGACTTGCGGGCGTGATGACTCTGCAGGAGATCCTGGAACGACTGCGGCACCGTTTCCGCCTCCTCACCGGTGGCAGCCGGAGCGCGTTGCCCCGGCACCAGACGCTGCGTCAGGCGGTTGATTGGAGCCATGGTCTGCTCAGCCCAGGCGAACAGGCGCTGTTCGCGCGGCTCGGCGTGTTCGCGGGCGGCTTCGACTTGCCGGCCGCTGAAGCCGTCGTCCATGGGGAGCCGATCGAGGTCGACCAGGTCCTCCCTCTCATCTCGCGGCTGGTGAACAAATCGCTGGTGGTGGCCGACTCTGGGCGCCCGCAGACGACGCGCTACCGAATGCTCGACACCATCCACGAGTACGCGCTCGAAAAGATTCCGGAGAGCGAGCATGTGGAGCTGCGCAGGAAGCACGCTTCCTACTTCGGTGAGTGGGCCATCCACGCGACCCACCTGCTGACATCTCCAGAGCAGGTCGGCTGGCTCAGGCGTATCGACGAGGAGCAGGCAAACATCCGCCTGGCGATGGAATGGAGCCTCAGCGAACGGCCCGACGACGCCATGCGGCTGGTCGGGGAGATGGACGCGTACTGGTGGATGCGCCGCCACCTGAGCGAGGGTCTCGAGTGGTTTAGCCGAGCCCTTGAAGTTCCGACGACGAATGAAGCGCTGCGAGCGCCGGCCCTGGTGGCAAGGGCCCGGCTGTCGCGCCGGCGCGGTGACTACGCCGCTGCGCGCCGCGACGCCGGAGAATGCGCCGCGATCTGCCGCCGGCTTGGGCTGGACCACCACCTCATCCGAGCCGTGACGTTGCTCGGAATCGTCGCGAGTCAACAAGGCGATAAGGCCGCGGCATTGGCGAACTTCAACGAAGCCCTGGAGCTGGCGCTGCGCCTTGAAGAAGTTGACCGGGTCATCGGAGCCCTGAACAACGTGGCAATGATCGAAAGCGTGTACGGCGACATACAGATTGCACACACGCGGGTCGAAGAAGCGCTCGCACTCGCGGAGAGCCTCGGCGATCGGTTCCTAAGAGCGAACATCTTGGACACGGTCGCGCGAATCCANGTTCGCCTGGGCGAGTACGACCTGGCGGCCCAGCAGTACACGGAGGCGCTGACAGTCGCGGCCGAGTTCGAGGACACGATGAACATTGCCGACTGTCTCGATGGCATGGCACTGCTGGCCGCTTTCCGAGGCGACCCGACCAGGGCCGTAGTCCTGGTCGCCGCCGGCCACGCGATGCGATCGGTGAGCGGAGGAGAGCGGAACGCCGAATGGTCCGTCGAGGTTGACGCCGGGGTTGCCAAGGCGAAGGCCAGGATCGGGCGCGCCGCGTCCGAGGCCGCCTGGAATAAGGGCCAGGGCATGAACATGCAGGAGGCTGTCCGCTACGCGCTTGGTGCGTCGGCCGAGCCTCCGCACGATGGCCAGGGCGGGCTAACGGACAGGGAAATCCAGGTCGCCAGGCTCATCGCGGGCGGCCTGACGAATGGAGAGGTGGCTGCAAGGTTGAAGATCTCTGGCCGCACCGTGGACGCGCACGTCGAGCACATCCGCAACAAGGTCGGATTGAGGACTCGCTCGCAGATCGCGGTGTGGGCACACGAGCGACTAGGTACGCCCTAGGTCCCAGCTAGGTCGCCCGTCGGTCATTTCGCCGATGGCACGCCGATGCCTGCCGCGTACGGTTCGCGGATGGCGACGATGCACCTCAGTCCGCGGCAGGAGGAAGTGCTCAGCCTGATCGCTGACGGGCTGACGGACAAGGAGATCGCCGTCCGCCTCGGCATGCAAACACGAACGGTGAGAACTCACCTCGAGCGTCTGTACGCGCGACACGGTCTCCACAATCGCGCGGGCGCTCTCGCCATCTGGTTCCAATCCAGGTCGACGTCTGCCGCGCCGGATGTCGGTTGAGCCGACTTGTTTAGAGTGTCGGCATCTTTCTCATAGGCGCACCGCCGTGGACCGAGGAGGGCCGGCTCGACCTTCTGGGGGTAGCCCTGCTGGTTTTGATTGCATACATCGTCGTCAGGAGGCGCCGTCAGCCCTGAGCTCACGTCACCGCTGAGGGGCCGCCCTAGTCCTTGATTGAGTCTCCGATCGCTGCCTGCGCCGCCGCCAGCCGCGCCACCGGCACGCGGAACGGGCTGCACGACACGTAGTTCAAACCCAGCTTGTGGCAGAGGTGGATCGAGTCCGGGTCTCCCCCATGCTCGCCGCAGATCCCGATCTCCATGTTGCGCCGCGTCTTGCGCCCTTCCTTGACCGCGATGCCCATCAGCCGCCCCACGCCCGCCTCGTCGATCGTCTCGAACGGGTTGCGCAGCAGGATCTTCTGCTCGAGGTAGCGGACGATGAAGGCCCGCTCGGCGTCGTCGCGCGAGAAACCGAATGTCGTCTGGGTGAGGTCGTTGGTGCCGAAGGAGAAGAACTCCGCCTCCTTGGCGATCTCGCCCGCGGTGAGCGCCGCGCGCGGGATCTCGATCATGGTGCCGAACTTGTAGGGCACCTTGACGCCCTTCTCCTTCTGCACCGCCTCGGCGACCGGCTTCAGCTCGTTGTGCACCACGCGCAGCTCGGCCACCGTGCCGGCAAGCGGGATCATGATCTCGGGCCGCGCGTCAATCTTCTTCTTGCGCAGGTTGCAGGCCGCCTCCATGATCGCCCGCACCTGCATGCGCGTGATCTCCGGGTAGAGGATCGACAGCCGAACACCGCGCAGGCCCAGCATGGGGTTTTGCTCGTGCAGCTCCTCGACGCGGGCCAGGATCTTCTCCCGCTCCGCGAGCAGCTTTGGGTGCTCGCCCGTGTCCTTGAGATGCGTCGTCTCGCGGATCAGCTCCTCGAGGCTCGGCAGGAACTCGTGCAGCGGCGGGTCGATGAGCCGGATGATCACCGGCAGCCCAACCATCGCCTTGAAGATCCCCTCGAAGTCGCGGCGCTGGATGGGCAGCAGCTTGGCGAGGTGCTTCTCCCGCTCTGCTGTGGTCGTCGCCATGATCATGTCCTGCACGATCGGCAGGCGCTCCTGCTCCATGAACATGTGCTCCGTGCGGCACAGCCCCACGCCCTGCGCGCCGTTCTCGCGCGCCTTCTTCGCGTCACGCGGGTAGTCCGCGTTCGCCCAAACCTCGAGGCGGCGGAACTCGTCTGCCCAGCGGAGGATCGCGCTCGCGGCCGGATGTTTGGTCAGCGACCGTGCCTCGATCGTCGGCACGGTGCCCACATACACGTCGCCGGTGGTCCCGTCGATCGTGATCTCGTCGCCTTCCTTGATCGTGGTCCCATTGGCGGAGAACTTGCGCTGCCGCACGTCGACGTCGATCGCGCTCGCGCCGACGACGCACGGCCGGCCCATTCCGCGCGCGACCAGCGCCGCGTGGCTGGCGGTGCCGCCGGTCTGGGTCAGGATTCCCTTCGCCTCCACCATCCCGTGCACGTCGTTCGGGTTCGTCTCCACGCGGACGAGGATCACGGCCTTGCCCGCCTTGCCCCACTCCACGGCGGTGTCCGCGTCGAACACGGCGCCTCCGCTGGCGGCGCCTGGTGAGGCCGGAACTCCACGTGCTAACGGCGTGACCTTGGCCGCGGGGTCGACACGTGGGAACAGCAGCTGCTCCAGCTGGCGCGGCTCGACGCGCGCGACCGCCTCCTTCTTCGTGATGAGGCGCTCCTTGACCATGTCGACCGCGATGTGCACCGCCGCCTCGCCCGTGCGCTTGGCGGATCGCGTCTGCAGCATGTACAGCTTGCCGCGCTCGATCGTGAACTCGAGGTCCTGCACGTCCTTGTAGTGCTTCTCGAGCTGACGCGCGTAGCGCTCGAACTGCGCGTAGACCTTCGGCATGTGGCCCTTCAGCGCGGCGATCGGCTCGGTGTCGCGGACGCCGGCCACCACGTCCTCGCCCTGCGCGTTCGCGAGGTAGTCGCCGTACAGCTCCCTCTTGCCTGTGATCGGGTTGCGCGTGAACGCGACGCCAGTGCCGGACGTCTCCCCCATGTTGCCGAACACCATCATCTGGACGTTGACCGCGGTGCCCAGGTCGTCCGGGATCCGCTCCATGCGGCGGTAGGTCTTGGCGCGGTCCGTGTTCCATGACTTGAACACCGCGTCGATCGCCTCGCGCAGCTGCTCCACCGGGTCGGAGGGAAACTCGTGGCCCGTCTCGTCCTTATATGTGGCGAGGAACCGGGCGACCAGCGGGCGCAGCTGCTGGGGCTTCAATTCGGGGTCGGTCTTGACCCTGGCCTTCTTCTTGGCCTCCTGCAGCGCGTGCTCGAACTTGTCGCCGTCGATGCCCTTGACCGTCTTGCCGAACATCTGGACGAAGCGGCGCCGCGCGTCGAGGGCGAAGCGCTCGTCCTTCGTCAGCGCGGCCAGGCCCTTCGCCGTCTCCTCGTTCAGGCCGAGGTTGAGGACCGTGTCCATCATCCCGGGCATCGAGAACTTGGCCCCCGACCGCACGCTGACGAGCAGCGGGTCCTTCGGGTCGCCGAACTTCTTGCCCGCCTTGCGCTCGAGGACCTTCAGCGCCGGCAGGACCTGCTCCCACAAGCCCTTGGGGAACTTGCCGCCCGCCTTGTAGTACGCGCGGCAGGCCTCGGTGGTGATGGTGAAGCCGGGCGGGACGGGCATGCCCGCCCGTGTCATCTCCGCGGCCCCGGCGCCCTTGCCTCCGAGGAGGTCGCGCATTTTGGCCGATCCCTCGGAGAACTGGTAGACCCATTTATGGGCTTGGGGCATCGAGGTGTTATTTTCCCATGCCAGAGTGGATGACCTCGGAGCGGCGACCGAAGACCAGGTCATCCTGGCGTGGCTGCAGGCCGAAATCGAGTCGGCGGACTTCCAGGCATACCTGATCGGCAACCCGCCGAACCCCGCGAACCTGTCCCTCGCGCTCAAGGCCGCGCGGTCGCCGGACCTGCACGACCAGACCCAGAACGACCTCCGGCGGCGGATCATCACCTCGGTCTACGGGTTCGGCCAGGGCACCGGCACGTTCGCGGGCCTGGCCCCGGACCTCCCGTGGCGCCGGGTCAACCTCACGACGGACGACGTCGGAGAGATGCTCTACGCCCGCCGCGACGGCGCCTGGCGCCTGCTGTCGCCGGCGACGCGCAAGGTGGCGGAGGGGGCGACGAACGTCGGCCACGTCTTCACGGGCGACCAGACGAACATGGTCGTGCTGTCCCTCGCGGCCGGCATCTGCCACGCCGACAAGAAGGTGCCCGAGATCATCGCCCTGCGCCCCCCGGGCGGGCCCCTGGTGATCCTGGAAGGACACGCGCGCGCGACCGCGATCGTGCTCGAGGCGCACCGCTTCCCCAAGGGCGTGCACGCATACGTGGGCGAAGGCCCGAGCGTGGCGAACTGGCCCTACCTGTGACGGAGATGTCGAGATGACCCAGCCCCGCCAGATCCGCCGCTACGGATGGATCCCGGACCAGCCCGACCAGCGCGACCACCTCTACGCCGCGCCGCCCCAGTTCCTCGCGGCGCTGCCCCCTAAGACGAATCTCACGGCGCAGTGCCCGCCGGTTTACAACCAGGGCATGCTCGGCAGCTGCACCGCCAACGCGATCGCGGGTGCGATCGAATTCGAACGCATGAAACAGAAGCTCTCCGACTTCGTGCCCTCGCGCCTTTTCATCTACTACAACGAACGGGCAATCGAGGGCACGGTCTCGATCGACAGCGGCGCGCAGCTGCGCGACGGGATCAAGTCAGTGGCGAGCGACGGCGTGTGTCCCGAGCCGGAGTGGCCGTACGAGATCGAGAACTTCACGCGCAAACCGCCCGCGAAGTGCTACCGCGATGCCCAGCTGGACCGCGCCATCTCCTACCAGAGCCTCATTCAGGACCTGAACCAGATGAAGGGATGCCTCGCCTCAGGCTATCCCTTCATCTTCGGGTTCACGGTGTACGAGAGCTTCGAGGGCGAGGCGACAAGAAAGACCGGGCGCGGATCGATGCCGGCGTCGGGGGAGCGGGCAATCGGCGGCCATGCGGTGATGGCGGTCGGCTACGACGATGCGCAGCAGCGGTTCCTCGTCCGCAACTCGTGGGGCGCGGAGTGGGGCATCAAGGGCTATTTCACGCTCCCCTACGCGTACTTAATCCAGAACGGTCTTGCGCGCGACTTGTGGACGATCCGCCTGGTCGGCTGACCTCCTCTCCCTTTGGCTGGACTATAATTCTGGTCTATGGAGACAATCCCTCTAGCCTTGGCAAAGGCCAAGCTTTCGGAGGTCGTCGATCGCGTTGAGCGTGAACAGGATCGCGTGACAATCACGCGTAATGGCCGTCCCGTGGCGATGATCGTCAGCCTGGACGACATCGAGGGACTCGAGGAAACGCTGGAAATTCTGTCCGACAAGCGCCTGATGAGGAAGATCCGGGCTGGGATCGCGGCAGCCGAGAAGGGCGAGACGGTCCCGCTCCAAAACGTCGAAACGCGTCTGAAAGGGCGATGAGCTCACGGCGATGGCAAGTAGTCATCGCCTCGCCCGCCGCGCGCGACATCGACCGCTTACCGATGAAAGTTGCGGCCGCTGCTTTGGAAGCGATTCACTCGATTGCAGCTAATCCCCGGCCTATGGGCAAGCCTCTCCACCTCGAGTTGAAAGGTCAATGGTCCGCCCGCAGAGGCCCCTACCGGATTAACTATTCAATTGACGATTCGACTGACACGATCACCGTGACAGCGATCGCCCATCGCGCCGACGTGTACCGTCGGGGCCGCCGAAACTGATTCGCTTACCGACCACCGATGGGCCCGGCTGCCTGCCGGCCCGCGGCTTTCGCACAGGACTTTAGGAGGAATGATGCGAGTAACCGGTATCGTTGCGAACCTTCCGGTCGCTGACATCTCAGCGGCCCGTGACTTCTACACCGACTACCTCGGGTTGAGTGTCCAGGGCTTCAACCTCGGGTGGGTCGCGAACTACCGATCAGCGAGTGGCAAGGCCACCATCCAGCTCGTCACCCGCGACGCGACGGCGCCTCATGACTCGGTCATCTCGGTGCACGTCGGCGCCGGCGTTGATGATGCGTACGCCGAGGCGAAACGGCGTGGGTACGAGATCGTTCACCCACTTACCGAAGAGGCCTGGGGCGTGCGCAGATTCTTCGTCCGCGCCCCGGATGGCAACGTGATCAACATGGTGAACCACAGCGACGAGTAGTTGCCCCCCAGCAGGTCGCGCCTCGCGCCCGACTAGTACCGGATGTAGACGACCTCTGACTTCGGGATCGAGTACGCGTACTGGTCGCCGATCCGGAACACCCAGTATCGGGTGTCGTTCTCGCGCAGCAGCACGTAGTTCGTGTACGTGTAGTTGCCGCTGGCCGGAACCGCGCTGGGCAGCACCGGCGACGTGGTGACGATCCGCAGCGAGGTGGTCTTGGACCCCGCCGCCTGGCCCGCATCGAGCGTCCCGGTGGCAATGGGCGTGGAGATCAATACCAGCAGGCCGGCGACGCCGATCAGCAGCCGCTCGTTGGTCCTCGCGCCGATCCCCATGCGCATGCCGAACACGATGCCGGCTGCGGCTATCGCCGCCGCGAGCTGCACGACCACCGATCCGACCGAGGCCCAGTGGTTGGCGATCGCGATAAGCGCCAGGACCAGCAGGTAAACCCCGACGGCAATGGCCGCGGGGCGCAGGTTGCGGTTGCGTGCCGGCGCCACAGCGGCGACGACGATCACGGTGAGGGGCAAAAGCACGGTGCGGAGGCCCTGGCCGAGCACCTCGGGCCACGTCAGGCCGACGGCTTCGGTCGGGATCCGGAAGAAGGAGAAGTAGCTGGCCAGGTACGACCAGCCCGCGAAGATGTCGATGAGGATCAACGCGACGGCCGCGGCGATGGCCTCGCGTGTACCCCACCGGAGCCCGGCGAGCAAATCTGGGAGGGGGCCCGCCGGGTCGGTTGGAGTATTGGCCTCGGGAGAATTGGGGAGGTTGGAGGAGGAGGCCTTACTCCTCGTTGGTGTCGTGATCATGCCGCCGCCTTCTTGATGTCGCCCTCGTCACCGCCACTCGAAGGGGCCGGCTGGACGATGACGATGACCTGCGTGATCTGCACGATGATGGTCTGGCACACGGTGACGAGCGTGCCGGCCTGACCGTTTTCGCCGAGGGCGATCACCTGGACCTCGTTGATGCGGACCAGGAAGGTCTGCTCGGTCTGGGTCGTGATGACCTTGAGGTGNTCGAGCTCGTCCTCGTCGGCCTT
>JGI12635J15846_10000676_pt1 | contig 29590 bp, 23 predicted proteins | sample BlaSpr_A8_OM2_M2_FD_15846 | JGI IMG/M metagenome (IMG submission 15846)
AGGCGCTGCAGGTAATCGAGGAATTTTCGCCATCGATCGTGGTTACGGACTGGATGATGCCGGATTTTTCCGGGCCGGAATTGTGCCAGCGGATTCGAGCGGATCAGTCTCGCCCGTACACCTATATCATTCTGATGACCAGCAACACGGAAAAGGGGAATGTGGTGAAGGGGCTGCAAGCGGGGGCCGACGATTACCTGACAAAACCATTTGATCCGGGAGAGATGCTGGCGCGCATCGGAGTGGGCCGCCGGATCATCGATCTGAACCGGGAGCTTGCGGCGAAGAGCATGAAGCTGGAAGAGGCGGCGCGCACGGACCCTCTGACGGGGTTGCCGAACCGACGCGCGATCGAGGAGTGGGCGCTTAAGCAGTTGCGCGGGTCGGCGCGGCACGGTTTTTCGCTGTGGGTTGTGGTGGCGGACATCGATTCGTTCAAGACCATCAACGATACATTCGGACATCACGCCGGGGACATTGTGATCAAGACGTTCGCTGACTACCTGAAGCGTTGCACGCGCTCTTCGGATATTTGCGGGCGGCTGGGCGGGGACGAATTCCTGCTGGTGATGACGCACGTGGAAGCCGCGCATATCGAAGCGACCGTGAATCGTTTTCGGGAGCAGTTCGCGGCGCTATCCTTTCCCTTTCAGGGGCAGAGCGTACATGTGACTTCGAGTTTTGGCATTGCCGGATGCGGTGGCAAAGATTCGCCGGAGTTTACGTTGCTGGTGCGCAAGGCGGACCAGATGCTGTACGAAGCGAAACGCGGCGGGCGCAACACGGTTCGCGTTAGTTACCCCCAACAATAAGGCAGACATCCCGCGTGACCGCGGCGCTGGCCGCTTGCGGCGAATTGTGGTAGTAGTGCGGTTCGAATGTTTTTGCGTAGGATGGCTGTGAATCCAAACGTGCAGGTGTACCGATGGGATTTCTGAGCGAAGGCGTGGCGGTGATTACGGGGGCGGGGTCCGGAATGGGGCGATGCCTGGCGCAGCAGTTGGCGGGGATGGGCGCGTCGCTGGCGATTTCGGACGTGGACGAGAAGGGGTTGGCGGAGACGGCAGCGCTGCTGGGTTCGCCAAGGGGCAAGGTGACGCAGCACGTTGTGAACGTTGCCGACGAGGCGCGGGTGAGGACTTTTGCGGATGAGGTGGCGGCGCAGCACGGGCGGGCCACGGTGCTTTTCAATAATGCGGGTGTGGCGCTGCTGGGAAAGTTTGAAGAGCTTTCGCTGGAGGATATCCGCTGGCTAACGGACATCAATTTCTGGGGGGTGATTCACGGGGTGTTTTATTTCATGCCGCTGCTGAAGAAGGAGCGGCGGGCGCACATTGTGAATACGTCCAGCGTTTTCGGTCTGGTGGGAGTGGTCGGCCAGACAGCCTACTGCGCGAGCAAATTCGCGGTGCGCGGATTTACGGAATCGCTGCGGAATGAACTGGAAGGCACGAATATTTTTGTGACCAGCGTGCATCCCGGGGGCATCAAGACGGCGATTGCGAAACGTGCGCGGCTGGGGGCAAGGGCGAACGCGAGTTTGTATCCGGATAGCGTTTCGCGGTTTGACCGCGTGGCGATCACGACTGCCGAGGATGCGGCGGCGCGGATATTGAAGGGCGTGGAAAAATACGAGCCGCGGGTGCTGATCGGATCGGATTGCAGGCAGGTGGACATACTGCAACGTTTGCGGCCGGTGGGTTATTGGAAGATGCTTGCGAAGAAGATTCAGGATCCAGACGCGAGGAGATGACGGAGGGAGCGTAGGGGAGGAGCATTGAGGCAACCTAGGCGCGCTGGGAAATATCTTTCGCACCTACGGCGCTTTGGGTTTTTGAGGTTTGGCTCCCAGCGCTCACGCGCCGGGCTAACGTCTGTCGCGCCTTCGGCGCTTTGAGTACTCGGGATTTTCTTCCCAACGATTACCTTTCGACTCCGCTCTAGGCTGGCGTGAAGGTTGGATAGAACGAAAAGTTAAGAATAATTCCTTGTGGGGACCATAAGAAAAACTGAGGGAACGGGCGGCGCGGGCAAAGTTATAATTATGGCTTGCGGTTCAGGGAAAGGGGCCGAGCATGCCTATTGTTGCGCCTGTTGCCGAATGGGGCAGTCTGTCTGCACGGATGAAATCCGAAGCGCCGGAAGCGTTTGATTCCGAGGGGCGCGTACTCAATCTGATTGAAGGGGAATGGAAGGACCCGGGGTTCGGGAGGCACTACGAATCGCCGATCGACGGGCGGAGCCTGGGGCGGATTCCAATGATTGAGCTGGAGACCGCGCGGACGGCGGTGAAGTTTGCGAAGGCCGAGGCGGCTGGATGGGCGAGGACGGATCTGGACGAGCGGCGGCGGCGAGTGAACGATTGCCTGGCAGGATTGCAGAGGCAGAGAGAGTTGATTGCGTTGCTGCTGATGTGGGAGATCGGGAAGCCGTACGCGCAGGCGCTGACGGATATTGAAAGGTGTATCAGCGGCGTGGAATGGTACGCGGCGAACATCGAGAGCATGTTGGGGAAACGCGCGCCGCTGGGGTTGATTTCGAATATTGCGTCGTGGAATTATCCGATGTCGGTGCTGATGCATGCGGTGCTGGTGCAGGCGCTGGCGGGGAATGCGACGATTTCGAAGACGCCGACGGACGGCGGCTTGTATGCGCTGACGCTGGCGCATGCGGTGGCGCGGAAGTGCGGGCTGCCGGTGTCGCTGGTGAGCGGGTCGGGCGGGCAGTTGAGCGAAGCGCTGGTGCGGAATGAGTCTGTGGATTGCCTGGCGTTTGTGGGAGGGAAGACGAACGGCGGGGTGATCGCTTCGACGCTGTACGACGAAAACAAGCGGTACATGCTGGAGATGGAGGGAGTGAACAGTTACGGCGTGTGGCAGTTTTCGGATTGGGCCGGGCTGGGGCAGCAGTTGAAGAAGGGATTTGATTACGGGAAGCAGCGGTGCACGGCGTACGTGCGGTACGTGGTGCAGCGGGAACTGTTTCCGCAATTTCTGGAGATGTACCTGCCGGTGCTGCGCGGATTGTGTTATGGCAACCCAGTGATGGTTGAAAAGGAGACGGACCCGCTGCCGAAACTTGATTTCGGGCCGCTGATCAACAGCAAGAAAGTGGAGGAGCTACGGGTGCTGTATGTGGAGGCGCTGGGGAAGGGCGCAATCAGCTTGTTCGAGGGCGGCGTGCAGGAGAGCATGATTTTTCCGAACCAGGATACATCGGCGTACGTGGGGCCGGCGGCGCTGCTGAATATTCCGAAGAATTGCCGGTTGTATCACAACGAACCGTTTGGGCCGATTGATACGATTGTGGTGGTGGACCATATCGAGGAGCTGATTTCGGAGATGAACGTGTCGAACGGGGCGCTGGTGTCTTCGATAGCGTGCGATGACGCGAAGATTGCGCGGCGGGTGGCGGAGGAGTTGCGGGCCTTCAAGGTGGGGATTAATTCGATCAAGTCGCGGGGGGACCGGGAAGAGGTGTTTGGCGGAGTGGGTCAGTCGTGGAAAGGGTGTTTTGTGGGCGGGCGGTATTTGGTGCTGGCGGTGACGGCGGGAGAGCCGGGGGAGAAGCTGTATGGAAATTTTCCGGATCATTCGAGGATACCGGAGGAGTTGTCGATGAGGGCGATCGGGGCGGGGGCGGCGCAAAAATAGGACAAGCGTGGGTTGCGGCAAATTTTGACGGAGGCAGAGGCGGGGAATATACTGCGCGGGTAGAGGGGATGGCCGATCCGAAGATTAGCCACTCCAGAAAAAAATAAAGAAGGATAACGCAGAGACGCGGAGAGCGCAGAGGTTCGCCGAGAAGAGTTCGGAGAAGAGGCTGGCTTAAAAGACCAGCGCTACATTTAGGAAGGAAGAGAAGGCGCCCGCCTCGGAAGGCGGCCGCTACAAGAGCAAGAGCGGCCCGGTCTAAAGATCGGCCACTACAGGGGCGAGAGAAGGCCGGGGAGCGCGTGTGGGAGTGATTGACCAGAGGTTTGAGAAGAATGTGCTGATCAGCTCGGTGGACTACGTGTTCAACTGGGCGAGGAAGAGTTCGCTGTGGCCGCTGACGTTTGGGCTGGCTTGCTGCGCGATTGAGATGATTGCGTCGACGACGGCGCGGTTTGATATGGCGCGGTTTGGGGCGGAGGTGTTCCGGCCTTCACCGCGGCAAGCGGATTTGATGATCGTGTCGGGGACGGTGACGCTGAAGATGGCGCAGGTGATCCAGAGGATCTGGCAGCAGATGCCGGATCCGAAGTGGAGCATCTCGATGGGGGCTTGCTCGAGCGTGGGCGGGCCGTTCAATACATACTCGGTTTTGCAAGGGGTGGATCGGGTGGTGCCGGTGGATGTGTATGTTGTAGGCTGCCCGCCGCGGCCGGAGGCGCTGTTTTACGCGCTGTTGAAGCTGCAGGACAAGATTGACAATATGAGCCTGGCGAAGAGGCCGACGGAAGTGCGGCTGCGGCCGGAGATGGCGGAAGAGTTCAAGAAGAGCGTGATGATTGCGCAGGTTGCGGAGCCGCGGTGACGGAAAATAGAAAATAGATTCTTGACTCCTGGAAAGCTGCGAGGATTTGGGACGAAGTTTTCAAGAGAATGGAAGGGTGCGATGGCGTTTATCAGGACGGTAAAGCTGGCGGAACTTCCGGCAGGAACGATTCGGGAGTTGCAGGTGGAGGGGAAGGCGGTGGCGGTAGCCAATGTGGGCGGGAAGATTTATGCGATCAACAACACCTGCCTGCATCGCGGGGGGCCTCTGGGACAGGGTTCGCTGGAGGGCAACGTGGTGACTTGCCCATGGCACGGTTGGCAATACGACGTCACGAATGGGAAGGTTGTGCAGAATCCTGCGGCGGCCGTGGATTGTTACCATACCGAGGTGCGGGGAGAGGACATTTTCATTGATTTGGGATGAGACTGACTGAGGGAAGAACTCGATTAGACGACAATCTTCGTGTAACCATAACAAAATAAGGGATTTATAATCAAGAGAAGGGTGAGTAGGCGCATTTTTTAGGGTTTTGCACACCGGCGCGCTGCTATCCCTCACATTTTGTTTGGTTTTCCTCGTTCGACCGTGTATATTTTCCCCGGCTTTGGGTGAAGATGGCGACTGCGACTCCTCAGACACGACATTATTGGATCTTCAGCACCGACCCGCACCACTATCACTGGGACACACTTTTCGTTAAGGGCAAAGAAATGTGGCACGGGGCGGGTTCGAAACCCGACGCTATCCGTGCGCTTAAACAGGTGAAGCGCGGGGATCGCGTGTTGTGCTACCACTCCGCTCCCGAACGATCGCTCTATTCCATTGCTGAAGTTACGCGGGACCCGTATCCCGACCCGCACGATTACAAAGGGAAAAACCTGGTTGCGGACCTTCGAGCGTTTGAAAAACTGCCGAGGCCGGTGACGCTGGCGGAAATGCGCGCGAATCCCGCGCTGAGAAAAGCGAAGCTGTTGAAGAATGTGCGCCTGCTGATTTCGCCGATCAGTGAGGCGGAATACCTGGAACTCCTGCGGATGGCGGGGATTGTGGCCACGCCGGGCGCACCGCTGCCCTGAAGACGGCCCGCAAGAATTTTGCGGCCCTCCCCCGCAACCTACAAACGCGCATTCGGGGAGCCGTGCGTCCAATGACTAGGGTTGTGTTCAAGGAAAAGCCAATGAAAATCAGATGGGACAAGAGAGTGCCGCTGCTGGTGCTACTTGCGGCGATGCTGTTGGTTTGCCGGGCGAGCGGGCAGGAATATCCGGTGGCGACGAAGACGTTGAAGAACGGGATGAAAATTCTGGTGCAGACGGACCACAGCATCCCCAATGTGGCGCTGTACACGTTTTATAAGGTGGGATCGCGGAATGAGCAGCCGGGGACAACCGGGCTGTCGCATTTTTTCGAGCACATGATGTTCAACGGCGCGAAGAAGTACGGGCCAGGAGAGCTTGATAAAGCCATGGAAACGAATGGCGGCTCGAATAACGCGTATACCACACGGAATGTGACTGTGTATCAGGACTGGTTTCCCCGTTCGGCGCTGGAGCTGATTTTTGATATTGAGTCGGACCGCATTCGTGATTTGAGCTTTGACCCGAAGAAAATTGAGAGCGAGCGGGGCGTGGTGGCGAGCGAACGGCGGAGCAGCGTGGACGGGCAGAACGAGGGCGTGCTGGATGAGCAACTTTGGGCGACGGCGTTTATCGCGCATACCTACCAGTGGCCGGTGGTGGGCTGGATGAGCGACATCGAGCACTGGACGATGGAGGATTTGAAGCATCACTTTGAGATGGGGTATTCACCGAGCAACGCCACGATGGTGGTTGCCGGGGACGTGACGCCGGAGGAGGTGTTCGCGCTGGCGGAGAAATATCTGGAACTGATTCCGTCGCATGCGCCGCCTCCGCCGGTGACGACTACGGAGCCCGCGCAGTTGGGAGAGAGGCGGCTGGTGGTGCACAAACCCGCGGAATTGCCGCTGCTGATGATTGCCTACCACGTGCCGCAAACGAACAATCCGGATTTTTACGCGCTGAATGTTTTGCGGTCGATTCTGTTTCAGGGGGAGAGTTCACGGATGTACCAGCGGCTGGTGGACAAGGATCAGATCGCGCTGGACGTGGAATCGGAATCGGACAACTCGTTTGATCCGACGCTGCTGCTGATTCTGGCGCAGCCGAAGCAGGGCGTGGATCCGCAGGCGTGCGAAAAAGCAATTTATGAAGAGGTGGAGCGGCTGCAGACTGGATCGGTTGCGGATCGGGAGCTGGAGAAGGCGAAAAACTTCCGGCTGGCGGAATTTTACCGGCAGGTGCGGACGATCAATGGCCGGGCCAACACGCTGGGGACGTATGAGGTGTTCTTCGGGGATTATCGGAAATTGTTTGATGCGGCGAAGAATTACAGCGCGGTGACGAAAGAAGATGTGCAGCGCGTGGCGAAAGAGTATTTCGGAGCGAACAATCGGACCGTGGCAACGCTAGTGCCGGAAAATGGGGAGAAGGGCAAGCCATGAGCATGAGATTCGTGGGATTTCTTGAGGGGCTTTTGAAATGCTGGCCGGCAGGATGCCGGCGCTACCGGGTGAGCGGATTCGCGCTGATGTTGGGAATCGCGGTGGCAGTTGCGTCGCTGGCCGGAGCTTCCGCGGCTCGAGCGCAAAAGCTGCAGATGCCGGCGCATGAGAAGGTGGTGCTGAAGAATGGGTTGACGGTGCTGCTGCTGGAAAAGCATAGCGTGCCGATGGTGAGCGTTGCGGGTATCGTGAAGGCGGGGGGACTGGCGGATCCGGCTGGGCAGGAAGGGCTGGCTTCGACTACCGCCGGATTGCTGCGCAAGGGCACAAAGACGCGCACGGCGCAGCAGTTCGCCGGTGACATTGATTTCATCGGCGGAACTGTTGAAGCGGATGCGGGCGCGGATTATTCGAGCTTCGCGGCGGAGTTTCTTTCGAAGGATACAGCCAAAGGGCTGGAACTGGTGTCCGATGCGGTGTTGCATGCAACGTTTCCGCAATCGGAGGTGGATAAACTGCTGGCGCAATCTGTCGACGGGGTGAAGGCGGCGAAGGACAGCGCGCGCGACGTCATCTTCGAATATTACGAGGGATATCTTTACAACGGGAAGGGCTACGGGCGGCCGACGGGCGGCGACGAGATTTCGCTGAAGAAGATTCAGCGGGACGCGATAGTAAAGTTTTATGACACCTACTACACGCCGGGAAATACGATCCTGGCCGTTGCCGGGGATTTTAATCCGGCAGAGATGAAGAAGAAGATTGAGGAAATTTTTGGCGCGTGGCCGGCGAAAGCGGCGCCGGCGGTGAAAGAGGAGGCGGCCGGCCCGATGAAAGGCAAGAAACTGCTGCTGGTGAACAAGGCCGACGCCACGCAGACTTATTTTGTGATTGGAAACGTGGGGGTATCGGCGACGGATCCGGACCGGGTGGCGATTGAAGTGGTCAACACGGTGTTCGGTTCGCGGTTTACGTCGATGCTGAATGAAGCGTTGCGTGTGGAATCGGGGTTGACTTACGGCGCGACATCATTTTTTTCGCTGCACAAAGAGCCGGGGCCATTCGCGATGTTCAGTTTTACGCGGAATGAAACGACCGAAAAGGCGATCGACCTGGCGCTGGAGATCCTGAAAAAGCTGCACACGAACGGGATAACCGCCGAGCAGTTGAGTTCCGCGAAGAGCTACATCAAGGGGCAGTTTCCCCCCTCGATTGAAACTTCCGGCCAACTGGCTCGGCTGATTGTGCGGCATGAGTTTATGGGGCTGGATGACAGCGAAGTAAATCAGTTCGAGCAGCGGATTGATGGGGTGACGGCGGAAACGGCGAAGCGAGTCATTGCGAAACATTTTCCGCTGGAAAACCTGACGTTTGTGATGATCGGGAAGGCGCCGGAAATCGCTCCGATGGTGAAGAAATACGCGGAAAAGCAGGATGCGAAGGAAATCTCGGCGCCGGGATTTTGGCCGGGCACAAAATAGAGGGGTTTACAGGGCAGATCCAAACGCTTCCTTGCAACGGAACGAATTTCCGTGAGCTGACAGTTTACGGGTTGAGTCACGACATCGAGGGAGATTAAATGCGCAAACATCGCGGGTGGCTGGTGGTCGTGCTGCTGTTGGTCTTTGCATATGTGACGGCGGGCGCGGATTCGCCGCTACTTTTGCAGCAGCCGACGATTTCGAAGAGTGAAGTTGTCTTCGTTTATGGGGGGTATTTGTGGAGCGTGCCACGCGAGGGCGGGGAAGCGAGGCAATTGACGACGGGAGGCCACGAAACGCATCCGGCATTTTCGCCGGACGGGAAGTGGCTGGCATTCACCGGTGAGTATGACGGCAATGCGGACGTCTACGTGATGGCGGCGGAAAGCGGCGCGCCAAAGCGCCTGACGTGGCACCCGGGGGCAGACGTGGTTGTGGGCTGGACGCCGGATGGCAAGAAGATACTTTTTAACTCGGGGCGCGAATCATACGCGGATTTCGGCAGGCTTTACACGGTAGCTGCCGAAGGCGGCGCGCCGGAAGCGCTGCCGATGTGGAGGGCCGAGGTTGGTTCGTACTCGCCGGATGCGTCGCGCCTGGCGTATGTGCCCAACCTGAAGTGGCAGGCGGCGTGGAAGCGCTACCGCGGAGGACAGACGACACCGATTTACATTGTGTCGCTGCGCGATTTGCAACTTGTGAAAATCCCACGCGAGAATTCCAACGACTCTAATCCCGTCTGGTTTGGCGACACGATTTATTTTCTTTCGGATCGCAACGGGCCGGTCAGCGTGTATGCCTACGACACGAAAACCAAACTTGTGAAACAGGTGATCGAAAATAAGGAGCTGGACCTGAAATCGGTTTCCGCCGGGCCGGACGCGCTGGTGTACGAGCAGTTTGGCGGATTGTACGTGATGGATCCAAAGTCCGGCAGCGCCAAGCGGATTGAGGTGCGCGTGAACGGCGACCTGCCGGCGACGCGGGCGCACTGGGCGAAAGCGGCGGACAAAATTCTGAGCGCGGGAATTTCTCCCACCGGGCAGCGGGCGGTGTTTGAAGCGCGCGGGGAAATCCTGACCGTACCGGCGGATAAGGGGAATATCCGGAATCTGACGAGGACTACGGGAGCAGCGGAACGGGATCCGGCGTGGTCTCCCGACGGCAAGTGGATTGCGTTTTTTTCGGATGAATCGGGCGAGTATGCATTGCACCTGGTGGACCAAAGCGGCCTGGGCGAAGTGAAGAAGATTAATCTCGGGAATCCACCGTCGTATTTCTACAGCCCGGTGTGGTCGCCGGACAGCAAGAAGATCGCGTATAGCGACAAGCGATTGACCCGCTGGTACGTGGAGATTGAAAAGGGCACGCCGGTGAAAATCACGACCGAAAAATTTGAGGATCCGGGCGGAATTCCGACCGGGGCGTGGTCTCCCGACAGCAAGTGGATGGTTTATGACAAATATCTTGAAAACCACCTGCACGGGGTGTTTGTGTATTCGCTGGGAACCGGGAAAGAGACACAGATTACCGACGGGACGGCCGATTCGCGTTATCCGGTTTTCGATAAGGACGGGAAGACACTTTATTTTGCGGCCAGCACGGACGTTGGCCTGACGGCGGCGTGGCTGGATCTTTCGAGTTTCCAGCATCCGTTGACGCGCAATGTTTATGCGGTTGTTCTGAAAAAGGGCGATCCGAATCCGATCGAGCCGCAAAGCGACGAGGAGAAGGTAGGCAAAGAGGAAAAGGGCAAAGAAGGTGACAAGGATAAGGATGAGGACAAGGACAAGGACAAGGACAAGGACAAGGACAAGGACAAAGGGAAAGACAGCGGCAAGGATGGCGAAAAAGAGAAGAGCAAAGAGAGCGAAAAGAAGGAAAAAGTTCCCGCGGTCACGATTGATCTTGAGGGCATCACGCAGCGCATCGTGGCGCTTCCGATACGCGAAGCGAATTACGTGCAGCTTGACTCCGGAAAATCCGGGGTGTTGTTTCTCTCCGAGATCGTGGACGTTCCGAGATTTTCCGAACCGAACCTGCTGACGATTGCCAAGTTTGAGCTGAAAACGAGGAAGACGGAGCCATTTACGAGCGGAGTGAGCGACTTTGGGGTTTCGGCCAATGGAGAAAAAGTGCTTTTCCGGCAAGGACCGCCGCCAAGCACCATGTGGATCATCGCCGGGACGGGCGCCGCGCCGAAGGCGGGCGAAGGCGTGCTGAAGCTTGGGGACATGGAGGTCTATGCCGATCCCCGCGCCGAGTGGGACCAGATGTACCGGGAAGCGTGGCGCATCCAGCGCGACTTTTTGTACGACCCGAGTCTCCATGGACTGAATCTAGCCGCCGCCGAGAAAAAATATAGCGCTTACCTGGCGGGCGTCGGAGGCCGCGCGGATCTGAACTATTTGTTTACCGAAATGCTGGGGGACATCACTGTCGGGCACATGTTCATCGGCGGGGGAGACGCGCCGAAGCCGAATCAAGTTAAGGGCGGGCTGCTGGGCGCCGACTACAAAGTGGAAAACGGGCGCTACCGTTTTGTGCGCATTTTCAACGGCGAAAACTGGAATCCGCACCTGCGGGCGCCGCTGACGCAGCCCGGAGTGGATGCGAAGACCGGGGAGTATCTGATATCCGTTAACGGGCGCGATGTTCATCCGCCGGAGAGCGTGTACAGCTTTTTTGAAAATACCGCGGGCAAGCAGGTGAAGATCAAGATCGGGCCGAATGCCGACGGCAAAGACGCGCGGGAAGTTACCGTCGTGCCGGTGGAGGATGAATTCCCGCTGCGCAACCGGGCGTGGGAAGAAGATTCCCGGCGTAAGGTGGACGAATTGAGCGGCGGGAAACTGGCGTATGTGCACGTGCCGGACACGGCGGTGGGCGGGTACACGAATTTCAACCGATTCTACTACGCGCAGACGGGCAAGCAGGGCGCGATTATCGACGAGCGCTACAACCACGGCGGGGAGATTGCCGACTACATCATCGATATGCTGAAGCGGCCGCTGCGGAATTGCGCGATTTCGCGGGAAGGGGAAAAGTTCTGCTCGCCGCTGATGCAGATTTACGGGCCGAAGACGATGATCATCAACGAAATGTCGGGTTCAGGCGGCGATGCGCTGCCGTGGATGTTCCGTCAGGACGGGGTGGGGCCGCTGGTGGGGACGCGGACGTGGGGCGGGTTGGTGGGCATTTACAACTACCCGCGGCTTCTTGATGGAGGACGGGTTACTTCACCGCGGGTGGCGATTTATGGGTTGCACGGCGATTGGGAAGTGGAAAATCACGGGATCGCGCCGGATATTGAGGTGGAGAATGATCCGGCGTCGGTTGCGGCGGGGCACGATGTGCAACTCGAAAGAGCGGTGCAGGTGACCTTGGAGGTGTTGAAGAAGAATCCGGTGGTGATACCGGAACACCCGCCTTATCCCAATTATCACAAGAAGTGAGACGGTTGCAGCCGGACGTCGGAGAAGAATTGGATTTAACGCAGAGGACGGTGAGGAAGAGCGCAGAGAGCGCTGAGAAGAAAGGGTTGTGCGTTAGGGTTATCAATCAGGGTTAACATGCCAGAACTGCCGGAAGTTGAGACGCTTGCGCGGGGATTGCAGCGGGAGCTTGCGGGACGCCGCGTGCTGAGCGTCGAGCTGGGGAAGACGGATTTCATGGACAATCCCGCGGAAATCGAGCGGGAACTGCCGGGGTCAAAAATTCGCGGGGTGGAGCGGTACGGGAAATTCATGCTGTTGCGATTGCAACGCTTCCCGCAGAACGGGGGCGGGCTGCAGGAATCTGCGCTGCTTGTTCACTTGGGAATGACCGGCACCATGATACCGAGGCCGGTCAACGAGCCACGCGTAAAGCACACGCATCTGGTGGCGCTGCTCGATGACGGGCGCGAGCTCCGCTATATTGACCCGCGACGCTTCGGGCGGATTGCGCTGTTGGCCGGCGAGAAACTGCGGGAGGAATTGCTGCGGTTTGGCGCCGATCCCCTGCAAATTCCCATTGACGAGTTTGTTCGCCGCATCCGCGGCCGCCGGGCGCGCATCAAGGCGATGCTGCTGGATCAGGGAGTGCTGCGCGGCGTTGGCAACATCTATGCGGATGAAAGTTTGTGGAAGGCCAGGATTCATCCGGCGCGGATTGGCGCGCGGCTGGCCGTTGGAGAGGCCAAGAGCCTGCACCGCGCGCTTCAGCAGATCCTGGAGAAAGCGATCGTGCTGCGCGGGTCTTCGATTTCTGACTTTCTTGACGCCGAGGGAGAGCCGGGAGAATATCAACTGCACCATAAAGCTTACGGCCGGGAAGGGAAGGCGTGTTACCGCTGCAAGGCGCCGATACGGAGAATTGTGGTGGCGGGGCGCAGCAGTTTCTTCTGCCCGAACTGCCAACGGACACCGCGAGGAGGAAAAAGAGGGCGGCGCGCGAAACCAGTTCCGCCACGCGGTACGTCCAAGAAGGCAGCAAAGGTTGCCTCACAAAAGGGCTGAACGGCCCTGCGAGAGAGAAACAGTTCAAATCCAGAGAGACGTTACCCTTCAGGGGAGAGTGGGATGAAAACGAACCGCAAAGCCATCGGTGTGGCCGGGTTGGTGTTGTGCGTGGTGGTTGGCAGGGCGTGGATCGCGCGCGCCGCGAACGAGGAGAAGAATCCCGTCGCTGCCGCGGATGCGCGGATTCTGGGCGAGATCCACGAGCATAGCGAGCTGATGGACAATCTTGAGTACCTCTCGGATCAGATCGGGCCGCGGTTGACGGGTTCGCCGCAACTGAAGCGGGCCAACGATTGGACCGCGGAGATGTTCAAGAAGTATGGCCTGACGAACGTGCATCTGGAGGCTTACAGCATTCCGCACGCGTGGGTGCGCGGCACGGCGAAGGCGCGAATCACCGCTCCGGGGGAGCATTCCCTGACGATCGCTTCTTCGGCGTGGGCGCCGAACACCAAGGGCAAGGTGCATGGGCCAGTGGTTTACTTCGATGCGAAGAAACCCGAGGATTACGAAAAATATAAAGGGAAGCTGAAGGGCGCGATCGTGATTTTCCAGGAACCGAAGCCGCTTTCGCCACCGAAGCCGATCGACCAGAACGCGGAAATTTATCATCCGCTGGAAGAGCCGCCGCCACCGGTTGGCCAGCCAGGGCTTCCCGATCCCTATGAGAAATATCTGGCGGCGATGAAGACGCGGACGGCATTTTTTTTGAAAGAGGGTGTCGTGGGCGTTTTGCGCGACGCCAATAAGCCACACGCGCTGCTGAACATGACGGATGGCACGCCGGAACCATTTCAGATGGGCCCGCTGCCGACGGCGTTCATCACCGGCGAAGGGTACCGGATGATTTACCGGATGCTGAAGAAGGGTCCGGTGGAACTTGAGATTGAGATTTCGAATTCGCTGTCGAAGAAACCGGTGGAGGTCTACAACACGGTTGGGGAGATTCGCGGGACGGAGAAGCCTGAGGAAGTGGTGATTCTTGGGGCGCATCTGGATTCCTGGGATCTGGGCACGGGGAGCACGGACAACGGGACGGGATCGATGGCTGTGCTGGAAGCGGCGCGGACGCTGGCGAAGCTAGATTTGAAGCCAAAGCGGACGATCCGGTTCATTTTGTTCACGGGGGAAGAGCAGGGGCTGATTGGTTCGAAGGAATATGTGAGGGCGCACAAGAGCGAACTTGGAAAAATTTCCGGCACGCTGATTCACGACAGCGGGACGGGGCGGGTGCTGGCGATCGGGTTGCACGACAACTATCAGGACAGGCAGGTTGTGGACGAGGTGATCGCGCCGCTCGGCGAGCTGAAGATGCTGGAGCCTACGACGGCGCGGGAGTATGGGACGGACAGCCTGTCGTTTGACGAAGTGGGCGTGCCCGGATTCTGGTGCGTGCAGGATCTGGCGGAGTATCCGAAGACACACCACAGCCAGTCGGATACGTTCGATAAAGTCTGGAAGGACGACATCAACCAGGGCGCGCAGGTGCTGGCTGCCTGGGCGTATAGCACCGCGCAGTTGCCAGAGATGCTGCCGCGGCGGCCGGTGCCGCCGGTTGCGCCCGCTGTGGCAAGATTGGAGACGCCGAAAACGGATCCGATTGTTGAGACCGACAAGAAAATCATCGAGCGGGTGAAGGCGGACGCGGAGCAGTTGAAGGCGGACCTGACCTACCTGACTACGCAGATTGGGCCGCGGCTTACCGGCTCACCGCAACTCGATCGAGCGAGCCACTGGACGCAGGAACAGTTCAAGGCGCTGGGCCTGGAGAATGCGCACCTGGAGAGCTGGAGCATTGCGAACAGCTGGACGCGCGGCCCCGCCACCGGGCGAATTATTTCTCCGGCAGTGCATGAACTGACGCTGTCGGGTGCTGGGTGGTCGCCTTCGACGAACGGCACTGTGAAGGGCGAGCTGATCGGGGTGGATGCGGAGAAGACGGAAGACCTGGAGAAATATAAAGGAAAGCTGGGCGGGAAGATTGTGATTGTGACGCGGCCGCGGGAGATGGAGCCACCAACCAACCCGATCCTGACGCCGGTTGGGGAATCCACGATTCCGCTGAATCATGCGAAAAGGCAAGGCAACTTTGACAATAAGGCTTATATGCAGATGCGCGCGGCGCTGACGAAAATGATGGCGGAGGAAAAGGCGCTGGCGATGCTTTCAGGTTCGGAGAAAATGTACGGGCTGATGAATATGTCGGCTGCTTCGCGGGAATATCAGCCCGCTGCATTTCCGTCGGCATACCTGGAGCGCGAGGATTATTTGCAGATCTGGCGGTTGCTGGATGCGGGGACGCCGGTGCAGCTGGAACTAAATGTGCAGAGTTCGTTCAGCGGGAAACCGGTTGAGGTGTACAACACAGTGGCAGAAATTCGGGGGACAGAGAAGCCGGACGAGGTGGTGATCCTGGGAGCGCATCTGGATTCGTGGGATCTTGGCACCGGGGCGACGGATAACGGCACGGGGTCGATGGCGGTGCTGGAAGCGGCGAGGGCTTTGCAAAAGCTGGGAGTGAAGCCGAAGCGGACAATTCGCTTTGTGCTGTTCAGCGGCGAAGAGCAGGGATTGAACGGATCGAAGGCGTATGTGCAGGCGCACAAGGATGAATTGGCGAAGATATCGGGTGTACTGGTGCACGATACTGGCACGGGGAAGGTGCTGACGATCGGTTTGATGGGAAATTACAAGGTGCGCGAGACGATCGATCGCGTGCTGTACCCGATGGCGGAGCCGTTGGGGATCATGGAGCCTTCGCTGCGCAGCGAGGGCGGATCCGACCACGTGCCGTTCGACACTGCTGGTGTTCCGGGTTTCTGGTGCGTGCAGGAAGTGGCGGACTACGACAAGATGCACCATTCGCAGGCGGATGTGCTGGACCACGTGCGCTGGGATGATTTGACGGAGGGCGCGCAGGTGCTGGCGGTGTTTGCTTATAATGTGGCCGAATTGCCGGAGTTGTTGCCGCGGAAGCCTGCGAAGAAGGAAGAAACGAAGTAAAGAAGTAAAGAAGTAATGATGTGACGAAGTAAAGAAAGAGAAGAACAGGCGATGCGAGCGGTGGTGCAGCGGGTGAGCCGCGCGAAGGTGACGGTGGAGGAGCGAGTCACGGGAGAAATCGGGCCCGGGCTGATGATATTGCTTGGAGTCGGGAAGGACGATACGCCGCAGGTGGCGGCGGCGATGGCGGAAAAGGTGGCCAACCTGCGGATTTTCGAGGATGAGCAGGGGAAGATGAACCGCTCGCTGCTCGACGTGAAGGGAAGCGCGCTGGTGGTTTCTCAGTTCACGCTTTACGGCGATGCGCGCGGGCAGAGGCGGCCGAGTTATATTGCAGCCGCGCCGCCGGAGCTTGCGAAAGGGCTTTACGAGGAGTTTTCGGAGGCGCTTCGCAAGCTGGGAATTTTCGTGGGCAACGGAATTTTTCAGGCCATGATGTCCGTGGAGCTGGTGAATGAAGGCCCGGTCACGATTCTCGTCGATTCCGAAAAAACGTTTTAGGATGCCCGAGGCGGGGACCGCGCGTGCGGACTGGAGCGTCGGACGCGTCGTCGGAGAGCTTCGGCGACTCGGCAGCAGGCGCAATGTGGAAGGAATGGCGCGCTATGGAATTCGTGCCAAGAAGGTCTTCGGCGTTTCCAAACCAAAACTCGATGCTTTAGCCAGGAAAATCGGGAAAAATCACTCGCTGGGGCTGGCGCTGTGGTCCACCGGAATCCAGGATGCGAAGATTCTGGCGGGGCTGATCAGCGAGCCGGGCAAGGTCACGGCTTCGCAGATGGAGTTGTGGGTACGCGATTTTGACAATTGGGATAGTTGCGACGGAACGTGCTGCCACCTGTTTGTATTCGCTGAGTCCGCCTGGCCGAAAGTGTTTGCGTGGACAAAACGCCAGGATGAATTTCAGAAGCGCGGCGGATTCGCCTTGGCTGCGTATCTTGCGTATCGCGACAAGTCCGCGGGAGACACGAAGTATCTGAGTTTTTTGAAGGTGATTGAGCGCGAAGCCGAGGACGAGCGCAATTTCGTGCGCAAGGCCGTCAACTGGGCGCTTCGGAATATCGGCAAGCGCAACCCAAGGCTGAATCGCGCGGCCATTGCCACGGCGCGGCGTATCCAGAAGAAAGAATCGCGCGCTGCCCGATGGATTGCTGCGGACGCCTTGCGCGAATTGCAAAGCGAGGCCGTGCAAGCCCGGCTGCGCGGAAAGTAGCGAAAGTATGATGCCGCCGCGGAAGATTGATGTTGGGGTCCGGCGAGCGCGCTTGACGGATGCAGAGAGGATTGCCGAGCTTTCCAGGCAACTTGGGTATCCAACACCGGCAAAGGAGATGAAGTCACGGCTCGGGGATGTTCTGAAAGATAAGGAAGCGGCTTGTTTCGTTGCCGACTCGCGGGAAAGCGGGTTGGTTGGGTGGATACACGTCAGCACCACGCCGTTGTTGGAGGTTGAGCGCCGGGCCGAGGTGAACGGGCTGGTAGTTGACGAGACGGCGCGGAACCAGGGGGCTGGGGCTTTGCTGCTGGCGGCGGCGGAGAAGTGGGCTCGCGGGAAGCGATGCGGGAGCATGTCGGTGCGGTCGAACGTGTTGCGCGAGCGGGCGCACGGGTTTTATTTGCGGAACGGGTACGAGCATTACAAGACGCAGAAGGCGTTTCGGAAGAGGCTGTGAGGGGGAGAAAAGCGCCCGCCCCGTAAAACCATTCGGGACGGGCAAAAAAACGCCCGCCTCAGAAGGCGGCCGCTACAAAAGCAAGAGGGGCTACCTGAAGGCGTCCGCGACAAGCGCGAGAGGAAGGAATCTGGCGTGCGCTTGCGGGTGGCGAAATGTATCGTGATACGATAGACTCTCGTTATGGCCGCACGGATTACCGACGGGGAATATCGCGCGCTATCGCAGCTTCGTTACCTTATCCGGCGTTTCCTGCAGGAGGGCGATTCAACCGCGCGCCTGGCGGGGCTTGAGCCGCAACAGTATCTTTTGCTGCTGGTGATTCGCGGGCAGGAGCCGGGGCAGGAAGCCAGCATCCGGACAATTGCGGAGCGCCTCGCCCTGCGCCACCACAGTACTGTTGAGCTGATTGACCGGATGGAAGCGCACGGTTTTGTGAAACGCACGCGGGGCAGGGAAGATCGGCGGCAGGTGCTGGTGTCGCTGCAACCGCGGGGCGAAAAACTTCTGGAAAAAGTGGTGGCGCAGCGGATTGTGGAATTGCGTTCGCATGGCCATGCGCTGGTCGAATCCATCGGAAAGTTGCTGGAAGCGCGACCAATGGCTGCGCGAAAGAAAAGACGGAAATAGCCGCGGCGCGGCCCGATTCGTTGCGAAGCAGAGGATGACTCCTTGACCCAACCAGAAGATTCGATGCAAACGCCCGTGGAAGCCGGCAGTCGACCGGTCCGCGCGGCGTGGTGGAGTTTTCCGGTTTCGACATGGAAATCGTTCCTGGCGGATCGCGAGGAGCAGGTGTTCCTCGTGCTTACTTTGTTGATTGGCGCGCTGGTCGGGCTGATTGTTGTGGCCTTCATCGAGATCACCGGGCGATTTGGCGCCCGGCTTTATCCGCCGGATGCGGCAGCGTGGCGAAGGTTTCTGGTTCCCGTCGCCGGCTCGCTGGTGATGGGATATCTGCTGTACAAATTTTTTCCGGATGCGCGGGGAAGCGGCGTGCCGCAGACGAAGGCGGCGCTCTACGCGCGGGGCGGGTTCATCAGCCTTTCGACGGTGCTGGGGAAATTTTTCTGCACATCGGTGACGCTTGCCAGCGGAATCCCACTGGGCCGCGAAGGACCCGCGGTTCAGGTTGGGGGAGGAATCGCATCGGTGCTGGGGCGGGCTCTTGGCCTGCGGCCGGAGAAAGTGAAAGCGCTGCTGCCTGTAGGGGCCGCGGCTGCGGTTGCGGCAGCATTCAATACGCCGCTGGCGGCGGTGCTGTTTGCGCTGGAGGAAGTTGTCGGGGATTTGCACGCGCCGGTTCTTGGGTCCGTGGTGCTTGCTTCCGCCACAAGCTGGGGCGTTTTGCGTTTGCTGCTAGGAAACGAACCGTTGTTTCAGGTGCCGCAATATCAACTGGTGAATTCGTGGGAGTTAGTGGTGTACGGCATTCTGGGAATCGCGGGAGGAGTGGTGTCCGCGGCGTTCACGCAATTGCTTCTACGGCTGCGCGCGTGGTTCAAGAAGCAGCCGGCAAAGACGATTTGGTTTCAACCGGTGGCTGGCGGACTGGTTGTCGGGATTATGGGCTGGTTTGTACCCGCGGTGATGGGCGTTGGCTACCAGTATGTGGGTGATGTGCTGAACGACAGCCTGACGCTGAAATTGATGCTGACGCTGCTGGTGCTGAAACTTGTGGCGACCGCGGTGAGTTACGCATCGGGGAACGCCGGGGGGATTTTTGGTCCCAGCCTGTTTCTGGGAGCGATGCTGGGCGGTGCGGTCGGAAGCGTGGCGCAGCATTTTTTCCCCAGTTCTGTGGCCTCGCCAGGCGCCTACGCTCTGGTCGGGATGGGGACGGCGTTTGCAGGAATTATTCGCGCACCGATGACGTCGGTGGTGATGATTTTTGAAATTACGCGGGATTACGCGGTGATCGTGCCGCTGATGGTTTCGAACCTGGTGAGTTATTTCATTGCCTCGCGCCTGCAGAAAGAGCCGATCTACGAAGTGCTTGCGGAACAGGATGGCATCCACCTGCCAAAATTCGGGAGCCGGCAGCGGACCCGGCGCCAGGTGATGCAGATTATGCAGCCGGCAACGAAAGTCTTGAGCGCCGGAGAAACGATGCAGCGTGCACTGGAACTGGCGCGGGAGGCGTCACTGAGGACCTGGATCGTTTCGGATTCGCGGGGAGTGCTCGGGCTGCTCACGCGAGAGCAACTGGAGAGCGCGGGGGAGAACGGGAATCTGGAGGCGCCGGTCAGTACGCTTCTAAAGCCGGGAGAGTTTCCGCACGTGCATGCCGACCATTCGTTCGACGACGTTCTGGACCGCATGGGCGCTTTTCGCGTGGATGTTTTGCCGGTGGTGAGCCGGGCAAATATTCATCAACTGCTGGGAGTGGTGCGGTTGAAGGATGTGCTGGAAGCCTATGGCGTTGCGGTGAAGCCGCAAATTTAGAAAGCGTTTCTTATTTCGAGAAGTCGATCGGTTTTGAAAGTGCAAAAAATAATCTTTTGTCGTGACGGGAGCGTCGCCTGCGCCCCGAAGACCTTCAAACTACAGTCTGCAAAAGTTCTCATGGTTGAGGTCCTTCGCCTATCCTTATCGGATAGTCTCAGGATGACAACATCACCTTTGGCGTAGCGCTCCGTGGTTAGGCTTTTTATTTGAGAGAAGTAGCGGCTAGAAGGCGTCGCCGCCGCCACCGCCGAAGCCGCCGCCTTCGGAGCCGCCGCCACCGTCGCTGGAGAAGGCGGAGCCTTCGGCGCTGCGCGGGGCGGAGGTCATGACGTCGCCTGCCATTGAAGACATGGAATTCAAATCATTGGCGAACATGTAGGGATAGAAGTTGGGGCCGTAGCTGCCCTGATACCACTGCGGCGGCTGAGTGTAGATTCCCTGGAAGGCCTTGCTCCAGTTTTTCTCGACGCCGAGGGCCATGGCGAAGGGAAGAAACTTTTCGAACATTTCGGGCGTTTTGATTGTGCGGTTGAAGCGGTCGGACTCGACGTGAGCTAGAAAATCTTCGAATCCCAGGACACCTTCGAGGGCGCGTGCTCCGGCCTGGGTGCGCGCGGGCATGAACCAGCCGAAGCCGCAAATGATCGCGCCGGTGAGGAGTCCGGCGACGATGAAGGGAAGCGGGGCCATGCCGGAGTGATTGGAAAGCCAGACACCACCTCCAATCAGAATGACACCCGTGACGATGCCGAAGCCGATGTAGGCGGCGCGCACGGTGTCGGGGCGGTGCGTGTAGTAAGAGTTGCCCATGAGAGAAGCGAAGATCTGATCCCTGATGCCGGGGATATTTGCGTAGAAGGTGTTGTGAAGCGCGTCGAGAGGGACGGCGTCGCCGGCATTTCCACCGCTGAACAGGCCGTCGAGAAGTTCCTGCTCGTGGGGCTTCAGGGAGTTCCACTCGGCGCGAGATTTTTTCAGGTGGAAGACGTAATCCTTGGTATGGGTTAGGCCGAGGAGCTGGTCTTTCTGTTTTTCCTCGATGACGAGGTAGCCGCGGACAGCGAGGTCGACGATGGAAGCGGTGATGTCGCGCATGTCCACGGAATTGTCGATCAAGGTGCCTACTTCGGCGGGAGTCAGATTGTCGGGCGGCTGATATTGCGCGGCGATGGGGCGGAGACGCGGGTCGCGGCCGCGGGTCCACCACCACCAGAACATGACGAAGAAGGCGGCGATCGGGAGGAAAAGCGGCCAGTTGCTGCGCAGGTAGAGGAACAAACGGGAAAGGGCGGTGGGTTCGCGGACAGCGCCTTTGTCGAAGGCGACGGAGACTGTGAGGCCTTCATGCATCGGCAGAGGTTCGCGGGTTCGCACATCCACGCCTGTGCCGGAGATCTCGACGGCGGCGTCGCGCCCGGTTGAGCGGTAGGCTCCGGTGAAGGCTTTGGCGCGGAGATTGGAGGCGCCCTCGGGGAAGACGATGTGGGCGCCGGCGGATTCGATGGGGATACTCCACTCGTCGCCGGTGACGTTCCAATAGAATTCGTCGTGATCGTCGAAGAATTTCAGGGCGTCGGAAACGGTGTAGTTGATGGAGATGGTTCGAGTGCTGTCGTCGGCGTTTAGAATATAGATTTTCAGATTGAGGTATTGGCGCTCGCGGCTGGATTCAAAGCGCAGTTTGGCGCCGGTATCGTCGGTGACGCCCTTGACGTCAAGGAAAAGGGTGTAGTTCAAGCCACGCGGGCCGGAGTATTCCACGGGAATATAGCGATTGATGCCGTGCCAGGGACCGCCGACGAATTGGAAGGTGATGTTTTCGGTGACGTCAACGGAGCCGTCGGGCTGGACGACGATTTCGGAGTAGAACTTCTTGAGGTGGCGTTCCTTCGCGCAGGCTGGTGTGGCGAGCGCCAGCAAAATGAGGAAGAAGCCCGTGAGCAGGGAGAGCCGGCGAGTGAATGTGGGGCACACGGTCATGGGATGTGCGAATAAAGCGGATCAGGCGGTCGGCGCGCCGGGCGTGCCGAAGCTGACTTTGGGAGCTTCGCGCTCTGCAGCGGAAGTGACTTCAAAGAATTCGCGCTGTTTGAAGCCGAGCATGCCAGCGAAGATGTTGGTGGGGAATTGCAGGATCTTCGTGTTCAGGTCGCGGACCACGGCGTTGTAATAGCGGCGGGCGTTCTGCACGGTGTCTTCAATTTGCGTGAGGGAGTTCTGGAGGGAAGTGAAGCTCTCGATGGCGCGCAGTTGGGGATAGGCCTCGGAAAGAGCGAAAAGGCTTTTCAGGGCGCCGGAAAGCATGTTTTCCGCTTGGGCCTTGTCGGCAGGGCCGGTGGCGCTCATGGCGCGGTTGCGCGCGTTGATTACGGCTTCGAGCGTGCCCTTTTCGTGGCCGGCGTAGCCCTTTACAGTTTCCACGAGGTTGGGGATCAGGTCGTAGCGGCGCTTGAGTTGCACGTCAATGTCTGCCCAGGCGTTGTCGCACTGAACCTTGAGGCGCACCAGGCTGTTGTACATGCCGATGCCGAAGAGCACCAGCAAGACGAGGACGACGAGAATGATTATGCCTGCCATCGGCAAACCTCACAGGGAAAGAGATGTGTTGCAAACTGTGCATCCACTATACGTTTGGAGGGCAAGGGAGTAAAGAAAGGGTGCCGCAGGTTGTGCGAAACCAGACTGCCTTTCCGCTGGCACTTCAGGGCCGGGCTAGTACGACTCGCAGCCACAGAGCATCTCTTATCGCTGGCGTATCGTAGCAAACTAATATACCCTCCTCTCGGGTCGATCCTCCTTCCCCTATGCTCTTCAAAACGCTTAGCGCTTCGGTTTATGGGATTGATGCACACCTGGTATTGGTGGAGGTGGATGTGGGTGTGGGCCGAATCCAGGATTTTAATGTGGTGGGATTGCCGGACAACGCAGTGAAAGAGAGCCGGCAGCGAGTTCAATCGGCACTGAAGAATTGTGGAATTGACTTTCCCTATGGGCAGGGAGTGACTATCAATCTGGCGCCGGCCGATCTGCGGAAGGAAGGTTCGGCGTTTGATTTGCCCATGGCGTTGGGGCTTGCGGGCTGCCAGGGGCAGTTTTTTGGCAAGGCTCTGGACCAGATGATGTTTCTTGGAGAGCTTTCGCTGGACGGGAGCGTGCGGCCGGTGCGCGGTGCGCTGTCGGCGGCGATTGCTGCGAGGGACAACGGGATCAAGGCGGTGGCGGTGCCGGAGAGCAACGCGAAAGAGGCGGCGGTGGTGGAGGGGATCGAGGTGTACGCTCTGAAGTCATTGCCGCAGGCAGTGGACCTGATCAACTCACCCGAATCGTTCCAGTGTGTGCGTGTGGATGCCCAACAGATGCTGAGGGAATCCGCGCAATACAGCGTGGACTTGCGCGACGTGCATGGGCAGCAAGCCGCGAAGCGGGCGTTGGAGGTTTCCTGCGCGGGCGGACACAACATTCTGTTTATTGGGCCGCCCGGTGCGGGGAAGACTATGCTTGCTAAGCGGATCCCGACGATTCTGCCTTCCATGTCACTCGACGAGGCAATTGAGACGACGCGGATTCACAGCGTGGCGGGGATCCTGGAAAATGCGACTGGGTTGCTGGGGACGCGGCCGTTTCGTTCGCCGCATCACACGATCAGCGACGCCGGGCTGATTGGCGGAGGAGCGGTGCCGCGGCCGGGCGAGGTGTCGCTGGGGCATAACGGCGTGTTGTTTCTTGATGAGCTGCCTGAGTTTCAGAGGAATGTGCTGGAGGTGATGCGGCAGCCATTGGAAGATGGGAGCGTAACGATCGCGCGGGCGGCCATTTCGGTGACGTTTCCTTCGCGCTTCATGCTGGCTGCGGCGATGAACCCGTGCCCGTGCGGGTATTTCGGGGATCCGGGGCACGATTGCCACTGCACGCCGCCGATGATCCAGCGGTATGTGTCGAAGATTTCCGGGCCGCTGCTGGACCGGATCGATATTCACATTGAAGTGCCGGCGGTGAAATACAAGGAGCTACGGGCACCTTCGTCGTCAGAGGATTCGGCGGCGGTGCGGGCCCGGGTGATTGCGGCGCGGCAGAAGCAACTGGAGCGCTTCCGGGCCGAGAAAATGACCTATTGCAACGCCCAGATGGCGCCGAAAATGATCCGCAAACATTGCGCGATCAATGCCGATGGAGAGAAGCTGCTGGAAAACGCGGTCAGCCGTCTGGGGCTTTCCGCCCGGGCGCATGACCGCATCCTGAAGGTGGCACGGACGATTGCCGACCTAGACGCGTCCGAGGACATCCAGTGCAAGCATTTGAGCGAGGCGATTCAATACCGGACGCTGGATCGGGATTATTGGGCCTGAGCTGGGCGTACAGACCGCTCCATTGACTTACCTTCGGGCGCTGTGTTACGGATAAGAACGCCGTTTGTGAGGAATATCCAACTTTCGCGACCCGGAATGGCGCCAGAAACCAAGCATCTTGAAGTTACGCTGGACACCCACGTCGAGAGCGTGAATCTCGCCGAGGAGATGTGCGTACGTGTTGCCGAAGCCGTGGGCTTTAATGAAGACGAGTGTTACCGGATAGGGATGTCGGTGCGCGAAGGCGTGATCAACGCGTTTCATTATGGCAATCAGGAAAAACCGGAGAAGAAGATTCACCTGGCGATTGAGCTTACCGAGGAGCGGATGATTATTCACGTGCTGGATGAGGGGAAGGGTTTCCGCCTTACCGACGTGCCCGATCCGCTGGCGCAGGAAAATCTATTGAGCACTTCCGGGCGCGGGATCTTTCTGATGAAGGCGTTTATGGACGAATTCGACGTGCATCCGGGAAAAACGGGCGGCGCGGAACTTGTGATGGCCAAAAGGCTGCCAGCGCTGGGAAGTCCGCATAGCAACGGAAACGGGAGCGCCTCCAATTCGGGCGCGCCGCACCAGGAAGCGTAGGAACGGAATGCCTTCACTATTCGCCACAACCCGGGAATACAGCGGCATCACGCTGGTGGATTTGAGCGGGCGGATCTCGCTGGGCGATGGCAGTGCGCTTTTGCGGAAGACGGTGCGCGACCTGCTTGAGGAAGGCCGGACGAAAATTATTCTGAATCTAGGAGACGTCAATTACATTGACAGCTCCGGGATCGGAGAACTGGTGAGCGGTTTCACGGCGGTGCGGAATCGCGGCGGGGAATTGAAGTTGCTGAACCTCACGAAGAAAGTTCACGACCTTCTGCAGATCACCAAGCTGTTCACGGTGTTTGACGTATTTAACGATGAATCCACAGCCATGCGCAGTTTTCAGTAGCACACTTCAGCAGGCCTTTTCCCTGCAGTAATGGTGGCGACGCGCGGCTGCGTCGTCTACCGCTGAACTTTTCTTGAGCGAGACACGGGTGCTGTGGTTTGGTGTGTCCCGCAACCCAGTGGTTGCACTTCCGTTTCGACAATGCTAATCTGCAACCTGGAGGTTGCACATGAGCACCGACCGCATCGAGAAGAAGATTCTTTTGCGCGCTCCGAGGAAACGCGTCTGGCGGGCGCTTACCGATTCCAAGGAGTTCGGGACCTGGTTTGGCATGAAATTTGATGGGCCGTTCGCGCCGGGGGCCGTGATGCACGGCGTGATTGTCCCCACGCAGGTGAACGCGGACGTCGCCAAGGCGCAGAAGCCGTACGAAGGGCTGCCATTCGAAATCACCATCGAAAAGATGGAACCCGAACGGTTGTTCTCCTTCCGGTGGCATCCAAATGCCGTCGAACCCGGTGTCGACTATTCGGGCGAGCCCACGACGCTTATCGAATTTGTTCTCGAGGAAGTAGCGAACGGCGTCCTGCTGACTGTCACCGAGTCGGGGTTCGATCGCATCCCGCTCGCGCGGCGGGCGAAAGCGTTCACGGCAAACGAGCAGGGTTGGGGGATGGTCGTGAAGCTGATCGAGGAGTACCTTGTCCAGGCGCCGTAGCTCGAGGATTGTGACGGGATCGAAGGAGTCTGCGACTCTGTTCGCAGCCCTGGGAGATGCGACCCGCTTGCGCCTTGTCTTCCGCTTGTGTGATGACGGACCGATGTCCATCACACGACTGACTGCGGGCGCCAACGTCACCCGCCAAGCAATCACCAAGCACCTGCTGGTGATGGAGGAAGCAGGCCTGGTGCACAGCACCCGGTATGGGCGCGAGAGCGTTTGGCGATTGGACCAGCAGCGCCTGGAAGACGCACGGCGCTACCTCAGTGTGATTTCGAAGCAGTGGGATGCGGCACTGAGCAGGCTGCGCGAGTTTGTCGAGGACTGAGATTCTCCACTTTTCCCGGAAATAAGAATCGGAGCACAGTGCGTATCTGGTGACAGTCTATGATGAGGCTTGGGAAAGGCGCCCGCCTCCCTCCTTCGGCGGGCAGGCACAAGGCGGCCGCTACAAGACCAGGAGTAACCCAAGAGGTCGGGGCCCTTCGGTCGGACTCAGGGCAAGCAAGCACCGCCGTACAATGGGAAGCGACTGGCGCTAGTTGGGGGCTGTGATTTCGGATTTGGTGACTTTTTTGGAAACTTGCGCGGGGGTGGGGAGTTGTGAGCGGTCCCACCCGCCGCCTAGCGCCTCGATCAGCTGCACGGAGGAGGTCATCTCCTGCGTGTGGAGAGAAGCGAGTTGTTGCTGGTCGATTAGGAGCGTGGTTTGGGCGATCAAGACGTTGAGATAGGTATCCACGCCCGTTTCATAACGCGCTTGTGACAGCGTGAGAAATTGCTGGGCGGATTCCACGGCCTGTTCCTGCTGCTGGATCTGCTTGGACAAAATGCGAACGGCCGCTAGGGAGTCTTCCACTTGCTGGAAGGCGGTGAGAACGGTCTGGCGATAGGCGGCTACGTCCGCATTGTAGACGGCGACAAACTGGTTCACCGTGGCGCGGCGCAGGCCGGCGTCAAAAATTGTTTCAGAAATGGAAGGGCCGACGGACCAGAAACGGCTTGGCCAGGTCATGAGACTCTGCAGCGCAGAACTTTCAAATCCACCCTGGGCGCTGAGAGTGAGATTGGGGTAATAGGCTGCGGTAGCGATGCCGATCTCGGCGTTGGCGGCGGCCATGTTGCGCTCGGAGGCCGCGATGTCCGGCCTACGCTCGAGCAATTGCGAGGGAATGCCGACGGGAATCGCGGGGGGCGCGGCGCTCAATGGCTTGGAGGGCAGCGAGAAACCGGAGGCCGAGGTGCCGACGAGGACGGCGATAGCGTGCTCGAACTGGGCGCGGGCAATGCCGAGATTGGTGGAAGCAGACTCCGCCTGCTGCAGCGTGACTTGGGCTTCGACGAGAGCGAGTTGCGTGTCCACACCGGTTTCGTAACGGGCGCGCGCGAGTTCGAGAGATTTTTTGTCGGCTTCGACAGTGGTGTCGAGGATTTGCTGCAGTGCGTCCTGGCCGCGGAGTTCGAAGAAAAAGACCGCGAGGCTGGTCTGTTCGGTGAGGCGCACGTTTTCGAGATCGGCGGCGCTGAGCTGCGCGTTGTACTGGGCTTGGCGGATGGTGTTACGAACCTTGCCCCAGAGGTCGGGCACCCAGGAAGCTGTAAACGGCACTTCCGCGAGCGTGCTATATACGTTGGGATTCCCGCTCGTTCCGCCTCCGGCAGTTCCGGTGGCACCAACGTTATTTCTCAAGGTTGCGGAGGATTGGGAACGCCGGAAGGAAGGAGTGGTGCCAAGGGTGGGGTAGAGTTGCGCGCGGGCTTGGGTGACCAGAGTACGAGCTTCCATGAAATTTTCGAAGGATTGTTTGATGCTCTGGTTGTTGCCGTTGAGCTGGTCTTCGAGAGCATTCAGTTCGGGGTCGCTGTAAATTTCCCACCACTTGCCATGGAGCATCGCATCCTGGGGTTGCGCGACTTTCCATTCGCCGGGGGCAGGATTCTGGGCGGGCAATTCCTTATAGGCGGCGGGCGGGGGTTGAACGGTCGCGGCAGGCTGGTGATATTTGGGACCGACCATGCAGCCGGCGAGCAGAAGAGCGGCGATGGAGGGGCCGAAGAAAAGTTTCAGACGATTGTGGTTCATAGTCGTTCCACCTTAATTACACCGCGGCGGAGGGGGCTGATCCATCCGCGGGATGAAATGTGTCACGTTCTTTTCCCAAAGCACGAAGCCGGAGCCGGTCGAGAGTGAGATAAACGACCGGCGTGGTGTAGAGCGTAAGTAGCTGGCTCATGATGAGGCCGCCGACGATGCTGATGCCGAGGGGGCGGCGAAGCTCCGAACCTGTGCCGGTGCCGAAAGCTAGCGGGAGGGCGCCAAAGAGGGCGGCCATGGTGGTCATGAGGATGGGACGGAAGCGCAACATGCAGGCTTCGAAGATGGCGTCTTCGGTGCTTTTTCCGCCTTCGCGTTCGGCCTGCAAGGCAAAGTCGATCATCATGATGGCGTTTTTCTTGACGATGCCGATGAGCAGAACGATGCCGATGATGGAAATGATGTTGAGATCCTGCTTGAAGAGCATGAGAGCGAGCATGGCGCCGACGCTGGCCGAGGGAAGAGTGGAAATGATGGTCAGCGGATGCACGAGACTTTCGTAGAGGATGCCGAGAACGATGTAGACGGCAAGGAGTGCGGTGAGAATCAGGATGGGTTCGGTGCTGAGGGATTGCTGGTAAGCCTGGAGGGTACCGGCGAAAAATCCCCGCAGGGTTGATGGCACGCCCATGCGCTGCTGCATCTGGGCGATAGCGAGGGTTGCGTCGCTGAGGGAGACGCCCGGGACGAGATTGAAGGAAATCGTAACCGAGGGAAACAGACTGGTGTGGTTGAGGGAGAGTGGGATGGTATTGGCCTGGCCGGTGGCCATGGCGATGAGCGGAGTGTTGCCCGTCGAGGTGACGTTGGGATTTCCGTTCGTGTGGAAGTAGACGTTCTTCAATCCCTCGGGACTTTGCGAATACTGGGGAGCGACTTCGAGGACGACATAGTATTGGTTCAACTGAGTGTAAATGATGGAAGTTTCGGACTGGCCGAAGGAGCTGTAGATTTCCTGGTCGAGCGATTGCGCGGTCTGGCCGAGTCTTGCGGCGGTGACGCGATCGTAGTTGAGGCGGATGTCGAGGCCGCCATTCTGCTGGTCGGTGTTGACGTCCTGCAGGACCGGGAGGCGTTTCATTTCCGCGAGCATGCGCGGCCCCCAGACGGAGAGGTCCGAGACATTGTCGGATTGCAGCGTGTACTGGTAGAGGGCGGAACTGCCGCGCCCGCCGATGCGGAGATCCTGTGAGGCTTGAAGGAAAGTGGAGGCGACGGGAAGGCGGTTAAGCTGCGGACGAATCCTGTTGATGATGTCCGGCGCACCGATCTTGCGTTCGTCGAGGGGCTTAAGGGCGATGAAGATATTTCCTGTATTGGTGGCGCCGCCACCTCCAGTGAAGGCAATCACGTTTTGGACCGCGGGATCTTTCTTGATTACGTCCACGATTTTCTGAATCGACTCGTTCATGGCGGGGAAGGAAGAGTCCTGGGG
>JGI12635J15846_10000677_pt1 | contig 29587 bp, 27 predicted proteins | sample BlaSpr_A8_OM2_M2_FD_15846 | JGI IMG/M metagenome (IMG submission 15846)
ATCCGTTGCCGAGGCCGGCGGTGCCGCCACAAAGCGTAACGAGCGCGAATATGAAATGGAGCCGTTGACCGGCGGGGTCGTCGATCTCGGTGCGCTTGCCACCGAGCTTCTCATCCTCGGTCTGGATCCTTATCCGCGAATGCCAGGGGCGGTATTTCAGGCACCCGAGGAAACCGCCGCCAGCGAAGGTCCGTTTTCGGCGCTCGCCGCGCTTCAGAAGGGCCGGAATGCTGACTAATGACGGTTGTTTCCGGATGCTGAGCCGCTATTGTCGCTGCCGGCCTCGCTTCCGATTGCGTTGAGTTGGACACGCTCGAGGACCGTGGGGCACTCCATGTCACAGAGGGTCCGGATTGCGCTCGATGCGATGGGCGGCGACCACGGGCCTGACGTGGTGGTCGCCGGCGCAGAACTCGCGTTGGCGCGGCATCCGGAAATGGAACTGTTGTTTTTTGGCGATGCCGCCGCGGTCACGCCGCTGGTCGCTCGATATCCGGCGCTGAAATCCGCTTCGCGGATTACGCATGCCGAATTTGCGGTGCGCATGGATGACAAGCCGAGCCAAGCTTTGCGGTATGGGCGGCGCAAATCGTCGATGTGGCTCGCGATCGAGGCCGTGAGAAAGCGAGAGGCCGACATTGCCGTCTCCGCGGGCAACACCGGCGCGCTCATGGCGATGTCGAAATTCGCGTTGAAAACATTGCCCGGGATCGATCGGCCGGCGATAGCGGCTCTGTGGCCGACGCTGCGGGGAGAATCCATTGTTCTTGATGTTGGGGCTTCGATCGGCGCCGATTCCGAGCATCTCGTCGACCTTGCTATTATGGGCGCAGCCATGGCGCGGCTCTTGTTCGGGATCGAACGGCCGAGCGTCGGCCTCCTCAACATTGGCGTCGAGGAAGTAAAAGGACTCGAACAGGTGCGCGAAGCCGGGCGCCTGCTGCGTGAGCGGCATCCGCCTGATCTCGACTATTTCGGGTTTGTCGAGGGCGACGACATCGGCAAGGGAAAGGTCGACGTGGTGGTTACCGAAGGGTTCGCCGGCAACATCGCGCTGAAAACCGCCGAAGGCACCGCGCGCCAGATCGGCGAATATATCAGAAGTGCAATGAATCGCTCGTTGTCATCCCGGATCGGATATTTGTTCGCGCGCTCCGCATTCCAGGAGGTGCGCGCGCGTATGGACCCGCGCCGCGTCAACGGTGGGGTTTTTCTCGGCCTCAACGGCCTGGTGATTAAAAGTCACGGCGGCACCGACGCCGAGGGGTTTGCGGCGGCGATAGCGCTCGGCTATGGCGTGGTGCGGGATCAACTTCTGGCCAAGATTACCACGGCGGTGGGCGGCGCGAGGATGGAGCTGCGCCAGGCGGTGGGTGGAGCAGCTTTGTGACCACGCGTCGTTCTGTCGTACTTGGCTGCGGTAGTTATCTGCCAAACCAAGTTCTCACCAACGCCGACTTGGCGAAAAAAGTCGATACCACCGACGAGTGGATTGTGCAGCGCACCGGCATCCACGAGCGGCGCATTGCTGCTGCCGGCGAATTGACCTCCGATATGGCGACACGTGCCGCGCGTGCGGCGCTGGCTCATGCCCATGTCGACGCGGCGTCGATCGATCTCATCGTACTTGCGACGTCGACGCCGGATAACACCTTTCCGGCCAGCGCGGTCTCCGTGCAATCCAATCTCGGCATAACCGGCGGCGCCGCTTTCGACCTGCAAGCGGTATGCTCCGGATTTGTCTACGCGCTGGCGACGGCCGACGCACTTCTGCAATCCGGCGCGTTTTCGCGCGCGCTGGTGATCGGCGCGGAGACTTTCTCGCGCCTTCTCGATTGGAACGACCGTGCGACATGCGTCCTGTTCGGCGACGGCGCGGGCGCGATTGTTCTCGAAGCGCAAGATCAGCCGGGCAAACGTGACGATCGCGGCGTCCTCACGGTGCGGTTGCGCTCGGACGGGCGCCACAAATCGAAGCTCTATGTCGATGGCGGGCCCTCGTCGACCGGCACGGTCGGGCACTTGCGGATGGAAGGCCGCGAGGTGTTCCGGCATGCGGTGGCCATGATTACCGACGTCGTCGAGGACGCCTTCAAGACGACCGGTTGCACGGTCGCCGACATCGATTGGTTTATCCCCCACCAGGCCAACAAGCGCATTATCGATGGATCAGCCCACAAGCTCGGCATCCCATCGACCAAGGTTGTCAGCACGGTGGACAGGCACGGCAACACCTCGGCGGCCTCCATTCCACTGGCGCTCGCGGATGCGGTGGCGGACCGGCGGATCAAACGTGGTGATTTGCTCTTGCTGGAGGCGATGGGCGGCGGCTTTACCTGGGGGGCGGCGCTGCTGCGGTGGTAGTCGTAAACCTCGCGAAGGGCGTTGACCCTTTGGGCAGAACCTAATATCCTTGATAATTCAGTACGATACGTTGATCGATGGTATCGAGCGCCGAGAGTGGGGCTGGCGATGGCGAGGAAGACGATCACGCGTGCGGATTTATGCGAGGCCGTGTACCAGAAAGTCGGTTTGTCGCGGACCGAATCGGCCACGCTTGTCGAACTGGTGCTCAAGGAAATCACCGACTGCCTGGAGCGCGGCGAGACCGTTAAGTTGTCGTCGTTCGGCTCCTTCGTCGTGCGCAAAAAGGGTCAGCGCGTCGGACGCAACCCTAAGACGGGCAAGGAAGTTCCGATTTCGCCTCGCCGCGTGATGGTGTTTAAGCCCTCCGCGATCCTCAAGCAGCGTATCAATACCGAACCAAACGGCGGCGGCGAAGAAGGCCCGGAAATCGGCGCATAATTACCCGCAGGGGACGGAAAATTGGATAAAGCCCCCGACGCATTTCGCACCATCAGTGAGGTTGCCGAAGAGGTCAACGTTCCGCAGCACGTGTTGCGGTTCTGGGAAAGTCGTTTCGCGCAAATCAAGCCGCTGAAGCGCGGCGGTGGCCGCCGCTATTACCGTCCCGAAGACATCGATTTGCTGCGCGGCGTACGGCACCTGCTCTACGGTGAAGGCTACACCATACGCGGCGTGCAGCGCATCTTACGCGAAGAAGGCTTGGCGTTCGTTCAGAACGTGTGGCGGACAGGCGCTCAAGCGCCGCCGGCAGCCGATGAAGTCGACGAAGAACCGGAAAGCTCGGCTGTGACGCGCGAGGAGCCGCGGTTTTTTGCCAAGCCGTCGAGCGCGCCGCCAGCAACGTCACCGGCAACCCGACTGGAGCCTGTACTCCGGCGGCCGGCGCCGCAACCGTCGCCGGCACAGCTTGCAGGCGCTCCCGATCAAGATGATCGCCAGAAACTCCGCGCGGTCCTCGATGAGCTCACCGAATGTCGCCGGGTGCTTGACGCCGCAATAGCGGCCGCTCCCCCGTAGATCGGAATTTAGATCGCGCAATATCCAGCGGTGAGAGCGTCAGCGGCGTTGCCGTGCGCGCTGCGGATCAAAGGCCTTTGCTTTTCTTATATTCCCGGCGCCGCGCATACAGAATGGGTTCGGTGTAACCGTTCGGTTGCTCTCTGCCCTTGAAAATAAGATCACGCGCCGCGGCAAAAGCGATTGAGTTTTCGAAGAGCGGCGCCATCGGCAAATAATGTGGGTCGGCCGCGTTCTGCTGGTCGACCGTGAGCGCCATGCGCTCGAGCGTATCCGTGACCTGCTGCTCGGAGACAACACCGTGGCGGAGCCAGTTGGCGATATGCTGGCTGGAAATGCGTAACGTCGCGCGGTCTTCCATTAGCGCGACGTTGTTGATGTCGGGCACTTTCGAGCAGCCGATGCCTTGGTCGATCCAGCGCACGACGTAGCCAAGGATTCCCTGCGCGTTGTTGTCGAGTTCCTGTTGAACCTCCTCCGGCGGAAAGTTCGCGCCGCGAGGCACCGGAATCGTCAAAATATCGTTGAGGCTGGCGCGAGGCCGGTTGGCGAGCTCGCGCTGCCGGCGGAACACGTCGACCTTGTGATAATGCGTGGCGTGGAGCGTCGCGGCGGTGGGCGAGGGGACCCACGCGGTGTTGGCGCCGGCTTCGGGGTGGACGATTTTTTCNNGAAGCATGAGGCCCATAAGGTCGGCCTTGGTCCACATCCCTTTGCCGATNTGGGCGTGGCCGGGCAGGCGACAGGCCAACCCGATATCGACATTCCAATCTTCGTAGGCTTTCAGCCAGGGTTCAGCGCGCATCGACTCTTTGCGGACCATCGGGCCTGCTTCCATGGCGGTGTGTATTTCGTCGCCGGTCCGGTCGAGAAAGCCGGTATTTATGAAAAACACGCGCGACTTGAGGACGCGAATGCACTCCTTGAGGTTGACGGTGGTGCGCCGCTCCTCATCCATCAGTCCGACTTTGACGGTGTTGCGCGGCGCACCGAGGATATCCTCGACCGCGCCAAGCACATCGCTGGCGAATTGCGCTTCTTCGGGACCGTGCATCTTCGGCTTGACCACGTAGATCGAGCCGGCGCGGCTGTTCCGCGTGGGCGTTTCTCCTTTGAGATCGTGAAGTGCAATGGCGCAGGTTAACACCGCGTCCAAGATCCCTTCGGGGGCGGCTTGACCGTCCCGATCGAGGACGCCTTCGTCCATCATCAGATGACCGACATTGCGAATAAGCATGAGGCTCCGTCCCGGCAGCACGAGAGTGGTGCCGTCGGGCGCGGTGTAAGACCTATCCGGCGCGAGGCGGCGCGTGAGCGGCTTGCCGTCCTTCTCGAAAGATTCGGCCAGCGTCCCGCGGCAAAGGCCGAGCCAATTGCGGTAGGCGTTGACTTTGTCCGCCGGGTCGACCGCGGCAATGGAATCCTCAAGGTCCATTATGGTCGTGACCGCGGCCTCCAGAACGACGTCGGCAATCCCCGCCCCATCGGTTCGGCCGATCGGGTGACGGCGGTCGACGATCAATTCGATGTGCAGCCCATTATTCACGAGCAGGACGGTTTCGGGCGTCTGAGGACGTCCGCGATATCCGCGCAACTTCTTCGGGTCGGCCAATCCAACCGTGTCGCCGTCGGCCAGCGCGGCGGTAAGCCTTCCGTTTTTGACGGCATAGACGCGAACATCGGCATGCGAACCGGCGGCGAGCGGCACGCTCTCATCCAGGAAGCGCCGCGCCCAAGCGATGACGAGTTTGCCGCGCTCGGGATTGTATCGGCCGCTCGGCGCCGCCGCGCCGTCTCGTGGGATGGCGTCCGAACCATAGAGCGCGTCGTAGAGCGAACCCCATCGCGCGTTGGCGGCGTTGAGCGCGTAGCGTGCGTTGCTGACCGGCACCACGAGTTGCGGCCCGGCGATGGCGGCAATCTCGTCATCGACGTTCGCGGTATCGACCGCAAACGGCGAAGCTTCGGGCAAAAGGTAGCCGATCTCTTCGAGGAACGCCTTTTGCGCGGCCGCGTCGACGGATTGCCCACGCCGCGCTCCGTACCATTCGTCGATCCGCGCTTGCAGAGCATCCCTTTTCCGCAACAGCGCGCGATTGACGGGCCCGAAGCGATGAAGCAGGCGATCGAGCCCCTCCCAAAATGCCGGCGCTTTAATCCCCAGGCCCGGAAGCACTTCATCAACGACGAAATCGTGAAGAACCTTGGCTACTTGGAGATTGGCAACACCAACGCGCTCAATGTCCGGCATTCGAATATCTGTCCGCTGACGGGTTTGCTCTCGAGGCAGGTTCGCATTTCTACACCATCGCCGCGCGGAACATAAACACATCCGCGGCGGGTTCGCTGCACCCGTGTTCGCGTAGTCTCAACCCCTCATTTTTGCCGATGTCGCCGCGATGGATAGACGCTATAATGCGCGACGAGCGACGCGTCAGACTTTGCTGAACGCCGATACGCAAAAAAGCCGCCCTCAAGCGCCGATCAGGGAGATTTTGCCCGTGCCAACAGCTGCTGCCCGCCCGGCGTCGCTAGATGATGTCGAACCGGTTCTCGGCGCATCTCTAGAGCGTGACGCCGAAGCCGCGAGCAAATACATCGCCCAAGTCGACGCGTTGCTGAAATCGAACGACACGAGTGAGACGGACGTCACCGCGCTCAAGACTCGGGTGTTTCGCTTCAAGGAACGATTTTTCCGCCGTCATGCGCTGGCGATTTACGACAAGGTCACCGGACAGGGCAGCCGCTTTTTGCGTGTTGCCGAACTCTTGATGGCGGCCGCGGGCCAATATCCGGAGCTGTTGCCCACCCGCGAGGTCATCGACGCCGAGCGGGCCCTCAAAGAGCAGAGCGCGAAAGACGGTCGCGAACTCGATCAGGGTCTGTTCATCGGGCAGGTGCTGGCCGATGAGCGCTGCGGCATGCACCTCATTCACGCCATGCTCAAGCCGAAGCGCGAGGCGCTCGACCGCATCGCCGAGTTTCGCAAGACCGGCTTTATCGATCTCGGCGAAGCGACGGCGCAACGCAAAGGCAATGTCGGGCACGTCACCCTGACCAACACGAAATTCCTCAATGCCGAGGATGATCGCGCGACCGCCGCGCTCGAGACCGCGGCCGATCTCGTTTTGCTGGACGACGCTATCCAGGTCTGCGTGCTGCGCGGCGGTGCCGTACAGCATCCCAAATACACGGATCGCCGCGTCTTCAATTCTGGGATCAACCTGACGCATCTCTATTACGGCCAGATTTCGTTCGCGACCTTCATGATGGAGCGCGAGCTTGGGCTGCTGCACAAGATCATCCGCGGTCATTGGATTTCGGAATCCTATGACGAACAATATGAGGATTATGCCGAGAAACCGTGGATCGCCGCGGTCGAGGCGCATGCCATCGGCGGCGGTTGCCAGTTGCTCTGCGCCATGGACCGGGTCATCGCCGAGACCGGATCGTTCTTTAATCTTCCGGCCAGCAAAGAAGGCTTCATTCCCGGCGCCGCGAATTTAAGGCTGCCGCGCCTCGCCGGCATCAAGCTTTCGCGCGAAGGCATTTTCTACGAGCGCGTATTCCACGCCGATACGCCGGAAGGCCGCCTGATCTGCGACGAGGTCGTGCAGGCAAGCGAGATGGACGCCGCGATCGAGCGCAATGCTTGCCAGTTAATGGCCGCGGGGTTTACCAGCGCGATCTGGAATCGGCGGGCGCTCCGCGTCGGCGAAGAGCCGCTGACGCTGTTTCGCCGGTACTACGCGACCTACGCCCGGGGCCAGAGCGCGTGCATGTACGATGCGAAGCTTATCGAGAATCTCAAGCACAGCTGGAAGCCCGATAGCCGCCGCATGTGACGCCATCTTCGATCGCGGATTGCCAATTGTCTCTAGGAAAGCCGTAAATGCGAACGCTCGCAGAGATGCTTCGTTGGCGCGCGCAGCGGCATCCGTCATTGATGGCGCAGTGGTACGAGGGCAAGGCGCGAACTTACGGCAAGCTCAATGAATCGAGCTCGCAGCTCGCGGCCGGACTGGTCGCGAGACTCGGGCTTGAGCCAGCCGACCGTGTCGCTATTCTCGATAAGAATTGTGCCGCCTATCTCGAACTGTTTTTCGCACTCGACAAGGCCGGTCTCGTTGCCGCGCCGCTCAACTGGCGGCTGACGGCGCAGGAGCTGAAAAGAATCATCGATGACATGAAGCCGAAGCTCGTCGTCACCGGCGCCGAGTTCAAGACCACCGCCGCCGCTCTGGGTGTACCGACGATGACCTTCGAGGAGTTGCCGCGCGGCGGGGCCGACCCGATGCGCGATGCCGACGGCGCGGTGAGTTGCCAATTCAGCACGTCCGGCACGACCGGATTGCCAAAAGGCGCAATGCTCACAGGCTGGAACGTCCTCAATGTCGGTTTGTGCCTGGCGCTCGAAATGCCGGAAATTCGCGAGGGCGGTCGTCATCTTGTCTGTCTGCCTTTGTTCCATATCGGCGGCGCCGGCTGGGCGATTTGGGCGATGCAACAGGGATCGGCGGCCATCATTGTGCGCGANACGGCCGCGGAGCCGTTGCTCAAGACCATGGTCGAGCAAAAGGTCGAAACCGCGCTTCTGGCGCCCACGCTCATGCTTTTTCTCACCGAGCTGCCGGCGGCGCGCACCGCCGACTTCTCCGCGCTGAGGCATATTACTTACGGCACGGCGCCGATTTCACCGGCGCTGCTGCAGCGGTCAATCGAGACCTTCAAATGCCGGTTCTCGCAGCTCTACGGGCTCACCGAGACGACCGGCCCGATCACCGCGTTGGCGCATGAACACCATTTCGGCGAGCGGATGCTGTCCTGCGGCCGGCCGATGTTCGGCGGCCAAGTCCGGGTGGTCGATGCCGAAGGCCACGACCTGCCGCCGCGGCAAGTCGGCGAGATTCTCTATCGGGGCGAGAGCCTGATGCGCGGCTATTGGCAGCGGGAGAAAGAAACCGCGCAGGCTATTCGCGGCGGATGGTTTCACACCGGCGACGCCGGCTACCTCGACGAAGACGGGTTCATATTTCTCAAAGACCGGGTGAAGGACATGATCGTCTCCGGCGGCGAGAACGTCTATCCGGCGGAGATCGAGGCGGTGCTTATGGGCCATCCCGAGATATTGGAATGCGCCGTTATCGGGGTGCCGGATGCCAAATGGGGCGAAACCGTCAAAGCCGTGGTGGTGCGCCGCGCCGGTGCGGCCTTAAGCGAAACCACCCTGATGGAATGGAGCCGGGACAAGCTTGCCGGCTTTAAGCGTCCGCGCTCGGTCGACTTCGTCGAAGCCTTGCCGCGGAACGCCAGCGGCAAGCTCCTCAAACGCACGTTGCGCGAACCTTACTGGGCGAGCTACGAGCGCCGGGTGAATTAAGGGTACGAGGGGCGAATACACGGGAACGTGAGGTAAGTCGCGCTTGCGCGAAACGGATCGCCTTCAACGCTTCCTCTGGCTGTCGCGTCGAAAATGACGCAAAATTAATCGGCCAGACATCGGCCGTTTAGTTTGCCGCCCCTAGCCTTATCCTCATCGTTCGGAAGTTTTTGAACAAGAGCAGAGAGCCATGAGATATCTAACACGTAATGCATTGATCGTTGCCTCGCTCGCGTTCGCTGGAAACACCGCAATGGCCGCTACCGCCGACGCGCACAAAGTGATCTGGCCGGACGTCGACGCCTCCAACGTGACCGCGTTTGCGGCTCCCCACGATCAGCGCCCGGCCGGTCTGTTCGGGTTTGCATACGACGGGACGGCGCGTGGCGGTGTGGATGTGTCGTCTTCCTCGTCGCCGGATTACGACACCGGCCCCGCGATCGACAACAGCGCGGAGCAGGTCGCACAGCAGGCGACCGAGGCGGCGAACCAGCAGATGATGTTAAATTCGATGCAAGCCGCGCAAGAAAAAAACGACGAGGCGAATGGGGAAGTCACGGCAGGTATCCTCGCCGCTCAGCAAACTGAAATCAACGCCACCAACTACGCCAACAACCCCAACAACTGAGCGTGAACCGCTCCAAAAGCGGTTTTGAGGCCGCCCCATTTGGCGGCCTCTTCACTGCCGCTACCGCCACGTAACGGCGGCACGGCATGGCGAAGTTCGATGCGGTGATTTTTGGTCGGAGCGCCGAGATTTGAACTCGGGACCCCCAGTCCCCCAGACTGGTGCGCTAACCGGGCTGCGCTACGCTCCGAAATTGCGCGGACTATAGTAACCGCCCCCCCGAGGCACAAGACACGAAACCTCAACATATGCGCGGTAGACGGGCGCCATCGCCGGCGAAAGGCCGGCTTGTTCATTCGCCCCCTTGGACCCGCCGTGAAACGAATTTTCAGCGCCACGCTCAATTCGCTGCACGGGATCCGCTACGGCATTGCCACCGAGGCCGCGCTCCGCGAGGAGGCGGCGCTTTTGCTCGCCGGCGTGCTGTTAGGCCTCGCCGTCGCGCCGAGCTGGCTTTGGTATGTCGCGATGGTCGGGTCGCTTCTTGTGTTGTTGGCGGTGGAATTCCTCAATACCTCAATCGAGAAGCTTTCTGATTACGTCACGCGCGAACAGCAGGTCGAAATTCGCCGAATCAAGGATTTCGGCTCGGCGGCAGTTTTCTGCGGCATCTGTCTCGCCGGGCTGACCTGGCTCGCCGCGCTTGCGGTACGCCTCGCACCTTATCTGACGGTGGGATGATCGGTACTTGCGACGGACCTTCCGGCCTCCGTCACAAACCGAAAAACTTCAGTAGGCGTTTTTGGCGCGGATGAGCGCGAACGGGGTGCGCGCCAGGATGGAAATGTCGAGCAGCATCGACCAGTTTTCAATGTAGTAGAGGTCGTGCGCGACCCGTTGCTGGATTTTTTCCTGGCTGTCGGTCTCGCCCCGCCAGCCGTGGATTTGCGCCCAGCCGGTGATGCCGGGCTTGACGCGGTGGCGGGCGAAATAGCCGTCCACTGCCTCGTGATAGAGCCGGTCCTCCGCCTTTGCCTGCAGTGCGTGCGGCCGCGGTCCGACCAGCGACAGATTGCCGGCTAATACCACGTTCAGCAATTGCGGCAGCTCATCGAGACTGGTCTTGCGGATAAAGCGGCCGACACGGGTGACCCGAGGATCATCGGCGGTAACGAGCTTGCTCGCCGTCGCGTCGGTCTTGTCGGTGTACATCGAGCGGAATTTGTAGATTTCGATCAGCTCGTTGTTAAAGCCGTGGCGCTTCTGCTTGAATAATACCGGCCCGCGGCTGTCGAGTTTGATGGCGATGGCGACCAAAAGCATGATCGGCGCCGCACAGATCAGCGCCAGCATGCCGGCGATTTTGTCGAACAGCCATTTCGTCACAACGTCCCAGTCGGCGATCGGCTTGTCGACAATGTCGAACACCGGAACGCTGCCGAGATAAGAATAGGTGCGGGGACGGTAGCGCAGCTTGTTGGTGTGCGCGGACAGGCGGATGTCGACCGGCAGCACCCAAAGCTTCTTGAGCATCTGCAGGATGCGGCTCTCGGCAGTCACCGGCAGCGCGAAGATCACTAGGTCGACCCGGGTGCGGCGCGCGAATTCAACCAGATTGTCGACTGTTCCAAGCTTGTCGACGCCGGCCACGCTTACGCTGCTGCGCTCGTCGCCGCGATCGTCGAACACGCCAATGACCCGGACTTCGGACTCTCGTTGCGCCGCCAATGAGTAGATGAGCGTTTCGCCGTTGGGATCGGCGCCGACGACGACGGTGCGCCGGTCAAGCCGGCCCTCGCGCGTCCAGCGGCGCACCAGAAGAAACAAACCGCGCCGGAACACAACCAGGCACAACAATCCGAGGACATAGAAGGCGCCGAGCCAGGCGCGAGAGAATTGATCACCGATTTTAGCGAAGAACGAGACAGAAACGGCGATTAGAAAAACCACTGACCACGCCGAGGCGAGCCGCATGTATTGCTTTTCATAGCCGCGGAAGGCCTGCACCTGATAAATGTCGGCTGCCTGGAACGCCAAAATGGCGAGCAGGGCGATGCCGAAGATAGCGACGACGTAGTACCAGGCAAAACCTTCGGCCCTGACCACGTAGGCGAGATAAATGCCCAACCCGACCGCCATCACGAGGCAAAATTCGATCAGGCGAACGAGGCCGGCGAGCACGATCGGCGAATAGGCAGCGCCGTAGGGCTTCGCGGCCGCGGCCAGCGCCGCTGGAGGGAGTTCCTGAGGGGAACGCGGCGCTTCATTCGGCACGGCCGAAACGGCGGACGACGCCGCGGAAGACGGGTCGAAACTGGCGCCGTGCTGAGGCTTGGACATTTTAAACCGCGCTTGATGCCCGCACCGTCGCGCGCGCGGGCTTCGCGTTGCGGGGCAGATCGGCCGCAGATTAGTAAATAAAGTTCAAAGAATCGTTATGCGAACTGCGCGAGTTTTCGCATCGCGATCGCTTCGCGATAGGCGGCTAAACCGCCGTCTACCATGGCCGCCGCCGAAAATTCGTCGCGCGTCCGCGCGCACACCGAGTGGGCAAGACGCCGCAGGTTGACGGGGTCGGCCATCGCCGCCCCAATGGCTGCGGCGAGCGCGGCGGAATCGTCCGGTGCGATGAGATGGGCGGCGTCACCGCCGAAGATTTCCGGCAACCCGCCGACGCGGGTTGCGAGGATCGGCATTCCCGCGGCGGCCGCTTCGAGCACGACGTAGGGCAACGATTCAGCGCGGGAGCAAAGGACCATAAAGCGCCCCATTGCGAACGCTTCGCGGGCGGGGCGGTGGCCGACGAAGCGGACCTGGTCGGCGACCACAAGCCGCTGGGCTTGGGCCTTGAGTTCCGAATCGAGCGGGCCTGCGCCGGCGATGGTCGCGGTGATGCGGCGACCGGAGGCCTTCAGCTTTGCCAAGGCGTCAATGAGGAGATCAAATCCTTTGACGGGGCGTAATTCTCCCAGCGCGACAAGATCAGTCGCATCCGCCGGATGGGTTATCGGCGCAAATTCGCTGTCGTCGACGCCGTTGTGCACCACGCGCACCAGTGCCGGCGGGCGGCCAATTTGAGCGCGAAATTGCGCGGCCGCGAAATTGCTCTCGAACAGAAACAGATCGGTGCGCCATTTCAGCAGCCATTCGAGTGATCGATAGAAAGCGCCGGCGAGCGTGCCGGGACCGTAGACCAACGTACCGCCATGCGGCGTGTACACACGGATCGCGCCCGGGGCGCTGCGGCTTAACCTGGCCAACGCCGCCCCCTTGGCGCCATGCCCGTGAATGACGTCGGGCGCAGCCTGAGCGATCCACGGCGAGATCGAGCGCAAGGCGTGAAAGTCGGAGTAATCGAGTTGCCGGCTTATGGCGAGCCGGCGTACGCCGAATGCGAGCTTGGGCGCAAGTTCGGCAAGGGCCGCGTCCGCCCGCGGACCGCCGGTCAGAGTGTCGGCGATGAGCCCGACGCGATGCCCGAGATCGGCCTGACCACGGGCAATATCGAGCACATGCCGGAAAAGCCCGCCGACCGGCGCCCGCAGGATGTGCAGGATTTTCAGCGAGGCGGCCAGCGGCGCCAGGCTATCCCTGACGACAGGCGCGGCGGCCCCGGCGGCCTCGCTTCCGGGCGGCGGTTTTACCTGGACGGCGGCCCGTCCGTCGGCCATCGGTCGGTTCCTTAAAAGTGGCGCGAGAAAGTTAAGGCGGATTGAGCGCCGCCGCGGTTAAGAAAGTCTGACGCGCAATCCAAGCCGGGCCGCAAGACAGCGCGCGCGCGACGGCTTAACCGGATGGCAACCTTAATGGTTTGTTATGCGCGCTCGGGCTGAGAGATAGTGGGAGCCTCGAAATGAGTCTGGCATCGCCAGTATCGGATGGCCGGTCGCGCGGGCCGTTCATGGATGCCGAATTCGACCTTTCCGTGCTGGGCGCGGCGCTGTGGCGCAGCAAACGCAAGATTCTGTGGCCGACCATTCTGATGGCGATCGTTGCCTTTGCCGTGGTGACGGTCATTCCGCCAAAATACGTGTCCGAATCACGCGTACTTGTCGTCGGCCGCGACAACGTGTTCCTGCGGCCCGATGTCGACAAAGACATCTCCGACCGGGTTACGGTCGATCAGGAAGCGGTGACGAGCCAGGTACAGCTCATTCTTTCCCGCGATCTCGCCCGCGAAGTGATCGCCAAGCTCAAGCTGAACGAGTTGCCGGAATTCGATCCGGCGCGCGGCGGCGTGTCGGTCGTCAAGGGATTGCTCGGCACGTTGGGCATCATCAAGAATCGAATGCGGATGACGCCGGAGGAGCGGACGCTCGACGCGTATTACGACCGGCTCAACGTCTATCCGGTCGAAAAGTCGCGTGTCATCGTCATCGACTTCTTGTCGGAGAATCCCGAACTTGCAGCGCGTGTCGCCAACGCTATTGCGGACGCTTATATCGAGCGGCAACGTGAGGCGATGCAGGAGCAGGCGCGCGCCGCCGGCGAGTGGCTGGCCGGCCAGATCGAATCGATGCGCAAGAAGGTGGCCGACTCCGAGGCGCGGGTAGAAACGTTCCGCGCCAAATCCAATCTTCTGGTCGGGCCTAACGGCACCACACTCTCGGCCCAGCAGCTCGGCGATCTCAACGGGCAACTTGCCGCTGCCCGCACGTTTAAGGCGGACGCGGAAGCGAAATCCAGGATCATCCGGCAGATGCTAAAATCGGGCGAGCCGATCGAGTCATCCGACATTCTCAATTCCGAGCTTGTTCGCCGGCTGTCGGAACAGCGCGTGACGCTCGCCGCGCAGCTTGCGGAACAGTCTTCTTCACTGCTCGGAAATCATCCTCGCATCAAGGAACTGAAGGCGCAGATCGACGACCTCAACAAGCAAATCCGGCATGAAGCCGAGATCATGGCGCGCTCGTTTGAAAACGACGCCAAGCTCGCCGATGCGCGCGTCGAAGCGCAAATGTCGATGTTCGACCAATTCAAGAATCAGGCAGCCTCGACCAACGAGCAGGATGTGCAGTTGCGCGCACTCGAGCGCGACGCCAAGTCGCAGCGCGATCTTCTGGAGTCCTATCTCGCCAAGTATCGCGAGGCGAGCGCACGCGACAGCATCGCTTCGGCGCCGCCGGATGCGCGGGTCATTTCGCGCGCGACGGTATCGAACGTCCCGGCCTATCCGAAAAAGCTGCCGACCGTGTTGATCGTCACCCTGGCGACCCTTCTCCTCAGCGGCGGCGTTGTGCTCACGCGTGAGTTTCTCGGCAATCCGCCGTCCGAAGGAACGGAGGTTCCCGGCGGTGTGTCCGACGCCGGCGCCGAGAGGGTTTCCGGTCCAGGGCCGCTTGCCCGCATGTTGGCGGCGAAAGAAAGATTGGCGGCCCGCGCCGCCTCCGCCGTCAAGAGCGTGCAAAAACTCGCGGAACCCGACCCGGCTCCCGCTCCCGCGCTGGTCGGGATTCCGGCAAGCGCGGTCGAGGATTTCGCCCACCATTTGCATGGTGAAGGCGTACCTAACAGCCAAATCGCAATCTTCGGCGCGGAGCCGCACCTCGACCGGAGCGGGCTCGCGATCCAATTCTCTCGCGCGCTCTCCCGGGAGGCACGCGTCGTGCTGGTTGGCTTGGGCTCTGGCGACGCGGCCATCACCGAGATTGCGGCCGAGCCTGACGCCGCGGGCTTGGCGGAACTCGTCGCGGGTACTGCATCGTATGGCGATATCATCAACCGCGACCGCTTTTCCGGACTCAATCTGATCCTTTCGGGGCGCGCGCCGGCCACGCGCGGGGCGCTATTGAAGGAAGCAAGTCTGGCGCAGAGCTTTAAGGCCCTTTCGGCCGCCTATGCCCACGTTGTGATTGATGCNGGCATGGTGGGGGCAGGCGCCGCTGAGGCCATTGCGGCTNTCGCGCCTCACGCCATCGTTCTGGTCGAGAACGTCGGCGACGAGGGCGTCGCGCAGGCCCAGCAGCAGCTGTTGCAGGCGGGCTTCCATCACGTCACCATCTTTATCGCCGGCCCGCCCGACGCCGCTGCGGCATCGGACGCCGAGGTGGCGGAATCGGACGCCGCTGCGACAGCCGACGCAGAGGCGGCCTAGATTATCCGTTCGGCGTAGTTTGAGAGGTGCCGGGTGCCCAATTGGCAACCGGGGCCTTCGTCGGCTATCGCGTCATCCGCAAACAATTGTCAACCACGTGCTGGCTAGAATTATCGGCTTAACGAGGAACGTGACGTGGCCGGATTGAAGCAAGCAATTATCCGCGGCGGCCTGGAATCGCTTTTCTTCACGGGGGCGTATTCGGCGCTGCGGCCTTACGTCGGTGGCGTGGGCGTCATTTTGACGATGCATCATGTGCGCCCGCCGCGCCCCGGGCGGTTCCAGCCCAATCGGCTTCTGGAAATCACGCCGCGGTTTCTCACACGCGTTATCGGGTGGTTGCGCCGCTCCGGCGTCGATCTCATCAGTCTTGACGAGCTTCATCGCCGCATCAGCGAGGGCGATTTCCGCAAACGCTTCGTCTGTCTCACCTTCGACGACGGTTATCGCGACATCAAAGAGCACGCCTATCCGATCCTCAAGGCTGCGGGCGTGCCGTTCGCCATCTACGTGGCGACGAGCTTCCCCGACCGACTCGGCGAATTGTGGTGGCTTGCGCTTGAGGCGATTGTTGCGAGGAACGATCGGGTCGGCGTGGTGATCGACGGCGAGAACCGGGTGTTCGATTGCGCGAGCGTTGCGGAAAAGCGCGCGCTGTACGAGGAGCTTTACTGGTGGTTGCGCAGCCAACCGAGCGAAAGCGACGCTCGCGCAATCATGCGCAATCTCGCCGCGTGCCACCACGTCGACATCGCCGCCTTCTGTAAAGATTTATGCATGAACTGGCAGGAGCTGGCCGAGCTCACCGCGGATCCGCTGGTGACGATCGGCGCCCATACCGTCAATCATCCGGTGCTGGCGAAGCTTTCGGAGAAAGCCGTGCGCACCGAATTGGAGATGAGCCGGTCGGTTATTGAGGCGGCGCTGGCGGTTCGGCCGGCGCATTTGTCCTATCCTTACGGCGATGCGACGTCCGCCGGGCCGCGCGAGTTTCAGATCGCAGCCGAGATGGGGTTCAAGACCGCGGTAACGACGCGGCCGGGGGTACTGTTTCCGGCGCACGGCAGCCAGCTGACAGCGTTGCCGCGCATTTCCCTCAACGGGGAATATCAGCAGCTGCGCTACGTCCGGGTGCTGATGTCGGGGGCGGCCACCGCGATGTGGAACGGCTTCCGCCGGCCGGAAGCCGCCTAAATAGGAATCAGTAATCGGTGATCTGTAATCGGAACATCTAAATTCGTCTGGCGCTCGATCACTGATTACCGATCACCCGATTCCTGGCCCGCTCATCCAGCGCACCAGCGGCATCGCTGGAATAACCCAGCCGAGGCCGGCAATAATATAATACATGACCGAGATGACGGAATTGTCGCGAATGGCGGGCGACTGCGCCAGCGCCATGGCGACGAGCGCCCAGACGATGACCAGTACAAACAGCGCGATGGCGCCGATGAATTTGCGCGAGCGGAGCCGCATGGCGGTGTGTGCTATCATAAGCGGACCAATGCGTCATTGCTCGCGCGGTTTTGCGCGGGGCGGCCAAGATCACGGCAGGCTGGAAAAGTTCGGCTCGCCATGACGCATTGCCAGCCTTGATGCCGGCGCTTTATGGTCCGCGCGACGGGACTGAAGATGATAACCGTAACCGAAGCCTCCTGCGGCACCCACACGCGCGCGATCCGGCTGTGGCTCTACGCCGTCGCCGCGTTGGTCCTGGCCATGGTTTTGGTCGGCGGCGCGACGCGGCTGACCGAATCCGGCCTTTCCATTACCGAATGGCGCCCAGTTATGGGTGTAGTGCCGCCGCTGAGCGAGGGCCAATGGCAGGAGGCCTTGGCAAAATATCAAGCGATCCCGCAATACCGGGCGCTGAATGCGGGCATGAGCCTCGCGGACTTTAAGGTCATTTACTGGTGGGAATGGACGCACCGGTTGCTCGGCCGGGTCATCGGTGTTGCATTTCTTTTGCCATTTGTTTGGTTCTTGTGGCGCGGATGGATCCCGCGCGAGCTGCGGCCGCGGCTGTGGTTCATCCTTGCGCTCGGCGCGCTGCAAGGCGCGGTCGGCTGGTGGATGGTCGCGTCGGGCCTGTCCGAACGGATTGAAGTTTCCCAGTATCGGCTGGCGGCGCATCTCACCCTTGCCGGTATCATCTATGTCGCGCTCATTCGGGCCGCGGCGGGACGCGCTGGTCTGCCAAGGTTTCCCGCCCGGCCCGCCACCAGAGCGGGCGCGCTGTGTCTTCTCGTTCTCGTGCTGGCGCAAATCTACCTTGGCGCTTTGGTCGCGGGGCTGCGCGCCGGCTATGCGTACAATACCTGGCCGCTGATCGACGGGGCGCTGATGCCGAAATCCGGCGATCTGTTCTTCCAGACGCCGCCGTGGCGGAATTTTTTCGAAAACATTCTGACCGTGCAATTTGATCATCGGATAATCGCTTATCTCATCTTCATCGGCGCCGCCGTGCATGCGGTTGATGTCGTGCGCAATGAAAAGGCGAGGGGACGCAGTGGCGCGCTGACGCTGCTTGCGGCCGTCGCTTTGCAAATCGTGCTTGGCATCGCGACCCTGTTGCTGGTCGTGCCGCTGCCGCTCGCTCTCCTGCATCAGGCCGGCGCGATGCTCGTGCTCACCGTGGCGACGCTTCACGCAGCGAATGTGACGGCGCGAACCGGCTACGCCACGGCAGGCGCGCGAGGCGCCGGCGGGTTCGCCGATGCGCTCCGGCCGACCGGCACTTAATCGCTCAGCGCCTGCTCGAGATCGGCGATGATGTCGTCTTTGTCTTCGATGCCGATTGAAAGCCGCACCACGTCAGGGCCGGCGCCGGCCGCGGTTTTTTGGTCGTCAGTGAGTTGCCGGTGCGTGGTCGATGCCGGATGGATGATGAGCGAGCGGGTATCGCCGATATTGGCGAGGTGGGAAAAGAGTTTCACATCGGAGACGAGCTTTACGCCGGCGTGGTAACCGCCCTTGAGCCCGAATGTGAACACCGCGCCCGCGCCGTTGGGACAATATCTTTGCGCAAGCCCGTGATAACGGTCGCCCGCCAGTCCGGGATAGCTTACCCAGGCGACCTGTGGCCGGCCTGAGAGCCACTCGGCGACCGCGAGCGCGTTGTCGCAATGTGCGCGCATGCGTAACGGCAGCGTCTCGATCCCGGTCAGGATGAGAAAGGCGTTGAACGGCGACAAAGCCGGTCCGATGTCACGCAATGCCAGCACGCGGCAGGCGATGGCAAAAGCGAAATTGCCGAACGTCTCGTGCAGCACAATGCCTTGATATTCCGGCCGCGGCGCGCTGAGCATCGGATAGCGGTTGTCGCGCGACCAGTTGAACGTGCCTGCATCGACAATCAGCCCGCCGATGGAATTGCCATGGCCGCCGAGAAATTTGGTCAGCGAGTGAACGACAATGTCGGCGCCGTGATCGATCGGCTTGCAGAGATAAGGCGTGGCGAGCGTGTTGTCGACGATGTAAGGCACGCCGGCGCCGCGCGCGACCTTCGCCACCGCCTCCATGTCGGTGATGACACCGCCCGGATTGGCAATCGACTCGGTGAAGATCGCTTTAGTCTTCGGCGATACGGCGCGCTCGAACGAGCCGATGTCGTCCGGATCGGCCCACACCACATTCCAGCCGAAATTCTTGAACGCGTGGTTGAACTGATTGATCGAGCCGCCGTAGAGCTTTTTTGATGCGACGAATTCGTCGCCCGGCTGCATGAGGCAGTGAAAAGCGATGACTTGCGCCGCATGACCGGAGGCGATCGCAAGCCCGGCCGTGCCGCCTTCAAGCGCCGCCACGCGCTCCTCGAGTACCGCATTGGTCGGATTGCCGATCCGCGTATAAATATTGCCGAAGGTCTGCAGGCCGAACAGCGAAGCGGCGTGGTCGACGCTTTCGAAAACATAGGATGTGGTTTGGTAGATCGGCGTCGCGCGCGCCCCCGTCGTTGGATCGGGTTGCGCGCCAGCGTGTACGGCAAGCGTGGAGAAACCGGGAATGCGTTCGCTCATCGATCTATCCTTGACGGGGGCGAGGGGCGACACTTGCGGCCCGGTTTATAGGAGCCGCAAACCCCGTCAAGGTATCACGACGCGACGCGCGGGGACGATCGCCGCGGGTGCCGGCGCGGCGATCGATTCCGGCGCTATCGACGAGAAGTTATTAGTCTTTCCAGTGCGCCAACTGCGCGCGGCAAGACGGTGAAATGCGATTACGATTGCTCATCAGGCAGCCCGCGACCCGCGCGCGGTCGGGGATGTATTGCGAGCAGATATTCATCGCATCACTGACACATGCGCCGTCGTCTTGCCGATTGTCCGCATAACTTGCGGACGGGACGAATGCGAGTGCCGAGAAGACAAGTACAGCCACCGAGCCCATTCTCATGACCCGTTCCTCATTATCCAGAGTTTCTTTGCAACGTTGGGGCGGAAGCGCCCGTTGTTTGCTGCTTCAGAAAATCACAAAAATGTAAAGAAGTTCCCCACTCGGCTTAGACAAGTCGCGGATTTGATCGGTAATTTTCGCTTAAGCGGCGGACGATGGCCGGCGCGTTTGCTTAAACACCGCTGTCCTGACGCTGTGCGCGTTCGCTGGCGCTCGTCGTGCCGCCGGGAGCGGACTGGCGGTTGAGCGACAACCGCTGAATGCCGCCGCCGAGCGCGGCCTTCTTTGACGAGATAGTGCGGGTGTTCACGCCCATCCAGGAGATCTCCGAGGAGAGGCGGCCATATTCGATCTTTGGGCAGCGGTTCATCACCACCTTTAGACCCGCGGCCTCGGCGAGCGCCGCCGCCTCGTCGTTGCGAACGCCAAGCTGCATCCAAATGACCCGCGGACGGGGATCGAGCGCCAGCGCCTCTTGCACGATGGGCAGCGCGTGGCGCGAACTCCGAAAGATGTCGACCATGTCGATCGGTTCGGGCACGTCGGCAAGCCGGGCGTAAATTCGCTGACCGAGAATGTCCTTGCCGGCCAGTCCGGGATTTATTGGAATCATCCGGTAGCCGCGTTCAAGCAAATATTTGAACGCGAAGTAGCTCGGCCGATTGGTTTTCTCTGATGCTCCGACCATCGCGACGGATTTCACGGTATTGAGAATGCCGCGAATGTAGTTGTCGGGATATGTATCGTGTTCCATTGGCGCTCGGATCAGCGGTCTTCCCATTTCGGTGTGCGTTTGTCGATGAAGGCGCCGATACCTTCCTCGGCATCTCGCTTGAGCATGTTTTCCACCATCACGCCGGTGACGTATTCGTAAGCCTCGGCCAGGGGCATTTCCAGCTGGCGGTAAAATCCCTCTTTCCCTAGTCTGACAGTCAGCGACGATTTTTCCGCAATACCGCGCCCAATCTTGATCGCCTCATCGCGCTCGTGGCCGGCCGCGACCACGCGGTTGACGAGTCCGATCCGCGCTGCCTCTTCGGCCGATATTAGGTCTCCAGTCAAAAGCATCTCCATCGCGTGCTTCCGGGAGACGTCCCGAGAGAGCGCCACCATGGGGGTAGAGCAGAACAGCCCGATGTGGACGCCGGGGGTAGCAAACTTGGCAGCGCGCGAGGCGATGGCCAAGTCGCAGCTTGCCACCAATTGGCAACCTGCCGCCGACGCCGGTCCCTGGACTGCAGCGATCACCGGCTGCGGCAGCGTAACGATCTGCTGCATCATGGCGCTGCACATCGTCATAATGTGCTTGAAATAGGCGCGGCCGTTGTCGGTTTCTGAACGGTGCCGGCTGAGCTCCTTGAGATCGTGGCCGGCGCAGTAGGCGGGGCCGTTGGCGGCGAGCACGACGGCACGCACGCTTTCGTCGTGGGCGATCGCCGTAAGCGCGTCGCCGAGTGCTTCCAGCATGGCCTCGGAGAGAGCGTTGCGGGTCTGCGGCTGGTTCAGCGTGAGGATGGCGACGCCGGCAACGTCCTCGCGCAACAGCATCAGCGCGGACATGCCGGGAGAAGTTGCTGCGGCGGTATCGGCGCTCATGGCTTCCGTCCTCTTGAGGTTACTTAGAGATCAGTGTCCGACGGTGATTTGGCAAGCAGCTCATCTCATTGTATCCGATCCGCCACGGCGGAGCAGGGGGATCAGATGGCGGCGAAACTCACGGTCGAGGAATTGCAAAACCTTCTCGACGCCGAGTTTCCCCGGACGTTCCACCGGGACGGCGGCTACGTCATCGAGGAAGTTTGGGTGGGCGGCAGCCGTGTGCGCAAGCATTTCGACAAGGCGTCGCTGCGTCCGGGCGGCACGATCGCGGGCACGACTTTGATGGCGCTGACCGATATCGCCATGTATGTCGCCATCCTCGCCACCATCGGCTGGAAGCCGCTGACGGTGACCACCAATTTGAACATCAATTTCCTGCGAAAACCGGAGCCGCGCGACCTATTGGGCGAGGCGCGTCTGCTCAAGCTTGGCAAACGCCTCGTGGTGGGCGACATCGCCATTCGCACGGACGGTCAGGACGAGCTCGTCGCCCACGCTACGTCGACCTACTCAATCCCGGCTGACCGGTAATATAATACCCTCGACGCAAGCTATTGAATTTGCGCGAAACTTGCGGCTAAGGGTTGACCGTGCAGACTTTCACCGCTAAGTACGCCGCGCTGCTCGCGGAGTTCGCGATCAGCCTTTTTCCGATGGATGCGCGTATGAAAACCTTTTCGGCCAAACCCGCCGACGTCGACAAGAAGTGGGTGATGATCGACGCTGACGGATTGGTCGTCGGGCGGCTTGCGTCAATTATTGCGATGCGGCTGCGCGGCAAGCACAAGCCGACCTACACGCCGCACGTCGACTGCGGCGATAATGTCGTCGTCATCAATGCCGCGAAAATCGTGTTGTCCGGCCGTAAGGTTGAACAGAAAATCTACTACAGGTACAGCGGCTATATCGGCGGCCTAAAGGAGCGCTCGGCCAAGGCGATCCTCGCCGGCCGGTTTCCCGAGCGCATAGTGGAGAAGGCGGTGGAACGAATGCTGCCCCGCGGTCCGCTCGGCCGCCGCCAACTCGGGAATTTGCGGGTTTATCCGCATGCCGAACATCCGCATGCCGCGCAGCAGCCACAGCCACTCGACGTGGCCGCCATGAATCGCAAGAACAAGAGGTCCGCCTAATGGCCGACACCATCCAGACGCTCGAGGAGTTGTCCGCGCTCAAGCCGGCCGCGGCGCCGCAGCCGCCGAAATACGTGCAGAAGCTTGATAAGCAGGGCCGTGCTTATGCCACCGGCAAACGCAAGGATGCGGTCGCCCGGGTTTGGATCAAGATGGGCGGCGGCAAAATTGTCATCAATGATCGGCCGGTGGAAACCTATTTTGCCCGACCGGTGCTGCGTATGCTGATCCAGCAGCCGCTCGTTGCCGCAAACCGACAGGGCCAATACGACGTCGTGTGCACCGTTTCCGGCGGCGGCCTTTCCGGCCAAGCGGGCGCTGTGCGCCACGGCTTGTCGAAAGCGCTGCTGCGGCATGAACCCGACTTGCGCCCAGTTCTCAAGCGCGGCGGATTTATCACGCGCGATCCGCGCGTCGTCGAACGCAAGAAATACGGCAGGGCGAAAGCGCGCCGCAGCTTCCAATTCTCCAAGCGCTAAATCGCGTTTTTGGCGCGGGCGCCTGTGCGGCGCGCTGTTGTTGTCGCGCGCCGCCCTCAGAACGCATGCCAATCGCGAAAAGAAAAGGGCGCCGCAAACGCGGCGCCCTTTAAGTTTAACTCGATACGCAAGTTCAGGAAGGATCGTTTACGCGCGCTGACAAACCAAAACAGCCAATCATCGCCGAACGGCGAACAGCTTACGCCGAGTAATACATTTCGAACTCCACCGGATGTGGGGTGTGTTCGAAGCGGATCACCTCGCCCATCTTCAGGTCGATATAGGCGTCGATGAAGTCGTCATCGAACACGCCGCCGGTCTTCAGGAAGCCGCGGTCTTTGTTGAGTTCCTCGAGCGCTTGACGCAGCGAGCCGCAAACCGTCGGAATTTTCTTCAATTCCTTCGGCGGCAGATCGTAAAGGTCCTTATCAATAGCCTCGCCTGGATCGAGCTTATTTTTGATGCCGTCGAGACCCGCCATCAGCATGGCCGCGAAGCCGAGATAAGGGTTGGCGAGCGGATCGGGGAAGCGGACTTCGACGCGCTTCGCCTTGGGGTTGGTCGTGTAGGGGATGCGGCATGAGGCGGAGCGGTTGCGCGCCGAATAGGCCAGCAGCACCGGCGCTTCGAAGCCCGGCACCAGCCGCTTGTATGAATTTGTGGTTGGGTTGGTGAAGGCGTTGATCGCCTTCGCGTGTTTGATGATGCCGGCGATGTATTGCAGGCAGGTGTCGGACAGGTCCGAATATTTATTGCCGGCGAAAACCGGCTTGCCGCCCTTCCAGATCGATTGGTGGCAGTGCATGCCAGAGCCGTTATCGCCGTAGATCGGCTTAGGCATGAAGCACGCGGTCTTACCGTAAACCTGCGCCACCTGCTGGATGCAATATTTGTAAATCTGCAGATGGTCGGCCATCTGCACCATGGGGGAGAATTTCAAGCCGAGTTCGTGCTGGGCGGAAGCAACTTCGTGATGGTGCTTCTCGACCTTGGCGCCCATGCGCGCCATCGCCGCGAGCATTTCCGAGCGCATATCCTGCGCGGAATCCTGCGGTGGTACCGGGAAATAGCCTTTCTTGGTCCAGATCCGGTGACCCAGATTGCCGCCTTCGAACTCGGTGTCGGAATTGCTCGGAAACTCCACCGAGTCGAGCTTGAAGCCGGTGTTGTACGGCTCGGCCTTGTACCGGACGTCGTCGAAAACAAAGAATTCCGCCTCCGGCCCGAAATAGATGGTGTCGCCGACGCCCATGGACTTGACCATGCCTTCGGCCTTCTTGGCGATGCCGCGCGGGTCGCGCGAATAGGGTTCGCCGGTGGTGGGCTCAAGCACGTCGCACACCAGCACCAGCGTCGTCTCCGCGAAGAACGGATCGATACAGGCGGAGGTCGGATCCGGCATCAGGCACATGTCGGATTCGTGGATCGCCTTCCAACCGGCGATCGAAGAACCGTCGAACATCTGGCCTTCGGCGAAGGTCTCTTCCTCGATGAGCGAAACGTCAAAGGTGACGTGCTGCCACTTGCCGCGCGGATCGGTAAAGCGAAAGTCGACATATTTGACGTCGCTGTCCTTGATCAGCTTCATCACATTCTTGGGCGTGGTCATGGCAAGCGTACCCTTTCGTGCGTTTAATGAACGGTTTTTGCTGATTGAAGTTTGCTGCCGCCGGGGCCGGCGTGAGCAAGGACCTCAAATGGCATCCGTTCCGGATTCCCCAGTCCTGATCCGGATTGCTTCCTCGATTGTGGAAACAAAAATTTTTCCGTCGCCAATGCGGCCCGTTTGCGCAGCGCGGCGGATGGCGTCGACGGCCTTGTCAACCATATCATCGCCGAGCACAATTTCGATCTTCACTTTCGGCAGAAAATCGACGACGTACTCGGCGCCGCGATAGAGTTCGGTGTGGCCCTTCTGCCGCCCGAAGCCCTTGGCTTCGGTCACGGTTATGCCTTGCAGCCCGACCTCTTGGAGCGCCTCTTTCACCTCATCGAGCTTGAACGGCTTGATGATGGCCTCGATTTTCTTCATCGCGTTTCATCTCCCGGCTCCGGCATGGCGGGTACGCTCGCCCGCGGAGCCGACGCTACGTTAGCAGTTCCCGTGCCAAGGCCAGGAAAGCGGCGAAAGCACTGCGAAATCAGCCGCCTAAACGAGCATTCCGACCCCGCCGCGGCACCCCTCATGCCAGGCCAGATGCCAAAGTGGGCATATTGCCTATTATCACGTCAATAACCGCCAATAACAGATTCTCGGAAGCCGGGGTGGTTGGCTCGGCCGCGCGCTAATCGTTATCTTTGCCGCGGCATGATTGAGCTCCTGAGCACTGCCGAAATGGCGCAAGCCGACCGGCTGACAATCGCCGGCGGGGTTGCGGGCCTCACCCTAATGGAGCGGGCCGGCGCCGCGGTTGCGGACGCCGTGGCGGGGCGCCATCCGGTGGGGTCGCGGGTCGTGGTGCTGGCCGGCCCCGGCAACAATGGCGGCGACGGTTTCGTCGCCGCCCGGTTATTGGCGCAGCGCGGTTTCAATGTGGACCTGATGCTTGCCGGAGAGGTCGCGCGCCTCAAAGGCGATGCCGCAGCTGCTGCCGCGAAGTGGAAAGGCCCAGTCGCTCCGCCGCAGCCGGACGGCTTCGCGAATGCTCGTGTCATCGTGGACGCCCTGTTCGGCGCAGGCCTCGATCGGCCCGCGGAAGGCCACGCGCGTGCAATGATCGAGGCGATGAACGCCCAAGCCGCGCCGATACTCGCGATTGACTTGCCGAGCGGAATTAACGGCTCGACCGGAGCGGTGATGGGGACTGCCGTAAAGGCCACGCAAAGCGTCACCTTCTTTCGCAAGAAGGTTGGACACATGCTTTTGCCCGGACGGCTTCATTGTGGCCGGGTCAGCGTCGCGGACATCGGGATTCCGGCGACCGTCCTCGCAGAGATCGGCGTGCAAACGTTCGAAAATACCCCGCAGCTTTGGCGCGGCGTTTTTCCCCGCGCGCAGGTCGGCGGACACAAATACGACCGCGGTCACGCGGTCGTTGTGTCGGGTCCGCTTTGGTCGACGGGTGCCGCCCGGCTTGCCGCCCGCGCCGCGCTGCGCGCCGGAGCTGGCTTGGTGACCATCGCGAGCCCGCGCGATGCGTTGGCCGTGAACGCGGCCGCGAGCCTTGCCGTCATGGTGCGGCCGGTCGACGGCGCGAGCGAGCTCGCGGAGTTTCTGACCGATCGCCGGCTCAACACGGTTGCGCTTGGGCCGGGATTGGGGGTGGGTGCTTCGACCTGCGAGGCCGTTCTCACCGCGCTCTCAGGGGAGCGGGCCGTCGTCCTCGACGCCGATGCTATCACAAGTTTTGCGGGCGATCCGGCGCGCCTTGCCGACGCGCTGCGTGCGCGCGGCGGCAAGCCTACTCTGATGACGCCGCATGAGGGCGAATTTCAACGTTATTTCGCGCCGTTGGACCAAAGAACTAAAGTCGGCTCGAAGCTCGAGAGAGCACGGCTTGCGGCATCACTTGTGGGCGCCACCATTGTGCTCAAAGGCCCCGATACCGTGGTTACCGCACCGGACGGCCGCGCTGCCATCGCTGCCAACGCGCCGCCCTATCTTGCGACCGCCGGCGCCGGCGACGTGCTCACCGGAATGGCAGCCGGGCTCCTGGCGCAAGGGATGCCGGCATTCGAGGCCGCGGCCGCCGCCGTCTGGTTCCACGGCGAAGCCGCGCTTGCTGTGGGGCCGGGTTTGATTTCCGAGGATTTGCCCGAGGCGCTCGCGAAAGTGTACCAGGCTTTTCTCGCCTGAGGTGCAGTCGAGGGATGGTCCAGCGGCTATTTTTATAGTGTCTGGCGGACCGCGCGTGTTATAAGCCGCGCCGCCGGGCCGCCCCTCGGTCCGCGGGCGTGGCGGAATTGGTAGACGCGCGGGATTTAGGTTCCCGTGACGAAAGTCGTGGGGGTTCGAGCCCCTCCGCCCGCACCAGCAGGCGGTTGTCCGAGCGAAGCTCAGAACCGGCAATCTTGGCGCATAAGTGTGATGTCGATGGAATTTACTGAAACCAGCACCGCCGGCCTCAAGCGCGAATATCGCGTGATCGTTCCGGCAAGCGATCTTGAGGCCCGCGTCAACGAGCGGCTGGACGACCTTAAAAACCGGGTGCAGCTCCGCGGCTTCCGGCCCGGCAAGGTACCGGTCGCGCATCTCAAGCGCCTCTACGGCAAATCCGCCATGGCGGAGGTGATCGAGGCGACGGTCAACGAGGCCAATTCGAAAATCATCGCGGACAAAAAACTCAAGCTTGCGATCGAGCCCAAGGTGGTGCTGCCGACCGAGCAGTCCGACGTCGAGAAGGTGATCGAAGGCAAATCCGACCTCGCTTACACCGTCGAAATGGAGATCGTTCCGCCGATCACGCTTGTCGATTTCAAGTCTCTCAAGCTCACCCGGCTGACGGCCGAAGTGACCGACCAAGAGATCGATCAAGCCGTAACGACGATCGCCGAGCAGAATAAACCCTTCATCGCCAAGACCGAGGGGGCCGCAAACGGCGACCGCGTCACGATGTCTTTCGAAGGCTCGATGGCCGGCGTGCCGTTTGAGGGAGGCAAGGGAACTGACGTGCCGCTCTTGCTCGGGTCCGGGCAATTCATTCCCGGTTTCGAAGAACACCTGCTGGGCATGAAAGCGGGCGAAAACAAAACTTTCAACGTCAAGTTCCCTGACGATTACCGGGCTACCGCACTCGCCGGCAAGGATGCGACCTTCGCCGTCACGGTCGGCGCGGTTGAAACGCCGGGCGAGGTCAAGATCGACGACGACTTCGCCAAAGCGCTCGGGTTGGAATCGCTGTCCAAGCTTAAGGACGCAGTGAAAGAGCGTATTGCCCGCGAGCATGCGGCGGCTTCGCGACAAAAGCTCAAGCGCACGCTGTTCGATGACGTGGACGAGCGCCACAAGTTTGAGCCGCCGCCGACTCTCGTCGAGCAGGAATTCGCCAACGTCTGGGCGCAGGTCGAAAAGGATCTCAAGGACCAAAACCGCACCTTCGAGGACGAAGGCACGACCGAGGAAAAATCGCGCGCCGAGTATCGCGCCATCGCCGAGCGTCGCGTGCGGCTTGGGCTCGTCATCGCCGAAATCGGCGAGCGCAATAACATCAAAGTCACCGACGAACAGCTGCGCTCCGCGGTGATGGAGCAGGTGCGGCAATTTCCCGGCCAGGAGCGGCAGATTTGGGAATATTACCAAAAGAACCCAAATGCGCTCGCCGCAATACGGGCGCCCTTGTTCGAGGACAAGGTGGTCGACTTCCTGGTGGAGCTTGCCGAAGTGACTGACAAGCCCGTTTCGCGGGAAGAGCTGTTCAAGGAAGACGAAGAATGACGATTGCGGCCCGCTTCACCGCGATTGCCGGTCTTGCCGCGGTAAACATGGGGACATATCTGCCCGTCGCAGGGCCGCTTGCCGCCTGGCCGCACGACACCTTCGACATGCGCCCCGACTCAAGCCACATTGTGCTCTCAATGTGAGCCCAAAGCCCTGACAGGTGAGGACTATGCGCGATCCGGCGGATACCTACATGCAGCATCTCGTTCCCATGGTGGTCGAGCAGACCAACCGGGGCGAGCGCGCCTATGACATCTATTCCCGGTTGCTGAAGGAACGAATTATCTTCATCACCGGACCGATCGACGATGGCGTAGCCTCGCTGGTGGTCGCGCAGTTACTGTTCCTCGAAGCGGAGAATCCGAAAAAGGAAGTCTCCATGTACATCAACTCGCCGGGCGGGGTGGTGACATCGGGCATGGCGATTTACGACACCATGCAGTTCGTCCGTCCGGCGGTTTCGACTTTATGTACCGGCCAGGCTGCGTCCATGGGCTCGCTCCTTCTCGCCGCCGGCGCTAAGGATTTGCGTTTTGCGCTACCGAATGCCCGCATCATGGTCCATCAGCCGTCAGGGGGCTTTCAAGGTCAGGCCACCGACATCATGCTGCATGCCCAGGAAATCCTGAACCTGAAGCGCCGCCTTAACGAGATTTACGTCAAGCACACCGGCCAGCCGCTGAAGAAGATCGAGGACGCGCTCGAGCGCGACATGTTCTTGACGCCGGACATGGCCAGGGATTTCGGCATCATCGACAAGGTGATCGAGAAGCGGCCGGAGGAACCCGGACTTAAGCTCGAACCACCGGTGCTGGCGAAGGTCTAATGGGGCGGCGGAATCGGTTATTCACCAAGCGCGGGTGGAGTTCCGTCAAGGGGGTTATCTGCGACTGTGGTCCAGAAAGCACACCACAGCAAACTCTCGTTATTGTTAATGGATTCTTGATTGGCACGCCGTTAGCATGCCGCTTGTACTGAGTGGCGAGGTGTTGTCACTCTCACGTCGCATTCGGGAGCAGAACGCGGAAAGTGCTACGGATTTTTAGCGTCGCGGGCCGTAGGGTAGGGGAACCCAATGGGCTCCCCTCGCGAGGAAGACGGAGACGGGAATGAGCAAAGTCGGCGGCGGCGATTCCAAGAACACGCTCTATTGCTCGTTCTGCGGCAAGAGCCAGCACGAG
>JGI12635J15846_10000678_pt1 | contig 29538 bp, 18 predicted proteins | sample BlaSpr_A8_OM2_M2_FD_15846 | JGI IMG/M metagenome (IMG submission 15846)
ATCTCGATCTCCACCAGGAGCCCCGCCGGTGCCAACAACACTCCGAGGAGCGGCGTCACGATTGAAGTTCGGCTCGTCGTCGGCAAAATCGCCGCCACCTTCAATAGTTAAGGCTGGAGCGGGAACATCGCCGTTTGTCGGCTCCGATCCACCCTCCGGAGGAAGCTCACCTCCGCCCATCTTCGCGCGCTGTTCCTTCAGAATCGCTTTGCGAGACAGACGGATGCGATTACCCTCCACCGCAAGCACCTTCACCAATACTTGATCGCCTTCTTTCAATTCATCCCGAACGTCTTTGATGCGATGCTCGGCAACTTCGCTGATGTGGAGCAGGCCGTCGGTACCGGGCAGTATCTCGACGAACGCGCCAAAATCGGCCAGCCGTGAGACCGTGCCCAGATAAGTCTTTCCTATTTCGGCGGTCGCTGTCAGATTGCGAATAATTTCCAGCGCCTTGTTCGCGGAAGCCTCGTCGTTCGAAGCAACATTCACTTTGCCGGAATCTTCGACGTCGATCTTCACTCCAGTTTGCTCAATGATGCTGCGAATCATTTTGCCGCCGGGCCCAATCACGTCGCGAATCTTATCAACCGGAATTTGCAACGTGTAAATACGGGGAGCAAATGTAGAAACCTTTTCGCGATGTCCGGCGAGCGCTTCGTTCATTTTGTCGAGAATGAACAGACGTCCGCGTTGCGCCTGCGACAGGGCTTCACGCATGATCTGAGCCGTGATACCGCCGACCTTGATGTCCATTTGAAGAGCGGTTATGCCATCTTTGGTTCCGGCGACCTTGAAATCCATGTCGCCGTAATGATCTTCGGCGCCGGCGATGTCGGTTAGGATGGCGTACTTTTCGCCTTCCTTCACCAGACCCATAGCAACTCCAGCCACAGGAGATTTCAACGGAACACCGGCATCCATTAAGGATAGCGAGGCGCCGCAAACGCTCGCCATTGAGGAAGAGCCGTTCGATTCCAAAATGTCGGAGACCACGCGCATCGCATACGGCCAGTTTTCCTCGGTAGGGAGTGCCGCTGAAAGCGCACGTTCCGCAAGCGCTCCATGTCCTATTTCACGACGGCCCGCGCCGCGAAGAAACGCAACCTCGCCCACCGAAAATGGCGGGAAGTTATAGTGAAGCATGAACCGCTTCTTGGCTTCGCCTTCGAAAACTTCCAGGCGCTGCATATCGTCACTCGTGCCGAGCGTGGTAGTGACAAGAGCTTGTGTTTCGCCCCGGGTGAAAATTGCGGAACCATGGGTGCGAGGGAGAACTCCAACTTCGCACCAGATCTCGCGAATCTGATCGAACGCACGCCCATCGGGACGCCGCTTGTCGTTGATAACCTGCTCGCGGAAGATGCGTTCCCGCAAAGTCTCGTAGTAAGTCTTCAACTTTGCGCGGCCTTCTTCATCGTCCTCCGGGAGCGCAGACATCAATTCCTTCTTGAGATCCTTAATCAGCGTATAGCTTTCAGCTTTCGGATGTTTCTCAGTATCGAGACGGTCGGTGAGATCCGCACCAATCTTTTTATGCAGCTTGTCATAGTAGCTTTGATCGAATTCGGCCGGCGTAACAGCGCGCTTTTGCTTCCCAACTTTTTGTTTTAGCTCATTGATCGAAGCGCAAATTTTCTTGATCTCCGCGTGTGCGAATTCGATGGCGTCGACGACCGTTTCTTCCTTCACCTCTTTGGCGCCGGATTCGATCATCACGATGCCTTCAGCCGTGCCGACGACCATGATGTTCAGCAAGCTATCGCGCATTTCACTATATGTGGGATTGACGACGAATGCTCCATTCACCAATCCGACGCGTACTGCGCCGATCGGGCCATTGAACGGAATGTCGGAAATTGTGAGAGCGGCGGACGCGCCATTGATACCTAATACGTCAGGATCATTCTCGTTATCGGCCGAGAGAACAAAAGCTATGACTTGGGTCTCGCACTTGAAGCCATCGGGAAACAGTGGCCGGATCGGCCGGTCGATCATTCGGCTGGTGAGAATCTCGCGCTCGCTGGGACGTCCTTCGCGCTTGATGAAGCCGCCGGGAATACGGCCTCCAGCGTAGGTGTATTCGCGGTAGTCGACGGTTAAAGGGAAGAAATCGATTCCTTCACGCGGATCAGGATTCGCCACTGCTGTGGCTAGGACGACGTTGTCTCCAGTTCGGACTACAACTGATCCGTGGGCTTGTTTGGCTAATTTTCCAGTTTCGAATGAGAGGCGTCTTCCGCCGGCAAGTTCAACAGATACTTCTTGTTTCATCTCTTATTATCCTTCTGGGCAGGAGGGCACTGGTGTGCTGGTCCGGCAAGCGGTATGGGGTGGAGCAAATACCAGAAGCAAAATGCTTGGTAGTAAAAAGCGGCGATTCCTCATTGGGCACGATGACGGAGTAGCTCTGATTGCCTTGCGGCAACCGCCTAATCCACCAGAAAGTTACTCGCCGACTACTTGCGTAAGCCGAGTTTCTGGACAACGGTTTTATAGCGACCGGAATCGTATGTCTTGAGATAATCGAGCAAGCGACGCCGCTTGCTGACCAGCATGAGAAGACCTCGGCGTGAGCCGTGATCCTTCTGGTGAGCTTTGAAATGCTCTGTCAAGTGGCCAATACGTTCGCTTAGCAAAGCGATTTGAACTTCGGGGCTGCCCGTATCCGTCGGATGCGTGGCGTACTGGTCAATAAGTGATTGCTTTTGCTCTCTGGCTAGCACTAACCTAATGCGCTCCTGTCTAATTTTCGATTTTCGATTGTAACGTCATTGAGGTTAACACGTTGGTTGTGAAAGTGTAAAGCCGAGCAGGAGTCGCTAAGTTCCAACGGGAGTCACGAATATGACATCCAATCCCCGATATACCATGCTGGATTCGACGGACATCCGCTGCACTCGCTGCGGTTACGAGAACGATCCCCAATTCCGTTTTTGTGGAATGTGCGGAGCAGCACTACGGCCGCTCCAGGCGGAGGATCGGGAAGCAGATGCAACTGCACAAAGCAATCACCTGTCGGCCCAAGTGACAGAGCCAACCCGGCTTCCAGCGGAACCCATGCCGGTTGAGCCCTTGCTCGCACAATTGACTGCCGCGCCGAAGTTTCAGCCCGATCGTCCGGCCAGCCCCCCAGCCAGCTCTTATTCGTCAGAGTTAAGGAACGAATTTTATGGGGCAGAGCCGGCTCACGGACAAAGAACGCCGGTTTCTGTCACCGGTCCGTCGTTCCTTGGGCTTTCGGAGAGTAGTGACCGCGGCGTCGAATACCTCTTGGAGGACGAACCCCATCCCGGCCGAAAACGCACAGTCTTGGCGCTGCTGCTCCTCCTCATCGCCGCAGGAGCCTGGATTTTGCATTGGCGTAAGACAGGCTCGCCGTGGCTATTCCAGTCAAGCGCGCCAGTGGCTTCAAAGAGTTCATTACCTCCACAAGATGTTCCCGTGATGCCTTCCGAAGTGGCGCCACCAATGGCGAACGATCAGCAGAAATTGGAGAAGCCCATGACGGGAGTCGGTGATCGTCCGCTAACGGATGACAACGCGAAGACGGATGACAGCGCGAAATCCAATACTACAGCGTCCAACAATCAGACGGAGGCACCTGATAATTCGGGAAATCGAGATTCAGGAAAGCGCTCCACGGGTGACGAGGGCGCGAGTGCGACGCAACCTCCCGCTGGGAGCAAGACTCAGTCTGGCGACGTGGTATCCGCCGAAGCTCCGCCGCCTTCACGAAAAACCGCGCACGAAACGAACCGCGTGGAAGGGATTTCGGATAATGCGGAGCTTCCACCACCTGCCTCCAACCCAGCTGAGGACAGTTTGTATCTCGAAGGACAAAAATATTTGTATGGCGGCAGGGGGGTTCGGCAAAATTGCGCGCTGGCCCAGCAAAACTTATTGGCGGCTGCTAAGAACGACAATTCGAAGGCGGAAAGCACTCTCGGCACGATGTATGCCACCGGACATTGCGTGCCTCGTGATATACCGCTGGCATATCGATGGTTTGCCCGTGCGCTACATGCAGATCCGCGCAACACACGGCTGCAGAAGGACGCTGAAATCATGTGGAACCAAATGACTCCGCCGGAGCGGCAGCTCGCATTAAGAAACCAGTAGGAACTCGATATGGAGGGCCTCTTGGCCTAATTCCTGTTACGCGGACCGCCGCTCGGGTGGACGACTCGAGAGCCGAGACAATGCCGCCACCATCATGCTCGAGAGTAGTTGCATGGTTGCCACGTCGCGATGGTCAAAAGCGTTCGGCGAGCCAGAAAGGACTTCAAATACACCCAGGGTCCTGCGGAAGTGGCGAAGTGGCGCCGCCAAGATAGAGCGCACCCCCAGCGAGCGGCAACTTGCCAAGTTCACGCGAGGATTCCGTTCCGCATCATTGCAAAGCATTACCTCGCCGGTCCGAACACAGTCTGCTGAAATGCCGGAATCACTCTGCAAACGCACCCCCAAGTCAGGCGCGGTGCGGCCAGTGCGCGCCCGGCATACGATTTCGTCTCCGTGGCGTAGCGCGATTGCGGCGCCTGTGGCCCCGGTGAGCGACTGGGCCCGTTCCGCGATTACATGGATGGCGGGCTCCAAATCGAATTCGGAGGTCCGCACATTCATATCACTGCCTGCTGAGCCGACGGTCGGTTGAGGAAGTCTTATTTGCGGTACCGTTGATTGCGAAAGCATTGATCGGGCATGATGTCGCGATGGAGCAAGTGACGCGAAAGAAACTGGCGGGTGATTCTCCAAGTCGGCCGGGACCGTCCGCAATAAATCTCGAACCAAGCGATCTAGTTCGGCATCCTCGATCAAGTGCGCGACCTGTTGTCCGCGCAATGATCCGCCAAGCACTCGCGACAGGCTTATTACGGCCTGGCTTCCACAACAGAAGCAATGCGGCGTGTTGTTTTCGCTGATCAGTTCGCATTCGATGCAAAACACCGAAGTTTGCAAAGAGAGAAAATGAATATGTTGTCCGCTGAGCCGATCTTTCATTTTTGAAGGGTTCCTTATTTACTGGAAGAACTGCGAAGATAAATTGAGACCATCAGCGCGCAAAAGTATTAGCGCTGGTTCAGGGCTGTGCATAACTTTAGTTTGCAGAAATCGCACGGCGGATTTTTCGTGGGGATCTAGCCTGCTTCCGCAATGGTTAGTGCGGACGATCCTTCGATTGCGGATCCGAAGTCCATTTCGTGCACGAAGACTCGTTCCAAAGCTTCCGCCAGTGCCACCGGAAAAGTTGAGATGAGTAGGTTAATGTCGAGTTGCAGATCGCGCCCGGAATATCCACGGTATATAGTCAGGGAACCAAGACGCGAGTTATTCCGGGTAACGAGATCAATGCTGAGATTCCATACCCCTCCCGAGCGATGAACAATCGCACCCTGCTTCTTCCAGCGCAAACAAACGTCTGATTCGGGGCTTCGAATCAGTTGAAGTTCCGCAGATTTTGCGAGGATAGCAGGGCGCAATTCGAATCCATCAAAGTCGTTGGAGCTGAATGCTGCGGAAAGAATTCGGCAAAGTTGGCGATAGTCGCGGGCCATCTTCAGTTCCTCGGTGGCCCGTCGAATCGCGAGGTTGTTGATGAAGATCTGGCGTTGCTCCATCGTACGGTGAGCTACGCGCCGTAGCTCCCCGAATTCCAAATAACCCAGGTGTTGTACGCCAATCCAAACGCCACTTCCCAGCACCGCCAGCACAAGTCCAAGCGTGCTCCCAGTCGGCCATAAGAGGAACAAACTCAACATCGCGAACAGCGCCGACACTGCATAAAGAATGATCACGACCTGACGATGCGAAAGCCCGAGCTGCAGAAGTTTGTGATGGATGTGCTCGCGGTCGGCCGTGAAAACCGGACGACCGCCGATAAAACGCCGCAACATCGAAAGCGCCGTTTCCAAGATCGGCAAGCCGAACGACACCACGGGAATTGCCACCGCGATGATGGTTGGTGATTTTTCCGCTCCGTAGAGTGCAAGCGCACTCAGCATGAATCCGATGAAGAGACTGCCACAATCGCCCAGGAAAATAGTGGCCGGATTGAAGTTGAAACGCAGGAACCCAAGGATTGCGCCCGCCAGTACGAGCGTCATCAGGGCAACCGCGGACGAATGACTGAGAAGCGCGACTACAAAAACCACCAGCGTCGAAAACAGCGCCGAGCCGGCAGCAAGACCATCCATCCCATCGATCAGGTTAAAAGCGTTGGTGATGGCAAGGATCCATAAAATAGTAAGAGGAAAGCCAATGAGATTTGAAAAGTGATGATGTCTGAAAAGCACCGGCAGGTTGAGAATTCGCAAGCCGCCCGCGTAAACCATCGCACCGGCGACCCCTTGAACAGTGAACTTCACGTAGGGACCCACGGAATAAATATCGTCCACCACACCAAGCAGAAAGATTAGAAAACCTGGAATCAAAATTGTCAGCAAGGGCTTGTAAGGAACCCCAAGACTCAAACCGCGGGCATAGTGACTCGCAATAAAAGCAACGGTAATTATGAAAAAGAAGGAAAGAAAAATGGCGACGCCGCCCAGGCGGGGCAAAGGCGAACTGTGCAGGTGACGATCCAGGGCCGGGGCGGAGACCCAGCCCCGCGCCACAGCCGTGTTGCGCACGATCCTGGTGAGGGCAAAAGAAAGCAGTAGGGATGCCCCAAACATCCCTAAATAGAAGAATGTCAACTCGAGTCTCCCGTGACCCAAATTGGAACTCGGCGCTTACGATTTTTATTAAACAACCGAACTTTTTATTGCGATGTGCCGGGGTTCATGGTACAGCCGACCAGGGTTTTTGGCTGTGGAAAACCACCAGTTTTGCGAATATTTAGATCGCATAAATGGTTGACTTTTCATTGGATGAACCAAATGTGCAATGGCACGAGAATACTTCGCGGATCGTCGAATCTGAGATTGCCTGGCGAGAAGGCTCCTTAAATACTTTCATCTCAAAAACCCTGTGCTAAACTTCTCGTGATTCATGTCACCGAACGCTCAGAAGGGTTGTTCCATGAGGACTTCGGTCAGGCGGGCTCATCTTTTGCTCCCCTTGCTTGTAGCGGTTTTTTTTCTGAACGCCGTAGCGCAGGAACACGCTTCCGCCGGCCAGGATGTTTCGAAACCAGTTCAGCAGATTCCCGCCACTCCTTCCGTTCCATCTGGGAAAGCAGGCGTCAGCGCCTCAGACAACTCATCATCTGGATTGCTGCTCGGACCGGGTGACCTGATCGATGTCGGTGTTTACAACGTGCCCGAACTTACTACCAAAGCGAGAATTGGCAGCAACGGTAATGTTTATTTACCCCTGGTTGACTACGTGCATCTCGCAGGGCTCACGACTGAAGAAGCGCAAGATACGATCCAGAAGAAACTCGCCAGCGGTGGTTTTGTCAGAAACCCACATGTGAATATCTTCGTGGATGAACATGCTTCGGGGAACACCAGCGTTCTAGGAGAAGTTGCTAGGCCAGGAATTTATCCAATGCTGGGGCAGCAGCGGCTCTTCGATTTGATTTCGGCCGCGGGAGGACTTAACGAGAGAGCCGGACGGAGCGTCAGTATCACGCACCGCAGCCATCCCGACGAGCCAGTTGTCGTGCCCTTAGCTCGCAACTTGTCGGACCATCCCGAGAGCAACGTTCTCGTTTCGCCAGGCGACACGGTCATCGTGAGGAAGGCAGACATAGTCTATGTAGTGGGAGATGTTGGGCGCCCCAGCGGTTTCCTTATGGACAACGGACGTCTAACCGTTCTCCAGGCGATTGCCTTGGCTGGCGGAACAAACAAAACTGCGAAGTTGAACAGCGCAAAGATTATTCACCGGGCTTCATCCGGTATGACCGAGACGCCGATTCAACTGAAGAAGATTCTGCAAGCGAAAGCTACGGATCAGCCGTTGGAGGCTGAAGACATTCTGTTTGTTCCGAGTAGCGCTGGGAAAGTTGCTGCGAGCCTTGTGCTTACCACCGCGCTCCAGGCTGCAACCTCGGTGGGCATTTATGCGATCCACCCCTGACTAAACGGTTAGTAAATCTTCTCATGCTGCGATAGATGCAGGAATATTTTCCTTCTCCAAAAGAGACTCCAAGACTTGGATGTAGGCCCGGGCGGTCTGCCCGCGCGAAAAATGTTGCAGGATATGTTGGCGGCCGCTGCCTCCGAGGGTATCACGCAATTCCGGATCGCTGGCTAGTCGCACCACGGCTTCGGTCAAATCACCCACATTTTCGGGCCGGATAAAAATCCCGGCCTGGGCCTCTTCGATAATTTTCCTTGCCTGACCGTCCACTCCCAGGATTACAGGACGCGCACAAGACATAAACTCCAGCATTTTTGTGGGAATCACTGTCTTAAAAATCTCGCTTTTTTTCAGGAGCACAAGGCATGCGTCCGAAGCGCGGATGTAATCAGGAATTCGTTCTCGGGGCTTCTCATCGACGAACCGAACATTGCCAAGTCTTCTGGATGTGGCAATGGAAATGATCCGTTCCTTGTCAGAGCCTTCACCGACGAACAAAAATGCGATTTGGGGATGCGAACGCTGTAGTTCCGCGGCAGCATCAAGCACTGTTTCCAACCCATGGGCCATTCCCATGGTTCCGATATAAGAGACGACGAACTTGCCTTCCAATCCCAATTTGCTTCTGAGATTGAGCTGCGGGCGACCGGGATCGAATACATCTGTTTCCACTCCATTTTCTACAACGAAGATCTTGCCCCCAGCCACGTTCAGGCGCTTGACCAGATAGTCCTTAAAGGGCGCCGTCACCACCACAATTCGGTCCGACCCTCGGTAGAGGAGATTCGCAGTTCTCGCGAGGCTGCGGTGCAGGATCGAGGTCGAACTTCCAACGCCAACTGCAGCCAACGATTCCGGCCACAAATCCCGCACCTCAAAAACGAACGAAGTGCGCTTCAGGCGGGCTACCCACCACCCCGAAAGTCCCACTAGCAACTGTGGTGAAGAGGCAATCACGACGTCAGGGCGAGAAAGGAAGAGCCCGGTGACGGCGGCGGAAACGCAAAAAGAACTGTAATTCAACATTCGTTCGTGCGGCTTGCGATTGGGGAGGGGAAGCAACCACGTCCGAACAACCTTCACTCCGTCGATTTCCTCCTTCATCACCAGGCGCCGAAACTGTTTGCGATAATCCAGCGCCAACGTCCCCGTGGGATGATTGGGAAATCCAGTTAAAACAGTGACGTCATGTCCCGCTCTAACCCAGTGTCGCGATAACTCCGAGACTCGAGCGGCAGGGGCGCCCATCTCCGGCGGAAAATATTGCGAAACATAAAGAATTTTCATGAGCGCTCAATAATAGCGAAGCTTGAAGACACTCTTGTAACACAATGCGCGGACGCGGTTAGGCCAGCGATCAGCATAAGCTTGCCATCGATCGGCATAGTCAGCGAAGAGCTTTTGCCCGGTAAGCCGGTACATCACGCGTAACTGCACAATGTGCAGCTTGTGATAAAACGGGCTAGCAAGCATGGGGAAACGCGTTCCAGACTGTTCATAAAGCGACCAGAAGCCAAAATCGGATTTGTGGAGATTCGCGAGCAGTGTCTGGACGACTTGCTCGAACAACTCTTCGGCATCGCCGTCTCGCGTCGCCAGGGAATAGTCTCGAATTCCCCAAGCTGCCCAAATGAAGCCGTTTAATATGTGAGTCGGTGGAGACACAATATACTCCTCGACCCAACTTTGGTTTTCTTCATCATGAAAAATAACTCCGCCTTCCCTCGTGGGTTTCAGAAAGCTGTTGAAAGCGCGTCGAGCTGAGTCAAGGTATTCAGATTTGCCTGTTTCTGCGTGGGCACGCACGAGAAGAGAAATTCCCTGTCCCTGGGCGAGACCCGAGTACCAGGGAGCTTTCAGAGTATCGCGATACTCCCAATCGAAGTAGTGATTCCATACCCATACACCCGAGGAATTCTGCTCCAAATGAGAAACAAGCCAATCGCTCGCGGCAAGAAACTTACGCTTGTAGTGTTGATCGTGATTGTTGAAGTTTGGATCCTGTGCGCTTTGACTCTGACGGAACAAATTGTAATTTCCCAGGCCCCACTGCGAGATCGCTATCGGGTTATATTGAACGCCGATCTTGCCGCGATAGTCCAACATCGGAATCCCGTCAGCATCAAGATGGGCTGTGTAGTGCGCTTTCTGGGAAAAACTCATGTAATACTCGCCCGGAGCATCGGTGGTTGCCCGAAGATTTTCTTCCGGGGTGTCATGCCAAAACGTGAGTTGGCTCTTATCCGAAGTAAGATACGCTGAGAAAATTCGGTTGTAGTAGTGCAGGCGTTGAGCAATGGACATGCATTTCCGGAAATGGACGTGCGGAACTATAGCACGCTGAATTGAGCCCGAACGCTCACGATTACTCGGCGACCACTCGCCAGATAGAAGTCTCCATATCCCCGGGGCGCACTGCGATCGTCGTGACTGCCAGGAACTCCGTCATATTGTTTCCGTCCGGCAGAATTGCGTTGCCGTATTGAAAAAAACGCATCGGCCATCGATCTTTCTTCCATTCAAGTTTACGCTGCCAGGTAATTTGATCGAGGCTGCCGTAAACACTGACGGCACGATCCCGATTCACTTGGCTCGGTTCCACCATAGTCGAAAAAAAGATTGCACTGTCCACGCCACATCCATAAATCGACGAACTGTTTAACTCCGCAAGTCTGCAAAGAATGCCGGCGCCACCCAATCGATAGATAAAGTTTCTCTCGAGCGGAGTATCTGAGGAAAAATAGAGACCATCTTCAGCAGCAACGGCCGCAACCGCGCGGACCTGCTGGTTTCCCGACAAAACTGTTTCGACACTCGTAAGGTCGAGAGAGCCGCGCAGGATTCGGCACTCGGAGCCATTATCTCCGGTGAGAATCCAAATGCAATTTCGCCAAGGGTCATGAACAATGTTGTGAACGTGCCGGATCGCCCCTTTGGGAAACGTGTATGCCACATTCCATGTGCTGCCGTCATCGGTTGAGGCGTAGATGTGCACTTCATCTCGGCGGGAGTTATCGAAGTATTCTCCCCAGTACAGATGCCCAGCGGTCGTAGCTGCGATGTGTAAAGGGCGGGTGCCACGAAGAATTGTGTGGGACACCCGAAATACGGTGTCGTCCGGATTCAAAGTAACGATGGCCCCCGGAACCGCTCCGACTAAATGTCCTGAAGATAATTTCGCCAGTGCATGAAAGCCGTCGCGAAAAAGGCGGGAAGCCAGTTGTAATGACGAAGTGGCATTCCGCCACCACCGAGGGTTATAACGAGCGACGTGTTTCCATTCAATGGAGTTCGCACCGATCTCGGCCCGCAACAGCTCGTAGCCTCGGGATGCATAGAGAAAATTGTCAGACCACAGAAGAACTCGCAGACCCGGAAATGTGGCAATACGAGAAAGGCACCCCGGGGATTTTGCGGAATGCGACAAAGCGGCGCCGTTTTCCTCCGCCATGTTTACGTATCGGCCCCGCCGGCCTCGTTCCCTTCTTTGGCGGCGAGATACGACCCGATCGCCAGAACGTCCATTCGCGTTCTCTTGAAGCAGTCAATTGCCTCCTCGGGTTTGCAGACAATGGGTTCATTCTCGTTGAAGCTCGTATTAAGGAGGACCGGGGTCCCCGTCATCCGCCCAAATGTGCGAATCAAGTCGTAGTAGAGCGGATTCTCATCGCGGCTAACAGTTTGGAGCCGTCCCGTGTCGTCCACGTGATTTACCGCACAGAGTTCCACGCGCTTCTCTGGGCGGATTCTGTAAACGTGCAGCATAAATGGCGAGGGATGGTCATGCTCAAAATATTCGTTTTGCCTCTCGACCAGAATGGACGGCGCAAATGGTCGAAACCATTCCCGATGCTTAATCCGCGCGTTGAGCACATCTTTCATGTTGGGCAGCCCAGGATGGGCGAGGATAGACCGATTTCCCAAAGCTCGCGGTCCCCACTCCATGCGACCCTGGAACCATCCGACGATATTTCCCATCTTAATTTGTTCAGCCACGGACTCAAGCAGAGGGTCGCGCTGCATCTTTCGATACTGAAGTCCAGCTGCGTGGAGAGCGGCTTCGATTTTGGCGTCCGAAAATTCTGGCCCCAGATACGACTGCTTCATCGAATATTTCCGCGGATATTTCAGCACCGAATGGTATGTGTGCAGCGCGGCGCCGATCGCTAAACCTTCGTCGCCAGCTGCCGGTTGAATCCATGTGTGCCGAAACGGGGTGTTCGAAAACAGTTTTCCGTTAGCCACGCTGTTCAGCGCGCAGCCTCCCGCCATAACGAGATTGTCGACCGGTACGCGTTCATGCAATTCATCGAGCAAATGGAAACACACTTCTTCAAACCGACGCTGCATTGCGAACGCCAAGTCCATGTCGCGTTGCGAGATTTCAGTTCCGGGCTGACGAGGCTCGCCGAGAAGCTTCACCATTTGATTCGAATAATGACGCGATAGGCAGACCGTGCCATCTTCGCGAATCTCCATTCCTTGATTACTCCCCAACGGCTGAAAATATTTCAAATCAAGCTGGAAACCGTCATTCGTCAATTCGACCATCTTGCTGACATGCTCACGGGAAGTGTCCTTGCCATAAGGAGCGAGGCCCATCACTTTGCCTTCATCTCCGTATTTGCTGTAGCCGATGAAGTCGCAGATCATTGTGTAGAAGGTACCGAGCGAATGCGGCAGAAACACGCGTTTAAGAACTTCGATCTCGTTTCCTTCGCAGCGTGCCATCATGGTCGACACAAAATCGCCGGAACCGTCGTAACTGAATCCCGCGGCCTTCTCCCAAGGGGAGCAGTAGTAGGCGCTGGCAATGTGCGCTATATGGTGTTCAAGATGATGCTCCCGAAACCGCATCGTCTTAGGATCGATGTTGAATGCTTTGGCTACCAACGAACGCACATCCCGGCCGCGTTGCTTGCGTTGGCGGAGGCGGATTAAATTTGCGATCTTGGCTGGATTTGCAGCGGTGTACGCAATTTTGTTCGCCAGATTCGCGGCACTGTCCTGGCCAACCGCTACGTGATCAATATCCGCGATAGTGGCTCCGACGGCTTGCAAACAAGCTTCTAAGGCCAGCGCCGGAAAGCCAGCAAAATGTTTGACGCGGTTCAGCCGTTCCTCGGCGACTGCGAACACAAGTTCCCCGTCCCGCACAATAGCAGCAGACGCGTCCGCGTGAAACATGTTTAAGCCCAGGATCAACATGAAGATCAGTCGGAAATCAGAATTCTCGAAAACGGACAGATTTATGATGACATCATGAATCAGAACGGGGTGGATGAGCCGCGGCCAAAACTGCGGGGGCTTCAAAGGACACCGACTTACCAGCTGAACGCGACGAAACGGCGGCAAAAGTTGCCAGGGTGGTCGCGATGATCTCCTCGAAGGCGATTGGTGGATGCCCGCCCGAGCGAATTGAGTTGACGAAAGCCCGCCATTCCCCGAGATGTCCTTTGTCCTGGCGAAAACGCGATCGGATTACCTGCTTCTTGCCGTTTTGCACCAGTTCCAGCAAGCGGAAGTCTTCAAGCACCGCAGTTGATTTCCCTCCGAAAACTTCCACTCTTTCTTTAGAGTATGTGCGATCACCATTTGCGAGGTAATCGATCGTCCCCAGTGAGCCATTCGCAAACTGAAGAGAAATCATGACATTGTCGTCAGAGTAGTCACCATTATTTGGCAGAGAGCGCGTGGACACTTCGACTGGCGCTGAGCCGGCAAGAAAGGCAAGAAGATCCACGAAGTGACAGACCTCGCTGATTATTCTTCCCCCTCCTTGCTGCGGATCATTTACCCAATGATCACGCGGGATGTATCCCGCGTTGACGCGGTAGTGGAGAGACAAAGGTTCGCGAATTTCGTCCACGAAAGATTTCATGCGCAAAGCCATTGGCGCAAATCGCCGGTTGAATCCAACCATCAGCAATCGTCGTTTAGGTGAGGCAACATACGCGCGGACGATCGCGCGAAGTTCTTCTTCATTGAGACAAAGCGGCTTCTCACAAAAAACATTTTTGCCCGAGTTGATGGAAGCTATTATTTGCGAAGCGTGGAGATTATGTCGCGTGGCAATAACGATTGTGTTGACGCTGGGGTCATTGATGATCGGATCGTCGTCGGTCGCGCAGTAAGAGAACCCGAACCTATTAGCAGCGTGCCGGGAATGCGAACCATTGGCAGCGCAGACTCCGACCAAAGTTACTCCCTCGATCTTCTTCATAGCGGGCAGCAAAGTCCCGGTCGCAAAGCTGCCGGCGCCAAGGAGTCCGATGTTTACCGACTCTTTAGGCGGAGTGAAAACGGGTTTTTCCTGCGCCACCAGTTTCAGCTTTTGGACCAATTCAGCAGCTTCGTCGTAAGTTATCAAAACTCCGAGAGCCGAACCTGCATCGGGACCCGAAATAAGACGGTAAGCGCTCTGTGCCTGATGGATCGAGAATCTGTGAGTGATAAGCGACCTCAAATCAAGCTTGCCTTCTGCGAGAAGACGCAAAAAGGCTTCCATGTTGCGCGTCTCCGTCCAGCGGACGTACCCAATGGGATAGTCGCGACCCTTTTGCTCATACGCCGAGTCATAGCGGCCTGGCCCATAGGAGCGCGAAATGCGGAAATCAAGCTCCTTCTCGTAGTACAGTTTCCGCTCAATATCCATGCCAACCGTGCCAACTGCGACAACCACGCCGCGATCCCGCGCTAGCTCTCCTGCAAGATTCACCGGACCGCTGCTGGGCGTTTCAGCGGTGATCAAAACTGCGTCCACTCCATTGCCGTGGGTTTGTTCGAAGCAAAGACTTACGAAATCAGAAGTGGAATCCGACGAACCGTCCGCCCCAAGCTGCGGGGCAAGTTCACTCCGATGGGGAAGGATATCCATTCCTAGCACGGTGCAACCAGCGGCCTTGAGCAGTTGGACTGTCAATTGTCCCAACAGACCCAATCCGATCACGGCTACCGTATCACCGAGCCGAACGTCAGCAGTCCTGATTCCATGAAGCGCAACCGCGCCCACGGTGGTGAACGCAGCTTCTTCGAAGGTGGAGGAGTCTGAAGGAATTTTGGCAACCAGCAATCGCGGCACGCAGGCAAACTCGGCGTGCACTGCATAGCCCGCGCCGGCGCAAGCGACGCGGTCGCCAAGGCTGATGTCAACGACATCCGGCGCTACTGCGATGACCGTTCCGGCGCTACTGTAACCAAGTGCAGAGGGAACATCGAGTCGGGATCGAACCGCCGCTACTGCCGAAAATATCCCATCGCGTCGGACTTTACCGATAACTTCGCGGACCAAGTCTGGACGCGATTTTGCCTTTTGAAGAAGATTCTTTTTAGCAAATTCTGCTGATGCGCGTTCCGTCCCCGCAGAGACCAGCGACGCAACAACGCGCACCAGAACACATCCCGGAAGGAGTTTCGGATCGGGGACCTCTGCAATGGAGATTTCGCCGTTATCTGCGCGCTGGAGGACCTGTTTCACGCGGTGGCAACCTGAGGAGCCGGCGCGAACGACTCAGTCTGCTTTACCGCACCGTCGAGAAATGCCTGCATCCATAGTTCAAGCGTAAGAAACTGCCAGACCTGCATCGACCAATCTTGAGTACCTTGACGCTGCTCCTTGACGAACCTACTAACCACTTCCGGGCGGAACAGTCCGCGCTGCCGGACTCGTGCTTCCGAAAGCAGATCGTCTACCATTTCCTTCAAATCGTTCGCTAACCAGTAATCCGCAGGTGCGCCGAATCCGGCTTTAGGCTGTCGTAGGACCTCGTCGGGAAGGAGCCCCTTCATCGCCTCGCGGAAGATGTACTTCGTAGTTGGTCGTAGACCTGTTTTGAGTTTCAAGTCAGGCGGAACGTTCCATGCGACGAATTCGGCCAACTCGCGATCAAGGAAGGGAACTCGAACTTCGACCGAGGATGCCATGCTCATTTTGTCGTTGTAGGTCAGGTTGAGGCTGGCCATAAACAATTTGCTATCGACGTACAGCATCTGATTCAAGAAGTCGGATTCTCGCACGCCGTCGAAAGCCGCTCGATGGGTTTCAGATGCATCGGAAGTCGCCACCTCATCGAAGAGGGCCGGGGCATAAAGTTCATTTTTCTGCGCTGTGTCCAAATAAGTACAGTTCATGATAAATCGATCAACCGCCGACAAAGAGCCGCTTCGAGCCATCTTTCTAGCCATGCGCACCGCTCCCTTCAGCGAAGAGTCGCGCAGAGATGGCAAACGGTTAATGCCCCATTCAATTACGCCGCGCAACGCGGCAGGGGCCTCGCGATAAGTTTCACCCCAGTAGTGCGCCGAATGCTTCCTGTATCCTGCAAAAAGCTCGTCACCGCCCACTCCTGACAGCAACACTGTGGCATTCTCACGTGCTTCACGGCAAACCAGGTAGGCAGCGATAATCGCTGGATCGGCGGTTGGTTCGTCCATATGCCAGGTCAGACGCGGCAACAGTTCCGCGACGTCCGGCTCAACCACTATCCGATGATTTCCGACTCCCAATTCAGCAGCTGTGCGAGTCGCGACGGCCGGGTCATCCAGGGCGTTTTCCCCTACTCGATATTTCTCTGGAAAAGTAACAGTGTATGTGCGCACGGGCTGCTGGGTGTTCTCCGCCATCATTGCGACAATGCTTGAGGAATCCAATCCGGCGCTGAGAAATGCACCAACAGGCACATCGCTGACCATTTGCGCTTTAACCGAACCACGAAATCTTTCGCGAATTTCATCAGCGAGATCGGGCTCTGAGCGGGAATATTGATGGTCAGCGCACGGGAACGTAAGATCCCAGTATTTGGAAATTACCAACTCGCCGTCGCGGAATATCGCCGAGTGTCCCGCGGGCAGTTTGTGAATACCGCGGAACATTGTGTTCGGATCGGGGACCCATAAAAACGTCAGATATTGATGTAGGGCTTCGTGATCTATCTCGGCTTCAATGCCCGGAACTTGCAGCAAAGCCTTAATCTCAGAAGCAAATGCAAATCTTCGTCCCTGAAGCGAATAGTAAAAGGGTTTTACTCCGAGATGATCGCGTGCCAGAAAAACTGTAGGCGTGCCCGAACGAAGATCACAAATTGCGAATGCGAACATTCCGTTGAACCGCTTGACGCAGTCTGGTCCCTCGTCTTCATAGACGCGAAGGACGACTTCCGTGTCGGTGTTCGAGGCAAATTGATGTCCCTTACTTTCAAGCTCCTGTCGCAACTCGGCAAAGTTGTAAATCTCGCCGTTGTAGGTAATCCATATGCTGCGGTCTTCGTTGCACATGGGCATGTGACCACTGGCTGACAAATCGAGAATGGCAAGTCGGCGGCTACCTAATCCAATATATGAGCCGTCACCAAGGCGCTTATCCCATATTCCGAAATCGTCGGGACCGCGATGCGTCTGAATCATCGTCATCCGATTCAGAGCTTCCCGGTCTCCGCAATTCATCAAGCCGCTGATTCCGCACATCGTGATAGTTCAGCCTTGCGCAATTCCTACATTCTAGACTTGGTGTGGGACGTCGAAGAGTCGACTACGTTGGGTATCGGTCACAATCGGCGTCTGGTGCAGGTTTGAACATCTTATCCTGAATCCCAGTTGGGCGGCTCCAAAAATCAATCGCTGAGGCACGGACCTGAGCCTGAACGACTGTGAATGGAGAGAGCCAAGAGCGTCCCTTGGAATAGGGATCAACGAAGCGTTGAGCGTTTCTTTGCTTTGCTATAATTTCGGTGCCGAGATACGGCGCTATCGTCTAGGGGTTAGGACGGAAGATTCTCAATCTTCAAACACGGGTTCGATTCCCGTTAGCGCTACCAACCCCCTCCGTCCTGGCGGTCTTCACAGTTAAGACTTTGTGCCTCCTAGAAGCTGAACCTCGCTTGCAACTCAATGACTCTTCCGGCGAGGCCGTCGGACGGGCGGCCGAAGCTTCCCGTGTTGATGATGTCCGTAGGCGCAGTTGCCGGGATCAGCGGCGTCAGATTCAGAATGTTGAAAGCGTTAAACAGGTTAGCGCGGATTGCGAGTTTGGATCCGTCTCCGAAGAACTTCATCTCCGGCAGCACAAAATCCTTTCCGAAGGTCAGATCCACGGACGTGTAGCCGGGTCCCTGGAAAATGTTCCGGCAGCGGCAACCCGGGCCCAGAGTGGTGATATCAAACTCGGCCTTGGGATTGGGGAAGATTCCGTTGATCCATTGCTGTTTACTGGGGTTGTTGATCGCTCCGCCAAAATAAGCGGCAGGCAAGTCAGGGCAATATCCGTCCCCGTTCCGATCCGCGTTAGTATTGCAACTGCCGATCAACGCGGGGAAAGAGTACCCGGAGTGCTTGCTCAAAATCCCGGTGATAGTCCATCCACCCAGCATCGTTCCGACAAAGTCATGGCGGCCGCGGAATATTGGCAGCTCCCACAAAGCATCCATAACAAAGTTGTTTCGTATGTCGAAATCTGAATTGCCTTTATCGATCGCTTGGTTGCTGGGATCGGTTTGCTGGAAGCCAAGCTCGAACGATGCGGTGTCAATTGCGTGGCTCCAGGTGTAGTTGGCATCGATCTGAAAACCATGAGTGAAACGGCGGCTTGCGCTGACCACCAGGGCGTCGAAGCTAGCATTGACATCGGGCAGCGGGAACAAGAGACCGCTGAATCGAGCATTTCCGGTCGGGTGTACCGCGGTACACGTAGGATTCGAGGGGCCGCAAGGCTGCCCATTTGAACCGGTGTGCTGGATTTTGTCCTGGGTGCCGTCAAAAGTGTCACCCGGCGTAAAGCGATTCATGTCGATGGTCCGCACCAGCTTTCGGCTTCTGCTTCCCTGGTAGCCGAGTTTGACTACCAAATCCTTCGCTGGTTGAACCTCGGTCTGAAGGGAAAAGATGTAAACGTATGGATTCGGCTCGTTGGGCAAAGCGCCGAACAGTTGCACCGCAGTAATGTTGGTGCAGCCGGCATTAGAGCAAAGCGCGCCGTCCGGGGCCACTCCAAATGCAAAGGCCGGATTCACCGGAAAGCTGGTTGCTTGGGTATTGGCACCGAGGCTGTAAAGGATGTTAGATCCCGGCGGAGGTCCAACGATCGGACCCGGGTCAAAATAGCAATTCGGTGGGCAGATAGCCGCCAACGCTGAAAACGGCGTGTTCTGCCGGATGTTGTCGAAAATTACATCGGCGTTTCTGTTAAATGCGACGCCAAACCCGCCCCTGAAAACAACCTTGCTCGAGTAGGCGGCGGGGCTCCACGCAAAACCCACACGCGGACCAAAATTGTTCCAATCTTTTGAATAAAGTTGGTCGCCGTTTTTGCAACGTACTAGAGGTGCGACCGGACCGCACACAAACCCATTGACGACACCCTGGGAGCCGAAGACGTAGTTGCTCATCATGTTGTGGGCTTCCGTCAGCGGAGTGAAGTATTCCCAGCGCAAGCCAAGGTTCAAAGTCAGAGTAGGTGTTACCTTCCAGTCGTCTTGCGCGAAGAGGGCATAGTCACCGGTACGGAAGTAGCGCTTTCCATTGAGTTGACCACCACGCGGATCCACGCCGACCTGATAAGCAAAGCAGCAGGCATCATTCGCCAGATTCAACAATCCACGGAACTTGTATTGTGGACGCTCCGCCCCGGGCTGGTCGTTGTTGTTCTGCTCCCGACGGGCCTCGACCCCGAACTTGAAAGCGTGGCGATTTCGGATCCAACTGAACGTTTCAGCCAGTCCGTAAGTGTTCTGCGCCAGCGCTCCCGGAGTAGTCGAACTTTGAGTAATGCCTATCAGATTGTCATTTTCACCAAAGCCAACGGGGCCGCCCGCACTGATATCGAAATCAAATAGCTCGTACTGAGGAATGCCAAAATTGGTGAGGCCGACTGGCAGCCGCTGATCAAAGCTAAAACGCGTAAAGTTGGCGCGCAATTCGTTAAGCATGGTCGCGCTGATGGTCCGGGTCCAGCCGATAGTGGCGGCGTAGTTGTCGGGTATTAAGGTTAGATCTTGTATCGGCCTCTGGCCTCCGTTGACATTGTTGAGCCGGACAATGTATGTGCTGACAAAAAACTGGTTATTGCCCTGCGTGTAGTCGACGCGTCCGTTGTACTGATTCCCGCTACTCGAATTCGGCACTGTAAGGTCAAAGACGCCCCAATCGGGAATGCCATCAGGGCCATTGCCGATAGCCTGACCCTTTGCTATTCCCGGAACGTACCATCTTCCGATCCCATAACCTGGAATCAGAGAGCAGCAGTCCGTCTGAGACACTATGCTGGAAATGCGCGGGGCGATTCCCGGGGTGCTGAAAAGCTTCGCAGCTATGCTGCCTGGATTGTTCGCCACGACGTACTGCTCGAATTGAGGCGTTTCCAACGTCTGCGATCGGATGGTGGTGGTATTCTTGAGCCGAACTCCCTCATAGGAGAAGAAGAAGAACAATTTATTTTTCAGAATGGGGCCGCCAAAACTGCCCGCGTAGTCGTTATATCTTTGGTCCACTCGGGTTGGACAGTGGCTGGCGAAAATCTTGAACTGGCTTGGCGTGCCGGTTTCACATGTAATTTGAGAGATGGGCACATTGGTAGGTCCCTCGAATTTATTGAAGGCATTTAACCCTTTATCGTTGAATTTTACGAAGGCGCTTCCGTGCCAGGCGTTCGTCCCGCTCCTGGAAATCACTTTGACCTGCGCACCTGAATTGCGTCCGTCCTGGGCCGAGTAACTGCTGGATGATACCGATACTTCGTTAACCGATTCCTGGTTGGGGGTAACAACGGCTGCGCCGCCCCACTCGAGGCTATTAACGCTCACGCCATCAAGAATGAAATTGTTGGCCGAAACGCGTTGTCCGTCGGCGATGGCCTGTACCTGATTCTCTGTCTGGAAAATCTGGCTATTCGAGCCCCCGGGACCGACCTGTTGTGGGATGGCCAGGGCATTTCCATTTCCCTGGCGGGCCGAATCCGCGAAGACTCCTGGACTCAGTTTTATAAGCTGATAGGGATCGCGGCCATAGTCGGGCAGATTAACAATCTGTTGCGCTGTTATAGTCCCGGCAATGCTGGCATTTTCGGTTTGAAGATCGGTCGTCGTCCCGGATACCGTGACACTTTCCTGTGAGGGCCCGGGTTCCAGTGTCACATCAAGTCCCTTGGTGGTTTCGGCGGCGACCTGTACGTCCGGAGTGCTCGCCTTTTTGAAACTAGCCGCTTCCACATCAACCGTGTAAGAGCCGGGAGTAAGACCCGGGATGCGGTAGAAGCCAGCATCGGAGGTGACCGTATCGCGGCTTACACCAGTCGCCTGGTTGGTGGCAGTCACCTTGGCGCCAGAAACTGTGGCGCCGGATTTGTCTTCAACCGTTCCCTGCAAGCTGGCGCCGTACTGGGCAAACGCTGCTGAACTTGTTAGAAAACAGAAAAGAAAAGCAAGGACCACTAGGCGCGAAAAGTATCGGCACGCGGAAATCATCGGGGACCTCGAGAGGATAAGCGGACTACAGAGATGGCGGCAACATTCTTCGGGTTGCCTGCTCGGTAGGTCGAGCGATTTCGTGACCCGGCGAAAATATAGCCGCCGCTTGAAACATAACAACGGGACTTAGTAGGGTTGAAACAATTGACCGGTTGCGCGCTGGATATCGGGCGAGCGATTGAACCAGCGCCAGACGTTTCCAGAACGCAGGTTTTCCGCGCTCAACAGCGTGATGCCCACGTCGATGCCGACGACATCCGGGTCGACCCAAAGCGTTTGGGGATTGAAAGAATCCGCAAATCCATAGTGTCCATAAATATGTTCAGCGAACTGCTCGTACATGTAGCGAAGAGCGGGCAGGCAGATTCCGGGAGCGAACATGAGCGATCCGGCGGACGCGCACGGAACGACGGTGCCATCTACGTCCTGCCTCGATAGTGGGTTTCCCCACACTACGTAACCGATATCGCTATCGGAAGCGCTAATGCCCCACAGAAACTCGGAGTAATTCGGATAGATCCCGCGAAGGCTAAGACAGTAGGCGCGGTGCGCATAGGTCGCGGTTACGGAATTTTGAAAGTAGTCAATCTCGAAAGGGGGCCCATCGCGACGGTTCGCCAGGTAAAGCCACGCCTGCGAGTACTGGTGAGTGAACAAAGGACCGCGACCGACAAACTTGTATCCGAATTCTTCGATCACCGGCCGGTCGAAACGATACCAAGTCTTGGCAGGAATTGGATAAGTGGGCGACCCAATTCCCAATATGTACAGTACCGCCTGCTCGTCGTACGCTGACCACTCCGCCCGCAGCAAACCTGTTTCCGGATGCCAGCCCATGTAGAGCAGCTCCGTTCGCGGATCAAGCATCCATCGAAAATCGACCCGTTGGTAAATCTCGGATGCGAGATTAGAAATTTCAGCATCATCTCGATAATATTGCTGCGCCGTCAAGACACCGGCCAACAGCAGTGCGGTATCAATAGTGGAGAGTTCGGATTTCCATGCACGGTCGCCGCTCTTGAGGTTCACGAAATGGTAGTACCAGCCGCGCACGTGATCCTGCTCGTACGCTAAATGGCGGAGTGTGGCCCGAACTCGCTCTCGAAGCTGATTTGGATCCATCCATCGCCTTTCGGAGGCAATGCACAGAGCAGTTAGAGCAAAACCGGTGACGCCAGTGCTGGCGACTTCGAGACTTCGTCCCGGAATACTGGTTCCGTCGGTGCGTGTGCGATCCAGCACCAAACCAGTATGCGGATCGCCGTGCTCCCAGAAAAACTTAAACGCGCGGGCGGATAGATCCTCCAAAAAGGCATCGTCGGAATCGGAAATTAGCTTTCCGAAACCCGATAAGGCTGGGAGTGCGGCCGCAAGTGACAGGAAGCGGCGGCGGGAGAGGGTTCTCATTGCGCGTAATCGGGATGCTGAACAAGCCAAACGGCGCAGTGAAGATTTTCAACCATAAATTCTCGCCTATACTATTTCACATGTCTCGGTTATCAGACTTTCGTCAGGGAACGCTCCTACGAATCGCCGTCGCCACTATGGCTTGCGGGGCAGTCATGCAAGCGCAGGAGAACACGCAGCGGAGCACGCCTGCCACGATTCGTGTGCATGGTGAGTCGACTCTTTCGGTAGAACCAGACCAGGTAGAATTCGATATCGGCGTTGTTACGCAGGGTCCCACGCCCAAAGCCGTAACCGATCAGAATGCGACCCAATCCAAAGCCCTTATTCAACAACTCAGCGCGGCGTTCCCCAATGCCAGTGTCAGCGGCGTCAATTTTTCTGTGAATCCGAACTACGAATATCCTAAAGATGGCCCGCCAAAAATTGGCGGCTACACGGCTAGCAACACGGTTCGTCTACTTCTAAATGACATCTCGAGTCTGCAGACTGTCATTGACATTGCGATAAAATCGGGCGCGAATAGCATTAACCGTCTCACTTTCACGCTTCGCAATGAAACTGCGGTCAGAGCGCAGGCCTTGGCGGGGGCAGCCAATCAGGCGCAGAACGGGGCTAAGGCGCTCGCGGCTGCGCTGAATTTAAAGCTAGGTAGGCTGGTGATGGTCGAGGAAGGCCAGCCTGTGGTCGTTTCTCCTCCGCGCGAGGTGAGCTTTGAGAAGCTCCAGTCAACCAATCTCGCACCCGTTTCGGCTGGTACGATTAATGCACACGCCGATGTGGATTTAACTTACGAATTAGTACCCGCTGAGCGCTCAAGTGTGAAAGCTGCACCAGGTCAGCGATCCTCAGTGAAAAAGTAACGCCCATAAAACAAAAGTGCCGGCGAATTTAATCGCAGGTACCATAAGAACTGCGGAAGTCGTTTCCGCTTAGGATAGCTACGGAACGCCCCCTTAGCGTGAGCGGGACCCTGTTACATCTGCGCTTGTAGAAATTCTCCCGGCAGCCGGATCATTTTTCCGCGAGCCAACGAGATACTTCTGTCTTGTTTCATCCGGTGCTCATAGTCGGCCACTTCGGATGGATTCATTTGAGATGACATCCTTTCCATCCGAATGCCAAGAGTTCGCTCCAAGTTGTAGAGATCCGTGCGTTGCTCGCGAGCAAACAGGATTGAAGCGACGCCGTGTCCACCCGCGCGTCCAGTGCGGCCCACGCGATGGATAAAGTTTTCCGCAACTTCCGGCAGGTCGTAATTGATCACATGTGCGATGTCCTGCACGTGAATGCCACGGGAAGCCAGATCAGTCGCGACCAGAATGCGATAGCGTCCTTGCTGAAATCCAGAGAGGGCTGCGGTTCGCTGCGATTGCGAGCGATCGCCGTGGATCATGGCAGCGGCGAAGCCTTCGCGGTTTAGATTCTTTGTAAGCCGCTCGGTTCCGCGCTTGGTGCGGGCAAAAACCAAGCAGCGTCCAGTCTCTTTGGCCAGCAACCGGTGCAGCATTTCCTGCTTGCCATCGGCTGCAACCTCGAAGGCTTGTATTCGTACATTTTCGGAAGGTTTCAAGGTCGAACCGAATGCAATTCGCGTCGGGTTCGTCATGTAGTCGTTGACCAAGTGAACGACCGAGGCTTCGAGCGTGGCCGAAAAGCACATCGTCTGGCGCTTCTCGGGGAGGATAGCGGCGATTCTGCGAATTGCAGGCAGGAAGCCCATGTCCAACATGCGGTCTGCTTCATCGAGCACGAGTATCCGCAAATCGCGAAAATTGACTAGTCTGCGGTCGAGGAAATCTTCCAGGCGTCCGGGAGTAGCAACGACTAGGCGTGCTCCCTTGCGCAGGGAACTGAGTTGTTGTCCTTCGGACAAGCCGCCAACGACGAGGGCCGCAGGCGTGAGTTTCTCTCCGCGCAACGCGTTGTATTGATCCACGATCTGCATTGCCAGTTCGCGGGTTGGAGCGAGTACAAGCGCGGTTATTCCCGGCGCGGTCTTTTGGAGCAATTGCTCCATGATCGGAATAAGGAACGCTAGCGTCTTGCCGGTACCAGTCTGAGCTGTAGCGAGGACATCCTTGCCCGAAAGGGCTTCTGGAATAGTCGCGGCCTGGACTGGGGTTGGGATTGAAAAATTGGATAACGATAGCCGCTGTTTGGTGTACGCGGAAATCGTAAGTTCTGAAAAATTCTGCATCTGTATTGTTTTCTCTTACTTTCTGTCTGGCGGGAGCGACGGCGGGGCGCACACGAACTTCTCGGCGAGCACTGCAACTAGCTTTGCCAGTTATTTACGCCGAAAACTTACGGAGTGGAAGGAAGGTGGGAATTCTCGGATCGAACATTCAACCGGAGCAACCACACCACGCAACCGTGGTATTAAGCGTGATCACAGTGTACCACGTGTACACCCGAAGCTCTGAGTCGTGTCCCCCGATAGTAACTAGTGAACGTCGAAACCATTAAGTGAAGCGGCAAGGTCGATGCGATTCGACTCCAACCACTCGTACATGTACCGAATCCTCAACAAAAGGTCCCGATTCGGGATTGGAGTATTGAGGGGAAGCCTCGAAAATGAAATGAGGCGCTTCCTTGAGACGAAGAGTTCATAGCACAGCGGCGATTGCGTTGAGCATCCTGGTCGTGTTGTCTGCTGGTTGCGGAGGCGGTTCACTGAGCCCATCCAGTGGATCGGCCACAAATTCCAGTGGAGGCAGTGGGAGTGGTGGAAGCGGGGGATCTGGCAGCGGCGGCGGCGGAGGAACGGGCACCGGAGGGCAAAGCAGCGCTTGCAGCGTTATGTCGGCGGGCCAGGGAGCCAGCCTGAATGGCTTTCGTCCATTTCCGGCTAATGACTCATGGAATCAAGATATCTCCGCGTCTCCAGTCGATCCGAATTCTGGCGCGATCATCAACTTCATAGGCAGTAGCGTTGGACTGCATCCCGACTTCGGCGCGGGTTTATATTCGGGATCCAGCATCGGAATTCCATACACCGTCGTCAGTGGATCGCAAGCTCTAGTCAACATCAACTTCACGGCTTATGGAGATGAGAGCGATCCCGGCCCCATGCCGATTCCGGCGAACGCCGCGATTGAAGGTTATCCAAATCCGGGAACTGGCGACCGGCATGTGCTGGTGCTGGACAACAGCAACTGCTTTCTCTATGAACTTTACGGCTCCGTTCCCAATGCCGATGGAACCTGGAACGCGGATTCGGCCGCGGTTTGGGACCTTCAAAATGGCGAGCAGCGTCCCTGGACTTGGACTTCGGCGGATGCCGCTGGGCTTCCAATTTTTCCTGGATTGATTCGCTACGACGAAGTTGCTAGCGGAAGCATTCAGCACGCGGTTCGTTTCACCCTGCCACAGAGCCGCGCGGCGATCGTGCCTCCGGCATCTCACTGGGCTTCAAACTCCACGGCCCAGTCTGCTCCGCCGATGGGAATGCGCTTGCGCCTGAAGGCCAGTTATGACACTTCTCAGTTCTCCCAGAATGTTCAGACTATTCTCACGGCTCTCAAACACTACGGTATGATCATGGCCGACAACGGCAGCGCCATGTATCTGAGCGGCGCTCCCGATGACCGCTGGGACAACAACGACCTGCACAACCTATCGCTGGTGCCAGCATCGGCATTCGAAGTCGTGCAGATGACTCCGGTCTACATGTCAACGAGCATTCCTCAAGGGTCGGCCCCGGCCATCGCGAGTTTTACCGCGAGTTCATCGACGGTGAATGCTGGCACGCGGGTGACGCTAAGCTGGCAAGCCTCGGGCGCTTCATATTACGTCGTTTCTCCGCAGGTTGGTGCCCTGAGGGGAAATACCGCGACAGTAGTTCCGACACAGACGACAACCTACACACTCTATGCCACGAACCAATACGGTCGAAGCAGCGCGTCCGTCGTAGTCACGGTTCAGTGAGGCAAGTTCTGAAGACGATCTAGCTACCAAACGGCATCGCTGGAACAATGCAACTGCCTCGAAGGACGACCTAAATTTGCGGTTCGTCAGTCTGCCAGCCACGTTGACTCGCGCCCGGAGTGCCCCTACCATAGCACTCACAAGTTCCGAGGTGCCTCATGATTGGCCAGGCCATCTCGCACTACCGAATTGTTGAGAAGCTCGGTAGTGGCGGTATGGGCGTGGTCTATAAGGCTGAGGATCTCGAACTCGGCCGCTTTGTCGCGCTAAAGTTCCTACCCGAAAGCGTCGCCAACAATCCCCATGCCCTGGAGCGCTTCCGTCGTGAAGCACGAGCCGCCTCTGCGCTGAACCATCCCGGCATCTGCACTATTTATGAAATCGGCAGACACGAGGACCATTCCTTTATCGCCATGGAGTTTCTGGATGGCGTAACCCTTAAATACCGCCTCGCAGGGCGGCCTCTGGAAATGGAACTCTTGCTGCCGTTGGCAATCGAGACTGCGGACGCACTCGATGCCGCCCATGCCGCGGGCATCGTGCACCGCGATATTAAGTCCGCAAATATCTTTGTCACCAAAAGCGCACACGCCAAGATTCTGGATTTCGGACTGGCCAAAGTCTCCGTAAGACCGGGAAGCGCCGCGGAAGCGACCGCCATGACGATTGACGAAGAGGAGCACCTCACCAATCGCGACACAGTAGTTGGCACGGTGGCCTACATGTCGCCGGAGCAGGTTCGCGGTAAAGAATTGGATTCCAGAACCGACGTTTTCTCATTTGGCGCAGTACTGTACGAGATGTCCACCGGACAGATGGCGTTTCCGGGAGCTACGCCAGGTATCGTTTTCGAAGCCATCCTGAACCAGGCTCCTGCCTACCCCGCGGGCGCTTTGCCGCAACTTCCACCGCGGCTTGTAGAAATTATTAACAAAGCTCTGGAGAAAGATCGAAGCCTGCGCTATCAGCATGCGTCGGAGGTGGGCACTGATCTGAGGCGCCTAAAGCGGGACATCGAATCTGGCGGCCGAGCTTCAGAGGGCGCTGGCGAGTTAAGGAAAAGTGGAAGTGTCACATCTCGTCTGAGTTCAACTAGCCCTCAAGGCGTCCGGCCTCGCTCCGCTTTCATAGCCGCAGCGCTCATAATTTTGCTGTTGATAGTCGGAATAACCATCCTTCGGTATGATCAGCGAGCATGGTCAACCGTTTTCGGTCTAATTTCAGAACGGGAGATTCTGTGTGAAGCAAGTTAGAACTAGTTGTTTGTGCGGTCTGATCCTGCTTGCGGCCTCGCTAACCACTATGGGTCAGGAGCAGCCACAATCCACCGGCGCCCCTGCCTCTCCTCCGGCCACGGCGACCGCGCTGGCCATGACTCCTCCCATGGGCTGGAACAGTTGGGATGGTTACGGCACCACCATTAACGAAGAGGAATTTAAGGCGAATGCGGACTGGTTTGCGAAAAATCTCAAGCCTTCCGGGTGGAAATACGTCACTATCGATATGGAATGGTTCGTTACCAATCCTGTAGCGGAAGGGAATTCAAAGACTTTCAAGTACAGCATGGATGATCATGGCCGCTATACGCCCGCTGTCAATCGTTTTCCGTCCGCGCAAATTGACGCCGGATTCAAGCCATTGGCTGACTACGCGCATTCACTGGGGCTGAAGTTTGGAATTCATATTCTTCGGGGGATTCCGAAGCAGGCGGTAGAAAAAAACCTGCCGATCGAAGGTTCGTCATTTCACGCTGCAGATGCGGCTGACACTTCCGACACTTGTCCGTGGAACTTTGACAACTATGGGTTGGACGCCAGCAAACCCGCTGCGCAGGCTTATTACGATTCCATTGTGCGGCTCTATGCCAGTTGGGGCGTGGACCTGATCAAAGTGGACTGCATAGCCAGCCATCCTTATAAAGGGGATGAGATCCGAATTCTGAGCGCAGCGCTTGAGAAGACCGGACGGCCCATTGCGCTCAGCCTCTCCCCTGGCCCTGCGCCGCTCGAAAAAGTCGACGAGATGCGTCAGTACGCGCAAATGTGGCGAATTTCAGACGATATTTGGGACATATGGCACAGCACGGTTCCCTATCCGCAAGGCCTCGGAGATCAATTTGCAAATGTTGCGAAATGGGCAGGCAAGGCCCAACCCGGACATTGGCCGGATGCTGACATGCTGCCACTTGGTCACCTCGGACCCGCTCCGGGATGGGGAACGCCTCGCGACACCAGACTTTCTCACGATGAGCAACGAACGTTGATGACGTTGTGGTGCATTTTTCCGTCGCCGCTGATGGTAGGCGGCAGGCTGCCATCGGCCGATGATTGGACGCTTTCTCTGCTGACGAATCCCGAAGTGCTGGCCGTGGATCAGCATTCGAAGGGAAATCATCCGGTAATCAGCACTGACAGAATAGTCGTGTGGAAGGCAGAGGCTTCGGAAGGGGAGTATCTGGCTGTTTTCAACGTTTCGGAATTCCCGCAGACAGTTCACTACACTTGGAAAGATTTTGGCATGGATCCCGGCGAATACAAGCTTCGGGATCTGTGGACTCACAAAGATTTGGGATCGGAAGATTCTTTGACTGTGGATTTGCCGTCCCACGCGAGCGTGCTTTACAGGGCGGTTCCGGGGATCAAAAGCGGGCAGTAAGAATTCCCGCCAGCCAAATTGTTTCGGTTTAAGTTTTGCTCGCGGCTCGAAACGAGAAACT
>JGI12635J15846_10000681_pt1 | contig 29370 bp, 26 predicted proteins | sample BlaSpr_A8_OM2_M2_FD_15846 | JGI IMG/M metagenome (IMG submission 15846)
AATAAATCAGATGGTGAATGTTGAAGTTAACTCTGTCGGGTGATCTGCTACATTTGTAGAGTTTATTCCCTCACAAAGGAGCTGCACCCATTGGAGCGAGGAACAATCGCCCNNGCTGACAAAGCTTCGTCCCGGGAACCAGGATCATGACAGATTCAGGGTCCCGCGATGCCGGTGTCATCGGTGTTGACATCGGCGGTACGAAAATCGCTGCTGGACTCGTCGGGCCGTCCGGAGCCATCGAATACCAGTCCCGAGTGCCGATGATTTGCAACAACGGTGCGGGCTCTGGTCTGGCAGCGGTTATATCGGCCATCGACTCGGTGACTGCGAAGCTGCATGAAAATGGAACCGCCGCGGTAGTACGCGGCATTGGAATTTGCTCACCCGGTCCGCTTGATCCGAATACGGGAATTGTCATTAACCCTCCCAACCTGCCATGTTGGCGTAATTTTCCTCTGGCTGCCGAAATTTCCCAGGTCTATTGTTTGCCAGTTAAGTTGGACAATGATGCGAACGCCGCCGCGCTCGCAGAGGCCGTTTGGGGGGCTGGTCGCGATTATCGCAACGTCTTTTATGCCACCATTGGGACTGGCATTGGCACCGGCATCATATTTGATCGCCATATTTACCACGGGCGCACAGGAGCGGCCGGCGAAGGAGGACACGTCACCGTCGACTACCGCGGTCCTCGGTGCGGATGCGGCAAGAGAGGCTGCATTGAAGCACTGGCCTCGGGCCCCGCCATAGCAAAAAGAGCGCAAGAGAAGATTAAGGAAAATCCGAGCGCGGATTCGGCTATGCTTCGTCTTGCCAACGGAAACATTGGGTGCGTCACTAGCGAAATCGTCGGCCAAGCCTACATTATCGGAGACGCGGTCGCTAAAGATGTTTTGCGGGAAACCATCGAACTATTGGCACTTTGGCTTGGCAGCATGGTAGATATCCTTGAACCGGATGTCATGATTATTGGCGGCGGGGTGGCTTCCATCCTGCGCCCGCTATTCGAGGAAATCCGCGAGCGGATTCCGGCGTGCAGCGTAAACTCCCGGTGTCACGAAATTCCGCTGCTTCCGGCGTCTTACGGAATCGATTCTGGAATCGCGGGAGGCGCGGCGCTGGTGTGACGAAACTTCAAAGGCTGTCCATTAGGAGCATTTGCCGGATTTCGTCTACCATTTGTCATCCCGAGCGCCGCGCGAGCCGCGCTTGGCGCGGTGAGAGCAAGAGAGGGATCTGTAGTTGGGCAGCGAGAGAAGTTATTACGTTTATATAATGGCCAGCCGATCGCTCAATCTTTACACTGGGGTGACCAACAGTATCTATCAGCGCACGCTGCAACATAAGAGCGGAGAAATAGACGGCTTTTCGAAGAAATACAACATTAACCAGTTGGTTTATTACGAAGTTTTTCGATATATCGGAAATGCCATCGCCCGGGAAAAGCAGATTAAAGCGTGGACACGGGCGAAGAGACTGGCCCTTATTAAATCTCTGAATCCGACTTGGCAGGACTTGGCTGAGGGCTGGGGAGAGAAGATGGAACTGCAGATCCCTCGCGATGCTCGGTTAGAGGGTGCACCAGGGAACAAGGCGTAATGCCCAAACGAACTGACATCTCGAAGATACTCATCCTCGGCTCCGGACCTATCATTATTGGGCAGTCGGCGGAGTTCGATTATTCGGGCACGCAGGCCTGCAAAGCGCTCAAGTCTGAAGGGTTCGAAGTGGTGCTTGCCAACTCGAATCCAGCTACGATCATGACCGATCCTGAGGTCGCGGATCGGACTTATATTGAACCGCTTACGAAGGAATACCTGGAAGAGATTCTTCGCGTCGAACGCGAGCTTTCCCCAAGCGCGGGCTTTGCAATTCTTCCTACAGTGGGTGGACAAACCGCGCTCAATCTTGCCATCGAACTTGCGGACACTGGCATCCTCGAGAAATTCAACGTCCAATTAATTGGTGCACAGATTGGCGCGATAAAGAAGGCCGAAGACCGCCTCTATTTCAAAGATGCGATGCAAAAGATCGGTCTGGACGTGCCGAAATCAGCGCTGGTTAGCAATCTTAAAGATGGCTTGGAGTTCGCCGGGAAGATTGGGTTCCCAGTCATTGTTCGCCCCTCGTTCACTCTGGGCGGTAGTGGCGGCGGCATTGCCTACAACCGCGAAGAATTATTGGACGTGTTGGCTCGAGGCCTCGATTTTTCACCCGTTCACGAAGCCTTGATCGAAGAGTCTGTCTTGGGATGGAAAGAATTCGAATTGGAAGTGATGCGTGACGTCAAAGATAACGTCATCATCATCTGCTCCATCGAGAATTTCGATCCCATGGGAGTGCATACGGGTGATTCCATTACTGTCGCGCCGGCGCAGACTCTTACCGATCGCGAATATCAGGCAATGCGCGATGCTTCAATCGCGGTGATTCGCGAGATCGGAGTTGAGACGGGCGGATCGAATATCCAGTTCGGCGTCCATCCAACCACTGGGCGCATGGTTGTGATCGAAATGAACCCACGAGTCTCCCGCTCATCCGCTTTGGCATCCAAAGCCACCGGATTTCCTATCGCGAAGATTGCGGCGAAGCTTGCCGTTGGATATACGCTGGACGAAATTCCCAACGACATCACCCGCAAGACTCCGTCGTGTTTTGAACCGACCCTGGATTACGTAGTAGTAAAAATCCCGAAGTGGCAATTCGAGAAATTCCCCGGAGCCGACGAGAGTTTAGGGCCGCAGATGAAGTCCGTCGGCGAAGTAATGGCGATCGGACGAACATTCAAAGAGGCATTGCTTAAGGGCGTACGCGCGTTGGATACGGGAAAGAAAGTTGGCTCCGAAAAAATCGAGCCAAGAATCCTGACGCAAAGGCTGGTAACGCCGCATCCCGAGCGGCTTTCGTATATCCGATACGCATTGCGTCAGGGGCACACAGTAAAGCAGATCGCGAAAATGACTTCGATGGACCCATGGTTCCTCTACCAGCTCAAAGAAATAAATGATATGCAGCTCGAGCTGGAAAAGCATCCCATGGAGTCGATTCCGACTGAAGTCCTGCGCGATGCCAAGCGGATGGGAATCTCCGACGGCCGGCTCGCGGGCGTGTGGAGGCTGAACGAAAAAGGAGCGGCAGAAAAAGTCCGCCACTTGCGGCGGAAGCACGGCCTGAAGCCAGTTTATAAGCGCGTGGACACATGCGCTGCGGAATTCGAGAGCTTCACGCCGTATCTTTATTCCACATACGAAGAAGAAGACGAAGCGGCGCCAACCCAAAAGAAAAAAGTCATCATCCTCGGAAGTGGGCCTAATCGCATAGGGCAGGGAATTGAATTCGATTACTGCTGTTGCCACGCGGCTTTCGCCCTGCGCGACGATGGGTACGAGACCATCATGATCAATTGCAATCCGGAGACGGTCTCGACCGATTACGACACCAGCGATCGACTTTATTTTGAGCCGCTGACGCTCGAAGATGTGTTCGCCGTTTGCGAGCATGAAGCTTCCACGGGCGCCGAAGTTGGAGTGATCGTGCAATTCGGCGGACAAACTCCTCTAAACCTTTCCATCCCACTAAAAGCCGCCGGCGTAAAGATTATCGGCACTTCCCCGGAATCGATTGATCTCGCCGAAGACCGCAAGCGCTTTGGCAAGCTTCTCGACGAACTTGAAATTCCCCAAGCTCCGGGCGCGATGGCCGCTTCGATCGAAGAAGCCGTAGCTGGCGCAAATCGAGTCGGTTACCCGGTTCTGGTGCGTCCATCGTACGTGCTCGGCGGGCGCGCCATGGTAATTGCGTACGATGAAGAGACCGTCGTCCGCTACATGAAAGAGGCGGTGGAGTATTCACAGGATCGTCCAGTCCTGATCGATCACTTTCTTGAAGATGCGATTGAAGTTGATGTAGATGCTCTCTCGGACGGAGAAGATGTAGTCATCGGCGGGATCATGCAACACATCGAAGAGGCGGGGATTCACTCCGGTGATTCTTCCTGCGTTCTGCCGGCCGTGGATATTCCGGAGCGCCTGCTAGCTCGCATGCGCGATTACACTTTCCGCCTTGCCAAAGCCCTCAACGTAATTGGACTGATGAATATTCAGTTTGCGATCCCACGGATTGGAAATGCATCTCCCGGAAATGGCGCGGACGGCGGGAAAGTGTACGTTTTGGAAGTGAATCCGCGCGCTTCGCGCACAGTGCCTTTCGTTTCGAAAGCGACTGGCGTTCCGATGGCGAAGATTGCCGCGCGTCTAATGACCGGACGCAAGCTGCGCGAGTTCCTCCCCGACTTCATTGATCGCCGCGCCGACCTCGACACTGGCAATTGTTTTTACGTGAAATCCCCCGTGTTCCCCTGGAATAAATTCCCGGGCGTTGACACAGTTCTGGGTCCGGAGATGAAGTCTACCGGCGAAGTAATGGGCGTAGCCGATAACTTTGGAGAAGCCTTTGCCAAAGCGCAGCTAGCCGCGGGGCAAAAGTTGCCGACCGAAGGTTGCGTATTCATTAGCGTGACCGATCATGACAAACCGCACGTCGCAAACCTTGCGCGCAAGTTCGTAGACATGGGATTCAAGCTGGTGGCGACCGCAGGAACAGCCGATGTGATCGAGGAAGCGGGAATGTCAGTGGAACGCGTTTACAAAGTGAAGGAAGGACGACCGAATGCCGTGGACCTAATCAAAGGCGATCGTATTCAACTGATCGTGAATACTCCTCATGGTGTTGATCCGTTTTTCGATGAGAAGGCGATCCGCCGCGCAGCGGTTACTGCGCGTATCCCGACGATTACGACAATTTCAGCAGCACGCGCCGCAGCCGAAGGAATTGCCGCGCTGCAGCGCGGCGAAGTAAGAGTGCAGGCGTTACAAAGTTTGCACGCTGAACGTGCAGCGGCGAGGCGATAGTCAAATATTTCTCGGGCGTAATCTGAAGTGTCCCCCGTGTGCCAAATCGCGACTCTCGCACTACTTTCCGCTGCGATTTGCATTCCGTTGGCCAACGCACAAACGGTATCCGGCTCATTGGCTTTTCCTCGCCCCGAACACAGGATCATTTTTCCCACTTGCAGTCGGCGAATTGGGGCGCCGAATTTTGAGCTTCTAATTCGACCGCCAGGATTTAAGGCCGGATTGAATATAGATCCTTGCCTGCCCAACCCAGATACACGCTATTCCGCCCGATGCACCCGATCGCTGGAAATACAAAATTGGGAAACTGTAGATCAGAGCGGGAACCCCATGTGGTGTGGGATCATGTGCAACTATGGGGAGCCAATAAGGATCTGCACTAAGGGTTGAGACAACAAGAGCCATCATCACTCTGCGGCGTCGCAGAATGTATCCCCCATCAGAAGAACGTAGGCAACCTGGAGCATAGTTATGCCCAGCGTGTTACAATTCTGCCATATGAGTAATACACTCACAGTTCGGCTGCCGGAAGAATTGCTGAACAGGCTCCGCGAAAAAGCGCGCCGGACGGGATTGCCCATGAGCCGCATGGTGCGTCAGTCCCTGGAGGCGTCACTAAATGGTGGCGGGAATCAGGCTTGGAGAAAGTTCGCGGGCATTATCAAAGGCGGTCCTCGGGACGTATCTAGCCGCAAAGGATTTTCACGCGGATAAAAGCCATCGCCGACACCGGCCTGCTTGTTGCGTTGGCACGGGAAAACGACCAATATCACGATTGGGCTGTTGAAGTCGCGGAGCAAATTAGCTGGCCAGTTCTGACGTGCGAAGCGGTGCTAGCCGAAACAGCATTTCACCTTCATTCCAGCAAGGAAACCCTAGAGATGTTGCGCGACAACATTGTCCGACTTGCTTTTAATTGTAAGAGCGAAATCGAACCCCTGTACGATCTCGCCGAACGCTATACGGATCGCAGTCCCGATCTTGCAGATTTATGCCTGATCCGGATGAGCGAGTTGCACCCGCGCTACACTCTGATCACGGTGGACGAGGAAGACTTTCGAATCTATCGACGCAATAAGCGTGAGGCTATCCCGCTGCTGTGTCCGCCGGGCAGGCGATAAGCTAAAATCGAAACCAACCATGGTCCTCTCAGGAATTTTCCCACCCTCCAGCCCACTGTCGAGCTTTATCGGAAAAGACTATTTATTACGAAGGTGACTCATGCAGCAAGAAAAAGACAATGCCCAATTTATCCGCCGCTGGTTTGAGGAAGTATGGAATAAGGGTCGGATGGAAGCGATCGAGGAGATGTGCCTCCCGAACGCCATAGGCCATGGACAAGCTCAGCACAAGGTTGATGTTGGCTTGCAGGAGTTCAAGCAATTTGCACGCAGTTTGCGAAGTGCGTTTCCCGATATTCGTGTCACCATTCATGAAACCTTGGCGCAAGGGGACAAAGTTATAGCTCGCTGGAGCGCAGTCATGGTTCACAGCGGCACCTTTCTTGGAGTCGCTCCAACCGGTCGTACTGTCGAAGTCACCGGAATGAGCCTTCAACGAATTGCCAATGGAAAGATTGCCGAAGCCTGGGACAATTGGGATCAACTGGGTCTGCTGGTGCAGATTGGCGGCGTACCCGCCGCGGAATTTGTAGCGGGAAAAAGCACCGCTAAGGCGAGTTGATTCTTAGAACACGAATCTTTTGCCTCTATCCTCCGATAAGGCTGGCGACAACTGCCAAAAAGGTCTCCACCGGCTCCCCCTTATTGAGGAACCTGCTTGCCGCGGTTAGATCGTCAGGCATCGCGCCTGCATAGAGCAGAATTGGAACCAACGGTCTTATTTCCCTGATCTGTTTTGCCAGGTCAGTGCCCGCAGTTTTTCCAAGCATGTGATCAGAAATGACAAGCGCGATGGGAGAACCGCGAAGTATGTTGAGGGCTTCAATATCTGTCGTTGCGCCTAGAACTGAATAACCGCTTTGCTCCAGGACAGCTTGTCGCAATCGGAGGTGTCCCTCATTGTTCTCGATGCACAAGATAACAGGGTTCCCAGATGGGATCGCGGAACGCATGTCAATCACCCTAGAAAACAGAAAGCAAAAACCCCGTGAGATTCGCCTGTTCCGTGGATTACTAGTTGTGGGCGACCGCGGCTTGCTCGGTGGGCAGCCAATAAAAGACGGAGCAGATATGTTGACACGAAGCGTGACAACCCGTCAATACAATACGGTCGGTATTTTCGTTACTTGGCTGTCTCGAGAACTTGCTAAGGGGACACTTCAGCAGGAGTGATCTCGGTTCCGTCTCGCCCGAATTGAAATCGTAGTATCCACACGCTGGGAACGGCCCGACCACCAACCTGCGCAGACTTGAACTTCCACTGCCGCGCCGCTTGCAGAGCCAGATTGGCGAAGTATTTACTCGGCCCACTCGAATCGAAGGCAGCATTTGAAACATTGCCGCTTGCATCCACCGTAATCCGTATCGTCACCTTAACTTTGCCCTGAATCGTCTTGCTCGCGTTGCGAGATACTTCAGGCTGAACCCGCTCAACCACCGCACCCTTTGCCAACATTCCTTTTGAACTTTGACTTTCCGGAACTGAAGGCTGAGATGGCGGCGCGGCCATCTCGGGCGCAGCTTGCTGCACCACTGGCGGACTCTGGTGAAGCCGCAGTTTCAGAGCTGCGATTACGAGCAACACCAGCGCCGCGGCGATGAGTGCCGTCAGGCGAAATCTGCCAGTCCTCGCTTCGCTAATCTTGTTAACCGGACTCGGGAGAGACCGAGCAGGATCGAGACGAGCCTTGACATCGCGGAGTGTGCACCGTTGGGTGGGATTGGTCCGGAGACATTCCCGCGCGATGTCGGCGAAGGGTTGAGGAATGGAGCCCGGGAGAACTGGCTCCCTGGATGTTGATCCGTCCCAAGTCGGCTTTTGCTGGGTCAAAGCTTCGACTAAAGTAACGCCGAGTGACCACACGTCCGCGGCTGGGGAGATTGTTCCCGAAGCGAGTTCGGGCGCGTCGTAGGCTCCGAGCGCTGGCAAGCGTTTGCGAAGCTGACCTGCGACATGACGTCTGTCCCAACAGATTTTCAACTGATTGTCGACAACCATGATATTCGAGGGTTTCAGGTGGCCGTGGACGAAACCTTTCTGGTGAAGAAAAGAAAGCGCGTCGAGGACCGCAGGGAGCATCTCACGGGTCTCGGAAGGAGTAAGAGGCCGTTCCGGAATAACCTGTGAGAGATTTTCTTCAGCATATTCCATTACCGCATAGAGCAGGCGAGCGGAGTTGATCTGACAACGTCCGGTGTGAAACAGGCGAACGAGGTTAGGGTGAGATAGGGTCGTGGTCGCCGCCCAGCCAGCGATGTGAGCGTCCGCGTCCGCGGTATCGGCCGGCACCAGCTTGATGGCCGCTTTCTGCGAAGGATTTTCCGGCAGTTCCGTAAGGAAGACATCGCCCCATTCGGAGCTCCCTAGCCATTGCAGCAGGGTGAATCTTCCGTCGACTACCCGTCCTACCCACTCGTGATCCTTACGAACTATCGCTGTGCTCATCAGCTGATCTCTGGCCAAAAACCATTCTATCCGAGAGCACGGCCTGAGCCATTACCCGAGAGTACAACCTTGAGTGGGACCCGTAGGCCCGGTAACCGCCGGAAGACTGCAACTGTTACTACTGACAGTTTCCAAACGCTCAGTGTGGACTCACAGTTCGAAGAGCTTGGAGCCACCTGGCTGCACTAGGATCCGCGGTGCATCTCGAAGACAGCTTAAGGAGAAAATTATGATTAAGCGTTCTTATCTGTTCGCAGCGGCAATCGCACTGCTCTATGTGACGGTCGCTGCTGCTCAGCACCCGATCTTGGACGCTGTCGCCAAAAAGGTAGTCGCGAAATACCAGTCGTCCACTTGCCAGCAGCTGATGCAGTCAAAAGCTCAGAAACAACCGCCGTCGGCAGGCGAGCAGAAAGCCATGGAAATGCTGCGCACCGATGCGGAGATGCGCCACGAATTTGTGACCATCGTCGCCGACCAGGTCGTCGACAAACTGATCCAATGCGGGATGATCCCGTGATCATGACGGGCAAGTTGGCGGCGTATCCAAGATGCTATCGATGACCGTCGCGGAATCGCTAATTACGAGACTCCAGAAGTTGATCGTTTTGGCGCTCGCTGGAATGTTGGCGGTCGTCGTGATGCTTTCCACCGTGCACCTGGGGGTGTTGATCGCGCAAGAGGTCTGGAAGCCGCCGCGAGGGCTCATTCAAGTTCAGGGCCTGCTGGAGATTTTTGGATATTTCCTGCTGGTGCTGATCGGCGTCGAGTTGCTGGAGACCCTGAAAGCATACATCAGGAAGGACGTTATTCATGTCCGCGTTGTCCTGGAAGTTGCGCTCATCGCGATGGCGCGAAAGGTCATTATTGAAGAACCGAATACGGTATCAAGCTTGACCTTGTTGGGGATCGCGGCCTTGATTCTTGCGTTAGCGATAGCGTTTTACTTTGAACGGCAGGCGAAGAGAGAACCAGTCCACCCGTGATCCGGACCACGCAGGCGAAGCAATTCGCTTCTGACGGGCGTCGACTCGCTGGAGAAATGGGATGACGACAAGAAGATTGGCGATGATAGCTGCGGCCGTTGAGGTAACAGCCGGTTTGGCCTTGATCGCCAGTCCTACTCTATTCGTCCAATTGCTCCTTCGTGCCAACCTTACCGACGAAGGCATTGCCGTAGGGCGGGTAGGTGGATTCGGGCTTCTGTCGCTGGGACTGGCGTGTTGGCCGGGCTCGGATATCTTAAACCCACAGTCCGTTTCGGCCCTGTTTACCTACAATATTCTCGGCGCTCTCTACATCGGCTACCTGGGTATTAGCAGAGCGTTCGTCGGCTTCCTGCTATGGCCGGCGTGTGTTCTTCATGCCTTACTAGCGCTCCTATTAGCGCATCCNGCATACGATGCGGTTCGGCGGGAGCGGCTTGGCATCCAGGTCCCGAAGAGCGGCTAACAGAGTCAGTGTCCAGTTCTGGCGAACTAAAAACCGGGCATGAGTGCATCGCTGCGCTTGTGCCCGGTGTGACTTCTACGAAATTAAGCTCCGGCTATTTTAGACCTGTGCTCGGACTCAAGAACAGAGTGCCATTGGCTCTGATGGCATTGAACTTGAACATCTGATCGATGGAGTTGGCGATGCCATCGAACGAACCGCTGCCCAAGCGCTGGCCGCCCAACCAATTGTCTTCGATGAAGCGAATGATTGAAGTCTGGTCGGTTACAGAGTGATCGACGAAGTTCTGCTTAGCCCACGGAGAGACAACTATAAACGGCTGCCGCGGACCGTAGCCGCAGCGTCCGAGGGCATGTGGGTTGGCGAACGAGTTGACACCCGGCAAGGAAGTCGCGGCTGTTCCGCAAGCGCCCACTCCGGTCAAGGCATCGGCCGGTCCCGTCGAGGGGTTCATGATCGGACCCATAACGTGATCGTACCAGCCGTCGGAGTCATCGTACAGGATGACAACTGCAGTGCTGCTCCAACTTGGCTGCAATTGCAGGAAGTTGATTGTGTTGACGATAAAAGTCTGCTCATCCAGGGGATCGGAGTACCCAGCATGACCGTCCTGATAGGCGGCCGCCTTCAGGAAGCTGACTGCCGGAAAGTTGCCTGCCGAAACCGCCGCGAAGAAGTCATTGATATCGTACTGATGGTTCGCCGGCCCATTGTTGCCGATTTCAGCGATAGAAGCCGGTCGCGTATGGTTTGGGTTGGCGGTGGAAGGATAGTAGCCAAAGAACGAGTGGTGCGGAATGTAATCTCCTGTAGTTCCCGCCAGACCCATCGAGCTTCTCTTACAACCCGTAGTTCCGTTCGGGTTTGTGATCGTGAGGTCGTATCCACCCATGAACCCACCCCAGGTGATACCGGATGTGGTGAGCAGAGCACCAATGTTCGGTCCGCTCATCTGCACCTGATTCCGGGTCGGGTTCGAGCAAACGTCTCCGGTTGGATCGGGATCGCCAATCACAGTGAAGGAGCCATCGGGGCCGCCGCTTACTTCGTTGCCCAATCCGTTCAAAATGTTTATTGCTCCGTTGGTTTGGCCCGATGTCAAGTTCAGCAGTCCGGGAGTCGATGGGCCGAAAGTCGTGCTGTAGGAGTTGTCGCTCATGGCAAAAAACTGTGCGTAATTCCACAATGCCGTGACCGTATTGCCGTCATAGTAGCCCATAACCAAACTCTTGCCGTTGCCCGCATGGGCGGGAAAAAGGTCCAGCAGTCCCATGTCGAAAGCCTGCTGTTCATCGAGATAATTGTGATCTTGATCGGCAGTTACCGCCTGAGAGCGATCTAAGCGAAAGGGATTGGAAGCCCCAGCACCGTTCGCGGGATTCAAGTTGGGGTTGTTGGTCAGCAATCCACTGGTTAGTCCATTCACATAGGGCGTGCTGGCCGCACCTTTGAATTTCGGTTCACCAGCAGGGTTGGTCGCCACTGGGTAAGTGCCAAAGTAGTGGTCAAATGAAACATTTTCCTGGAAGATTACAACCAGATGTTGAATCGGTGTAGTGGGATACGTTGCGTTCGCGCTTGCGATTGGTGTCGGGGCTTGTGGCTCGCCGTCCGTTGCGGCGAATGCTGGAGCGCTGGGTCCGATGGTCAATACCGCCGCTGTAAACAGGGCAAGCGCTTTCTGAGGGGCGAATGTGGCTCGAAACTCCTTGAACATCATATCTCCTCCGCTTCGTCGTTTTCGCAATCATTGATGATGGAACGCCGCAGGCCCTCGACCATTAAGGAAAGCTTTAGAGACGAAAGCCGCCCAAGGTTAGTCGAACCGGCAAAGGAGGATGTTAAGGCAGGGTTAAAAACTGATTAAAATCTCTACATGTGGGTACAGATTTAGTTGTAGTCGTTAGAGGTCTACCGCTTAGATCCTTGCAAGGCTGGTCAGAGATGACAGGGTGGTGCAGCGCGCAACACGCCATCCTGAAAATCGCAACTTCCTTTCCATCCAGATATTCCCATCACGAACTAAAGGCCTCCTCTAGTGCTTGAACAAGGCCCTGCGCATCCGACTTTGATACCACCTGTCGAATGCCGGCCCACGACAATTCTCGTTTGAAGAATTGGTCCTTGGAAAAGTTTGTGAACATGATAAGAGGAACGGTTGGCATGAGGCGCTTCAGAATCCCGGCCGTGTCCATTCCGTTTATCTCGGGCATGGCCATGTCTAACAGTATCGCGTCAGGTTTTAGCTGCTGGGCCTTTTGAACTCCGTCTTCCCCATTTATAGCTTCTCCGCAAATTACCCATTCCGGTCTTGAAGCAAGGAGACGGCGCACAGCCTTTCGAATGGCCGCGCTGTCATCAATAATAAGGACCGAATTCGCCACGTCAGGGCTCCTCCGCTCACCAAGATGCGCCAGGCAGGATAACTGCACAATACGGATGTATCGGTATTTACGTCGGGTCCCGGGGGTAAATCCCGGATTTGGCGAGGAGGTCAAAACCAGGAGAGCGTGTTCCGCTCTTAAGTGATGGTTAATACAAGGGCGCTGCTGGTGCCGCCGCTGGAGCAGCCAAGATTGCCCGAGTTCCCGCTCGGCGTATTGACGGTCACGCTTACTGCGCCAGGAGCCGAGACTAAGGCTGTCGTGATTGTGGCTTGCATCTGCGAGCTGTTTGTGACGCTGGTGGTTAGCGTCGTCCCGTTGACGACCACAACAGAAGATGAAACAAATTGACTCCCATTCACGATGAGAAGGAATCCCTGCTGCACTTGGGAAAAAGTAATCGAACTGGCAGCAAGAGACTTTATGACCGGGGTCGGCCGGGCACTTCCGCAGAGAGGATTGAGGGCGTTGCACCCTTGAAAAATTAGTAAGGCGATTAGAACCGTGCCGAGAGATCGCAAAAAAGCGCTGATTCCTTTCATGCGGCATCGTACCATGGCTCTGACGTGGACCGACGGCAATCCCGATACGTCCATTGCCGGTTTGGGAACATATGGTTCGCGGAAAGCGGAAGCGATTCCTTAGCGCCACCACACATTCTCAATAAGGCGAGCAGCGTTCACGAACCCAATATAGATTAAAAGCATGCATGTCCTTCATATAGTTGGGACTCGTCCGAACTTCGTAAAGGCCGCTGCTGTTTTGCGTGCCCTTGACAAGCACGGTACGCGGCAGACATTGGTTCACACCGGCCAACACTACGACGACAACATGTCACATGTGTTTTTCACACAGCTTGAGATTCCCGTCCCCGACGTCAACCTTGAAGTGGGATCCGGAAGCCATGCGTTGCAAACAGCCGAGATCATGCGCCGCGTCGAGCCTGTGGTGGAGCAAAGACCCGACATTGTGCTGGTCTACGGAGACGTGAACTCCACGCTTGCCGCTGCATTAGTCTGTTCAAAGCTGCTGATTCGGGTAGGTCACGTTGAGGCGGGACTTCGCTCCTTCGATCGCAAGATGCCCGAGGAAATCAATCGCATCGTAACCGATCAGCTCTCCGACGTTCTGTTTACGCCATCGGAGGATGGCGACGTAAATCTCCAGCGCGAAGGTATTCCGCTGAATAGAATCCATCGTGTTGGCAATGTGATGATTGATTCCCTGGTTCGTTTTCTACCTATGGCCGCAAAGTGCAATAGAAATGGGTGGCCCGAGCGGTACGCCCTCGTAACCTTACATCGCCCATCAAACGTAGATAATCCCGAGAACCTGCAAAGAATTCTTCACAGCCTAATCGAAGCGAGTGCGGACTTGGACACCATCTTTCCCGTACATCCCCGGACCCGCCAGCGCATTGCTGAGTTTGGCATTGCCGCGCCAAAGCTGCATCTGCTCGATCCATTACCGTACATCGAGTTTCTCGCGCTGCAGAGTCGCGCGGCCGTCGTGATTACGGATTCCGGAGGCATCCAGGAGGAAACGACCTATCTCGGAATACCTTGCCTGACTTTGCGCTCCAACACTGAGCGTCCCATCACTGTCACTCTCGGGACCAACACCCTGGTGGGAGAAGACGAAAGCACATTTAACTCCGAGCTAGAGAAAATCCTAGCAGGGAAGGCAAAGCAGGGAACTATTCCGCCGCTTTGGGATGGTCACGCCGCCGACCGCATTGCCGACGTCCTACAAGACCTTTTTAAAGATAGTAACTCCGCGCAATGATCAAGAAATTCCAGGTTGCCGGTCACGAGGAGACTGTGACTATCGTAAGGCCCTTTATCCGCCAATGAACCGGCTCACTGCTAATATTAAGCAAGCCTCGCTGCCCGCAATGCAAACCGCCGAGATCAATTCAGCGCCGTCTCGTCCTCTCGCCCTTGAACGCAGGGATGTGTTTTTAAGCGTCCTGATCGCAGCCTCTTTGGTCATTTTCTGGCGACAAATTGCAGATGTATTTCAACTTGCGTGGCACGTGGACGAGTACACGCACATTCTGTTAATCCTTCCCGTGAGTTTGACGTTGATTTACTTGCAGAGAGGTAAGCTCCGGCGAAATGCAACATATGTGCCAGTGGCGGGATCAGTGCTGGGAGTATTTTCGATAGCAAGCGGAGTTGCGGCGAAGATGCACCTGTATCCCTTCAGTGAAGGCGCATCTCTAGCTTTGGCAATCTTTACGTTGGTGGCGTTCTGGATGGCGTGCATCGTTGGCTGCTACGGTTGGGCGGTATTTCGGTCTTTACTATTCCCATTTTTGTTTCTGTTCTTACTGATTCCTCTTCCAGCTTCCCTCCTCGATAAGGCAGTCTCTTTTCTTCAGACAGCTTCTACCGACGCCACCTTTGCGCTCTTCAACCTCACAGGCTTGCCTGTCATCAGAAACGGCTACTTGCTGACTCTTCCAAACCTTTCGATCGAAGTGGCAAGGGAGTGTAGCGGGATTCGGTCGAGCATAATGCTTTTGATAACGGGACTCATCCTGGCCCATCTCTTTTTGCGGTCGTTGTGGAGCAAAGTCGTATTTGTTCTAATCATTGTGCCTCTCTCGGTAGCAAAGAATGCGATTCGAATTTTTACATTATCGATGCTCGCAATGTACGTCGATCCCGGATTTCTTTACGGGAGACTTCATCACGAGGGCGGAATTGTTTTTTTTCTGATTGCTCTGGGCGGATTACTTTTATCACTCTGGATATTGCAACGAGCTGAAACCCGGCGGATGAAGCCTCACAAATCAATTCCTGCAGTCTGACGCGTTTCAAATTCGTTCTGAGCGTGCGAATAAAAAAGGGCCTAACCCATGGAGGGTTGGGCCCTTGGTCCTTGCTTGCCTCCTTCGTCTAAAAGAAGAAGTGCGCGGCGATTATCATGCTGCGAATTCCGCCGCCGAATTGCTTCGGTTGCAAGAAGGTCGGATCTGTCGGAAGTACATATCCTTGGGTCGACAGCGCAGTAGTTATGCCGCTATTGCTGAACACGTTGCCATTGCTCAGTGCATAGTTTGGATGATTGAGGATGTTGAAGACCTGTGCCTGTATCTGAAAATACTTGGACTCAGTGATGTGGAAGTCCCTGCCGAGCGCGACGTTCCATGTGTAGAAACCCGGTGACCGGTAGCTATTGCGGCCCACGGTTGTGAGCGCACCGCCGCCAGCAACAATATACTTGGCCGCCCCGTTTACCGGAGTGTAGCCAATCGCGGGATCGTAACCGAAACCGCTGGCCGCTGCTGGATTGACCGCGCACCCGTTAAACGGAGCCGAAGTGTATGCTTGCGGGCCGACATAGGTTTGGCCAATCGGCACCCCTGAGGCACTACCCGCTGTTGATTCACATACTGGAAACACGTCAGAGCCGGTATTGCCAGATCCTCGTGGGTTGAATACCACTCGATCACCTGCCGAGTCCCCGTTGCCGTTCGAATCAACTCCCGATTGAAGAGTTACGGGCTGTCCGGATTGTGCTATGAACGAAGTGCCAAAGATATAACTATTGAGCAAGGCCCTCATGAAACGATTTTCCGTGCTCAATTTTGGTGTGTCGTACGAGAGCGAGAACGCGAACTTGTGCGGAACATCCAAGTCGGAATTGCCCTGGTCCGCGCCGATTTGGTTCGTATCCTGCGCTCTTCGTGGGTTCAATGCGCTAGTGTGGAATTCGTTAGTGGCAGTGTCGATCGTGTGCGAATAGGTATAGTTGGCGTCAAACGATAGGCCACGTCCAGCCCGCTGTTTGAACTCGATAGATCCAGCGTGATAGATGCTGCTCCCGAATGGGGGATCTGAAGTCACGATACCGTTGAAGCCGTACTTCGCGTACTGGTTGGGCTGGAAGTTATAGAAGTTAGTGTCGGTTGGCGTGGCTGCGCTGTAGGTTGTCGGAATTGTGGATGCACTTAGATATGTAGGCACTGCTGTCCCGCCCGCATCAAAGTAGCTGATAAAGTTGCGGCGATACTGTACGGGGAGTTCCAACCCTCGAGTTCCCAAATATCGAACCTCGATCGTGGAATTGGGGCGCACTTCGCGCTGCACGCCAAAGCTCCAAGTGAGAATCTTTGGCATCACCGTGTCGTCAATGTAGCTGGTTGTAAGATTACGCGCGGCCGCCGCAGTCGCCGGAGGCGGGAAGGTTGTTGGTAAACCGCCATTAGCCAGGAAGGCCTTCCCGCCATTGGTGCACCACGCAGCGGGAGAAGGAAGCTTGCAGGCGGAATTAGGATTAAATTCAGTCTGCAGTTGCGGAGGCAGGGTAATCGACGCAAAGTTCTGGAACTTGACGTCGTAGGCAATTCCGAATCCCCCTCGAATTGCTGTTTTCCCGCTTCCTGTCGGATCGTAAGCAAACCCGATGCGCGGCGCGAAATTATTCTTGTCCGTCTTCGGAACGCCAAAAGTAATCACTCCCGGAACACTGGAGATGGCATTGAGCTGTTGAGTCGCATCGCCAGCCGGATTCGTCCAGAATTCATAGCGTGCTCCCAAGTTCAATGTCAGGCGTGGGGTTACTTTGACGTCATCCTGGACGAAACCATAAATGGCGCTCTGCGTCCCGTTGAAAAATCCCGTACCGGCGTTTCGCAGCGTCCTACCCGGCTGGCTCGGAATCAAATCATTGATGAACTCTTGCGTAGTGGAATACCAGTTGTCTCCATTGCTCCGCGATAGAAAGAACTGCGGGTAAATGAAGTGCATATACTGCACCCCAAACTTGAAGTTGTGCTTACCATGAGCCCAGGAGAGGTTGTCGACGAATTGGTAAGTATTCTGTTTCTGAAACTGGTTATCGGCCGGACCGACAGTAGAATTTCCCAGGTCAAGCAGGGTCACGTCCTGAGGGCACGGCGCGCCCGGGCTTCCCCCAGCCGATGCGCACGGGTTCTGGAAATATTCCGCAAAATACGAATACTGAAGGCGCAGATCGTTCACCCAGTTGCTATTAATGCTCCAAACGTCGCTTACCGAAATCTTTCGGTTACGAATCAGGAGGTTCTGGTTAAACGCCGCTTGCGTCGAGTTCACAGGGAAGATTTCTTTTATTTGATTGAAGAGGAACCGTGCGCTCAACTGATGCTTTCCCAATGAATAGTCAGTGTTGAATTGCGCGTCGTGTTCTTTTTGCAGCTGAGGGCTGACAATCGTAAGCGTCCCGACGGGGATGGTTGTGCCATTTACCGTTATCGACGGCAGGTTTGCCGATGGAGCTGCTGGATAGTTGGTGAGAACATTTGTCACCGCCGCATCGGCCGCCATGCCGCGAAGCAAGCCAATCCCTGCCGCCGTTGGTGCGTTCAACGTCGTCGGAGAACCCGCGCCATGAAGGTCCGTATATTCGTATGCGCCGAAAACAAACCACTTATTTTTAATGATAGGGCCGCCAATTGTGCCTCCGAAGCGGTTGTTATCATAAGCTGGTTTGCCAGTTAGACCGGGCGTGTGGTTCAGAATGCCGGCTTTGGTGAGGTTATCGAGCGAATTAAGATTACGATTCTGGAAAAATCCTTCGGCAGAGCCGTGATAGTTGTTTGTTCCAGACTTAGTTACCAAGGCAAACTGGCCACCAGTGGAGTGTCCGTATTCGGCGCTGAACTGGTTCGTCTGCAGCGAAAATTCTTGAATCGCGTCAAAGATGACGGTCGAGTTTGCGCCTGTCACGCCTAAGTTATTGTCGTCTACACCATCTACGGTAAAGTTGTTATCACGGGGACGGTTTCCACCGATAGCCCCGCCAACCCCCTGCGTGCCGCCAGGCGTAGCTATGGTGTTAGGAGCCAGCATCGCCAAATTCAAGGCACTGAACGCTACACCCCCCGTAACCGGGACATTCAGAACTTGGTTCGAATCGAAATTGTTATTCAGCGACGAGGATGATGTCTGAACCTCCACGGTTCCTGTAGTTACTTCAACTGTTTCCGATGTGCTGCCAACGTCGAGGCGGGCATCAGCCACGTTATCCTGGTTGGTCAATACCGGAACGTCTTTAGCCACGAACTCCTTAAAGCCTGAAGAGTTCACCGTTACCGTGTATTTTCCCGGCAAGATGCTCGGCTCTTGGTAAGTCCCAGCAGAGGTGGTAACAACCACCTCGGAAACGCCAGTAGCCTGGTTAGTTATTGTCACTTGTGCGTTCGGCACGGCAGCTCCCTGAGAATCTAGAACCTGGCCTCGCAACGTTCCGGTTGTGCGTTGGGCAAATCCCGAAACGCTCACCAACAACAATGTGATCAGGACAACAGCGCCGGCGACTAGTGTGAGGGAGTTGGTTTTCTTTAGTTGTGTGACGGGCGTGCGTGAATTCATTGACAGTCCTCCGCGGCTCACAAGGAGGAGAGCATTCCGGTACCCGGAAATGTCATGTTATAGGTCAAGTGGGACGAGTGCAGTGGTTGCGGTTATGAGAAGTCAAGTATTGGATGTGGAGCGAGACCGACACAATGCCGTTTCATCAGTTTGCACGGAAGCATGAATACAAAAAGATGTAGGCAGATTGAAAAACTCTATGGAAAATGGGGAAAGGCGCTCGGAGTACTGGACTTCGGCTAAAGTGTTCGGTGCTGAGTCAGAGCTTCTTATCAATCAGAGATTGAAGGCCGCCGCGGTAACCTCGGCTGCAGGAGAGCTGTTTACCATTTCTTAGTAGGACGATGTATTCGCCACTGTTACACGGTTGTAGTTCCTTGATTTTCTGGACATTCACAATCGTGGACCGATGGATTCGCACGAACTGATTGGGATTCAGTCGCTGGGAAAGATTGCCAATCGACTGGCGTAATACGTAAGTATTCTTTCCCGCATTCAACTTGACGTAGTTCGCGTCTGCATCGATCCATTCGATCTCGTCGACGTCCAGAAAAACGACACGTCCTCCCGCCCTGATGATCAGCCGCTTTTCGGCCGGTGAATCAATCTGACCCTTAGCCAAGTAATCGAGAATCCGGCGCGTTATCTCGCGATCGCCGGTTTTTACAAACTCCGTGTGCACTCTTTCAATCGCTCGGTGCAGCCGTTCCTGATCAAACGGTTTAAGCAAGTAATCCAAAGCATGCGCTTCAAAGGCTTGGAGTGCGTATTGGTCGTAAGCGGTAGTAAAAACAACCATTGGCATATGGTCCGGTGGAATCGCCCGCAGCACGTGAAAACCGTCCGGCCCCGGCATTTGTACATCCAACATCAGCAAGTCTGGCTTGTAACAATTCACAGCTTGAACAGTTTGTTCGCAGTCCGAGCATTCAGCGATAACATTAATTCCGGCCTCTGACTGCAAGAGAAAGCGCAGCTTGGTGCGTGCCAGTTTCTCGTCATCGGCAATGATGGTTCGGATAGCGGTCATAACACTATGAGGCCCGGCCGCTCACAAGCGACCCGGCAGGTGCCACCATTAGACGCTTATCAACCCGAAGGGGTATCCAAAATTCCACTTCGAACCCTCCCTCCAGCGGACTACATACTTCAAAGGTGTGATCGTCCCCATAAATTGTCTGCAGCCGTTCGCGAGTAGCTTTTAGACCGCGCCCGCCAGTCAAGCGATTGCGCTCACTCTCGCTGGGCCCTGGCCCATTGTCCTTGACCGTGATGTGTAACCGGCTATCTTCCCGGGAGGAGGTGATTCGCAGTTCGCCTCCCTGGGGGAGTCTTGATATGCCATGTTGAATTGCATTCTCTACAAGCGGCTGTAGCAGTAGGTGAGGAACCTGAGCGTCCAGCGTATCGGGAGCAATGTTAAAGACCAGATTCAGGCGCTCCTCGAATCGAACTTTTTCAATTTCAAGATAACTGTGTGCGAACTCTAATTCGCGATTGAGGCTGGTAAATTGCAGGTCGTCGTTATCCAAATTAATACGAAGGAAATCACTGAGTCGAGTGATCATCTTGTCAGCAGCGGGAACATCGATCAGCATCAATGCTGAAATTGAATGCATTGTGTTAAACAGAAAGTGAGGCTGCATCTGGCTCTTTAGCGCCTTTAAACGAGTCTTGGTAAGTTGACTCTCAAGTTGAGTTGCACGCACCTCGCGCTCCCTAAAGTTCTGATAGTACAAGACGGCATGAGCTATCAGCACAATACCCAGATATACAGAAGCTATATCGTCCACCGAGTTGTATAGAAACAGTCTCTGCACCAAAATCCATTTGACCTGCGGGACGTGAGTCGAAGAGTTCCAAACTGCGCTGGTGAAGCCGTCGATTCGAGGATCCCACACCGGATACACAAGACACCGCAACGCGACGTGTGCCGTGGTAAAGGCGAGACCTCCCGCGAGGTAAAGCAGTACCCGACGTCCCCAATTATTGCGTTGAATCGGATGCCTTCTCGCCATGAAAAATACAAACGGCGTCAAAAACGCAAAAATCAAATAGTTCACAATCGGGAGAGTAAACTCCATTCGCAGGTTTGCTGGGTGTCCAAAGGAGCGATCGAACTCATACATCGAAACCCCAGCTGAAATTCCGATAAACATCCAGGCTGCAAGACTGGCAAGGCAGACAACCCATATCCTGTTCTTGAGAACCGAAAGGTCTTGTGGGGCGACAAATGCGGGACTCAACCGCATGTTTCGCAAAGGCCTCTTCGCTAGTTCGCCCCCGCAATTTGGGCATGTTCCACCCATCGCGACGGCACAGTTGCAACAAAAAGTACACTCATAAGAACAAATGAAGCATTCGCTTTCGGCCGCAATAGGCTGTTTGCATTTCTCGCAACTACTCTTCATTTCAAGATGGGCCATGATCGTGTCGATTCCGTATTGCTAGCGACGGGTATTATCGCTCAATCAGGACTATTTCTGCCGCTTTTTGATTCGTCCTCGTTTGATGTAGGCGTATACGAGAAAAACCGAGTTTCGTCCCCAGAAATGATCGCCGCCTCGATTTCGATCTACCGCGAAAGTCCGTACTGAATAACCCTGTTATCGCGACACAACGATCATTGGATTTTGCTGCCATACCTGTCCGTTCCGACAATCATGGATTACCACCTTGCTTTTTTCGGGCCGAGTATTGCACGCAGAAACGATTTACTCATCTTTCCTTCGTGATGACTCGTCCCAGCTGCAAACAATGCGACAAGAACTTGACAGATAATGTTGGCGTTAGCAGTTAGACACCATGGACTTGTGACCGGCCTGGTCGGAGCGGGGACATTTTATGGGAGAGAAAGCCTATCGTTCAGATCACGCGAAACAGGTCATGGACGTTGCCGTGAACGAGCTTGAGGCTCTGTTGAAGCAGCGAACGGCGATAACCATGAAAGTCAAGGCGGTCAAGCGGACGGTCAAAGGGTTGGCAAGCCTATTCGGAGACGAGATCGTTGGCGAGCTGCCGCTAAAATGCATCGATGCTATTAGCCACATGCCCATCGACACTCAGAGTGCCGGCGAAGTCGATCCCTTACACCGTGCCGATAGTGACGTGCACAAGCCGAAGCTGGAAAGAGCGTGTCGCATCGCCCTTCTGGAGTCCGAACAACCCGCCAGCGCAGGACAGATTTACGACCGGATTAATCGGCGGAGGTCGTATCAACTGCGCCGATACAAGAACCCGTTGATGCGCGTCATTGAAACCCTGGACATGCTGGTAAGGGACGGCGAGGCGCGAACACTTTTTGTCGATGATTGCAGATGTTGGCAGTGGAATACCCGACAAATAGGCACGACCGAGGGGAATCCGGAAATCATCAGTCAGCCTTCAATCCATAACGATTTGCCAAGCCTGTGAAGCACCCACTTCGGTCGTTGCGGTCGGTTTAAGTTTTGTTCGAAGGCATCCCACTGCCCAAAGTGCACCTTCAGCCCTTATTCTGATAATTCTCTCAGTTGATGCCCAGCGCAACCTGCGCTAGTCTCCAGTTGCAGTAGAGTATTAAGATCGTACAGCTCGTCCTGCGGAGGTGCGCGCGTGCAGCATACTAATCACAACGGTACTGGAATTCACCAGCGTCGTGAGCATCCGGTCGAAGCGGATTCGATTCCTCGCGAGCCATTGGATCTTAATCGCGTGCGCTCTATCGATGATCTGGTGCGTGCCATGGCTAAGACTGGTTTTACCGGTCGCGGGATTGGCGTGGCCGCCGATGTGCTGGAGGCGATGGCCCGCGATAAAGATTGTTTTGTCGTGATGACGCTGGCCGGTGCGATCACCGTTGCTAACCAGGGCCTCATTGTCTCCGAATTGATTGACCGTGGCATCGTGAACGCAATCGTTTCGACAGGCGAGCTAATGGTCCCTGGGCTTATTGAAGCCAGGCCGAATCTCAAGGATGAAGAAGAAGTTATTTCTGAAATCTTGGAAAGTTGGGATCACAATGATGTGCTTTGCTCATACAAGCTGAATCATGCGATTGGAGAACATCTCGCCAGGCGCTCCAAAGATCAGCGTGGCATTCTCAAATCGGCGTACGAGAAGGGCGTCCCCGTTTTCGTGCCTGCGTTTACCGGTTCAGAACTCGGCCTTGAAGTCGCTTTGAATATTCGACTCAGGGAGTCGACCGGAAGACACAAACTGCGATTTGATCCGTTCGAGGACCTGGAACACTTTTCTGCCACTCTATTACGTCAAACGCGGCTCGGAATTTTCACCATCGGCGGTGGCGTACCATTGAACTGGTCCCAACAATTCGTACCGTTTCTTGAATTGCGACGTCGCCGCCTTGGCGAGAATCTGCCCCTGAAGAGTTATCACTATTGTGTCAGTATTTGTCCTGAGCCTGTACTTGCGGGCGAATCATCTCCAATTCACAGCGAGCCGGAGTTTGTTCTCGCCAGCGAAGGCGGAAAGTTTGCAGAGGTTTCCCTGGATGCAACAGTTGGCGTACCACTAATTTTAGCGGCGGTTCTGGAGCGGCTAGGAAAAAACAAGAATGGCACAGCTAAGAACGCAGATAGGGCAACAAAGGCAAAGGCCGCAGCGAGGAAATAATTTGTGAGTCCGGGCCTGGTCACAAATTGAAGTCTTTTTAATCGAAGATCAGAACGGCCGAAGCGATCACGGTCGTCCACAATCCTCGCTTGTCACCAACCGCGGATTGCGTAACGTTAGCGGTGCGCACGATTTTGTTGGAGATCCGATAAATTTCCTTCTTCTCATCCCACGAACGGTCCGGATCGAATTCCACATTTAGCGTGGTGGCGAGCATCTCAGCCGCCAATTCCTCAGCGTAGTCGCCAGCAGCGTCTTCGGACTCTCCGAAGGAATGATGCTCACTGAGATAGCCATAAGTATTGCGGTCCGCTGGAATCGCGACCCCAATGCTAGACGCCAATAGGCGATGGGGCTCACGAGTGGAATTCTCGGCAACGACCGAAAATACTACTTCACCCGGGCTTAAGTACTTCAGCCCTTGTGATCTTGGAATTAGCTTGCACTGTGGCGGAAAGATGGACGACACGCGAACCAGGTTTTGCGCGGCGATGCCGGCGTCACGCAACGCCAGCTCGAAGGAAGTAAGGCGTTCTTTGTGTTTGCCGACCCCCTTGGTGAAAAAAATCTTTTTGGGGACCATGTCCTTGCCCAATTCGTTGTTCCTCCGCCTGGATGGAGTGAGTGATCGTCAAATCTAACATAACAAATCATTAAGCTACGATTAAAAGTTTCCGGGAAAGCGAGGCAAAGATTACCCGAGATCTACTTGGCCGGAGCCACTGACTTAACCTGAATGGTATCTCCCGTGGCTATCCCAGTGATCTTAGCTTTTTGATCTGCGAGCTTGTCGAGCTCCGCCAGCGCAGCTTTGTCTTCACCGTCGAGGGTGTACACCTTTTCTCCCACAACCAGGGCGTATTTGGAGCCCTTGGAGACGCAATCGCGGGTGCAATCGGCTGCGGTCACACCGGCTTCCATATGCTCGACGCCACACATCGCGTCGCTAACCCTGCCAACGTAGATCTGAGGTCTATCCGCCGCCAGGGACAGCGAGACGACAAATAGTAAAACCGGCAGTTGAACCGTGATTCTTGTCAAAGCGCGTTTCATGAATGCCCCTTAGTCCCGGAATCTTAAAAAATTGTATACAAGTCCTCACAATCGCTGAGTAAATACCTAAACCGTCTAGAATTGCAATTCTACGGTGACTTCTCAGGCGCAAATATAATTTTTACGTTTACGGTTTTGTCGTCCTGTTTGGTTTCCTCGATTGCAATCGCCAGATTTCGCGGAAGCGAAATCCTTGACTTGGCCAATGCTGGAAGAAATTGCTGCTTGGAATAGCTGTTGTCGTAAGGATTGCCCGCCCGTAATTTCCACAGGTCGGACACTGATCGCGAAAGCGCTGTGTCGAGGCCTTCGACTTCGACTGTTCCCATCCGATATAAGTCGCCCTCGTGCAATTCAAGGACGTAACGCACAGTTGACGAAGCATCGTCGAGTCCCGGCGCTACTATTACCTCGGAGGCAACATATCCTTGAGTCCCGTAGAGCTGTTGTATCGCATGAATATCTTCAACCAGCTGCACCGCGTTCGCAGGCTCACCGACGCGAAGATGAATCAGGGATTGAAGCTTGTCGTTCGCAAAGACAGTGTTTCCAGTCCAGTTAATTCCAGCCACTTTATATTGCCGCCCCGGCGCGACCGCGATTGTCACATCGACAAGACTCTCGCTCGCATCTCCGCGGGCGGAAAGTTTAGTTTGCGAATCCGAGAATTCAACCTTTAGATAGCCGCGAGCCAGATAAATTGGCTGAAAATTGAATCTGTCTTGGGCTCGAAACATGGACCGCGAGTATTCCTGACCTCTAAGCGGCTTTGACGCGCTCTGTAGAAGTGTCGATTCGGCGGTCTCGGCTCCAGGAAAATCGACATTGGCGATATGAATGGTCACATTCGAAATACGATATGTAATGGCGCCGATTGGACCTCCCATTTTCTGGGCGGTTGGGATGTATTCTATAGTGCCCGGGAGGTTGCGCTCTGAGAGCATTGCCTCCAATACGTGGGCGACCTGGTCGGCCATTGTGCCGGAAATTGGCAGGGCGCCGTCGAATAACGGTACTCGTTCCCTTAGTCTGGAAGTCAACTCGCTATCGGAGAACCAAACAAAATTATCGAACTGCGCGGCAAGAAATTTATCGCTCTCGCGTACCTGGAGTTCAAACTTAGTGCCTTTTACCGAATATTCATAACGGTAACTGACGTCGCTAAACGCGCCGGTCTTTCCTACCGCGTCAGTCGCCTTCCGAAAAATATTTTCATTAATGGTTTCTCCATCGTCACTGACACTTTGACCGATGTGAAGCCCGGTAACTGGTACAACCTGATCTCGAGTGTAGTGTTTGTTTCCAGTTACCTCGATCGAGGTCAACGTAAACTGATCAGACAGCTTTTGCTTTCCGGGGACCTGAAGACCTGGAGAGGCAGTCGCAACCCCGGAAAAGACAAGCACCCATAAGGAAAGGAGGACTTTGGAGCGGTTAGAGCTAGCTATCACCTCGCGGTTACCGTTCCACCAGCGCGGTGTCCACCGTCTTGATTTTCACCGCGATGTCGATAAAAGCCAGCGCGGCCCTGCTCAAAGCTTTATCCTTCCGAAACACCAGCGCCAAATCGCGACGGATTTTCGCATCTGCCATCGCGATAGTGGCTAAGACATTCGCGCGAACGTCCTCCTGCACATTGGACCGCGCGATAAATCCCACCCCGACGTCGGCCGCTACAAAGCGCTTTAGCAGTTCGCTCGAATCCAGTTCCATGGCGATTCGCGGCTTCAACTTGCGCTCATGAAACAGGTTGTCCAGGCCATCACGAGTGTGTCCAGCCTTGGGCATCACCAGAGGATAGTTCGCCACTTCCGTGACCGTGGCCGACTTCACCTTCGCCAAAGGGTGCCTCGGAGTCGAGATGATGACTAATTCGTCGCGATGAATGAGAACGACAGTGAGACGAGGATCGTTAACCGGCAAAGACAAGACTCCGAAATCGACGGAGTTGTCGATAATGGATTCTAGAATTTTTCCGTAATCCGCCCGCTTAATGTTTACGGCGACATCCGGATACTGCTTCTTGAACTCGGCAAAGACCTCCGGGAGAATATGAAGACACGTGCCTTCGTTGGCGCCGACGATGATTTCCCCGCGCGGGACGCGCTCAGTTTCGGCGATGGCCACTAGTACGGCACGGCGGGCATCCAGCGTCTCTTCCGCGTATTTCTGGAAAAGCTTACCCGAGGCCGTAATCGAAACTTTGCCTCCCGACCGGTCGAGCAATTTGGCGCCGACCTCCTCTTCGAGGGAGCGAATCTGTGAAGAGATAGCCGGCTGAGTCCGGAATCGTTTTTCGGCGGCCCTTGAAAAGCTCGAAAGCCGAGCCACCTCAAGGAAAGTTTCTAACTGATCAAAATCCATAAGAACAATACTCGGAGACGCCTTCAGCTGTTACGCTGACCCCTTAAGCATAAGCGTGGCTTATCCCGTCCATAAGAACAATAAATTTCCTGAACAGGGATTCAGCCACTAGACTAACGCACCATCTACACAACGCGTGATTGTAGCAGGTGTACAATCTTTGCCTATTCCCAATGACTAGCTGTCCCCGTTTGAGGAAAATCATAGGTGAGCATGCGCGATCCAGATTTCCTATGCGAGTGCGTCCGGATAATTTATTAAGGAGAATCTATGGCCGATCAAAAACCAGCTGATCCGAAAAGCGTTATGGAATTCGTGAAGAAGACCGGAGTCAAAATGCTTGATCTCCGCTTCACAGATTTGCCGGGCTTGCAGCACCACGTTTCTTACCCGATTGAGCAGTTGTCCGAGGCCTCTTTCGAGGAGGGCTTCGGCATGGACGGCTCCTCCATTCGCGGTTGGGCCGCAATCCATGAGAGCGATATGCTCCTCGTACCCGATCCATCCACGCACTTGCTCGATCCTTTCACCGAAGCACCTACCATGGTCATGATCTGTGACGTGATCGATCCCGTCACCAAGCAACGCTATGATCGAGACCCTCGCTACATCGCCAAAAAGGCGGAGCTTTATCTGGCATCAACCGGGCTGGCGGATACGGCCTATTTCGGGGCAGAAGCCGAATTTTTCATCTTCGACAACGTGCGCTTCGATCAGCGCGAGCAGCACGGCTTTTATTTTATAGATGCCGAGGAAGGCCGCTGGAACTCCGGACGAGCGGAAAACAATCTGGGATATCGTCCCCGCTATAAAGAAGGATATTTCCCGGTTCCCCCCACCGACCATTATCAGGACCTGCGCAGCGAAATGGCCCTGACGATGGAAAAGTGCGGGATGGAGGTTGAATGTCATCATCATGAAGTCGCAACCGGAGGTCAGACCGAAATCGATCTGAAATTCGATTCACTGGTGCGCTCGGCCGACAAGATGATGCTCTACAAATACATCGTCAAGAATGTGGCCAACCAATACGGCAAGACAGTGACCTTTATGCCCAAGCCGATCTTCGGAGATAACGGCAGCGGCATGCATACCCACCAATCCTTGTGGAAAGACGGAAAGCCTTTGTTTGCCGGCGATGGCTACGCCGGTATCTCGCAAATGGCCCTTTGGTACATCGGCGGATTGATCAAGCACGGCCCAGCTCTGGCAGCAATCATTGCGCCGACCACTAACTCCTACAAGCGCCTCGTCCCCGGATTCGAGGCGCCGGTCAATCTCGCATACTCGCGGCGCAATCGATCCGCAGCATGTCGTATTCCGATGTACTCGGCGTCTCCAAAAGCAAAGCGTGTGGAGTTCCGCCCGCCCGACCCCAGTTGCAATCCGTACATGGCGTTTGCAGCTATGATGATGGCCGGCCTGGACGGAGTGGAGAACAAAATTGATCCCGGCCAGCCGCTGGATAAAGATATCTACGACCTTGGCCCAGAGGAACTCGCCAAAGTTCCCTCGATGCCCGGTTCGCTCGAGGATGCGCTCAATGCTCTCGAGAAAGATCATGCATTCCTATTGAAGGGCGACGTCTTCACCGAGGAACTGCTACAAACCTACGTAGATTACAAGCGAACGAAAGAGGTGGATGCAGTCCGGCTGCGTCCGCATCCGCACGAGTTCATGCTGTACTACGACATTTAGGATGGGATAAGTTTCGAGGCCCGCCATTGCAGCAGGATCTGCGACAGATTCTGGCGTCTTACAACCCGGATGCGCCGCTGTCTGAAGCCAGCACTATTCCCGCGCCCTTTTACACCGACGAGCGCATCGCGGAATTGGAGCGTCAGTCCGTGTTCAGCCAAACTTGGCAATGGGCGGGAAGAACGGATCAGGTTGACCGGCGCGGTAGATTCGTTACGTTCACCGTAGCCGGCGAACCTATTGTTGTGGTGCGTGGTCAGGATAGCGAGTTACGCGCCTTCTTCAACGTATGCCGCCATCATGCAGCCGCTGTTGTTACCGAACCTTCCGGCACAGCGTCGATTCTTCGCTGCCCCTACCATGGCTGGAGCTATGACCTGAACGGCGCATTGAAAGGCACGCCCGAGTTTCAGGGCGTATGCAACTTCGACCGATCTCAGAACGGCTTGGTTCCGATTGCTGTCGACACCTGGGAAAACTTTGTGTTTGTGAATCTCGATCCCCGCGAGAGTTCTTTGCGCGATTTTCTCGGACGACTAACCCGCCGCTGCGAGCCTCTCAGACTTTCGTGTCTCCACCATGTGGACAGCCGCATCTACGAGCTCAACTGCAACTGGAAGGTGTTTATCGACAACTATCTCGATGGCGGATACCACGTTCCTCATCTGCATAAAGGTCTCAACAGCGTTCTGGAATACCAGCAATACACTATCGAAAATGAAGACCGCTACTGCCTTCAATCCAGTCCGATGACGTCGGGCAGCGACGTCAAGATATCCGCCACGCGCCGCGGAGATCGCGCATACTATCTCTGGCAATATCCGAACCTGATGATCAACTGCTACGAAGGGTATATGGACACCAACCTCGTAATCCCTTTAACCGTAGACCGCTGCCGGGTAATCTTCGACTTCTACTTCGACAGAACTGGGGGCGAGCACGATGCCTATAACCAGCAAAGCA
>JGI12635J15846_10000682_pt1 | contig 29347 bp, 22 predicted proteins | sample BlaSpr_A8_OM2_M2_FD_15846 | JGI IMG/M metagenome (IMG submission 15846)
CCGGGGTGCGGTTGACGATCGCCATGATCAGCGGGCGATCCCCGGCGACCGGTCGGCCACACAGCGTTGACTGCACACATCCATGGTGCCTGGTCACCCGGGGAGTCGCCGCCCGGGGATCGAGGCTTGCGGCTGCGCTGGGTGCGACGACCATCAAAACCCGGCGCTTAACCACAATTCGTGTCGCACCCGCCCTGTACGATCGAAACTATGTTCGAGAGCGAGCACACTACCGCAGCGGCGTTGGTGGACCGTATGTGTGCGGCGGCGCGGGCGGAGAACAAGGCAGCAGGGCAGCGGCTGATCGCGATCGGTGAGCTGGATCTGCTGCGGTTACGCGAGGCCGAGGAATGCGAGTCCTGGCTAACCGACACTTGGGAGGCGATAAGCGCCGAGGTGGCCGCGGCTTTGCGAATCAGCCAGGGGCTGGCGTCGAGCTATTTGGATTACTCACGCGCGATGCGTATCCGATTGCCGCAGGTCGGGGCGGCCTTGGCCGCCGGCGACATCAGCTATTTGATGTTCCAGACGATCGTGTACCGCACCGAGTTGATCACCGACCCTGACGTGCTGGCCGCGGTGGACGACGACTTGGCAGTGCGGGTGCGGCGCTGGCCGTCAATGACGCGGGGGCGGCTGGCCGGTTACATCGACCAGGTAGTGGCTCGTGTCGATGCCGACGCCGTCCGGCGCCGCAAAAAGACCCAGCCCGATCGGGAGTTGTCGATCTGGGACAGCGGCAACGGCTTGACCGAGGTCTTCGGCCGACTGGCCAGCATCGACGGCCATGTGGTGGACGCCCGGTTGGACGTGTTGGCCGCCACGGTGTGTGCCAACGATCCACGCACCCGCAATCAGCGCCGCGCCGATGCCCTGGGGGCCTTGGCGGCCGGCGCCGATCGGCTGCAGTGCCGCTGCAGGCAGCCCGATTGCCAGGCAGACACCACACCGCTACCGCGTCCGGTCGTGGTCCATGTGGTCGCCGACCAGGCCACCCTGGAGGGCAGCGCCGACCAGCCCGGCTCACTGGTGGGCACCGACGCCCTCATCACCGCCGAGGTAATCGCCGAACTAGCCGACTCGGCACGACTGCAGCCGCTTATTCATCCGCTCGACGCATCCCCGGAGCGTGGCTACACGCCCTCGTCGGCGCTGGCTGACTTCGTGCGCTGCCGCGATCTGACTTGTCGGTTTCCAGGCTGCGATCGCCCAGCCATGGATTGCGATGTCGACCACACAATCCCGCACGCTACCGGCGGAGCCACCCATGCCTCCAACCTCAAATGCCTGTGCCGGAAACATCATCTGGTCAAGACGTTCTGGGGCTGGCGCGACCAGCAACTGCCTGACGGCACGGTGATCTGGAACGCACCATCGGGACACACCTACGTCACCACCCCGGGCAGCGCGTTGCTGTTCCCCGGCCTGTGCGCGCCGACCGCAGAGCTGCCCGCCCTCCACCCGACGTCGGCCCAGCGGTGCACCGACCGCAGCCTCATGATGCCGAAACGTCGTCGCACCCGCGCCCAGAACCGCGCCGACTACATCGCCACTGAACGCCGCCATAACCGCGACGCACGCCAAGCCCGCGAAACCCAACGGGTTGCAACCCAACTCACCTCATACGGCCCGCCACCCACCGAGGACGACGAGCCACCGCCCTTTTAATCGGGCCTTCAGCCCTGCGGTCGCTTCCCAGACGCGACCTCGTCGGGGTATTCGTCGTAGTACGGCACGTAGCCTTCGTCGCGGCCGGCCAGCACGTAGAGCGGATCTTTCACGTCGGGGCCGTAGCCCTCGTGGCGCAGCTCCACCTTGCGGCTCTTGAACGTCGTGGTTTGCGCTATCGACCTCACCACCCGCACAAACAGCGGCAGCGCATAGCCGGGGAGCTGACCGTACACCGCGCGGGCCAGGGACTGGCCGTCGAACTCGGCGCCGTCGCGCAACTTGACCGCAGCCATCCCGGCGCGGCCCCCGGTGCGTGGAACCTCGACGCCGAACACGGTGCATTCCGCGATGGCCTCGTCGGACCCCAGCGCCGCTTCGACCTGAGTGGTGGCGACGTTCTCGCCCTTCCAGCGGAAGGTGTCGCCGAGCCGGTCGACGAACGCGGCATGACGCATGCCCTGCGGGCTCATCACATCGCCCGAATTGAACCAGCAATCGCCCTCACGGAAAGCGTTGCGCACCAACTTCTTTTCGCTCGATTCCGGGTCGGTGTAGCCGTCGAACGGCTGCAGCCTGTTAACCGGGCTGAGCAACAGGCCGGGCTCGCCGGCGGGCACCCGGTGTACCCGTCCGCTCTCGTCACGCAGCGGGGCGCCGGTGTCGGGGTCGTATTCGACGTAGGCCAACGACATCGGCGCGATGCCCGTTGTCCTGGGCACGTTGAAGATATTGATGAACGCGGTGTTGCCCTCGCTGGAGGCATAGAACTCACAGACCCGCGCGATACCGAATCGTTTGGTGAACTCGTCCCAGATCTCGGGGCGCAGCCCGTTGCCGGCGATCAAGCGCACCTTGTGCGCCCGGTCGGTCGGCTTGGGCGGCTGGTTGAGCAGGTACCGGCAGATCTCGCCGATGTAGATGAACGCCGTGGCCCGGTAGGCAATCACCTCGTCCCAGAATTTCGACGCCGAAAACGACCTGCCCAGCGCCAGCGTCGCCCCGGAATTGATCACCGATGACAACGCCACCGTCAGCGCGTTGTTGTGGTAGAGCGGCAGGCAGCTGTACAGGGTGTCGGAGCCCTTGAGCCGCAACCCCAGCCCGCCGAACGCCGCGAGCGCTGCCAGCCACCGCCGGTGCGTCATCACGCTGGCCTTGGGGAATCCGGTAGTGCCTGAGGTGAAGATGTAGAACGCGGTGTCTCTGGCCTGCACTGCCGATGCCGACGCCGGGTTGGTCGCGGGAGCGCTCACGGCGAACCGCTCGAGGTCTTCGATGGTCAGCGTCTCGCTGTCACCGCAGCCGCCACACTCAGCCACCGCACTGACCAGGTCGGTCTCCGCGATTAAGACCTTGGCGTCCACCAGGCCGAGGCTGTGCGCCAGCACTTCACCGCGCTGGTGGTAGTTGAGCATGCCGGCGACGGCACCGCACTTGACCACGGCCAGCATCGCCAACACGGCGTTGGGTGAGTTGCGCAGCATGATGGCGACGACGTCGCCACGGCCGACACCGCGCGCGGCCAGCACTGCGGCATACCGGTTGGCGGTCCCGTTGGCGTCGCGGTAGGTCAGTTGCTGGTCGCCGAACCTCAGGAAAACCCGGTCACCGTAGCGAGCAGCACGCTCCTGGAATACCGTGCCGATTGACTTCTTGGAGTTCGGCCGAGCCAGCCCGGTCAGCGCTCCTCGCAACATCACCGGCAGGTCGAGCAGTACGCGCGGCGCCCGCGATGCAATGTCGGTCAGACCGACTGCTGCGCGCGCTCTACCGTCGTGATCGGACACTTGATCCCTCTCGATTCCCCTCAGCACTTTGCTCGCCGACCTGAGCCCGCCGACCTCAGGCCGGGGCGCACGCCTCTACTGCGGCACCCACCTTATCGACCAGCACCAGCCGATCCATGGCCGCCTGCGAGATATAACCGCTGTTGAGCAATCCGTTCACCCAGACCCACAGGCCTTCGTAATGCCCCCAGGGGTCCAGCATCACGATGGGTTTGTCGTGCATACCCAGATAGCCCGCGGTCCACAAGTCAAATAGCTCGTCCAGGGTGCCCACACCACCGGGGAGCACGATGAACGCGTCGGAGCGGTCTTCCATGAGCTGCTTACGGTCGCGCATCGTGTCGCTGACGATCAGCTCGTCGGCGTTGGTGTCGGCAATCTCGCGGCGCATCAACTTTTGGGGGATCACGCCGACCGTCCGGCCACCGCGTGCCCTGGCCGCGCTTGCCACCGCACCCATTGCCGAAACGCGACCACCACCCCACACCAGGATCCAGCCGCGCTCGGCGATCGCCTCGCCGAGTTCGGTGGCGAGCTCAAGCAATTCGGGGTGGGTCGGCCCGGACGCGCAGTACACACAAACCGCCCATTCGCGTGATAATTCGCGTTCCGGGCGCATACTCGCCAAAGGTAGACCAAGCCCGCCGGACCCGACCACATATGGGCCATCGCACTACGGCAAGCATGCGCGCACTAAAATCCTTCGGTGCCGGTTCGATGGAAAGTCCCCCAGCATGAGGCCGCCTTGGCGGAGCTGGACGTTGCCCTGGATGACCGAGCACGGCCTGGGGCCGTCGTACTCGGGCCCGACGGCGGCGGCAAATCCACGTTGGCCCGATTGGCCGCCGAAAACTTCTGCCAACGACACCCGACCACACTCATCCGCTGGGTCACCGGCACCCCGACCGAGCGTGTCGTCCCATTCGGGGCCTTCAGCCATCTGGTGGATATTGCCGACATCGGAAAGCCGGCCGCGCTACTGCGGGCGGCCCGAGCATCGCTGGGCAGTGACGATCAGCAGGGCAATCTGCTGCTCGTCGTCGACGACGCCCACGACCTGGACATCCTGTCGGCCACGCTGGTGTACCAATTAGCTCTGGCTGGCACAGCCCGGATGATTGTTACCGCTCGCGGCCCGGACGTTGGAGCCGCACCCGAGGCCGTCGCGGCGCTGTGGACGGACGGCCTGCTGACTCGGATCGACATCGAGGCGCCCGGCGCGGCGACAAAGCCGTCCGAACCAGCGGAGGTCGACGAATTCATCGCCGAGCTACCCGCGGCAGCGCGGGCGGTGCTGGACTATCTCGCCGTCGAGGAGCCGTTGTCGCTCGCCGACCTCACCGCCCTCGCGGGCGACGGCGCGGTGAGCGAGGCGGAGGAGTGGGGCGCTGCGGAAACCCGGGTACGCGGTGAACGCGGTGAACGCGCGGACGACACGGTGGTGTACACAGCGCACCCGCTGTTCGCCGGACGAGCGCGTGCCGCACTCGGCGACGACGGCTCGCGACGACGCCGCACCGAGTTGGTCAAGCTGCTTTCGCAGCACCGGTCTGACCACCTCAGCGACCGGCTGCGGCTAGCGTCCCTGGCACTGGACAGCGACGCCCCGCAGCCCGTCGGTGAGGTCGTCGCCGCCGCGCAGCAGGCGTTGCGACTGGGCGACCTGATGCTCGGCGAGCGACTGGCCCGCTCNGCTCTGGAGCGCTCCGGCGACCTCGCGGCGCGACTGCCGCTGGCACACGCGCTGGCGTGGCAGGGCCGTGGCCGAGAGGCGGACGCGGTGCTGTCGGCGGTCGACCCCGGCGCGTTGTCCGAACCGGAGCTGATGGCCTGGACGCTGCTGCGGGCGGCCAATCAGTTCTGGATGCTCAGCGAGCCGGAGCGAGCCACCGCCTTCCTGCGGACCATCCGCAGTCGGATCCCCGACGCAGGCCCGCGCACCACACTGGACGCGCTGAGCGCCACCTTCGCGATGAACGCGGGCAATGTCGGGAATGCCATCCAGATGGCCCGCGAGGTGCTGGCATCACCGTCAGCCGATGATCAGGCAGTGGCCTGGGCGGCTAGCGCGGCCGCACTATGCTCGGCGCGGCAGGGCCGTTTCGACGACGTCGAGCCGCTGGCACAGCGCGCGTTGGGCGCCGAGCATCCCGGGCTGCTGCGCTTCACGATCGGGCTGGGCCAGACCACCGCCCTGTTGATGGCGGGTCGGCTCGACGCAGCGCGCGAACTCGCTCAGCAGTTCACCGACTTCGCCGAACTGCAGCAGCCAGGCCGCGCGATCGGCGAGGTGCTAATGGCCCACGTGCTCATCGCCGACGGTGAATTCGGTCAAGCGGCGGCGCTGCTCGGCCCCGCGGCGGCAACCCTGGAACGCACCGGCTACTCATGGGGTCCGCTATCACTGATGCTGTTGGCCACCGCGCTGGCCCAGCAAGGACACACCGCTGCCGCGGCAAAAGCGTTGAGCAGAGCAGAATCTCGGCACGGAACCAAGTCGGCACTGTTCACCCCAGAACTCGGTTTGGCGCGGGCCTGGTGCAGGCTGACCGCCCGGGACGCCGCGGGCGCGATCACGGCGGCCCGGGAGGCGGCCCGCACGGCGCAGCGTGCCGGGCAGTCGGCGGTGGCGCTGCGCGCTTGGCATGACGCAGTTCGATTGGGTGACACCCGTGCGGTGGACCCGGTGACAACGCTGGCCGCCGAAATCGACTGCCCCGTAGCCAAAATTGTGGTCAGTCACGCCCGCGCGCTGGCCGACGGTGACGCCGCCGCTCTGGCGGCGGTCTCCGCCGAACTGGCTGTGATCGGAATGCGCGCTGCAGCCGCGGATGCCGCCACGCAGGCACAGCGGTGCGGTGGCCGATAGCGACCCGCTACTAACGGCTCAAGTAGCCGCGCAGCATCGCAACGGCGGCGGTGATCTGGGCGACCGGCACGCGTTCGTCGCGCCGATGCGCCAGGTTGGGGTCACCGGGCCCGAAGTTGACCGCCGGTATGCCCAGGCCGGCGAACCGGGAAACGTCCGTCCAGCCGTATTTCGCCCGGACCTGTCCGCCGGCAGCCTCGACGAGGGCCTTGGCGGCGGGTTGGGACAAGCCAGGCAGCGCGCCTGCCGCAGCGTCGGTCTGCTCGATCTGCACGTCCAGCCCGTCAAAAACGTCGTGCACATGTTGCAGCGCGGCGCCCACCGACCGGTCGGGGGCAAAGCGGTAGTTGACCGTCACCGCGGCCGCGTCGGGAATCACATTTCCGCCCACCCCGCCGTCGACGCGCACGGCCGACAGGCCCTCACGGTAGACGCAACCGTCGATATCGACGGTGCGCGCCTGGTATCCGGCCAGCCGGTCCAGCACAGCGCCCAGCTTGTGGATCGCGTTGTCGCCCAACCAAGAGCGTGCCGAATGCGCACGGGTTCCGGTCGCGCTGATCACGACACGCAGCGTGCCCTGGCAGCCGGCCTCTATATAGCCGGCGGTGGGCTCTCCCAGGATCGCCACATCGGCGGACAACCAATCCGGCAGCTCGCGCTCGATACGACCCAAACCGTTTGCCGCCGCATCGATTTCCTCGCAGTCGTATAGCACCAGCGTCAGGTCGTGCACCGGTTCGGCCACGGTGGCAGCCAGGTGCAGGAACACCGCATCACCGGATTTCATGTCCGCGGTGCCGCAACCATGCAGCACGTCACCCTCGTCGTCGGACGAGCGACGGCTGGGCAGGTTTCCGGCCGCCGGCACGGTGTCCAGATGTCCGGCCAACAGGACCCGCGACGGCCGCTGTCGGTGGGTGCGCGCCAGCACGGCATTGCCGTTGCGAATGATCTCGAAGCCGGACGTCTGGTTGCGCAGGGCGGTCGCCACCTCGTCGGCGATAGGCGCTTCGTCCCTCGACTCGCTGGGGATGTCTACCAGCGCTGCGGTCAGCTCGATCGGATCCCCGCGCAAGTCCAGCACTGCCCCAGAGTATCTGTTGCCGAGCTGGGGTACCGCCCGCTCGCCGAGCAGACACACAATCGCACTGTCGGAGGCTTCGGGATGCGATTCTGCGTCTGCTCGGCGGGGGAAGTACCGTGTCGATCGTGACTGGAGCTGCAGGCATCGGCGTGGCGACCCTCGCATCGAACGGATCGATCCTCGACACCTGGTTTCCCGCACCGGAACTGACCGAATCGGGCACCAGCGCCACTTCCCGACTAGCGGTGTCTGATGTTCCCCCGGAACTGGCCGCGCTGATCGGCCGCGACGACGACCGCAGCACCGAAACCGTCGCGGTGCGCACCGTCATCGGCTCATTAGACGACGTCGCCGCCGACGCTTACGACGCCTACCTGCGGCTACATCTGTTATCGCACCGGCTGGTGGCGCCGCATGGGCTGAACGCCGGCGGCTTGTTCGGGGTATTGACCAATGTCGTGTGGACTAATCACGGGCCCTGCGCGATAGACGGTTTCGAGGCGGTCCGGGCACGGTTGCGGCGCCACGGACCGGTGACGGTCTACGGTGTCGACAAGTTCCCCCGGATGGTCGACTACGTCATGCCCTCCGGGGTACGCATCGCCGACGCCGACCGGGTGCGGCTGGGCGCGCACCTGGCGCCGGGCACCACCGTGATGCACGAGGGCTTCGTCAACTACAACGCAGGCACCCTGGGCGCGTCGATGGTGGAAGGCCGCATCTCAGCCGGCGTGGTGGTGGGCGACGGGTCGGATATCGGCGGCGGAGCGTCGATCATGGGCACGTTGTCCGGCGGTGGGACCGAAGTCATTTCTATAGGCAAGCGGTGCCTGTTGGGCGCCAACGCGGGGCTGGGTATCTCACTGGGCGACGACTGCATCGTCGAAGCCGGCTTGTATGTGACAGCGGGCACCAAGGTCGCCACGCCCGATGGCAAATCGGTCAAGGCTCGTGAGCTCTCCGGCGCCGATAACCTGCTGTTCCGCCGGAATTCGGTCACCGGGGCGGTCGAGGTGGTGGCCCGCGACGGTCAGGGCATCGCCCTCAACGAAGACCTACACGCCAACTGAGCTAGCGACCGCCGCCGGGTAACTGCAGCTCGGAAGGCTCGTCACCGACGTGCACACCTTGAGTGGTTCGAAGCGCGGTTCCTTTCGTTTCCGGAAGCAGGTACGTGCACACCAGGCTGGTGAAGGCGAAGGTGCCCAGCATCAGGCCGATCGACCAGGAGCCGTAGGTTGCCAGCAGTGTTCCGGCGACCAGCGGTGGCACGGCGCCGCCAAGAACGCCGGCGAGGTTCACCGCCAGCGCTGATCCGCTGTAGCGGTAGCGGGTGGCGAACAACTCCGGGATGAACGCCCCCGTGGGTCCGGAGCCGACGGCAGCTATGGCAAACATGCCGACGATAGCCACCACATACAGAATGTGGTTGCCGGTATTCATCAGTGGGATCACCACAAACGACCAGGGCACACACCCCGCCCACCCCAGCAACATCATGCGCCGGCGCCCCACTCGATCGCACAGATTGGCTGAGATTGTCACGAACGCGATACTCGCCAGGCCTCCGAGCGCACCGGCGGACCAGATGAAGCTGCGGGTGTACCCGAGGTGGGAGTGCGCGTAGATGGTGAGGTAGGTGTGACCCATATAGACGAAGGTCATGCCGCCTAGGATGCTGCCCGCGGCCAGCAAGATCTCCCGGCGCTGCAGCCGAAGCACCTCTCCAAGAGGCGCTGGAGGTACCAAGTTTCGGGCTTTCTCTTCCGCGAAAACCGGGGTCTCGTCGATATTGAGGCGCACATACAGGGCGATGCCGATCAGCGCCGCGCTGATCAGGAACGGTAAGCGCCATCCCCACTGCATGAACGCGGGGCTGTTTTCACCGATGCTGATGTTCACACCCAGGAACGTCAAGCTGCTGAGCACGGCGGCGGTGCCCCCGCCAAGCAAGGTGAACATGCCGTACAGACCCCGCCGCCGGGCGGGCGCATACTCGGCGGTCAGCAACGCCGATCCGGCCCACTCGCCGCCCACGGCAAACCCTTGCAGCACCCGCAGCACGATCAGGATCATCGGGGCTGCGGCGCCGATTGCCGCGGTGCTGGGCACCAAGCCCACGGTCATGGTTGACACGGCCATGATCAGCAGCGTGGCTACCAGGGTCTTTTTGCGGCCCAGCCGGTCGCCAAAGTATCCAAAGACCGCCGCGCCGATCGGACGGGACAGGAAGGCCGTGGCAAATGTCCCCATCGAGGCGATCGTGGCTATCGCCGGAGGGAGGTGTGGAAAGAAGACGGTGGGAAACACCAGCGCTGCCGCAGTGCCGTAGATGAGGAAGTCGTAGAACTCGATTGCCGAGCCGACCAGACAGGAGATCGCCACGCGCCTCATCGGTGTGGAACCTGGGTCGGCGTCAACCGTCGCGGCNACGCCACCTAATCGATTCGACTCACCCATGGCGGCCACCCAGTGGTCGGCTGCTTATACACACGATTACGAAGGTAAGTGAAGGTTGGCGCTCCCGCCCGGTGGANAACCTGGCAACTTGCTGGGTGTCGCGGGCGCGGTCTTTCCGGTCAGCATCACCAGAGCCTGGGCGAACGGTACAGGTTGGCGGGATCGAAGTCGGCTTTTCCCCTGGAAACCGGACCAACCACGCTCGCTTAGCTCGGCGACGATCTTGCTTTTAGCTCAGCTTTCAGCCACCAGCTGCTTTTTGAGGACCTTGCCCATTGCGTTGCGCGGCAGCGCATCCACGATGCGCACCTCACGCGGGCGTTTGTGCACCGAAAGCTGCTGAGCAACATAGTTGATCAGTTCACTGGTGTCGAGTTCGGACGAACCGACGACGAATGCGACGATACGCTGGCCCAGGTCCTCGTCGGGCAGCCCGACGACGGCCGCCTCCTGTACGCCCGGATACCCGAGCAGCGCCGTTTCGATTTCTCCTGCGCCGATGCGGTATCCGCCGGACTTGATCAGGTCGACCGACTCGCGTCCCACGATGCGGTGCATGCCGGTGCTGTCGACGACCGCGACGTCACCGGTGCGATACCAGCCTTCGTCGTCGAACGCCTCGGCGGTAGCGTCCGGTTGATTCAGGTAGCCGTCGAACAGCGTCGGACCGCGAACCTGCAGCCGTCCGACGGTTTCCCCGTCGTGCGCCACCGGTGAGCCGTCGTCGTGGACGAGCCTGGTCTGCACGCCGTCCACCGGCAGGCCCACCCAGCCCGCACGCCGATCGCCATCTGCCCGCGTCGAGATGGTGATCAGCGATTCCGAGGCGCCATACCGTTCGATGGGCTGGTGCCCGGTGAGCTCAGCCAGCCGATCGAACACCGGCACCGGCAGCGGGGCGCTCCCGGACACCAGCAGCCGCGCCGGTCGTAGCGCCCGGGCCGCCGCCTCGTCAGCCACTACCCGAGACCAGACTGTGGGCACCCCGAAATACAGCGTGCCTCCGGCTTCAGAGCGGGCCTGGGCATAGCCGGCCGCCGTCGGTTTTCCGGTGTGCACCAATCGATTTCCAACCCGCAACGATCCGAGCAAGCCGAGCACCAGTCCATGGACGTGAAACAGGGGCAACCCGTGCACCAAAACGTCGTCGGCCGTCCACTGCCAGGCTTCGGCCAGCGCGTCGAGATCGGCGGCGATCGCTCGCCGGCTCAGCAGCACACCCTTGGGCAGCCCGGTGGTGCCGGAGGTGTAGATCACCATCGCGGTGGCATCGGGCGGCGGCTCGGGATAGCGGTGCCAGGAGCGGGCGTGCAATCGCACCGGAATGTGCGGCAACCCTTCTGGTGCCGAGTCCTCGCTGGGCGCCGGCCCAAGCCAGGCCTGTGCCCCAGAATCGGTGAGAATGTGCCGGCGTTCGGCCGCGCCGACATCGGCGGGCACCGGGACGAAGGGCACACCGGCGATCAGGCAGCCGGTGATCGCCAACACCGTCGACGCGGACGGCGTGGCCAGGACCGCAACCAGGGCCGCGCCGGCGACCCGCTCGGCCACCGACGTGGCGGCACCGACCAAATCGCTGCGACTCAGCCCGACGCCGTCGATCCGCACCGCATCAGCCATGTCGGTCGCGCTGACGACCGAGGGATCCAGCGAGGCTAGCAACACCTGCGCAAGTCCTGCTCGTCCCAAATCTTCATCACCGCGTCCAGTATCTCCTGGCCACGGCCAAGCCCGCTCAGATGACTTTCGCCGGGCAAGTGGATCAGCTCTGCGTCGGGCAACCGGGAGACGACATGCTCCCCGTGCGCGAACGGGATGACGTGGTCGTGCTCGCCGTGCCACCAGCGCACGGGGACCTTGACGTCGTTGAGCTGGAATCCCCAATAGCGCGCGAAGACGATGACGTCGCAGAATGGCGCGGCGAGTTGCTTGCGGCTCCCGCCGAGCAGGTCGTCGAGGAACACCGCCTTGAACTCCGGGCGGCCCAACACCTCTCGGTCGGCCGCTGGCGCGAACCGGGCATACAGGTCCAGCACGGGGGCTGCGATCGGCCGGGCGGACTGGATCAGCAGGCTCAACAACACGCGCAGCGGGCGGCCCCCCAACCTCAGCAGCGGCGCGAACCACAGACCGAACTTCATCGCACCGCCGATGATCGCGTCCGGTCCCTGCGTCGGCGCCACGCCGCCGAGCACGCCTGCGGCCACCACCCGATCGGGCAGCGCCGCGGCACAGGCGAGGGTGTACGGAGCGCCGCCGGACAGGGCGGCGACGGCCATCTTGTCGATACCGAGCGTGTCCGCGATGATCCGCAGGTCGTCGGCGAAGTCGGCGACCATCGTGTATTGATGCGGTGTCGACGACCCGATGCCGGGCCGGTCGACGCCGATCAGCCGAATGTTGTTCTGCTCGGCGAACACCCGGGCGTCGGGCGGAATCTGCCGGCGCGAGCTGGGAGTTCCGTGCAGCCAGAAGACCGTGCGCCCCTGCGGGTCGCCGAACTCGGCGAAGCCAATGTGACGGTTCGGCCCGACCGGGATGTTTCCTTCAAGTTTGGGGCGGGCACTTGCGACGACCATGTCCAGCAGCTTCCCATGTGGAAACGCCGCGGTAAACCAAGGCACGCGGTTTGGCGCCTGCTATGTCGATGCGGCGATTTCGACGACGAGGAGCCGGGTGCGGGGTCCCGTCACGCGGGCATCACCCGGGTACCCCAATGGCCTTCGGCTCCATGTACTGGTGCACGCCCCCGATTCCGCCGCCCTCACGACCGAACCCGCTCAACTTGAAGCCGCCGAATGGCGCGTCACCGGGACTGATGCCGTTGACCGCGATCTGGCCGGTGCGGATGCGGCGGGCCACAGCGACGGCTCGATCTACGTCGCCACCCCACACGGCACCGGACAGTCCGTACCGGGAGTTGTTCGCGATCGCTACCGCGTCGTCGTCGTCGCGGTACCGCAGCACCGACAACACGGGCCCGAACACTTCTTCCTGCGCAATGGCCGAATCCGGTTGGACCTCGGTGAGAACCGTCGGTTCGAAGTAGAAGCCGACGTCCAAGCCGGCTGGCCGACCGCCGCCGGCCGCCAGCTTTGCTCCATCGCTGACCGCCCCGTCGACGTGCGCCTGGACACGGTCTCGCTGTGCGGCGCTGATCAGCGGCCCCATCTGCACATCTGGATCGGCGGGGTCACCGACCTTGACGTCACGGGCCAGCGCCACCAGCCGATCAACGACGTCGTCGTGCAGCGCATCGGGAAGCAGCAGCCTGCTGTGCAGGATGCAGGCCTGCCCGGCATGCAGGGAACAGCACTCGAACAACATCTGCTGCAGCATTTCGTCGGTCACAGTGGTGTCGTCGAGAATGATGCTCGCGGACTTGCCGCCCAACTCCAGCAAGATCCGCTTCAGCGTGTCACCCGCTGCGGACATGACTTCCCGGCCGACGACCGAGCTGCCGGTGAAGCTGATCATGTCGATTCGCGGGTCGGTGGTGAGCAGCTTGGCGGCCTCAACACCTGGCGGTGTCACGACGTTGACGACGCCTGGCGGGATGTCGGTGTACTCGTCAATCATCCGAGCCAGCGCGAGCCCGGCGAGCGGCGTCAGCGGCGAAGGCTTGAGCACGACGGTATTGCCGGCGGCCAGCGCGTTGTTCACCTTCATCACGTTGAGGCAGTGCGGGAAGTTCCACGGCGTCAAAATCGACACGACACCGAGTGGCTCATGACGCAACAGTGTCGTTCCGGCACCGATGCCGGTGACCGGCTCGTCGATCAACTTCGCGGCGAGCTTGGCCGCGTGCATCGACATGAATGCGGCGCCGTCGATTTGCATCATGCGCTCATTCCCGATGCAGCCCCATTCGACCTGCGACAGCGCGAAGAACTCGTCAGCGTGCTTCAGCAATGCGTCGCCGAGCTGATTGAGGCAGGCTGCGCGGTCCTCGATGCTGATATCGGCCCATGGGCCGCTGTCGTAAGCGCGCCGCGCGGCCGCGATCGCCTCGCCGACCTGGGCGACGCTCGCGTCGGGCGCGGTGGCGATGCTTTTTTCGGTGACCGGGGAGATGTCGTCGTAGCGACCGTCCTCCGGCTCGACCCATCGCCCGTCGATGTAGAGCTGGTAGGTGTCGACTAGAGGTCCCGGAGGTTGTATCTCGGCCATCTGCTTCCTCACCCGAATATCGGTCATCTAATCACCTGGTGTACACCCGTAGAACTTGGGCGTCAATCACCAATGCCGTGAATTCCAGTCCATTTCAATATGTTGGCGAGTCATTGACAGCAGTGGACGTAGCGGAGTAGACACATTCTCGCAGGACAGATCACACCAATCTGTCGGATGTTGCGTCCTGCCACGCACTGCGAGAGGGCACACCGTGCAGACCACGTTCCCATTGCACTCCCCCGATTTCTACGCTGGCGATCCGTATCCCGCCTACCGGGAACTGCGCGCGATGTCTCCGGTGTGCTGGAACGACGTCACGAAGTTCTGGGCACTGCTCAAATACGAAGACGTCCGCTACGTATCCAGCAACCCGGCGCTGTTCTCGTCGGCCAAGGGCATCACCATCCCCGACCCGGAAATGCCGAGCCCGGTGCAGGAGGGCAACCTCATCTTCAGCGACCCACCGCGGCACCGGCAGCTGCGCAAACTGATCAACGCGGGGTTCACCCGGCGGCAGGTAGCCCACCTCGAGCCGAAGATCCGCGAGATCGTGCGGGGAATCCTGGACGGCTTGGAGCCGGATTCCCTCCACGAGTTCGCCGAAGAGATCGCCGCTCCCCTGCCCACCCGGTTGATCGCGGAGCTGATCGGCGCCCCACCCGACGACTGGGAGCAATTCCGGGCGTGGTCGGACGCGGCAACCGGAACCGCTGACCCCGAGATCGAACTCGATCCTTTCGTGGCGATGGGCCAGCTCTACGAGTACTTCCAGAAACTGATCGCCGCCAGGCGCGCCGAACCACGCGACGACCTGCTGTCGGTCTTGGCCGAAGCCGAGATCGACGAGCAACGGCTCACCGACGAGGACCTGCTCAACTTCTCGTTCCTGCTGCTGGTGGCGGGCAACGAAACCACCCGCAATCTGATCGCGCTCGGCACGCTGGCACTGATCGCACACCCCAACCAATGCCGCCTGCTGGTCGACGATCATGCATTGATCCCGGGTGCCGTCGAGGAAATGTTGCGGTGGAACAGCCCGGTGGTTCACATGGCTCGCACCGCGACGACCGACATCGAGATACGCGGCCAGCTGATCGCCGAGGGCGACACGGTGGTGATGCTCTACGGGTCGGCCAACCGTGACGAGGACATATTCGGCGCCGACTCAGAACAATTCAAAGTGACCCGCCACCCGAACCCGCACATCGCGTTCGGGTGCGGTGAACATTCCTGCGTCGGCGCGCAATTGGCGCGTCTCGAGGCATCCGTGCTGTTCGACGAGTTACTGCGCCGCTTCCCCAAGCTCGAGCTGGTCGGCGAGGTGGACCGGATGCGGGCGACCATGGTACCCGGCGTGAAGCGGATGCCGGTACGGCTGGGAGCCTGACCAATGTAATTGGAGTACACGCCCGGGCAACAGCGGCTACGCGCCGAGATACGCGCCGTGCGACATAAAGGAGGGCCAAGCGAGTGAGTGACCAAGAAAACGAAGTCCGCACGAAGCTGCGGGCCCTGGTCGGCCAGCCGACCGGCGGTACGGGAAAGCCGACGGTGGCACCTGATCCGGTGAATCAACCGATGATCCGGCACTGGGCGCACGCGCTGGACGACATGAACCCGGTCTACCTCGACCCGGAGTTCGCGGCGGCGTCGCGGTTCGGCGGCATCGTGTCATCGCCGGTCATGCTGCAAACCTGGACGATGCCGGCGCCGAAACTGGAAGGCATCGGCGATCGTGGTGGTGCTCCCATCGAGATCACCACCAACCCGACGGCGTTCCTCGATGAGGCCGGGTACACCAGCACCGTGGCGACAAACTCGGAGTTCGAGATCGAGCGCTACCCCCGGCTGGGCGACGTCATCAGTGCGACGGCGGTATACGAATCGGTCTCCGACGAAAAGAAGACCGCGCTGGGCACCGGCTTCTTCCTGACCTGGTTGACGACCTACGTCGACCAGAACGGTGAAGTGCTGGGGCGCCAGCGATTCCGGGTGCTGCGATTCAGGCCAGCAAGCTGATGGCCGCCCGACTGGCACCGGCGATCAGCCCGGACACCGAGTTCTTCTGGAACGGGCTGCGCGAGCACAAACTCCTGATCCAGCGCTGCACCCGATGTGGATCCCTGCGCAACCCGCCCCGCCCGATGTGCCCCAAGTGCCGCTCCCTGGACTGGGATACCGTTGAGTCGTCAGGCCGCGGCACTGTCTACAGCTACGTGATGCCGCACCAGCCCCGGTTCCCGTTCTTCGACTACCCGTACATCGTCGTGCTGGTGGCGCTGGACGAAGGGGTGCGGCTGGTTTCCAACCTGTGTGGCATCGAGCCGGGCGATGTCACCGTCGGGATGCCGGTCGAGGTCTGCTACCAGACGTTCGACGGAAATTCCGAGTCTGGGGACCTTGTGCTGCACCAGTTTCGCCCGAGCCTCTAGGTAGCGCGCCATGGACTTCACCTTCACCGAAGAACAAGAGACGATCAGCGGCGCACGAGTCGCCGCGACCGCCCAGCAGGTTCACGGCGGGATCGGGATCGACATCAGCTATCCCCTGCACCGCTATTTCCTGTGGGCCAAGCACAGCGAACTCTCTCTCGGTCCGGCCGCTGCGCAGCTGGCCCGCCTTGGCAGTAGCTATCCCCGCGGCCCGGAAGGACACCTGTGACGACTACCAAAACCCGCACCACAACCTTGAAGTGGCACGACATCCAGGCCGGCGACGAGGTGACCCCGCTCGAAATCCCAGTTACAACAACGGTGATCGTCGCGGGCGCGATCGCTTCGCGGGACTTCATGCCGGTTCACCACGACCGCGACTACGCCAACAAGCAGGGCTCACCCAACTTGTTCATGAACATCCTGACCACCAACGGACTGTGCGTGCGCTTCCTCACCGACTGGGCAGGGCCCGAAGCGATGGTCAAGAACCTCTCGATCCGCCTTGGGGTGCCGAGTTTTCCCGACGATCCCCTGCACTTCACCGGCAGCGTGACAGGTAAGACCGAAGGTTCAGACGGTGAGAACTTTGTGGAGGTGACAATCAAGGGCTCCAACAGCCTTGGCGATCACGTCTCCGGCACCGCAATCCTCAGCCTGCTGGACGGGGCCGGCGCGTGACCGGCACGCTGGCCGGCACCTGCGCCATCGCGGGCATCGGCCAGACCGATTTCTCCAAGGAATCCGGGCGCAGCGAACTCCAATTGGCCTGCGAGGCAGTCAGCGCGGCCATCGACGACGCCGGCGTGGCACCCGGTGACGTCGACGGCATGGTCACGTTCACCATGGACGCCAGCGACGAGATCGACGTCGCACGCAGCGTCGGTATTGGTGATTTGGCATTCTTCAGTCGCGTACCGCACGGTGGCGGAGCGGCAGCCGGCACCGTGGTACACGCGGCGATGGCCGTCGCCACTGGCGTCGCCGATATGGTGGTCTGCTATCGCGCGTTCAACGAGCGTTCGGGCTTCCGGTTCGGAGGAAGCGGGCGGACCAGCGCCCAGACTCCGCTGTTCATGGCGCACTACGCGCCGTTCGGATTGCTCACTCCCGCAGCGTGGGTCGCGCTGCACGCCCAGCGCTACATGTCGACCTACGGAGTGACCAACGAAGACTTCGGCCGGATTGCCATTGTCGACCGGGCACACGCGGCCAAGAATCCCGATGCGTGGTTTTACGAACGACCGATCACATTGGAGGACCATCAGAACTCGCGATGGATCGTCGAACCCGTACTGCGACTGCTTGATTGCTGTCAGGAAAGCGACGGCGGGGTAGCGCTGGTGGTCACCAGCGCGCAGCGCGCCCGCGACCTTCGCCAGCCCCCTGCGGTGATCACCGCGGCCGCCCAAGGCGCAGCCTACGAGGGCGAGATGATGACCAGCTACTACCGCGAGGACATCACCGGGCTCCCCGAGATGGGGGTCGTCGCGGACCGGCTGTGGCGCGATTCGGGCCTCAAGCCACAAGACATCCAAACCGCCTTCATCTACGACCATTTCACGCCGTTTGTGTTCACACAGCTCGAGGAACTCGGATTCTGCGGGCGCGGCGAAGCTAAAGACTTCGCCACCGTCGAGCGGCTGTCGCTCGGTGGAACGCTCCCGATCAACACCAACGGGGGGCTGCTCGGCGAGGCTTACATCCACGGTATGAACGGCATCACCGAGGGTGTGCGGCAGGTGCGTGGAACGTCCTACAACCAAGTCGACAACGTCGAGCACGTCCTGGTCACGTCCGGCACCGGGGTGCCGACCAGTGGCTGATTCTCGCGCCCGCCGGGTGAGCGCATTCTAGGGGGAAAGTTTGTGACGACTCAGGCTACTCAGGCTACTGATACCCGCGAGCTCATCGTGGAGTCGGCATACGCCTGTTTCCGCAAGCACGGACTGCAGAAGACGACGATCGTCGACATTGCCAAGATGGCGGGCGTCTCGCGCAGCACCATCTACGAGTACTTCAGCGACAAGGGCGCCATTCTCGAAGCGTCCGCCGAACACGCTTCCGAGCAGTTCTACCGCGAGATGTCCAAAGCGATGGCACGCGGCAACTCGTTGGAGGAAAAGCTAAGCTACGCGGCCGTATTCGTGACCCAGGCGCGACGGGCCATCGCATCCGAGAAATACTTCGATGAAGATGCGATCAGCCTCCTGCTGACCAAAGATGCCGCCGTGTTGCTGCGCGAATGCGTCGAGTTCTTCGCGCCCTACCTCTCCGCAGCCAAACTCACCGGTGAGGTCCGCAAAGACCTCGACGTCGAGGCCGCCGGTGAATGGTTCGCGCGCATATTGTTCTCGCTATTCAGCACGCCGTCATCGACAAGGGATATGGACAACCCCGATGTCGTAGCCGACTTCGTGCGTGCGCACGTGGTACGCGGTTTCGCCAGTGATCGCCCCCGGTCTACCCGCGGTCCGTCGAGACTGCGCTGAGTGCTCCAAGTGTGCGGCCGGGCGGGATGCTACGACACCTCCGGTCCGGCCGTATCGGTTGGTGTATTGAGGCCCAGGTGCGCGATGTCCGGGAGTTTATTGGCCGCCGCAAGACTCGCAACGGCGCTCGTGGTCGCGTTGAGCGGATGCAGCGCGCACACGTCGACAGCGTCATCGTCGACAGCGAGCCCGTCTGCGGACTACAGCGCATTGCTGATCAAGGCGAGCGACATCACCCAGCCCGCCGACTTCTTCACCAACGCTGCCGCGACGGGGTTTACCGGGGGAGCACCGACGGTGAATCCGAAGGGAAAACCGGGGGTAGCCGGCGTGTTCAAAAGCCAAGACGCCAGCCGACAGATCAACGACACCGTAGTGGTCCTGGCCGATGATTCGGCGGCCAAGTCGGCCCTGGAAACAGCTGTCGCGGGGATCGGTAGTTTGGTCAGCATCCCCACTCCCCAGTCCTTCTCCGCGGGCGAGAACGGCACGATGTTCTCGGGCTCCTCACCGGATCAATCAAAGACTGTCACGGTCGTGATGTTTACCCGGGGTAAAGCGTTCGCCACCCTCGAATTCGACGGTGCACCAAATGATCCCGTGGATGTCGGTTTCATCAACGATGTAGGCCAGAAGCAGGACGCAGCCATCAAAGCCGGCCTTTCCAGCGCAGAGGTGAGGGCAACCTGAGCGCACCGTCGATGAGGTTAGTGGCCGCGGTCGGCCAGTGCCCGCAGGAAGAATGTCAAGTTGGCCGGTCGCTCGGCCAGCCGCCGCATGAAGTAGCCGTACCACTGAGTGCCAAACGGCACGTACACGCGAACTTGGTTGCCGGAGTCGGCCAGCCGTCGCTGCTCGTCGTCGCGGATGCCATACAGCATCTGATATTCGAAATCACCGGCGCTAAGCCCTGATTCCCGCACCATACTGGGCACCACGTCGATGATAGCCGGGTCGTGGGACGCCACCATCGGATAGCCCGACCCGTCCATCAACACGCGCAGGCAGCGCAGATACGAGTCGGTGACATCGGCAACGTCACGGTAGGCCACCGATGCCGGCTCGTCGTAGGCGCCCTTGCACAACCGGACCCGTGCTCCAACGGCGGCCAGGTCCTCGCAATCGCCCAGCGTGCGCCGCAGGTGAGCCTGCAAAACCGTACCCAGCCAACCGAAGTCGAGTCGCAGGTCACCAGAGATCGACAACGTCGAATCGGTGGTGGTGTGGTGTTCGGCGTCCACCGTGACCCAGGCACCGATCTGCTGGGCCCGCTCACAGATGGTGCGGGCGTTATCCAGTGCGATCTTCTCGCCGTCGCGCACCAGCGCCTGTCCAAGCGCCGAAAGCTTCAGGGACACCTCAAGCGGCGGCGCCCCGCCGCGTGCGGTGTCGCCAAGCCGGCCCAGCGCGTCGAGGAGCTGCAGGTACGCCCGCACGGTAGCGGCAGCGTCGTCGGCGTCGGTGACATTTTCGCCCAAATAATCGATGCTGACGTAACGGCCCGAATCCCTAAGCACAGCAACGATATCCAGGACGCTATCCAGCGTGTCCCCCGGTACGAAACGGCGCACCACCCTGCGGGTGATCGGCGAGCGCTCGACGGTGCGGCGCAACCTATCGGCACGGCCGGCCGCGAGCATCGCCGGGCGTACAGTATGCGCGTAGAGGCCGGCCATCACTAGGAGCCCATGTGCGGGTACGCGTGGTGGGTCGCGGGGACGAAAGTTTCCTTGATGGTGCGTGCCGACGTCCAGCGCAACATGTTCAGCATCGATCCGGCCTTGTCGTTGGTACCCGAGCCGCGCGAGCCCCCGAACGGCTGGCGCCCTACCACCGCCCCGCTCGGCTTGTCGTTCACGTAGAAGTTTCCGGCGGCGAACCGCAGCCGCTCCTGTGCGGTCAGCACAGCCTGGCGGTCGTCGGCGATCACCGCGCCGGTCAGCGCATAGCGGGACCCGGTGTCGATAACGTCGAGGATCCGCTCGTACTGGTCGTCGGGGTAGACATGCACCGATAGCACCGGCCCGAAGTACTCGGTCGCGAAGGACTCGTCGCACGGGTCGTCAGAAAGCAAGACGGTCGGGCGTACGAAATAGCCTACGCTGTCGTCATATTCGCCGCCAACCGCGATCGTGACCCCGGCTGCGTCTTTTGCTCGTTCGATGGCGTTGACGTTCTTGACGAAGGCGCGCTGGTCGATCAGCGCGCCGCCATAATTGCTCAGATCGGTGATGTCGCCATAGGGTAAGTCGGCGGTCGCGCCCAGGAAGCTGTCACCCATCCGCTGCCACACCGAATGCGCGATGAATGCCCGCGACGCCGCCGAACATTTCTGACCCTGGTAGTCGAATGCTCCGCGGATCAACGCCGTGCACAGCACATCCGGCCGCGCCGAGGCGTGGGCGACCACGAAGTCTTTACCGCCGGTCTCACCGATCAGCCGCGGGTAGCTGTGGTAGCGGCCGATATTGATACCCACCTGCTGCCACAGATGCTGGAAAGTGGCCGTCGACCCGGTGAAGTGGATACCAGCCAGCCGCGGATCGGCCAGTGCCACATCGGAAACCGCGAAGCCGTCGCCCGTGATCAGGTTTATCACCCCGGCCGGTAACCCGGCGGCCTCTAGCAGTTGCATGGTCAGGTAGGCCGAAAGGGTCTGGGTGATCGACGGCTTCCACACGACGGTGTTGCCCATCAGGGCCGGCGCTGTCGGCAGGTTGCCTGCGATCGATGTGAAGTTGAACGGCGTGATCGCGTAGACGAAGCCGTCCAGTGGGCGGTAGTCACTGCGGTTCCACTCCCCGGGTCCGCTGATCGGTTGCTGCGCCAGGATCTGACGGGCGAACGCCACGTTGAACCGCCAGAAGTCGATCTGCTCGCAGGGCGCGTCGATCTCGGCCTGGTAGGCAGACTTGGATTGGCCGAGCATCGTCGCGGCGGCGATCTTCTCCCGCCACGGCCCCGCCAGCAGGTCGGCGGCCCGCAGGAACACCGCAGCGCGCTCATCGAAAGGCGTTGCTGCCCAGCCGTTCTTCGCCGTCATCGCGGCCTCGATAGCCGCTGTCGCGTCGGCGTGCACGGCGTTGGTCAGGGTGCCCAGCTTCGCGGCATGCCGGTGCGGCTGAACGACATCAATGTGCTCGCCGTCGCCCATCCGGTGTCTACCGCCGATGACATGCGGCAGGTCGATCGGGTGGTCTGCCAGCGCGGCCAGTTCAGCGCGTAGCCGGGTGCGTTCCGGGGATTGCGGCGCATAGTCGTGGACCGGCTCGTTGGTCGGCATCGGCACCTGGGTGATCGCGTCCATGCTGCCAGGATCCCCGGGACGGCACTTAATATTATTAGCCGATCCGACAAGATGTATCGGCCGCGGTAGTAAGATCGGACAATATGTACGTGGGTGGTGTTGGGCTGGGTCAGCTGCTGCTCGCGCTGGACGCAACTCTGGTCAGCCTGGTCGACGCCCCGCGCGGCCTCGACCTTCCGGTGGGATCGGCAGCGTTGATCGATTCCGACGATGTGCGGCTGGGCCTGGCGGCGGCAGCGGGCTCGGTCGATGTCTTCTTCCTGCTGGGAGTCACCGACGACGAAGCGCTGCGGTGGATGGACAAGCAGGCACGCGGGCAGGTGCCGGTGGCGATCTTCGTCAAAGAGCCGTCGAACGCGCTGGTGACCAAGGCGGTCGCGGCCGGGTCGGCAGTGGTAGCTGTGGACCCGCGGGCCCGCTGGGAGCGGCTCTACCAGTTGGTCAACCACGTGTTCGAGCACCACACGCCGGGGGAACGCGGCGACCCGGTGGATGACTCGGGCACCGATCTGTTCGGCTTGGCGCAGTCGCTGGCCGACCGCATCCACGGCATGGTCAGTATCGAAAACGTCCAGTCGCAGGTGCTGGCCTATTCGGCCTCTAACGACGAAGCCGACGAGCTGCGCCGCCTTTCCATCCTGGGCCGCGCCGGCCCGCCCGAGCATCTGAAGTGGATCGGCCAATGGGGCATCTTCGATGCGCTGCGGGCCGGTGGCGAGGTGGTACGCGTCGCCGAGCGCCCAGAGTTGGGTCTGCGTCCGCGGCTGGCGATCGGGATTCATCAGCCGCCGGCCGGTGCGCGGCGACCGCCGGTGTTCGCCGGCACCATCTGGGTGCAGCAAGGTTCACAGCCCCTGGCCGACGACGCCGAGGAGATGTTGCGGGGTGCGGCGGTGCTGGCCGCCCGGATCATGTTTCGGCTGGCGGCCCGGCCGTCCACGCATGCGCGCCGGGTGCAGGAGCTGCTGGGCCTGACGGACCCGGACGTAACCACGGCGCCCACCGACGTCGCTGCCATCGCCCGCGAACTTGGCCTCGCCCCCGATGGCGCCGCCGCGCTGATCGGTTGGGACACTGCAGACGTCGGGGCTCGCCATGCACGGCTGGCTGACGTCTTGGCATTGAGCGCCAGCGCTTTTCGTCGTGATGCTCAGGTCGCTTCNCACGACTCGCGAATCTATGTGCTGCTGCCACAGACCGCCACGACAGGGTCGGTCACTTCGTGGGTGCGCGGCNCGATCAGCGCACTGCGCAGCGAACTTGACGTCCAGCTGCGGGCCGCCATCGCCGCGCCGCTCGCCGGTCTGGCCGGGGTCGCAGCGGCGCGCACTGAGGTAGACCGCGTGCTTGACAGCGCTGAGCGACACCCGATTTCGATCGGGCAAGTGACATCGCTGGCCGAGGCGCGAACCACCGTCTTGCTCGACGAGATNGTCACCCTGGTCGGTACCGACGAGCGGCTGGTCGATCCGCGGATACGCGACCTGCGTGCCCAGGATCCGGTGCTGGCCGANACGCTGCGGGCNCACCTGGACAGCTTCGGCGACATCGGCGCGGCCGCGCAGTCGCTGCAGGTACATCCCAACACCGTTCGCTACCGAGTGCGGCGGATCGAGAAGCTGTTGTCGGCCTCGCTGGCCGATCCCGAAGTGCGGCTGGTGTTTTCGCTGGGGCTGCGGATCTTGGAGAGGCCTTAGCGCGATCGGCTGAGCCCGCTTCGAAGTTCCTCCGCAGCCTGGGATTTCGGGTGCCGATGTCGGTGGGTGTGGCGGGAATTCGAATCTATGCATTGCTTATCTGCCTTTAGAGCAGTGCGCGGCCGCGTCCCATTGCGCTGATTGGTCCTGCTGTCGGTGCGCTCGTGCGGGCCGGCGCCGATCACCGCGGTCCACGCTGCATCGATGAGCGCCTGACACCGCACCGTTGCTCTCGGTAGTGACCCTTAGTCGTTTAACCACAGAGACTCACGCTATGGCCCCTTCACATCAGGATCGAAACGCCGCTATTCACACCACACCCGGGGACGCAACCTAACCTCGATTGCGCCGCGGTACGCCCGTCTCGATACAACGCTCTGTACCGGCTTACTGGGAGCCGTTGATCAGGCGACCCACCTGCGCGCGTGACCTGATGCCGAGCTTGGCGAATGCGTTGCGCAGGTGCGAGTTCACCGTGTGNGGCGACAGCGANAGCTTTTGTGCTACATCACGNTTCGTGGCCCCTGCGGCGACGAGATGCGCGACCTTGAGCTCGCTGTCCGTCAGGCTGTCCACCCCGGTCTGCGGGCGTGGCNTGCCGACCACGCGTCGTGAAACCCCGTGTTCGCGCAGGACTTGGCCCACCCGTTGGGCATCGGCGATCGCGCCGCAATGCACATAGGTGTCAAAGGCGATGCTGAGCTGGTCANGGCCCTCCGCGCCGCGGTTGGCCCGCGCGAGTTCGATGCCCGCGTCTTCGGCCGCGGCGGCGTGCAGCAACGGCCGCGGCAACGCGCTCAACGACTTGGCCGCGTCGGCCAGCGCGTCGGGGTCGCGCTCGAGGATGGCCCGAGCGTGCTTGGCAACCGCGGTGAACAAGGGCATCCCGGGTTTTTCTCGGGCGAGCTGCCCCGCCGCCTGCAGCACCTCTGCGCGCAGCCCGGCGTCACCAGCGGCGGCTGCGACCCGGGCGGCCAAGACGATGTGATCGAGGTCGACGGCCCACACCGGTGTCTGCAGGAGCGCGAAGTCGTCGGTGAGCCAACGCAGCGCTTCCTGGGTGTCACCGCGCTGCCACGCCGCGTGCGCGAGGACCGCCATACCCTCCCTTCGGTGCGCGCGCCCTCCCGCGGCGTAGGCGTCGCGGGCTTCTATGGCGACATCGCGCATCAGCGAACGGTCGCCGGTGTGTACCGCCACGTGGGCAAGGGTCATCAGGCCGATCCGGCCTCCGATGCGGGTCCAGGTCATTCGCTCCTGCGGGGGAAGCGACTCGACAACTGCTCGCGCCGCCTGCAGCCGGCCCGCGGCCAGGTGGATCAGCGCCTGTATTTGCGTGAGCAGCTGGACCGCCATGTGGTTGCGTTGCGCGCGAGCCAGGCGCAAACTCTCCGACACACTCGTTGCGGCATCGTCGAGCAAGCCGAGTGTGGCGAGAATAATGGCGCGGTTCACCCCGGCGAAGTGCCTGACGGCGCCGGGGTCCGTGTTGCGGATGATGCTCGCGAGACGCTCGAGGGACTCCTCGGTACGCGTCGTGAAGCCGTCCACGCAGTTGGCAAGGGCCAGCGATACTTCGGCGAGCACGGTGGTCAGCGTGTCATCGGTCGAGGCCGCAGCTGCCAGCGCGCCGTTGGCGGTGCGGCGCACGTCGCTGGTTTGGCCATCCATCGCAAGGTTGTAGGCCAGCCAGCCAAGGTGCCGGGTCCTGGTGAGATCGCTGATGCTGTCCAACTCGAGGGCACGCCGATTTTCCTCTGCACGTTGGCCGGCCGGGCGCGGCGACAGCATCGACAACCCCAGCCGAACGTCGGCCTCCTCTTGAGGTGAGAGGCTGTCGGACAGTGTTGCGGCGCCCAATTGTTGGGCTTCGCCGTAGCGCATGGCCTGGTTGAGTAGCACGACCGTTTCGGCAACCAGCGGCGCGCGCGCCCGGGCTTGCCAAGGCAGCAGTTGCAGAACCCGGTTGCTGATGTCGGCCGCGGTGCACGGATCGGAGGCTGCCAGCGATTGCGCGGCTTGCCGCAGCGCGCGGATCGCGGCCCGATCGCCGACTTCGGCACTGCGCGCGAGTTGCGTTGCCACCTCCGCCGGCGCCGCGCCNGCGTCGAGNAGAACGGTTACCACGTCACGCTCCATCNCCCGTCGCAGCGATCGCGGCAGCGATTGCCGGGCGGCTTGGCGCAGCAGATCGTGCCGGAATCGCAGCCGGTCCCCGTCTTCGGCGANCAGGTCGGCGCGCACNGCCTCCTNCACCGCCGAGATGAGCCCCATTGGGCGGCGTTCGAGCATCTCGGCCAGCAATNCGGCCGAAAAGCTGTCCGGCAGAACGCAAGCCACTTGCACCACCCGGCGCGCATCCTCCGACAGGCCGTTCAACCGCTCCTGCATGGTGGCGGTGAGCCGGCGCGGCAACTCCTCTCCAGTGACGCTGGCACGCCCGCCTGCGACGCTGATCCTGTTCTCCTCTTGGAGCCCCTGGATCAGCTCAATCACCAGGAAAGGGTTGCCGTGTGCCTTGCCTGCCAGGCTGAGCAGTGACGCGTCGGGTGCTGCGCGTACGACATCGGCGACGATGTGGGCCACTGCGGTCGGCTCGACTGCGCCCAAGTTCAACACCCGCGCACCGTCGCGCGCCAGCAGGTTGACCGTCGCGCCAACCGCCGGTTCCCCGGCGCCGGTGCGGGTGGCGAGCACCCACAACACCGGGGCATCAGCAAGGCCCGCGGTCAATGACCGCACGGCCAGCAACGTCGCGTGGTCAGCCCAGTGGATGTCGTCGATCACGATTTCGATCGGGGTCCGCGCGGCCGCCGCACTGATCGCGGCCTGCAGATCCTCCACCACCAGGTAGCGCAAGTCCGCGGTATCGAGGCGACGCGGCGTCGGCGTCTGACCGATCGGCGGATCCGCGCCCAGGGTCGCCATGAACAACGGCGCAAACGGAACTGTCTGCTGATATTCGAAGCCCTGCCCGAACAGCGGCCGCACGTCCTTGCCGGCGTGCGCGGCGAATTCCTGCAGTAGCCGGGTCTTGCCGATGCCCGGCGGGCCCTCGACGACGACGACGCCACCACGGCCCTGTGCGAGCGACCCGACAAACTCGCGGGCCACTTCGAGTTCGTTCTCGCGGCCGCGAATCGGCGGCGTCACGAGGCGCCGCCGCTCAGCGCTGCGGGCCGTAACAAGGGCCCTACAAGCCGCCCCAAAAGTTGCCGTGGAAGTACCGATAGCACGCTGTTTGGGCGGTCCTCTCGAGCTGCGACTGAAGGTGGATGGTGTCCAGTTTCGGGTGTTGCGGCTGATCTTCGAGTCCGCCATTGGCCAGTCGGTACGGCTGGTAGGCGGGTGTAGCGTCGTCCTATGCGAACGGGGCCCGTGACACGGCGATGCGCGCCGTCGGGCTAATTGGGCGGCACTCGGAGACGGGTGCGCTCGCTGAGTTCATCGCCGATGTCCGGTCGGGTCGGAGCCGGGTTCTTGTGCTGCGCGGTGAATCCGGCATGGGCAAGACGGCGCTGCTGGAATGGGTTGTCGAGCAGACCGGCGACTGCCAGGTGCTGCGAGCGGCCGGCGTCCAGGCTGAGGTGGAACTTGCCTATGCAGGACTCCATCAGCTGCTCGCGCCTACCCTGGCTCGGCTGCACAATCTCCCGTCGCCCCAGCGTGAGGCGTTGCAGATGGCCTTCGGCCTGCGTGCCGGCGCAGCCCCGGATCGGTTCTTCATCGCGCTGGCCGTGCTGAGCCTGCTGGCCGACACCGCCAAGGAGCAACCGCTGATCTGCCTCGTCGATGACGAGCAGTGGCTCGATCGCGCGTCAGCACAAGCGCTGGCGTTCGTCGCGCGGCGCCTCGGGGCGGACTCGGTGGGTTTGATCTTTGCCGCCCGGAGCGACACTGAGGAACTGTCCGGATTGCCCGAGCTGTACCTGCAGGGCCTGGCCAGCGCCGATGCCCGCGCATTGCTGGACTCGGCTCTGACGGCGCCGCTTGATCCGAGTATCCGCGATCAGATCGTGAGTGAAACGCGCGGTAATCCCCTGGCGCTGTTGGAGCTGCCGCGCGGCGTGACGTCGGCCGAGCTGGCGGGCGGGTTTGCGTTGCCCGACGTCATGCCGATCCCGGGCCGCATCGAGGAAAGTTACCTGCGGCGCCTCGACGCGGTGCCTTCGGCGACCCGGCGGCTACTGCAGCTGGCGGCTGCAGATCCAGTGGGCGAGCCGTCGGTACTGTGGGATGCCGCCACCCGGCTCGGGATCGATGCCGGGGCCGCAGCACCGGCGATTGAGGCCGGCCTGATCGAGTTCGGCATCCGGGTGCAATTCCGTCACCCGCTCGTTCGCTCCGCGGCGTACCGGTCGGCGTCACTGGCCGAAAAGCAGAGCGCGCACCGGGCCTTGGCCGAAGCCACCGATCCACGACTGGATCCGGACCGGTGTGCCTGGCATCGCGCTCAAGGTGCTTCCGGGCCCGATGAGACCGTCGCCGTGGAACTTGAGAACTCCGCCGACCGGGCGCTGGCCCGCGGCGGAATGGCCGCTGCGGCGGCGTTCCTGGAACGTGCGGCGATGCTGACACCGGCGCCGGCTCGTCGGGTGGCGCGGATGTTTGCCGCGGCCAAGGCCAAACGCGACGCCGGCGCCCTCGACGCCGCGCTCGGGCTGCTGGTCGCCGTCCAGGGCGGCCCCCTCGACGCGCGGCAAACCGCGCAGGTGGAGTACCTCCGAGGGGAGATCGCCTTCGACCAATTGCACGTACGCGACGCGGCTCAACTGCTGAACAGCGCGGCAGGGCATTTTGAAACGCTTCGCTCCGAGTCGGCCCGCGAGGTCCGGCTGCGAGCGCTGGATGCCGCGATGTGGTTGGCAGGGCCCGACGGGCCGGACAAGACAAGCATCCTTGAGATGTCGGCCGCCTCCCGTGCCGGCCCGCCGGGCCCGCAGCCGCCGCGCGCAATCGACGTGCTGCTCGACGGGTATGCGGTCCGATACACCGACGGCTACGCGGCTGCTGCACCGTTGTTGAATCGCGCGATCGAAATGCTGCTCACCGCGGACGCGGATGTGGACGATTTCGGCAGCTGGTTGCCCATCACCCGCTCCAGGATCGGCACCACCCTCGCCGCCGAGGTGTGGGACGCCCATTCCTGGCATGCCCTGGCTCTGCGCGAGACGCGGTTCGCCCGAATGACCGGAGCCCCCATCCACCTCCAGTTCGCACTGCAGTACCTCGCCTGGACTCTGGTGCTGCGCGGTGAATTCGAGCAGGCAGCGTCGGTGATCGAAGAGGATTGCTCGGTCGCGGCCGCGACCGGCAACCCGCCACTGAGGTTTGGAAAGCTGCTTCTCGCGGCGTGGCGCGGGCAGCACGAC
>JGI12635J15846_10000683_pt1 | contig 29345 bp, 22 predicted proteins | sample BlaSpr_A8_OM2_M2_FD_15846 | JGI IMG/M metagenome (IMG submission 15846)
GATCAGCGCAGGAGCCAACCAGTAATCCCAGCCCCAGCAATCACCCAAGCCGAGTTGACTCGGAACCGCAGCACGACAGCCGCGCTTACAATCAGCATAACCAAGGTACGCCAGTCCACGATGGCTGCTCTTCCTAGTTGCCAAGCGACAACAGCCATCAGCGCCAAAGACGCCACGACTACTCCGTCCAACATCGCTGATGCCCATACCGAGCGACGGAGTCTTGGCAGCATCCTTCCGCTTAGAGCAACGAGTGCAAACCCCGGCAAGAAGATGCCAATCGTCGCGAGCAGCGCACCGGGGATTCCCGCAACCAGATAACCGATGAACGTCGCGGTCGTGAAAACGGGGCCGGGGGTGAATTGCCCAACGGCGACCGCATCAATGAGTTGCTTTTCAGTGAGCCAATGGAGGCGGTCGATGAACTCCGTCCTCAAGAAGGCGAGCAAAACGTATCCACTTCCGAAGACTACCGCTCCGATTTTCAAGAAAGAAAGAAACAGCCGAATCATGCTAACCGGAACAGCCGCCACTGTTCCGAGCAACAACCCAAGTTTCGCAAATGTCGGAATTGCAGCGAAGGAAACATCCCCTTGGCTTTTGAACAACGCCGCTGCACCTGAGGCAATCCCGGCAATCGCAAGAACGATGAGCGGTGCAACTCCAAAACCGCTGAGAACAACTGCCAGCACGCTAATCACGGCGAGGAGCTTGCTCTTGATAGCGGTGCGGGCGAGGTTCCACAAGGCTTGCAGGATGATCGCAATCACGGCAGGCTTTATGCCGTACAGAATTCCCGCGACCTGCGGCAACGACCCGAAGCGTACATAGACGGCAGCGATTAACGTCACCAAAAGAGCGGCAGGAATAATGAAACAACAGCCCCCAATGACGAGTCCCGCCCATCCTTGCTTTGCCTGACCGATGAAGATGGCGACTTCTGTCGAACTCGGGCCGGGAATCAGGCTTGCGGCAGCAAGACGGTCAAGGAACTCTGCTTCAGTAATCCAATGCCGCTTCCGAACGAACTCGTCTTCCATCATTGCGATGTGAGCAGCAGGCCCGCCAAAGGCTGTCGTGCCGAGCTTCAAGAAGACGAGCGCGAGTTCAGCCAGCGTTGGTTGATCGTTAGACGTTCCGGTCGGGCGGGCGGGAGACGCGATCATCGAAAGCAGGGTACCGGAACCAACGATTAAGAGGAATATCAGATCGAGCAACATGCAAAAGTCTGTGCGGGCTTCGTGCATCATCGCCCAAACGAAAGTTGCGCCGCGATTCCGCGAACCTTTCCATCGAGTTATTCACTCCCGAAGAGATCATAAATCCGCGATCTAGGTTAACCATCTGTTGGGTGCTCGCTATTCTTTTGTGATCGAGCCGTGCGGGACAAGAAGGTCTGGAGCAACTATGGGCAGCGCCGGGACGAGCCCTCTGAATAGCGCAGTAGCCGCTGCCGCGCCGGAGCACAAGATCGTGCCCATCGGATAGAGCGCCTTAGGCCTCACCTTCTCGTAACATCTGGTGGAATGATTTCTGATGTACAGCGAGACTTTTTGCATCGGTATAGCTCCCTTGAGCTAATACCGCAATGTGGCGAAAACTGAGCGAAATCTGTAGCCGAAAATGTAGCCGCTCAATTTTCGCTTGTAAGTCCTTGAAACCAAAGAGTGGTGGGCAGTGCAGGACTCGAACCTGCGACCTCCTGCTTGTAAGGCAGGCGCTCTAACCAGCTGAGCTAACCGCCCCATCCTTGNCAACTCCATTATTTCACAACCGCTTATCGCCTGCCGTCTTACGGACCGCGCGGAGTTTGGACGGCCATTTCTGCTTGGCGAGACTCCCCGCGTCGCACCTTCGCGATAGCTGACCCACCCTTCTTTAGATGGGCCAGTTCAATTAACTTCCTGCACTAACGTGCCTGAGGTGCTGCCTCTGATGTTGGATGTTCCGTCATANATCGCGCTGACGTTGTGAGAAGCCGAACTCAGCGACGCTGTGCCATAGGTGGCTTTTCCTCCAGAAAGTGTGCCAGTTCGCCAGTTCCGAGTATTGTGCCGCCGTCCATGAACGTTATAGTTCCCGTAAATCGAACGAGGCAAGTGGTTTTCTCGTTGAGGCGGTGATTCGCCGGTTGCCTGAGTCATTGCGCCGCTATGTCTTGTCCCGGTTTTTGATCATCCACAACATGAGTTCGTCCGATTATGCCAGGCCTCATGGAGTTCTTACCCAGATTATTGCTAAGCTCGGACACGGGATGTTGGAAGCTTCGGCAGAAGGATCCTTACTGGAGAGTGAGGTTAGTCGATGAAGATGGACGCTTGCAGGTTCTTGATTTCAGAGCCATGTCGAGGGGGCAAATTCGAACGTTGCTGCGGCGGGCATTCTGCCTTTTCCTATTCCGTGGCGCCCCGATCGCGGACAAGGGGGATGTGGCGACGTGCAGTTTGGCCTCCGCCTGTCGTTCTTATGGCGGCCCTGGTGGCTGGGCTGGGTTGTTCGAAGGAGACTCCGGCGTCCGCGAGCAAAGCTCCAATCACAGATGATCCCGATGTTTTTTCGCTCGAGCATCCGGAAATATTTAAGACAATGAGGGCGGAAACGCGAGCGTTGTCGACCGAGCTGACAGCGAACGGAACNGTGACTCCGGATGTGACCCGCACGATCCACGTGACGTCGCTGGGCGGAGGACGAGTCGTCGACCTGAAGGTGAAGCTTGGTGATTCTGTAAAAAAGGGGCAGACGCTTCTGATGATTTCGAGCCCAGATCTGTCGCTGGCGACTTCGGAATATCAGAAGGCAGTGGCCGATGAGGTGCTTTCGCGCAAGGCGCTTGATCGCTCGCAGATGCTTTACGACCGCGGCGCGATTGCAGCGAAGGACCTGGAAACGGCACAGGATTTAGAAGACAAAGCGAAGGTAGATGTGTGGACTACGGAGCAGCACGTGCGGGTGTTGGGCGCCGATCCGGCGCATCCGAGCCCGCTGATCGATGTGCGAGCGCCAGTCGCGGGCACGATTGTGGAGCAGAACGTGGCCGGATCTGAAGGCGTGAAGAGCTTGGACAATACACCGAATCTTTTCACGATCGCCGATCTGAGCCAGGTGTGGGTGGTGTCCGATGTTTTCGAGAATGATCTGGTGGACGTGCATCTCGGCGACTCAGCGACCATCCACCTCAATGCGTTTGGAGATCGCGTGTTTCACGGAACGGTAGCGGATATTTCGCGGGTGCTGGACCCAGCGACGCGTTCGGCGAAAGTGAGAATTGTGTTGCCTAATCAGGACGGAGCTTTGCGTCCCGGAATGTTTGCAGTGGCCAAGTTCCGGTCGCGGAGGACGACGAATCGCGTGGTGGTGCCGGCAACCGCGATCATGCGTTTGCACGATAAGGACTGGGTCTTCCGCAAGGAAGGCGACAAGAATTTCCGGCGCGTCGTGGTTCAGGCTGACGGATTGACTCCGGATGGCATGCAAGAGATTCGCGAGGGCGTGAAGCCGGGCGACGAAGTTGTGATGAACGCGCTTGAGTTCTCCAGCGGCGTAGCGGAGAAGAAATAGATGATCCGAAGGATGATCGATTTCGCGCTGCGCAATCGCCTGATGGTCTTGGGCGGGGCGCTGGTGCTGTTCGTATGGGGGATTGTTTCGTTTCACAACCTGCCGATTGAAGCCTATCCCGACGTGGCCGACACATACGCCCAGATCATTACGCAATGGCCCGGACACGCCGCCGAAGAAGTGGAGCAGCAGATTACCGTACCACTGGAAGTTGAGCTGAACGGTGTGGCGCACCTTACGCATTTGCGGTCGGTGTCGTTATCCGGCCTATCAATGATCACCATCATCTACGACGACGACATCACTACGTTCAACGCGAGGCAAGAAGTGCTCGATCGTCTGCAAATGGTAACGCTGCCGGGAGGAGTAAATCCGGGGATTGGGCCGGATTACAGCCCGACCGGGCAGATCATGTTCTACACGCTGACCAGCACTAATCCACGCTATGACGTGATGGAACTAAAGACCCTGAATGATTGGTTCGTGGTGAACCAGTTGAAATCAGTGCCCAATGTTGTGGATGTAAATCCATTTGGCGGACCGACGCGCGAGTATCAGGTGCAGGTGGATCCGGGGAAACTGGTTTCCTACGGGTTGTCTCTGGCGCAAGTCGAGCAGGCGCTGACAGCAAACAACGTTAATGCCGGCGGCGGGTTTATTGAGCGCGGCGAACAGGCGCTGAATGTGCGTGCTGTGGGGTTGATGGAGACCACCGACGACATAGCTGCGACCGTGGTGAAGGTGCAGAACGGAACGCCGGTGCAGGCGCGGGACTTGGGAAGAGTTGTGCAGGCCCCGAAAGTCCGACTGGGACAGCTAGGTAAAACCATTCACAAAGAAGACGGAACAATCATCGACAGCGATGACGTGGTGGAAGGCATTGTCCTGTTGCGCAAGGGCGCGGTGGCGGAGACCACGCTGGACGCGCTGCACAAGAAGATTGACGAATTGAACGGGACAGGTGGGCACCACGGATTGCTGCCTGTGGGGGTGCAGTTGGTTCCGCATCTTGACCGCAGCGAACTGATGAAGCAAACGACGCACACGGTGCTGCGTAATTTGACCGACGGAGTGTTGCTGGTCACTCTGATTCTATTTCTATTTCTGGGGAATGTGCGCAGTGCGCTGATTGTCGCCGTCACGATTCCCTTCTCGCTCCTGTTCGCCGCGATTCTGCTGGACCTGCGGCAAATCCCGGCGAACCTGCTGTCGCTGGGGGCGCTCGACTTCGGCATGGTGGTGGATGGGTCGGTGGTGATGGTGGAGAACATCCTGCGCCACACTTCGTTTGGCGGACAGAACAAATCGTTCATGGAAGTGATCGCCACGGCGGCGCACGAAGTGCAGAAACCGGTGTTCTTCGCGCGCATTATCATCATTGTTTCGTACCTTCCCATCTTTACTTTGCAGCGGGTTGAGGGGCGGCTGTTCAGTCCGATGGCCTGGACGGTGGCGTTTGCCCTGCTGGGGGCGCTCGTGTTCGCTCTGTTCATCGCGCCCGTGCTATGCAGCATGCTGTTCAGCAGCGAGATAAAAGAATGGCGGAACCCGGTGCTGCAATGGCTGAACCGCAGCTACGGGCGCTCGCTCGACTGGTGCTTCGACCACATCAAATTCACTCTTGGCATGGGATTGCTGGCTCTGACAGGGATGGTGCTTCTGGTCTTCAGTGGAATCATTGGGTCAGAATTCTTGCCACATTTGGACGAAGGCGCAATCTGGGTGCGCGGAACACTGGCTCCGAGCACCGGGCCCTCCGCAGGCATTGATCTGGCGAATAAGACGCGGCTGGTGCTAGCAGGATTTCCAGAAGTTACGCGAATAGTGAGCCAGGTGGGGCGTCCGGATGACGGCAGCGATGCGAGTGGTTTCTACAACACAGAATTTTTCGTCGACCTGCTGCCGCGGGAGAAGTGGAGGAAGGAATATCACACGAAGGATGAGCTGATCGCGGCGATGGATGAAGCACTAAATAAGTTTCCCGGCGTGGATTGGAATTTCTCGCAACCGATTTCCGACAATGTGGAAGAAGCTGTCAGCGGCGTGAAAGGTGAATTGGCGGTAAAGCTCTTCGGTCCCGACCTTAAGACGCTGGAGCAAAAAGCCGAAGAGATGCAGGCCGTGATGAGCCAGATACCAGGCGTGGCCGACCTGGGCACGTTTCAGGTGCGGGGACAGCCGAATGTGAATCTGGTGGTGGATCGAGCGGCGGCCGGTCGCTTCGGAATCAACGTAAGCGATATTCAGGATGCGGTGGAAGGCGCGGTGGGTGGGAAGGCCCTGAGCCAGATTCTGATCGGCGAGCAGCGCTACGACTTGGTGGTGCGCTACCAGCGGCAGTTCCGTGCCTCGGTGGAGGATATTGGCAACATCAGGATTCTTGCCCCCTCTGGCGAGCGGGTCGCGCTGAGCCAGGTGAGCCACATTCGCCTGGATGACGGAGCGTCCACGATTTATCGCGAAGGCAACTCGCGTTATATCGCGATCAAATACAGCGTGCGCGGGCGCGATCTGGGCAGCACGGTGCGGCAGGCGATAGAACAGGTGGGGCAGAAAGTGCAGTTTCCCGAGGGCTATCACCTGGACTGGACGGGCGAATATGAAAGTCAGCAGCGCGCCAACCGCCGCCTGGCATTCATTGTGCCTATCACATTGCTCCTCATGGCATTCATCCTTTATTCAGCGTTTGGCTCGTGGAAGTGGGTTTTCCTGATCCTGGCGGTCGTGGCGCTCTCTCCGCTGGGCGGGTTTCTTAGCCTGTTGCTGACAGGCACACATTTCAGCGTGTCGTCAGGACTGGGATTTCTGGCGCTGATCGGAGTTTCGGTCGAGATTGGCGTGATCATGGTCGAATACATCAATCAGCTCCGCACGCGCGGGCTGCCCGTCCGCGAGGCGGCAAAGGAAGGCGCGGAGCTCCGGCTGCGTCCCATCATGATGACTATGATTGTGGCGACGCTCGGTCTGCTGCCGGCGGCGATGTCGCACGATATTGGATCAGACTCGCAGCGGCCTTTTGCCATTGTGATTGTGGGCGGGCTGATCGTGGAGTTATTGGTGAGCGTGATCCTGTGGCCGACGTTGTATGTGTTCTGGGCGCGGCCGGGTGACCGGCTGCCTCCCCCGGAGCAGAGCTTTATGGCAGAAGGGGAGCACGTGGATTGAAGCAGTTCATCTATAGGAAAAGCAAGAGAGAGTTGGACGTGTGGCTTCAGAGCAGGTCGGCAAACCTTACCTTACCGAGTTGTGGAAGAGTAGCTCGGGCGCACCTGTATCAGACGTAGTTTGTTAGTTTTGGATCAACTTTGGACCAGGCCAAGGATGGCTGGAACTCAGTAACCGTAACCGAAGCAACGACTTAGATGAAATTTGGGCCCGCTTGTAAGGCAGGCGCTCTAACCAGCTGAGCTAACCGCCCGCGTTGAAAATGCAAGCGCTGGGTTACAGCATCTTAGCGCCCGCCAGCATTCCCGGGCTCCATTGAAATTCTGTTCACAGAAAATCCACGATCATCTTCTGCTGGCAAACATTCATCGTGAAAGCTAAGCAAGGTCGACGTGGTTCTCTCCACACTGAGAGGACGCTGGCACGGTTTCTTCAATCAGTGCGTTTTCAGATGATACGGGAGAATGTAAGCGAAAACAAAAATTGTGAAGTTCGGCGAGAAGTTAACCGGGCCAGAGTTATTGCCCAGAACTCATTTCGTCCGCTCACTGGGACTGATCGTTAATATGCGGGGACTAATCGCTGTTTTCCTGTCACTAAATTCCCCGGCCAACATTACTTTGATCTCTGATTGCCCTCGTGTCCGAGTTGGTCCATGATTGAACCGCGACCCCGACGCCAGGACGATGGCCGCGCTTGCGATATTGTTCTACATTTGCTCACAAAGATCGCCGATAAGGTTCTATGCGCGTGAGTTCAGCTGCTAAGTTCAAGCATGGGGACTCCAACGATGAAAGACAAACGGATGAAAGAGGGCCGGAAAATCGATGGAGGCGGCGTAGCCGCCTTTCGCCCTTCGATCATCTGGGCGCTGAGTTTTGCGGTTTGGACGTTTGTCGCTCTGGCATACACCGTAACCATCTATCAACTGTATCGCTCCACCGAAATGGCCACCAGATTCACGGACGTTTTGGCTCTGCAATGCAGCCAGGTTATTCCTTACGCTCTGTTGACACCGTTCGTTTTTGCCTTCGCGAATCGCTATCCTGTGCAGCAAACGAACTGGGGGAAGCGTTCACTATTACTGCTGGCTGGTGGCGCCGTATTCACCATTGTGCACGTGGCTCTCCGGGGCATGACGCCATACGCGTACTGGGATCCTCATGTGCGGCATTGGGTCTCCGCCGTTTGGGATGCTGAAACACATCGAGTCCGCATCCAGTGGTATATGTATCAGGCCCTTTTCCTGACCAGCGTTGTCGACGACATCATTACGACCTACCTGCCGCTCGTCCTTATCGCGCACGTGGCGTCTTACTATCAGAAACTCCGCGAACGCGAGTTGCGAACATCACAATTGCAGGCACAACTGGAGAAAGCCCGTCTCCAGGCGCTGAAAAGTCAACTCCAGCCGCATTTTCTCTTCAATACGCTGAACTCTATTTCCGCGCTGATGTTGACCAATGTCGAAGCCGCCGATCGCATGATCACCCGCCTGGGCGATCTGCTCCGGCTGAGTCTCGAAAGCGCGGATACTCAAATGACGACACTAAGCCGCGAACTGGAGTTTGTGAACTGTTACGTCGAGATTGAAAAGGTGCGATTCGAAGAGAGGCTCAAGGTGGAGATCGATATCGATCCCGAAACTCTCGATGCCAGCATCCCTCACCTGTTGTTGCAACCGCTAGTGGACAATGCGATCAAGCACGGAATCTCACAATTGGTTGCGGGCGGCAAGATTCATATCTCCGCCAGCAGGGACAATGGAGATCTTCATCTGGAAGTGAGAGATAACGGGCCCGGCCTCAGTTGTCCGAGCGATTTCTCATTACGCGGTGTCGGACTGAGAATCACGCGCGAGCGACTGGAGACGATCTACGGCCAAAACCAAAGCGTGCAGTTGCTAACTCTGCCGGAAGGCGGGGTGGTTGCTCGAGTGAGCCTTCCTCTAAGTATGGCAGAAGTAGACATCTGAAGCTCCAAGTCAGCGCCTGACAGGACCTGTCAAGGTCCGTTCTGGGGACGAATCTCGGCGAGTTCCAGCGCGGCGTCACCGTCCACAATCTGCAAAATCTGATCAACAACTATTGCATCTGGAGGACCGAACGGAACGCTTTCCGCAAGTTCGAACGGCGGTGTGACGCCGGGAGCGAACCTTGTGCTATTTCGGGCCAGCTTCCAGTCTGGAACCTACGCCTTGGGTGCTCCGCGGCAGTTCGAATTCGGATTGCACACTAACTTCTAAATCGCCGAACAGCGAAAATGCCGCAGCACTTTCGCTGCGGCTTTTTTCTTTGCTTTGATGTCGATCTTTCAGCTTGATAACTTGAGGTGATTTTGCGGGAGTCTGACTAGGCAGAGTTATCGACCTGCCGCGATCGTCTCACTGCGCCGCCTCAGCTTCCAATGACAGGAAAATGAATTGGTGACGACTTCATCCGACTCTCGAGCGCCTACCCATAGCCAGGTTCGCGCGTTTCTTTCGTTGATGTTGTCTTGCGCCTGGCCGTAATTCACCAGGCGTCTGAGCACAACTGTTACCGAGACCCTCGGTTCCTTCTGCCGCGCAAACACTTCGGGGTTTGCTTCCTCTATTCGGCTGCATAGTTCCCGAGTGGTGAGAGGTCGAGAAGACGCCCTCAGGGTTTGACGGCATGCATCCGTGAGCCCTCGACAGGAACGGAGTGTGCGGCGGGCAGGCAGCTTGGACAATAAGCCTCGCAACTCTTCATCGGTAATGTCGGATCCAAAAACATCGGCTAGCCCTACGATCGTGCTTTTGATGATCCGAACTCGCTTTGCAATGGCATCACGCTTTAGCAACAGTAACTTCAACTCTGCTTGCGCCCATCCTGCGATCCGCTCGCAATCCTCGACGCAATTGCACTCTGTCAGACCTTGTACTTGCGGTGAGGTAGTATCCGATGCTGGAACCAGTTGCGGCATGCGCTTAACTCCGAAGCGATTATCTCTCGCCTCCTCGTTAATGAACATGATGTTGGGATGGACTGTTTGACATTCGAAGCAACTACAGCACTGTTCGGGATGAGACGATTCGAGTGCTATCTGACCGAAATAAAACCGTGAACTATCCCCGCACAAGTGCTGAATTCCCGCTCAGCCGGCGCGCTCATGCTCCGATGCGCTCTTGTAACAGCGCGGTCCAGTCATACGCAATTTCCGATCGTTGGTCCCTGTGCTATAGAGAAAACATGAAACCTGTGTAGATAATACGTGCGGACAATTATTCACGACGACTTCGTCAATCGACCCTATGGGAGCCCTATCAAACGAGTCACCTTCAGGCTCGGTGCTTGAACTGACGCATCTCTTGCGAGGCGAACTGATCCGCCTAACGATGCAAGACGAAGCTCTTCAACAGCTCATCCGCAGTTTCAGCCTTCTGTTACATGAGTTGCGGGAGGGTGCGAGCCGACAGGCGGCGAGAGACCGCTATCCGGAGTCGCTAATGATCGCCGCGCGACACCCGGCGGAGCGTGGAAGCGACAACAACCTCGTTTCCAGATCCGTGATTCATGGAAGAACAAGTGTGTCTGGCCAAAAATTACGCCGTGCCTGCCGCATCGCTCTCATGGAATCAGACGAAGCGGCGTCAACCGAAGAAATCTCCTCCCGCATTTTGCGCAGAGGATCATTCCCATTCAAGAATCTGGAGCATGCTAGCACGGCGATCGCTCGAACCCTGGATATCATGGCCAGAGAAGGCGAAACGTTCAACCTCAACAATGAAGCTCATCCGCGTTGGAAACGTACTACCAGGACAGAGCGCGCATAGATGAAGACCACGCATAGATTAAAGATAACGAAAAAGCCAGTCGAGAGTATGCGTGCTTGGAAGAGATCGCGCTTTAGCAATCGCAGGTCAGCTCTCCTCAACAATACGCTGCAAGCCTGCCCGGTAGCCGCGGCTGCACGACAGTTCTTTCCCGTTCTTCAGGACCACGACGTACTCTCCGCTGTTGACCGGTATCAATTCCTTGATCTTGCGGACATTTGCGATCGCCGAACGATGGATGCGGACGAAATGGTTCGCGTCAAGACGCTGGGAAATGCTGCCGATCGTTTCCCGCAGAAGGTAGGATTCCTTCCCCACGTTCAAGCGCACGTAGTTGGCCGCAGCTTCCACCCAATCGATACTGTCCAGATCCAGGAACATAACTCGTCCGTTGACCTTGATCACCAAACGATTGTCACGCTCCGATGCGGAGGGGGTCATCGACCGAACCTGCGATAGCAGGGTCAAAATGCGGTGCGTGATCTCGCTGTCGCGTGACTTGGACAATTCGGATCGAGCTCTTGTGACCGCATGGTGCAGCCGCTCCTGATCGAACGGCTTCAGAAGATAATCCAGGGCATTCGCCTCAAAAGCGCGAATCGCATACTGGTCGTAGGCCGAGGTAAAAATCACTGCAGGCATTCGCTCCGGGGCAATCTTGTCCAGCACCCCGAAGCCATCCAACTCCGGCATCTGGATGTCGAGCAGAAGAAGATCCGGTGCGAAGTGGCGAACCGCGGAAACGGTTTGCTTGCCGTCGCTGCACTCAGCCACCACTTGTACCTGCGGTTCCGACTTCAGCAGCACAAGTAACTTCTCACGTGCCAGCCGCTCGTCATCGGCAACCACGGTACGTAGCACCGATTGTTCTCGCGTTGTCAATTCGTCGGAATCTGGGATCACTGTCAACCTCGAAGCGCCCAATGGTTGGATAGACGTGACAGACCGAGAATGGTTGCGTGAAAGATGGCAGCGAAAATGGCTAATTGTCCCAGAACGACGGCGAACCACACCTGCTAAGTATCGCCTTGTCCCCACTCCGATGGTTCCGGTCCCAATTTGCGCTGCAACATTGTGAACCTTCTACCTGGCCTGCGCTCCATCGAACAATTGGAATTCTCGAATCCGCGGCGTGCTGAAGGCGGAGAGAACATTGAGTCGCACGCGTTGCGCCCTTATGGGAGAGAAGATGTCGATCTTTTTATGCCCGATCGTAGTTCCGGAGTAGACCGTTTCCCATCTCGCATCTTCCATAACCTGGATCGCATACTTCTGCACCTTCTGCCCGTCACCGAGCCACTCCATAGTTAAAGCGCGGTCGAAACGAATGGGATGAGAGAAAAACAGGTCGATTGTTGCGGCGTGAGATCCACCGGGGGGCGACCACATCGTGTCGGGATCGGAATCCAAGGCCCCTCGATATACGGAGTTATTAGTGGCGCGAGCGGCAAGGTTTTTTTCCGGCGCATAGATCGAATGAAGAATCTCGCCAAATTCCTTGAGGCGGCTCACGTCCGCGTCGGGGAGCAGCCCTCGATTGTCCGGCGCAAGACCAATCATCAGTTGCGCTCCACGACCCACGCTTCGGTCGTAGGTGTCCAGAAGTTCGCTAACAGACTTCAAGCTCGTCTCGTCATTCGGATGCCAGAACCAGTGCCCTTTGCGAAGCGGAGTATCCGCTTCATCGGGGCGGTAGCGGAGATAGCCGCGCAGATCCAAAACATTCCAATTCTCCTCCGGCGCGTTGCCATCCTCGTTTCCCACCCAGCGAATGTCGCCATACTTGAGTAAAGCGGCGTCCGCAAAAATCATAGTGTTCGGTTGATATACCCGCAGGTTATCGACGTAGCGATCGAAGTCATACACTTGACCCGCACTCCCCGCACCGTCCAACCAGAACTCGACGAGCTCGCCATAGCGGGTAACCAACTCATTCAACAGAGCCAGATAGTAGCCATCATAAGCGGCACTATCCTTGTATTTAGGTTCGTGTCGATCCCAGGGCGAGAGATAAATGCCAAACTTCAAACCAAATTTGCGTGCCGCAGTGGCCACGTCCCGCACCAAATCTCCCTTTCCTGCTTCCCACGGACTGAACTTGACGCCGTACTGGCTCTGCGCTGTCGGCCACAGGCAGAAACCATCGTGATGCTTGGCCACAAAAACAACATAGGTGATTCCGGCGGCCTTGGCAGCTCGCATCCATTGCTCAGGATCCACATGTGTGGGATTGAAAACTGAGGGATCCGCAGTGCCATCGCCCCGCTCTCGATCCATAAACGTGTTCGGACCGAAGTGGATAATTGCCCCGATCTCCAGGTCCTGCCAGGCAAGCTGCTGCGGACTGGGCTTCACATCCGCGAAGTTTTGCGCGATCGACAGCATCGCGCACAGAAGGACAATCACGCACGCGACAGCGGTTCTTCCAAATATCTTTGGCATATCCCGCGCCGACTCGGAATCACTTGAGAACTCAGGCACTTCCCTAGCACTCACACCTACTCCAGCAGGCTGCCCAGCAAAGTCACTACTTCTGTAACTCTTCGTTCGAACCTCGCCGGATTCAGGCCCCAGCCATTTTCATCGTTGCCATCAAAGGAATTAACCACTTTAGCAGCGGAATGAGATGTTCCAACCGAGGTGTGGAACTCCTGAGCCAGCGTGGTTCGAACAATACGTGCGATATTTTCCGCATTGATGCCGCCGCAAGGCATCACGAGGATCCGTCCCCTTGCGGCTCGCACAAGCCGAGCCAGAGTCGGCAGCGCATCCGTCGCGCGCCGCTGGCCTCCCGAGGTCAGGATGCGTGACGCGCCGGTCAGAATGACGTCCTCAAGCGACTCTTTCAGCTTTTTCGATGCATCGAACGCGCGATGAAAAGTTACTGACAATGGACGCGCCGCTTCCACTAAAGCTCTGGTGCGCTCGATATTCACACGCTTGCCCTCATGCAGAATGCCCAGCACCACGCCATCCATACCAAGCTGCTTGGCGGCATGGATATCGTCGCGCATGATCTCAAATTCGTGATCGGAATAACAAAAATCGCCGGCCCGCGGACGAATCAGAACATGGATGGGAATGCTCACGTGGCGTCGGGCCGTTTGCATTAATCCCGCGCTGGGAGTGATTCCACCAGACATCAAGTCGCTGCAGAGCTCCACGCGGTGAGCGCCGGCGCGCTCCGCCGCGACGGCGTGGCCCACCGATTCCACGCAGATTTCCAGAACTAAATGCTTCGCCATGAGTTGATGGTCCAAAGAACTAGAAGCATCGAAGATGGCGTGTGCCGGTTGGTTCACCGCGCATTAGCCCTCCAAGCTACTGTGCACGCAGGCGACCACGCAACTGCACGCGCGGCGGCACGCAGGGCAGTTAGAACGAATACACCGCGCTCAACTGTAACGTTCGCGGATACCAAAGGCGCGCATCGGGCGTAGTACCGTCCGGCGTGCAGCCGGATGTCGGACTAATAATTCCCGCAAGACTACCGAATGTACATCCGCCGACATTATTGCCGGGAATGAGATTGGTGCCGGAAAAATCATTCTTAGCATGCCAATTCGAGCCGACGTTAAACATTTCCAGCCGGAATTGTAACGCCTGACGCTCGGTAATTCGCACGCTCTTGCTGAAGGCCAAGTCCAAGTCCTCAAAGTAGGGCCCGCGCAGACTTCCCTTTCCCGAGTCTCCATAAGTACCCGGCGGGGGAGCCGAGAATACAGTTGTGTTGAACCACTCGGATGGACTTTGCGCGAAACCGGCGGTGGGACTCGCGCTTTCATTTGCCCGGTAACGAGTCGTGAAAGGGGAGCCCATCTCGTCAGTTCCCGGGCCGGAATATCCATAGACGCTGAAGGTTCGACCGGAGGTTAGAGTGTAAATACCACTGATTTTCCAGTCTCCTAAAATCGAGTTCGCCGGTCCCGCAGACCATCGCTTGCCCTTGCCGATCGGTACCTCATACGAACCGCTCGCCGTCAACCGGTTCGGCTGATCAAAGCTGGCTGGCCCGTAATCGGCTTGCGGATGAAATGGATCTTGAACGAACCCATTGTTGCCCTGGACGTTCCCGACGCCCGAAAGCTCGTCGAAGCTTCTCGACCACGTGTAAGAAACGAGGTAGGTCAGGCCGCGCGCGTACCTTTGGCGTAACTGAGTCTGGAGCGCATTGTAGTTGCTGCCGAGGATATTAGCGTTCGCATAGAAGTTAGGAGGAAGATTGGAATACGGTACGCGCGTGTCAATCGGCTGGAAGTTAGGATCTGTTGCGCAACTCGAGTTTTTGCCGGTTGCCTGTGAAATATCGAATAAATAGTTGCACGTATCACTCGTCACCCGGGGGGGCGAAGCGGTGTTGAAAGGCAGATAGGTTGGCGAGCGGACGCCATGCGAACCTACATATCCCATGTCAAGGAGCAAGGTGGGCCGCAGAGCATATTGCATATCCAACGTCCACTGTTGATTGTAGGGGTTGTGATTTGACGGCCAGTTCACTTGATTGAGAATAGGACTTTGGAAAGCGCCGGGATTCCAAGGCTGCGTTGTGCTGAAGAACTGGGCACTGCTCACCGTCGGCAGCCAGAGCTGGTTTAATGCCGGCTCTGGCGTGTTGGTTTCCTGCCCTGTCCCTCCGCCTGGCGCATAGTTTGGATTTGCAAACGTGGTCTGGAGCGCGTTGGTGTCGAAATTCTGGACCAAGTCGTAGTAACGCATGTAGGTGTCATAAAAGATGCCATACCCGGCCCGCACCACGAAGCGATCGGTGCCGAGCGGTCTCCAGGCGAAGCCGATTCGCGGAGCAAAATCCTTTTTATCAATTGGCACTAGTGTGTTCGGCACACAGCAATTTAGAAAGGGGGCATACGGGGTTAGTCCCTGCGCCTGCGCAGCTTGCACGATGCCGTTCACGAAGCTCTGGCTCACCCAGCTTATGCTTCCGCCATTCGCAGGATCGAAATTCCACCCGCTGTTGTCGAGAGTATGAAAGTTAGGGGGAATCTCATATCGTAACCCGAGGTTTAATGTCATCCGCGGGGTCACCCGAACGTCATCCTGAGCAAACACATTCCAATTTGTTCCCACTACCGTCAGGTTATCTGTCCCTAGAGGAGCCGGCGGGTTGAGGTTGATCTCCTGCCCGAGCAGGAGATCGGCGATCGCGTTGCCGAAGTTTGGACCGTAGTTGGCGACCACGCCAACATCGGCGGGATCAGATGCGGTGTACTTGCCGGAGAAGTTGAGACCCCCGATGCCCGTGTAGTTATCCAGTTCATGCTCGCGCATGCGGCGGATGTCAAAGCCCACCGTTACTGCGTGCTTGCCATGGATAAACTTGAGATTGTCGACCAGCTGAAATGACTTGTGTTTCAAAAGAAGTCCATAGGAATTGCTGCCAATGCTTTGGTAATTATTTCCCAGAGTAATCACCGGAATCCCAAACAAGGCAGGGTTGGTAGGCGCGTTCTGGAATCCCAATTGTTGCTGAATATCCGCTCCATAAGCGCCGACCGGCGTGGAATCGCTGAATTGGTAGTTGTAGCCAAGTCGAACCGTGTTGATTAGATTAGAGGTAAATGAGCGTTCCCAGTTCAGGGCAAACAAATCGGCGTGATCCAAGGTCACTGACGAAGTATAGGGAAGTTGGTTGGGATTGTTAGAGTTTTCTCTGCGAACGTGACCCGTGAAATACAAACGGTCCTTGCTGCCGAGATTCTCGTCAACCCGCATGGTGACGTTATCCGTGTCGAGCGACGTATGCAGCGGAATGGCATAGTTTCCGCAAGGAAGTTGCGTGCAGCTCGCAACGTTGGGCAGAGGATACAGATTGGCCAGTTTCTGCGCCATGGCATCGATACGGTTGCCGGGAATCTGATTACCGGAAAAAGCTTGGCGTCCTAGCGCATTACAGGGCTGATTGGGATTGGCCGGATTGCAAGGGACCACGGGTACCGTCCCGGTCGTGGTGGGATCATAGATGGGAAACGGCCAGTCGGAAAAGTTACCGGATCGCTCGGCGGCAGTGGGAATCTGTATGGCAGTTGTTGTGCCCGAAGATGTGCTCCGCCTGCCCCCGTCGTAGGCTACGAACCAGAAGGTTTTGTCGCGCCCGTTGTAAAGCCAGGGTATTCGAACCGGACCACCCAGCGTTCCTCCGAATTGGTTTTGTTTGAACGGCGTCTTCAGAGGAAGATTTGTTCCGTTGATGGCGTTCAATTCGTTTTGTAGAGGACTCCTGGACTCAAACAAGTCGTTCTGAATAGAATCGTAGGCCTGTCCGTGGAACGAATTCGTGCCCGCTTTAATCGCTAAATTCACCTGCCCCGATCCCTGCCCGTACTCGGCGGAGTACAACCCAGTTTGTATCTTCACTTCTTGTACCGCGAACTCCGAGGGGATGCTGGCGATGCCACTAAAGAAAGCCTCGTTATCCGTCACCCCATCCAGCACAAAGCTAGTGGATTCCGGCCTAGCGCCATTCAGGCTCACTTCCGCGAAGTTATTGTTAAGGCCGTGGCCGGCGAATGCGACTTGGCTGCCTCCAGACAGGTTTGAGGCTCCCGCACTCAGTTCGAGAAAGTTTGTAACGTCTCGTCCCACCGATGGGAGATCCTCGATCATTTTCTGATCGATCACATTGCCCAGGGTGGTATTGTCCGTCTGCACCATCTGGGCATCGGCCGAGATCGTCATCTCTTCTTTAATTTGCCCTACCTCAAGGCTGAAGTTCTGGCGCAAGGTCTGGTCTACTTCCAGCACAAGACCCGTGCTGATTTCGGTCTTGAAGCCATTGGCTTCGACCTTCACCTGGTAGGATCCGGGAATTATGTCGACAAAAACGTAGTCACCCTGCCCCGTGGTGGCGAAGTGGTGCTCCACATTTGTATTGATATTTGTCGCCGTCACCTTGGCATGGGGGAGAGCCGCGCCGGACCGATCCTGCACGTGTCCGAGAATCGTCCCCTGTGAATTTTGGGCATTTAGCCGGACTGCTAGCACAGGGAGCAAAGCCATGATCAAAAACATGGCGGCCCAAGGTGCCATTCGAGCCCGAATACCCGTCGTCTGAGTCATATGCTCTCCTTGAACGAATACTGCGGCTTGGCACAGGAGAATAGGAGGGGTCCAAGGCAACTGTCAACCATAAAATGATTGATAAGCCATCAAACGATCGTATTTATCGATCGTTGTTGCTGTTTAATTGATTTCAGATGATCAGCCATGGGCTAGCTTGCTTCGTTGGAAACCAAGCTTGATAGGCAGCTTTGATAGGATAAATTTCGGCGCCTCGCCTGCCTTAAACTACCATCGCGTTTCGCGTATCCGCAGGCTCGCCAAGCACATAGCAACCCATGTCCGAGCGCCAAAAAAACCGCAACGATCAGATTCTGAAATTGCTTTTGCAAAAAGGCTCCGTCACTGTGGATGAACTGATCGCTTCCTCGGGAGCGTCGGCTCCGAGCATCCGCCGGGACCTAACGCGGCTGGAAGCGCGGGGCCTGATCCGGCGGACCCACGGTGGCGCAGCCCTGGTACAGGAATTGCTCTATGAGCCCTTCCGCTACGACACCGCGTTCCAAACTCGCGAGCATCGTTTTGTAAAAGAAAAGCGGCACATCGCCGTGGCCGCCGCCGAACTGATCGAAGAGAACGAAACCATCGGCCTGACGGCTGGCACCACGACCACCTGGGTGGCGCGCAGCTTGCGTCATCGCAGCAACATCACCATCGTCACCAATGCGGTCAACATCGGCATGGAACTCTGCAACATGCCCGGCCTCAAGATCCATTTGACCGGAGGCTACGTGCACTGGCCCTGGTCGTTTTCTTTGATTGGCGCGGCTGCGATTAATTTTCTCGGCGACAGTTTCCTCGACAAACTTTTTCTCAGCGTCTCCGGAATCGATGCCAACCGCGGAACCACCACGAACGAATCGGATGAAGCTCTCACTTTTCGTGCCATGGTCAAGCAAGCGAAGCAGGTTATTGTCGTGGCCGATTCCAGCAAACTCGGAATTGTCACGCCCTCTCTCATCTGCCCCATCGAAGATGTGGATGTGCTGGTCACGGATGCGGGCGCGTCCGATGAAATGGTCGAAGCGTTCACCCGGAAACAAATCAGAGTTATTCAGGTTTGATAAGACGTAGAGAACGATGCGGCCGCATTCGTTCTCCCTGCTAGACTGTCGCGGTGCGGCGTCTCATCATCAATGCCGATGACTTTGGCTTCACTGAGGGAGTGAACCGCGGCATCGTGGAGGCTCACACTCATGGAATCGTTACTTCCTCCACACTCATGGCCCGTGGGCCAGCCTTCGACGATGCCGTGCAGCTCGCAAAACAGCTTCCGCGACTCAGCGTGGGTTGCCACGTCGTGTTGATCGACGGCGAGCCGGTTCTCGACCCCGTTCGCCTGCCCACGATTACTTCAGGAAATTCTGGCGCCGCTCGCTTCCGCGACGGGCTGAAATCCTTTGCCCTTCGCGCGTTAGCCGGCCAACTGGATCCCAGCGAGATCGAAGCCGAGACCACGGCGCAGATCCGTAAAATCCAATCCGCTGGAATCAATGTCTCGCATCTCGATTCTCACAAGCACACTCACCTGTTTCCGAAAGTCTTGCGGCCCATCCTGCGCGCCGCCAGCGCTTGCGGCGTTCGCGCCATTCGCAATCCATTTGGCCCGCGCAAACCACTAAGTTCTAACGAATTATTGGGACGGCCCAGTATCTGGACGCGTTACGCCGAGGTTCGCATTCTCCGCACCCTTGCTGGCAAGTTCCGCGACGCGGCTCGGCGAGAAGGCATTGAGACCACCGACGGAACCCTGGGCATCGTCGTTACCGGTACGCTGGATGAGAAACTTTTTCGCGCCATCGCCGCGATCATCCCCGAAGGCACTTGGGAATTTGTTTGCCACCCGGGCTACAATGATGCGGACTTGCAGCAGGCCAACACTCGCCTCCGTGAATCGCGAGAGATTGAGTTGCGCGTTTTGACCATGCCCGAAGTACGAAATCTGTTATCGAATTGCGGCATCGATCTGGTTTCGTTTCGCCAGCTGGGCGCTGCCCAAGTTAGCCCGTAGCATTGGCGCTTCAATTCACAGGGTCATGACCCGTGATCGCGATGACTTTCGTAATCTTAGAAAGTTCCGGCTGGAGTTTATGATTGCGTTAGATTCGGCTCAGAAGCTTTCGAGCTGGGAGGCGTTTATTTCATGTCTGCCTCAGGGGCAGCCCCGCGTGCAACGTTGGACTTACGCATACGTGTGTGGGGAATGGGCGCCAACAATCAACCGTTCCATCAGAATGCCATCGCCCATAATGTCAGCGTAACTGGAGCTTGTGTTTCAGGCCTCGACCAGGGCTTGAAGGTCGGCGATGTCATCGGCGTCCAATATGAGAGCAAGAAGGCTCGTTGTAAAGTAATCTGGGCGATGGAAGGCGGGGGCCTCAAGAAAACTCAGGTTGGAGTTCAGTTGGTGGCCGATCAGGAGTGCCCGTGGCTCTCTCAACTGCCTGCGGAAGTGCTCGCCAACATGCCGGCGCCTACTCCCGACAACCGCAGAAGATTTCAACGCCACCGAATTTCGTTTCCTCTTGAATTCCGCGACGAGCGCGTGAACACTCCTATGCGGGTGAACGCAACAGACATCAGTGGTAACGGTTGCTATGTTGAGACCGCGATGCCATTACCGGTTTCCACCGTGCTACGGGTGGATTTCTGGATGGACCAGGAACGCATCACGTCCACCGCAACGATTCGCACCCGCGACCCCGGAGTCGGTATGGGGATCGAATTCACGGGCGTACCTGACACTTCCAAGCTGCGATTTCAGGCCCATCTCGACAAAATAGATCCCAGCATTTCTACCAAGGGACGCACCGCAACCGAGTAGCCGTCCGCAGCCATCGCCATTCTCCGCGAAACAGATTGCGCCAATCAAATCCTGCCGATCAAGATAGAATCTGCATCGTATAGTGTTTCCGGCCATCGAATGACAGAACCATCCGGAAACCGGCAAGAAAGGTCCTCGCGGAATGAAGATTGGGATCACGTGTTATCCCACCTATGGCGGCAGCGGCGTGGTGGCGACGGAGCTCGGACTGGAACTCGCCCAGCGCGGCCATCAGATTCATTTCATCTCCTACGCCCAGCCCATTCGTCTGCGCGGCGAAGAGCCCAACATTCACTATCACGAGGTGGAAGTCTCGCGCTATCCGTTGTTCGATTATCCGCCTTACGATTTGGCGCTCGCCACGCGCATGGCTGAGGTCGCGCAGTTATATGATCTCGATCTCTTACACGTCCACTATGCCATCCCTCACTCCGTGAGTGCGTTGCTCGCCCGCCAGATGCTGGCGGATGGTCCGCGAGGACGCAGGTTGCCGTTTGTCACCACGCTGCATGGCACCGACATCACCCTGGTTGGCCTGGATCGCTCTTACCTGCCCATTACGCGTTACTCCATCGACCAGAGCGACGGCGTCACCGCCATCTCCAATTATCTTCGCGACCGCACCATGCGGATCTTCGATGTGAAGAAAGAAATCGAAGTCATCTACAACTCCGTGAATTGCGACATATACACCAGGTGCACGAACTCGTCCGAACTTCGCGCCGAATACGCCCCCAAGGGCGAGCGTTTGCTGGTCCATCTTTCCAATTTTCGTCCCGTGAAGCGCCTCACCGATGTAGTCGAGATTTTTGATCGCGTTCGTAAAAAGGTTCCATCAAAACTACTTCTGATTGGCGACGGTCCAGACCGTTCCGTGGCCGAGTGGCTCACCGTACAAAAAGGTATTCATGAGGATGTCCTCTTCCTCGGCAAGCAGGATGAAGTGCAGGAGAAGCTGGGAATCGCCGACATTATTCTGATGCCGAGCGAATTGGAATCCTTTGGCTTGGCGGCGCTGGAAGCAATGGCCTGTGAGACGGTGCCGATCGCGACTCGAACCGGTGGCGTGCCGGAAGTGATCGAACACGGCGTTAGCGGTTATCTCGCCGACGTGGGCGATGTGGATACGATGGCACGCTACGCCATCGAACTTCTAACTGACGAGAGTGCATTGGGAACCATGCGCAAAGCCGCTCGCGCCGTGGCAAAAGCGCGTTTCTGTTCCAGCAAAATTGTTCCCCAATACGAAGATTTTTACCGCCGCGTCGTCGAGCGCTCCTCGTAGAAGCTCTCCGGCACGCCTCCCGCCGTCTGCAGGAGCGGCAGGCGAATCCGCACCAGAGTTCCCTTCCCTTCATGGCTGTCGATCGTCATGCGCGCGGTGTCGCCGTACAAAACTTGAAGCCTCTCGGAAATATTGGCCATGCCAATGCCCGTGCCCCGCGCGTCATCTGATTTCGCCAGTTGTGCCACCGCCATCCCAACCCCATCGTCCTCTACCTCAATCACAAGGCCGGAGTCGGCCAGGCGGCTGCGCAGGTAGATGCTTCCGCCCTCCACCTTCGAAGCCAGACCGTGCTTGATCGAATTCTCCACTAACGGTTGCAACAGCATGCTCGGGACCATCACATCCAGCGAGTCGGGCGCGAGCTCCTTCAGCACACGGAGCTTGTCTTTGCCGAAGCGGACCACCTCGATATCCAGATAGTTGTCGATGAATTCCACTTCTTCCCGCAGAGGCACAAAGGAGTCCGCGCTGTTGAGCAGACGCCTCAGGATCGTCGCCAGTTTGGAAATCACTTCGCGCGCTTTATCCGGATCTAGGCGCACCAGCGACGAGATGGAGTTCAATGTATTGAAGAGAAAGTGCGGATTGATCTGATTTTGCAGCGCCTCCATGCGGGCGTGCAACAACAACCGTTCTTGCTCCTCCAGTTTGATCTGAATACGTACGCTGTTGAAGATCTTGAGCTCGATCCCAATGGCCATCGCCGAAGCGGCGTAGATCGCCACTTCAACCCACAGATTGCTGCTGTCCATGCTGAAAATAGAATGGGGGAAATAGCGCGACAACTCCATTTGCACGAAGCGCAGCCCGAAGATCGTAATGAAGAACATGATCTGCCAGTCGAACAACCGCGGGGTCGGCAGATTGCGGCGGATCAGGCGATAAATGCTGAGATCGATGAACGGCGAAAACGACCAGATGTCGTCCTTATCCAGCGCCATGGTGCGCAACTGGCCGGCGATGAAACCGCAAAGCACCCCGAAAGGCAGCGTCGCCCACTCTCCGTGAAGTAGCGCGGGCAGCGCCATTAGAATGCCGCCCAGAACCCCCGCCCAGCGCCCGCCAATCACTCCCAGCAAAAGTGCGGTTTCAAAACCTAAATCGCCGGCGGAAAAACTTCTGGCCGAGAACCGGATCCAAACTCCAACTGTGATCGGCAAGCCGAACCAGAGAACCAGGTAAATCTTCTGCCGCAGCGTGCGTTCATCGCGAAACAGAAGAGACTTGAACTCCACCGAGCGCACCAGGCTACTCGACACGGCCGCAGCCACGCCCAGCTTCACTAGGAGATTGATCCAAATCAGCCGCGGTTCCATGACTTTCGGGCGGATGCAATTGCCCTCGAGAAAACTGTAGCACGAGGCAGGCCGGCAGCCGGACCCGGAAAAACGGCCCGATTCATTCTGAATTTTGCCAGCAGTCTAATCTCTGGATAGTGGTGTAGTTTTAATCGCATGTGCGCCTATTCTCGTCGACATCATCCCGAAGCCCCGCGCTTTCACCAGCGGGGCGAGGAGCCTGCCCCTGAGCGAGGTCGAAGGGATCTCGCGCTTAACCCGGCGTGGCGCATAAGCCAAACTCATGACCCACTACCGATCTCCACCGATCTCCATCTCCTCTTGCGATTTCTCCGCAGCAGACGTACTATTACTGCCTCTAAAAGGGGAGACACCATGATCTTAGGCATGACCACATCGACATTCACCCTTGTGCATGTGTTGTTGAGCCTGGCGGGCATCGGCTCCGGATTCCTCGTCGTCTACGGCCTGCTTCTCGGAAAACGCTTTGACGGCGCGACCGCGATTTTTCTGGTGACGACGGTCTTGACCAGCGTGACCGGATTTCTCTTTCCCTTCGAGCACCTTCTGCCGTCTCATGTGTTCGGCATCATCTCACTCGTGGCACTCGCGATTGCGATCCTCGCGCGCTATCCTCTACACATGGTCCGTGCTTGGCGCTCGACCTACGCCGTGTGCGCGGCGCTTGCGCTCTATCTTAATTTTTTCGTTCTGGTCGCGCAGATATTCATGAAGGTGCCGGCTGTGCACGCGTTGGCTCCCACGCAAAAAGAGCCGCCGTTCCTGATCTTTCAACTGGTGGTCATGATCCTTTTTGTCGTAGTTGGCATTTTCGCGGTGAAGAAGTTCCGGATTGAGCCGGTCGCCGTTGCGCCGGCATGGACAAAGACTAAAGCCTCGTAAGCGCCGATTCGGGGCCGACGCCCTCTGCGGCGTTCATTTGTTTTTCAGAAACGCGCGGAGATCCGTCCCCGTCATCTCCCTCGGCTCATCGAGCCCAAGTATTCCAAGCATAGTTGGCGAAATATCGCGCAACGAGCCGTTGGGCTTCAGCGTGAACTGCTTGGCATCTTCCGCGACCACGATGAATGGAACGGGATTCGTAGTGTGCGCCGTGTGTGGGCCGCCAGTCGCCGGATCAATCATCATTTCAGCATTGCCGTGATCGGCTGTGATTAACATCGCCCCGCCCTTGGCGCGAACCGCAGATTCGATCCGGCTCAGGCAAGCATCCACAGTCTCAACCGCTTTCACGGTAGGCTCGATTTTGCCTGAGTGCCCAACCATATCCGCATTGGCAAAGTTCACGATCACCACGTCGAAGGTCCCGTCCGTGGCCTTCACCACGGCGTCGGCAATGCCGGCAGCGCTCATCTCTGGCTTCAGATCGTAGGTTGCAACCTTCGGCGACTGCACCATCACGCGCTCCTCACCGGGAAATGGTTGCTCCACTCCGCCATTAAAAAAATAAGTCACGTGAGCATATTTCTCTGTCTCTGCAACCCGCAGATTGCGCAGGTTCAGGCCGCCCATCACGTTGGCCAGAATGTTCGCCATCGATTCCGCAGGAATCACCACCGGCAAGCTGAAGTTCTTGTCGTACTGCGTCATGCAAACATAGTGCAGATTTTTCGGAACCCGATCGCGCGGAATCGTGGCGTCAAGATCGGCGGCGCCCGGAAGATCGCTACCGCCCTTTGCATTTAATCCGCTGTGGCGGGCCAGCGCACGCGTGATCTGGCGGACTCGATCGGCGCGAAAATTAAAGCAGACGCACGCGTCATCGTCGCGAATGGTCGCTAGTGGCTGGCCATTCTTATCGGTGCAGACAAATGGCATAACAAACTCGTCGGTCACCCCCCGGTTGTAGGAATCTTTCATCCCCTGCACCGGATCGGCGCACTTCCCGCCTTCGGCGTCACCAAAAACCATCGCGTTGTAGGCCTTCGCAATCCGCTCCCAGCGCCGGTCGCGGTCCATCGCGTAGTACCGCCCGTTCACCGTGGCAATCGCACCGGAGTTATACTCGCGCATTTTCTGCTGCAACTGTTCGAGATAATCCGCACCGTTGGTGGGCAGCGTGTCGCGTCCGTCCATGAAGGCGTGCACAAAAACGCGGTCGACCCCATTCTGTTTCGCCATCTTCAGAAGCACGTGGAGATGGGCCTGTTGCGAGTGCACCCCGCCGTCGGAGAGCAAGCCGAAAAGATGGAGTTTTCTTTCGCCCACGCGCGCGTGCTTCATGGCCGCCAGCAACACCGGATGCGAAAAGAACTCGCCATTCTGTATCATCAGATCGATGCGAGTGATGTCCATGTGCACAATGCGCCCGGCGCCAATGTTGAGATGCCCTACTTCGCTGTTGCCCATCTGTCCCTCAGGCAATCCAACGAAAGGGCCGCTGGTATGAATCAGCGTGTTGGGATACTCCCGCAGCAGGCGGTCGTAAGTAGGCTTACGTGCCAACGCGATGGCGTTGGCCTTCGTTTCGGCGCGATACCCCCAGCCGTCAAGGATGATCAGTACGAGCGGTTTCGGGCGAGACATAGTTGGCGAAGGCTCTTCAATGAACTCAGAACATCTTTTATACGATTACCAGATCACTTCGATAGGATAGCGTTCGAAGATTGGATCGGCAGTAACGAGCGGAAGTTTTTCCTCGATACTTTGTGAAATTAATATTCGGTCGAACGGATCGCGATGATGTACCGCCAGGGTTTCGATTCTCAACACATGGTCAAGATTGATCGCCAGCACCTCGATCCTGTTCTCGCCCAACTTCTTGACCACATAGGGACCGACGGGCTCGGGCAGAGGAAGCTTGCCCGCCTTCACTTTGATCAAGATCTCCCAAATACTCGCCACGCTTAACCACAGGTCATTAGGACCCGTAAACACTTGTTGTGCCTTTCGGGAAAACCTCCGATCATCGGCGATGGCCCATAAAAAGGCATGCGTATCAAGAAGAGCTTTCATTCCCAGAAAAGATCCTCGATCTCTTTGGGCAAGGGATCGTTAAAATCATCGGGCACGGTAAATTCCCCTTTGGCAGATCCTAGAAATCGCTTTTTTGGAAGCTGGTTGAACGGCACGAGCTTCGCCACTGGCTTACCCGCTTTGGCGATAACGATTTCCTCGCCAATAGCGACACGCTCCAACAAGCGAGACAGGTGCGTTTTAGCCTCATGAATATTGACTTCCATTTGTTTATTATAGCTAAGTCGTAGACTAAGTCCATACCATCTGCGCCTTTTCTCTCCTACATTACTTAGGCGTATCTGAGGGCTTGGCATTTTGCTTCTGGGTTTCTTCCTCCGCCATCTTCTCGATCTTATCGGTAGTTTCGTCTATCATCTTTCGCAGCCGCGGCTGCATCGCTTGCATTCCTTCGGCTGCCATTGCGGGCATCTCCCCGAGGATCTTCTGTCCCGTGGGCGTGGAATAAAACGCAACCATCGCATTCACGTCACCCTTGGTGAGATGCTTCTGGTAAACCGGAATCATATCGTCGAGCATGCCATCGATGGGCATACTTCTGAGCAACCGGTCCGACATTGCATCGAGCCTTGCAAACTGTGCATCGGTAGCCTCAGGATCGCGTTTCCTGATCTGCTCGTGATTCATGGTTTTCATCTGCTTCCCCACTTGATCGATGACCTGCTTCATCTGATCGCGAACATGCATGACGTCGAAAAGTTTGAGAATGTCTTCGCGTGTAGCCGTATCGTCAGCCGACTGCTGACCGAGCATCGTGCACGAACCAGCAAGCAACAGCACGAGAGAAATCAAGCAACGCTTCATCGTCGTCTCCTTAATCCAATACTCGATCGCAGAAACTAATCGTGATAATTCAGCGCCTCCAACCCCAGAAACCTAGCCGAATCTCCCAGCTCCGATTCGATTCTCAGCAACTGGTTGTACTTGGCGATGCGGTCGGTGCGCGAAGCCGATCCCGTCTTGATCTGTCCCGCTCCAGTCGCCACCGCCAGGTCCGCAATAAAAGTATCTTCCGTCTCGCCGGAGCGATGCGAGATCACGGTTGTATAACCATTGCGCCGCGCCAAATCGATCGCATCCAAAGTCTCGCTGACGGTGCCGATCTGATTCACCTTGATCAGAATCGAGTTAGCCACGCCCTTGTCGATTCCTTCTTGCAGAAACTGAACGTTCGTCACGAACAAATCATCCCCCACCAGTTGAATCTTTCCGCCCACTTCCTTGGTCAGGTTCTGCCATCCATCCCAGTCGCCCTCAGATAGCCCGTCCTCGAGCGACACGATGGGATAATCTTTCACCCACTTGGCCCAGAACTTCACCATGTCGTCGGAACTCTTGGCGGATTTATCCGACTTCTTGAAGACGTACTTGCCGTCCTGATAGAACTCGCTGGCCGCAGGATCGAGCGCGATCGCAATCTCTTCTCCCGGCTTGTATCCAGCTTGCTGAATCGCTTCCAGCACCACATCGATGGCCTCGACGTTCGACTTCACCGACGGCGCAAATCCGCCTTCATCGCCAACCGCGGTATTGTAGCCGCGCTTCTTCAGCACTCCTTTGAGGGTATGGAAAACTTCCACGCCCCAGCGCAACGCTTCAGAAAACGAAGGCGCGCCCACGGGCATAACCATGAATTCCTGAAAGTCCACATTATTGTCGGCGTGCGCTCCGCCATTCAGAATATTCATCATGGGAGTTGGCAGCGTATTTGCTCCCGCGCCACCGAGGTAGCGGTAGAGCGGCAGGCCATATTCCGCCGCAGACGCGCGCGCCGCAGCCATCGACACGGCCAGAATCGCGTTCGCTCCGAGCCGCTCTTTCGTCTCTGTTCCATCCAGTTCAATCATCTTTTGATCGAGCCCGCGCTGGTCGGCAGCATCCCAATTCGCCAGCGCATCCGCGATCTCTCCATTCACGTTCTCCACCGCCTTGAGCACCCCTTTGCCGAGGAAACGCGCATTGTCTCCGTCCCGCAGCTCCACCGCTTCATGTTCCCCGGTCGATGCTCCGCTGGGAACGATAGCCCGCCCAATCACTCCACTCGCCAATTGCACTTCCGCTTCCACTGTAGGATTGCCGCGCGAATCCAGCACCTCGCGCCCTATGATTGCCCCGATATTTGTCATACCGCGCTTACCGTCCTTGTATGAGTATGTTGTTCGTGACTCGTCGTCCACCCGCACGGCATTGCTGGGAAGCGCCGAATTAAAGCTCAGTCGCCGGCCAGTCAGATAGCCGACTCCTCTGTAGGCTCTGCCCATGCAGTAGTTTCGAGACTCACGATTATAGCGGATGGAAGGCACGACGAAGATCACGGCATCTTGACGGAGTTCACAGCCCAAAGCGCTAACTCAAGCTGTTCTGCCGCAATCCCAACTTCTTGTTAGAGTTATTAGAACCACGCTTCTGGATAGCTTCCGCGTTGCCGAGGACCCGCGAGCAAATAGGATATGCGCTTGAATAGTACGACGCGCCTACTTCACGTGGACATCCAGCAGAATCAGCCAATACTGAAACGACTGTAGAGTAAAACCGCAGAGGATGAGTCCTATGCCAAAGGCCCCGAGCCGCCGCTCTGGCAGGTTGTCAGCGAAGTACTCGATGTAAGGATTCACCATCGCTCCGATGCCGGTAACAAGCCCGGTCACCAGTCCTACCCGGATCGCAAAGAGCCAGGCGCGGTCGATCCGATGTGCGAGAACGCTACAGGTGAGTGCGGCGGCAGTATACCCGACTGTCCGGACGATAGTTCCTCGGAATTGGCGACCTGTAAAGCGTGGGCGGCGAGCGGCTACATAATCGGTAGCCGGACGTATGCCATGCGCGTAAGCGAACATTGATCCGGCCGTGATCAGAAGGGAAAAAGCGATGGCGAATTCGAGGCCCAGAATCCTGTACAGTCCAGCGGCGAAGGCAAGCCCACGTATGGCGCTGAACAGTCCTTCCCAGACTAACGAATAATGATCGAGCCCGCGAGCGGCCCGATTCATCTCAACCGAAACGGTGATGCCGGTGGCAATGCCTGAGACGATGCCGAAAAAAAGGCCAAGGCCAATGCCATAGCCAATTCCGAAGACGATCGAATACGTTACCGCTCGCGTAATCAGCCGCAACGGACCATGTTGTCCATTCAAAACCTCGTAAGCAAGATAGAGGCTGCCCAGTACGTCCAGACAGCTCCCGCTGATGCTGATAGCCGCGACCGTGTGACGGTCCAACTGGAGAGGTAGCACGTCGATATTGTGCCCGAGTTACGTTAGTGCTTTTTCGGAGGCGCGCCCTTGGTGGGCAGTGTGGAGGGGAACAGAGATTGGGGCGCGCGTTCGAAAAAGCCGTCAGAAGGAA
>JGI12635J15846_10000685_pt1 | contig 29328 bp, 19 predicted proteins | sample BlaSpr_A8_OM2_M2_FD_15846 | JGI IMG/M metagenome (IMG submission 15846)
ACCTGGATCCGCGCGCGGTCCTGCCTGAGGCAATCGCTCAGCTTGCGTTCGACCGAACGGTTGTTGCGCTTTTCGTCCATGTCGATGAAATCGATGACGATCAGGCCGGCGAGGTCGCGCAAGCGGAGCTGGCGGGCGACTTCCTCGGCGGCTTCGAGGTTGGTCTTGAGCGCGGTATCCTCGATATGGTGCTCGCGGGTGGAGCGGCCGGAATTGACGTCGATCGAGACCAGCGCCTCGGTCTGGTTGATCACGATGTAGCCGCCCGAGCGCAACTGCACCGTGGGCGAGAACATCGCATCGAGCTGGCTTTCGACCCCCATCCGCGAGAACAGCGGCTGGCCGTCGCGATATTGCTTCACCGCCCGCACGTTGGACGGCATCAGCATCTTCATGAAATCGCGCGCCTCCTGATAGCCGGCTTCGCCGGCGACCAGGATTTCGTCGATTTCCTTGTTGTAGAGATCGCGCAAGGAGCGCTTGATCAGCGAGCCTTCCTCGTAGACCAGGGTCGGCGCCTGCGACTTCAGCGTCATGTCGCGCACGGTTTCCCACATACGGATCAGATATTCGAAGTCGCGCTTGATCTCGGGCTTGGTGCGGGCGGCACCGGCGGTGCGCAGGATGATGCCCATGCCTTCGGGCACATCGAGATCCTGCACCACTTCCTTCAGGCGCGAACGGTCCTGCGCGGATGTGATCTTGCGGCTGATCCCGCCGCCGCGCGCGGTGTTGGGCATCAAGACCGCATAGCGGCCGGCCAGCGACAGATAGGTAGTCAGCGCGGCGCCCTTGTTGCCGCGTTCTTCCTTGACGACCTGCACCAGCATGACCTGGCGGCGCTTGATCACTTCCTGGATCTTGTATTGCCGGCGGGGGCGGAACGGGCGTTCCGGCACTTCTTCCAGCACGTCGTCGCCGCCGACGGACTCGACGACTTCCTCCTCGGCCTCGTCGCCGTCGTCCTCATCGTCGTGAACTTCGTCGCCGAGCGGGGCGATGGTGTGTTCGGCGTGCTCGGATGCGGCGGGCTCGTGCGCGGCATGTTCGTGCTCGGCGCCGTCCTCGGCGTGAGGCGCGTCATCGGCATGGGCGGCGTTTTCCCGCGCATCTTCCTCGTGGCGCGTCTCGTCATGGGCATGGTCGTCGCGGGCTTCTGCCGCGGACGCCTCGACGGCGGCCGTGTCGGGGAGGGTCACCGCCGCCAGCGTCTCGCTCGCGTGGGTCTCGGTGCCCCGGTCATCCGCGTGATCGCCAACATGATCGTGCCCGCCATGGTCATGCTGATCATGGGCATGGTCATGATCGTGCGGATGCTCGTGGTGGTTATGCGCATGATCGTCATGCTCGTGATCATGATGTTCGGCATCGGCGTGATGATGTTCGGCGTCGTGCGCGTGGCCGGCCTCGGCGTGCTCGCCGATGTCGTGCGGCTGTGCGGCCCGCGACGGATCGGCGGCGGCATTCTCGACGATCTCGCTCTGGATGCGCTCGCCATTGCCTCTGCGGCGCGAATTGCGGTGACGCGGACGGCGGCCGCGGCTGGAGCGGTTTTCGCTTTCCTCCTCGGCCTCGCGATGGGCGCGTTCGTCCGCCTCGATCAGCGCCTGGCGATCGGCGACCGGGATTTGGTAATAGTCCGGATGGATTTCGCTAAAGGCGAGGAAGCCGTGGCGATTGCCGCCATATTCGATGAAGGCCGCCTGCAGCGACGGCTCTACGCGCGTAACTTTTGCGAGGTAGATATTGCCGCGCAGTTGCTTGCGCTGGGCGGTCTCGAAATCAAACTCTTCGACGCGATTGCCGCGGACCACGACGACCCGGGTCTCTTCCGGGTGGGTGGCATCGATCAACATTTTGTTGGGCATTTTGGAACTCTTGGCGGCGGCGGGCGCGTCTCTCGGTAAGCGCGTATCGCGCCGCCGGGTGACGCGACGGTCCACCTGATTCGGGGGTGAGGGGAAGGCCAAAACGCAACCCGGGGCGCCGGTCCAAACGGGATTCCGTGGCAGCAAAACGACGCGCGGAGCTTTCGCTCCGCATCGGCGCGGTTCTTCCATGGATCCTGGACACAGTCTGGCGCATCAAGCGTCGGCCCGTCTAAAAGCGTGGGCGGCAAGCAGCGCCGCCTTATCTGTCGCTGAAAGCCCGGCGCGGCGCCAAAGCGCTCGCCGGCTGTTCGCATATCGGGCCGTTCGGGCCGGATAGTCGGGTTATGCCGCCTCTCGAAGCCGTCCCTGGAACAAGAGGTAACCTGGGACCGGACGCCGCTCGGGCTCGAAACCGCCGCTCCTTGTCAGCCGCGCGCTGCGCTGGCTGCGGAGGGATCGGAAAGACGCTGGAATCCCCGAAATTCGAAGGTTCCGGCGCTGCACCGGGAGGCTGAACGCGACACAACCGGGAGTTTTAGCCGTCAGCCCCCTGTACATACGTGGATTGGGGCCTGCGTGCAAGGGAAGCGTCGCAGCGCGGCAACACTCCGCCTTATTCACCGAAAGGACTTAAGCTGCGGTTAACCCCGTGGTCCTATTGCGGTAAGAGGGCTGCTCGGAGGCTTGGGAATCGTTGGCGAGCCGCGCAAATCATCGTTTTTTACTGGGATGCGCGCTAGTGTGCGCTGCAGCATTGCTGTGCTCGGATGCCAGCCTGGTCGGTGCGGCAGAGGGCCAGCCAGCCGCCCCCAACCTGGCCTCGAATCTCCCCATCGCCTCGGATGCGCGCTTGGCCGGCGATGCCAAGCAAACCCGCTTCGTCCTCGATCTCGATAGAGCCATCCAGTTTCGCGCCTTTGTGTTGGCCGATCCCTACCGGGTGATCGTGGACACCCCGCAGGTCAACTTTCAGCTTCCCAACGGGATCGGCACCGCCGGGCGGGGCCTGGTCAAGGCATTCCGCTACGGCTTGGTCATGCCGGGCGGTTCCCGGATCGTGTTCGACCTGACCGGGCCGGCCAGAATTGCAAATTCATACGTGCTGGAAGCAGCCAACGGCCAACCGCCGCGATTGGTGCTCGAGCTCGAAGAGGTGGAACGCACCGCCTTCGTTCAGTCGCTCGCGCCGGAAAACCGGCCCGAGCTGAGGCCCGCCATCGCGGACGCCAACGCCGCCGCGCCCGCGGCAGCGGCAGCGCCAGCCAAGCCCGCGGCGCCACCGGATCCGCGGCCGGTGATCGTGATCGACCCCGGCCATGGCGGCCTCGACAATGGCACACAGGCGAGCGGCGAAAGTGAAACGAGCGAAAAGAACCTGGTGCTCGCCTTTGGCCTGGCGTTGCGCGATCGCATCGAGAAGTCGGGCAAATACCGCGTCGTCATGACGCGAACCGACGACACCTTCATCCCGCTCGCCGACCGGGTGAAGATCGCGCGCAACCAATCGGCGGCGCTGTTCGTCTCGATCCATGCCGACGCCTTGCCGCGCGGCGAGGGCGATGCGCAGGGAGCGACCATCTATACACTGTCCGACAAGGCCTCCGATGCCGAGGCCGAGCGGCTGGCGGAAGCGGAAAACAAGGCTGACGCCATCGGCGGGGTCAATTTGACCGAAGAGCCGACCGACGTCGCGGACATCCTGATCGATCTGGCGCAGCGCGAAACCCGCACGTTTTCTAACCGCTTCGCGCGGCTTTTGATGGGCGAGATGAAGGGCACGGTGCGGATGCACAAGCACCCGCTGAAATCCGCCGGCTTCCGGGTACTGAAGGCTCCCGACGTTCCGTCGGTGCTGGTTGAACTCGGCTATGTCTCCAACAAGGGCGATCTCGAGCATCTGGTATCGGACAGCTGGCGCTCCCGTACCGTTGCATCCATGGCGCAGGCCGTCGACGCCTTCCTGGCCAAACGCGTGGCGAGGGCGGGGCCAACCAATTGAAAGGCAAGGCCGCTTTGGCCAAAGCCCTAGTTTGGCCACAGCGGCGGCCCTATAAAAAAACTGCTGTGGGATCGCGGGAATCGATCAAAATTCCCTCCCGACCGACGTATGATGCGCTTACCGCGGAAGGCCGTATTGGTCCGCGAACCCAAGTCAGGCTAAAATAAGCGCCGGTCGTCACGGCGCGCGGGCTGAACGGATATTCGATAATGCGCTTGCTGGTGCGGTTCTTGGGTTTCCTGTTCGCCGCCGGAACCGTGGTGTTCCTGGTGGGCGTCGCCGGCGTCGCAGGGGCGATCTGGCATTTTTCCAAGGATTTGCCGGATTATTCGCAGCTTCAGGATTACGAGCCGCCGGTGATGACCCGCGTGCACGCGGCGGACGGCGCGCTGCTCGGCGAATATTCCAAGGAGCGCCGGCTGTATCTCCCGATTCAGGCGGTTCCAAAACTCGTCATCAACGCGTTCCTGGCGGCCGAAGACAAGAATTTCTACGAGCACGGNGGCATCGATTTCGCCGGCATGGCGCGCGCGGCCGTGCTGTATGCGCAGAATTACGGTTCCAACCGCCGCCCGCAGGGCGCCTCGACCATCACCCAGCAGGTCGCAAAGAACTTTCTCTTGACCAATGAGGTGTCGTTCACCCGCAAGATCAAGGAAGCCTTGCTGGCGATGCGGATCGAGCGCGCCTATTCCAAGGACAAGATCCTCGAACTCTACCTCAATGAAATCTACCTCGGCCTCGGCGCCTACGGCGTCGCCGCGGCTTCGCTGGTCTATTTCGACAAGTCGGTCAACGAGCTCACGGTGGCGGAAGCAGCTTACCTGGCGGCGCTGCCGAAGGCGCCGGCAGCGCTGCATCCGGTCCGCAACAAGGATCGCGCCATCGAGCGGCGCAATTACGTGATCGACCGGCTGCTGGAAAACGGCTGGATCAAGCAGGCCGATGCCGACAAGGCCCGCAAGGATCCGCTCAATGTGACCAACCGGAGCAATGGCGCGCACATCTTCGCCGGCGAATATTTTGCCGAGGAAGTCCGCCGCGACATCTTCGAGCGCTACGGCGAGAAGAAACTCTACGAAGGCGGCCTGTCGGTGCGGACCACGCTCGACCCCAAAATTCAGGTGATGGCGCGCAAGACCATGGTGGCGGGCCTCGTCACCTTTGACGAGCAGCAGGGCTGGCGCGGGCCCATCAGCAAGCTCGACATTTCCGGCGACTGGGGGGTGAAGCTGGCCGACGTCAAATCGCTGTCGGACATTTCGCCGTGGCGGATGGCGGTGGTGCTGGAAACCAGCGAGCAATCGGCGCGGATCGGTTTCCAGCCCGGCCGCGAACTCGGCGGCGCGATATCCAAGGAACGGCAAACCGGCATCATCACGGTCGACGGCGTCAAATGGGCCAAGGCCGCATCAGGACCGGCGAAGGGCCGGACCCCGACGGCGGTATCGCAGGTGCTTTCGGCGGGCGACGTGATTTACGCCGATCCCCTGATGGCCAAGGACGGCACTGCGGTCGAAGGCCAATATCGTTTGCGGCAGTTGCCGGAAGTTTCCGGCGCGATGGTGGTGATGGATCCGTGGACCGGCCGCGTGCTGGCGATGGTCGGCGGCTTCTCGTTCGACCAGAGCCAGTTCAACCGCGCAACGCAAGCCTACCGGCAGCCGGGTTCGTCGTTCAAGCCGATCGTGTATTCATCCGCACTCGACAACGGCTATACACCTTCGACGGTGGTGGTCGACGCGCCGATCGAGATCGATCAGGGGCAGGGCGCCGGCGTCTGGCGTCCGGAGAACTATGCGTCCGGCAAGTATAATGGACCGACCACGCTGCGCAACGCGCTGCGGCTGTCGCTCAATACGGTGACGGTGCGACTGGCGCAGGACATCGGCATGCCCTTGATCGGCGAATACGCCAAGCGCTTCGGGGTCTATGACGAGCTGCCGAATTATTTGTCCTATGCGCTCGGCGCCGGCGAGACCACGGTGATGCGGATGGTCACGGCCTATTCGATGTTCGACAATGGCGGTCGGCGCGTGAAGCCGACCCTGATCGATCGAATCCAGGACCGCTACGGGCACACCATCTTCAAGCATGACGCCCGCGAGTGCCGCGGCTGCGACGCGCCGGGCGGCTGGAAGAACCAGCCCGAGCCGCAGCTGGTCGACCGCCGCGAGCAGGTGCTCGATCCCATGACCGCCTACCAGATCACCTCGATGATGGAAGGCGTGGTGCAGGCCGGCACTGCGACGGTGGTGAAGGAGGTCGGCAAGCCGATCGCCGGCAAGACCGGCACCACCAACGACGAAAAAGACGCCTGGTTCATCGGTTTCTCGCCGGACATCGTGGTCGGCATCTATATGGGCTACGACAAGCCGCGCAACCTCGGCCGCGGCGCCACCGGCGGACATCTCGCCGCGCCGATCGCGCGCGATTTCCTGAAGCTCGCGCTCGCCGACAAGCCGGCAATCCCGTTCAAGGTACCGGCCGGCATCAAGCTGATCCGCGTCGTGTCCAAGACCGGCATGCGCGCCGGTCCGGGCGAAACCGGCGGCGTCATCCTCGAAGCCTTCAAGCCGGGCACCGCGCCGCCGGATAATTACTCCGTGATCGGGGTCGCCGACGCCGACGGCCGTTCGCTGACGGTGGCGCCGGATGTCGACCGCACCATCATGCGCCCCGGCACCGGCGGGCTCTATTAGCGCGACAAAAGGAACGAGCCATGAAAACGCGGTTGGCCAGGACAGGGGTGACCAACTGAAATAGGACCTGCGCCCGAAGCCCTAGTTCGGCCACNGCCGTTGCCCTATAAAAAACGGCTGGGGGGCCGAAGGGTTCGATCAAGATTCCTCCTGAACAATCGATGATGCGCGGCCCTGAACGGATCAGTTCTGCCGTACAGGGTTGCGCTTGAAGAGCCTGCCGGTCGTCACGGCGCACGGGCTGAAACGGATTTTGAATGCGCTTGCTGGTGCGGTTCGTGGGATTCCTGTTTACGGCGGGAACCGTGGTGTTCCTGGTGGGCGTTGCCGGCGTCGCGGGAGCGATCTGGCACTTCTCCAAGGATTTGCCGGATTATTCGCAGCTTCAGGATTATGAGCCGCCGGTGATGACCCGCGTTCATGCGGCGGACGGCGCGCTGCTCGGCGAATATTCCAAGGAACGCCGGCTGTATCTTCCGATTCAGGCGGTCCCAAAACTCGTCATCAACGCGTTCCTGGCGGCCGAGGACAAGAATTTCTACGAGCACGGCGGCATCGACTTTTCCGGCATGGCGCGCGCGGCGATTTTGTTTGCCCAGAACCTTGGGTCCAACCGTCGCCCGCAGGGCGCCTCGACCATCACCCAGCAGGTCGCCAAGAACTTTCTCTTGACCAACGAGGTCTCGTTCACCCGCAAGATCAAGGAAGCCTTGCTGGCGATGCGGATCGAGCGCGCCTATTCCAAGGACAAGATCCTCGAACTCTATCTCAACGAAATCTATCTCGGTCTCGGCGCTTACGGCGTCGCCGCGGCTTCGCTGGTCTATTTCGACAAGTCGGTGAATAATCTCACGGTCGCGGAAGCGGCTTATCTGGCGGCGATGCCGAAGGCACCGGGAGCCCTTCATCCGATCCGCAACCACGACCGCGCCGTCGAACGGCGCAACTACGTGATCGACCGCCTGCTGGAGAACGGCTGGATCAAGCCGGCCGAAGCCGAAATTGCCCGCAAGGATCCGCTGGTCGTCACCAACCGGAGCAATGGCGCGCACATCTTCGCCGGCGAATATTTTGCCGAGGAAGTTCGCCGCGATCTCTTCGAGCGTTACGGCGAGAAGAAACTTTACGAAGGCGGCCTGTCGGTGCGGACCACGCTGGATCCGAAGCTGCAGGTGATGGCGCGCAAGACCATGGCGGCCGGCCTCGTCAATTTCGACGAGGCGCAGGGCTGGCGAGGCGCGACCAGCAAGCTGGATATAACGGGCGATTGGGGCGTGAAGCTCGCCGACGTCAAATCGCTGTCGGATATCGCGCCGTGGCGGATGGCCGTGGTGCTGGAAACCAGCGAGCAATCGGCGCGGATCGGTTTCCAGCCCGGCCGCGAACTCGGCGGCGCGGTATCCAAGGATCGTCAAATCGGCAATATCACGCTGGATGGCGTGAGGTGGGCGAAGCCGCTATCGGGCCCGACGCGGGGCAAACCGCCGACCGCGGTGTCGCAGGTGCTTTCGCCGGGCGACGTGATCTATGCCGACCCGTTGATCGGAAAGGACGGCAATCCGATCGAAGGCCAGTATCGGCTGCGACAATTGCCGGAGATTTCCGGCGCCATGGTTGCAATGGATCCGTCTACCGGGCGCGTGCTCGCGATGGTCGGCGGCTTCTCGTTCGACCAGAGCCAGTTCAACCGCGCAACGCAAGCCTACCGGCAGCCGGGATCCACCTTCAAACCCATCGTGTATTCGGCCGCGATCGACAACGGCTATACGCCATCGGCCATGGAGGTCGATGGTCCGATCGAGATCGATCAGGGGCAGGGCGCCGGCGTCTGGCGCCCGGAGAACTTTTCGGTCGGAAAGTATTTTGGTCCCACCACGCTCCGTAACGCCCTGAAACACTCGCTCAATACCGTGACGGTGCGGCTGGCGCAGGACATCGGCATGCCGCTGATCGGCGAATACGCCAAGCGCTTCGGCGTTTACGACGATTTGCCGAACTATCTGTCCTATGCGCTCGGCGCCGGCGAGACCACGGTGATGCGGATGGTCACGGCCTATTCGATGTTCGCCAATGGCGGCCGGCGGGTGAAGGCCACCCTGATCGACCGGATTCAGGACCGTTACGGCCATACCATCTTCAAGCACGACGCCCGCGAATGCCGCGGCTGCGACGCGCCGGGCGGCTGGAAGAACCAGCCCGAGCCGCAACTGGTCGATCGCAGGGAACAGGTGCTGGACGTGATGACGGCGTACCAGATCACCTCGATGATGGAAGGCGTCGTCCAAGGCGGCACCGCGACGGTGATGCGCGAAGTGGGCAAGCCGATCGCCGGCAAGACCGGTACCACCAATGAAGCAAAAGACCTCTGGTTCATCGGCTTTTCGCCGGATCTCGTAGTCGGTCTCTATCTAGGCTACGACAAGCCGCGCAGTCTGGGCAGGGCCGCGCAAGCAGGCCATACCGCCGCTCCGATCGCCAGGGATTTCATGAAGCTTGCGCTTGCCGACAAGCCGGCGACGCCGTTTCGGGTGCCACCGGGGATCAAGCTGATCAGGGTCGATTCCATGACCGGCATGCGTGCCGGCCCGGGAGACGGCGGCAAGACCATCCTCGAAGCCTTCAAGCCGGGCACCGGACCGCCGGACAATTACGCGGCGATCGGCGTCGACGATGCCGACAGCCGTACGCTCACCGTGGCGCCGGACGCCGACCGCACCATCATGCGCCCCGGCACCGGCGGGTTATATTAACGCGTTTGCGGATTGCGCTTTGCGGCGTCCGCCGCTACATCCGTCGCAGTTTTGCGAATTGGCGGCCCAAGCCGCAGATCAGAGAACCCATGCGCGCCGAAGTCGAACGCCTCGTTGAAGAGATCAAGCAGTCGGTCGGGCTGCTGAGGAGGCATCTTTGACGTCGAGAAATCCACCGCACGTCTGGCCGAGCTGAACAAGCTCGCCGAGGAGCCCAATCTCTGGAACGATCCCCAGAAGGCTCAGAAACTGATGCAGGAGCGCACCTCGCTGGAGGATGCGCTATCCGGCATCGGCAAGATCGAGCGCGAGCTCGAGGACGATGTCGGGATGATCGAACTCGGCGAGGCCGAGAATGATTCCGGCGTCGTCGCTGAGGCCGAGAACGCGCTGAAGGCGCTGAAGAAGGAAGTCGCCCGCCGCGAGCTGGAAGCCTTGCTGTCGGGCGAGGCCGACCGGTTCGATTCCTATCTCGAGGTCCACGCCGGCGCCGGCGGCACCGAAAGCCAGGACTGGGCCGAGATGCTGCTCCGCATGTACACGCGCTGGGCCGAGAAGCATGGCTTCAAGATCGAATATCTGGAAGAGACGCAAGGCGAAGAGGCCGGCATCAAATCCGCCACCATCCAGATCTCGGGCCACAACGCCTATGGCTGGCTGAAGACCGAAGGCGGCGTGCACCGGCTGGTGCGGATATCGCCTTACGACTCCAACGCGCGCCGGCACACCTCGTTTTCCAGTGTCGCGGTGTTTCCGGTGGTCGACGACAGCATCAAGATCGACATCAAGGAATCGGATGTGCGCACCGACACCATGCGCTCGGGCGGCGCCGGCGGCCAGCACGTCAACAAGACCGAATCCGCGGTCCGGCTGACGCATATCCCGACCGGGGTTGCCGTCGTCTGCCAGGCCGGCCGCTCGCAGCACAAAAACCGGGCGCAAGCCTGGGACATGTTGCGCGCGCGGCTCTACGAGATCGAACTGAAAAAGCGCGAGGCGCAGGCCGCCGCCGACCAGGCCGCCAAGACCGAGATCGGCTGGGGCCACCAGATCCGCTCCTATGTGCTGCAGCCCTATCAGATGGTGAAGGATTTGCGCACGGGCGTGCAGACCTCGGACACCTCGGGCGTGCTCGACGGCGACCTCGACGAGTTCATGGCGGCAACGCTGGCGCAGCGCGCGTTCGGCACCTCGCCGGGCGCGGTCGAGGATGTGGATTAGCCAATGACAAAGGTTGCCTTCATCGGGCTCGGACGCATGGGCCACGGCATGGCCGGCCGTTATCTCGATGCCGGATTTGAGGTCGCGGTCTTCAATCGCAGCAAGGCGAAGGCGGAAGATTTGATCGCGCGCGGCGCGCGATGGGCTACCTCGCCCGCCGCCGCGGCCGATGGCGCGGATGCGGTCGTGACAATGGTCGCTGACGACGAGGCGTCGCGTGCCGTATGGCTCGGCAAGGACGGCGCGGCCTCGACCGCCAAAGCCGGAACGCTGGCGATCGAATGTTCCACCGTGTCCTACCAGCATGCGCTCGATCTCGCGCGCGAGCTTCGTACTCGCGGCCTGGTCTATATCGACAGCCCCGTCACGGGCTTGCCGGATGCGGCGGCCGCCGGAAAACTGACGCTGTTGGTCGGCGCTGAGCCCGCCGACCTTGAACGCGCCCGGCCGTTTCTCACACCGCTCTCCACCACCATCCGGCATTTCGGCGCCGTCGGCAGCGGCACCGTCTACAAGCTGATCAACAATCTGATGGGCGCGATCCAGATCGCCGGCATCGCCGAGGGGCTCGCGATCGCCGAAAAGGCGGGCCTCGACATGAAGCTGGTGCTGGAAGCGGTCGAGACGGGGGTTGCCGCCAGCCCGCAGGTGATCCGTCATTCCAAACGCATGGCGGCGCGGAATTTTTCCGGCGCGACGTTCACCGCGGCGCTGCGGCACAAGGATGCGGCCTATGCCGTGGCTTTGGCCGAGAGCCTGCTGTCGGCCGCGCCGATCATGGGCCGCGCCGCGGTCGAGGCCTACGCACGCGCCAAGGCCGTTGCGCCCGATGACGACGAAGGCAAGATGATCGAGATCGTGTCCAAGGGCAAAAACAAGGCGTTGTAATCAGGCAGTTGCCTGAGCTTCCTTCCATTGCGCCAACCATCCGGTAAACCTTCCGCTGTCGCGCTCGCCGCCATGCCAGGCCGCGGTCACCGTGCCGTCATCGGCCACCATCAGCACCACGTCGAGGCCCTTGGAGCGGCGCAGCGTATCGATCGCCTGCACGGGCGTCTGCGCAATGGGACCCGCGACATTGAACGAGGTGTTGACGGAGACCTCGACGCCGATGCGGCGGCCGAGCGCCTTTAGATACGCGTAGGTGAGGGGATCGTCGTTTTCCCGCACGATCTGGATCCGGCCCGTGCCGTCGGCGTGGATCACCGCCGGAATCTTTTCGCGCGCATGCGGCTTCGAATGCGCGGTCAGCACCATGTAATTGTAGGCGTTGTAGTCGGCGTCTGAAGCGCCCTCGACGAGTTCGAAGAATTCCTTCGCCGCTTCCAGCGTCGCCATGGGCGCCAGCGGCCGGACCGCCTCGCGGTATTTCACCCGTTCGTTGAGAAGTTCGCGCGCCTGCGCGTCGCAGGGGTTGGCGAAAATCGAGCGGTGGCCGAGCGCGCGCGGGCCGGTTTCGGCTGATCCCTGATAGAGCGCGACGACGCCATTTTGCGCGATCATGTATGCCATCAGATCCGCGATGGCGTCGCGCCCCTGTGGCGTCGAGATATCGCCGATTTGCCGCGAGGCGATATCGTCGGCCAGCAGCGCATTTGCGATCTCGTCCCGTGTCGGCGGCAGGCCGCAATAGAACGCATGAGTCATCGGCGCCCCGCGCGGCGCGCCGGCAAGATGCGCCAACCGCCAGGCGGCACCGATGGGTACGCCGGGATCGCTGGGCACCGGCGGCACCCACAGATGCAGGCGCGCCTTGCGCCCTTGCGCTTTCAAGAACCACGACTCGTCGAAATGTTCGAGCAGCCGCATGCTGCCGAGCGCGTTCAGCGCCACGCCGCCCGTGAGCACGAGCCGCCTGGCGCCGGTTATGCGCAGGAGATGATCGACGACGTGGATCAGCGCGTCCTCCAGCACCAGTTGCGTCGCGGCCGCCTTGTCGAGACGATCTTTCGTATCGGGCCGGTGATGAATGTCCTCAACCCGCAGCATCGCATCCGGATTCCACATTTGCTCCGGTTTGAGCGGCTGTCCGAGAATCTCGATCAGCGATGCATGATAGGGATTGTCAACGGGATCGCAGCACCAGTTGGCCATGGCGCGATTGAGCTTGATCTCGCCATCGGGACCGAACTGCAAAACCTGTTTCAGCCGGGCGTAGTAGGGATTGCTGGCGCGGTTCATGTCGCCCCAGGCCGCAGCACCCATGTAGCGGCCTTCGCTCGACAGCCAGGTCCAGCCGCCCTGGGTGGAGGAAATCAGGGTGTAGAAGGCCCCGAGCGAATCGAACACGCTGTCATTGCAATACAGCTGCCGCATCTCGCCATCCTGCGCCACATAGTGCGAAATCGAGCCCTGATCGCCGGTGCCGTCGATCACCGCGATGGCGACAGTTTCGCTGCTGTCGGCAAAGGGCGAGGCCGCGAAGGAGAACCAGGCGTGGTTGTCGTGATGCGGTATCGTAATCAGCGGCACCACTCCCGGAAGGCCGAGCTGTCGGGCGAGTTTTCTCGCCGTGCGCCGCGCCTGATCCATGCGGCGGAGGTCGATCGCGGGGCCAACCGGCAGCGACAGCAGCTTGAGGCTGTCAGGAGCCTCTTCAAGGACCGTTCGTATCATGGTCGCAATAAAGATCGGGTAATCCCAGGTGGTGACGAAGGCCGCGATGTCGTCGATGCTCCGCCCCATTCGACGCAGCGTTTCGACCATCGCGTCGATCGAGGCTCTCGGATAATCGGTGGTGTGCTTGTTGCCGGAAAAGCGCTCTTCCTCGTTATTGACGATGATGCGCGGGCCGGCATCTTGCGTGATTTCGATCAACGCAATCCCGGTGTTGTGCGTACCTGGCGCCCCAAGGCCCGCAACGTAAACGGTTTCGCCGCGCAGCAATCGTTCCCTGATCGAGGCGACCGTCCGGTTCGCGAATTCAGTGCCGATGCGGTGAAAGCCGGCGCGCGCCAGCCCCAACTCGGCGAGCCACCTCGCGAGGCGATAACCGGCCCTGGCGATGCCGGGATGCCGCGGCCCGATGCGTATTCCCTGCGTGTGCAAGCCCTTCGCCCCGAAATGGTTTAAGTTTGCCGGCACCTGATCATAACAGGTGTCGAGCAACAAGTGCCGTTTCCTTGCACGGACGGCCCGATGCTCTTGCGTGGCCCGGCGTGACTTGCGACACTTGGGCCAATGAAACGTCAAACGGGAGGGAAACGATGTCGGTTCGGCCGGAGAAATTTGTCGCCTTGACGGTGTTTGCCGCGCTAGCGCTGACCGCGACGGTCGCGCATGCTGAAAAGAAATACGATCCGGGTGCGAGCGATACCGAAATCAGGATCGGCAACATCATGCCCTACAGCGGTCCCGCCTCGTCCTACGGCGTGATCGGCAAGACGGAAGCCGCCTATTTCGACAAGGTCAATGCGGACGGCGGCATCAACGGCCGCAAGATCAAGTTCATCAGCTATGACGATGCCTACAGTCCGCCGAAAGCCATAGAACAGGCGCGCAAGCTCGTCGAAGGCGACGAGGTGCTGCTGATTTTCCAGCCGCTGGGAACGCCGTCGAATTCTGCGACCCAGAAATACATGAATGCCAAGAAAGTGCCGCAGCTTTTCGTCGCCACCGGCGCGACCAAATGGGGCGATCCGAAGAATTTTCCGTGGACCATGGGCTGGCAGCCCAACTACCAGAGCGAGGGGCGCATCTACGCGAAATACATCCTGGATCATTTCCCCNACAGCAAGATTGCGGTGTTCTGGCAGAATGACGACGCAGGCCGCGATCAGGTCAAGGGACTGCGGGACGGGCTCGGCGCCAAGGCCANCATGATCATCGCCGACAAGTCCTACGAGGTCAGCGATCCCTCGATCGATTCCCAGATCGTCGCGCTNCACGATTCCGGCGCCGACACCTTCTTTTCATGGGCCGCNCCGAAAGGTTCGGCGCAGGCNATNNGAAAGGTCGGCGAACTCGGCTGGAAGCCCANATTCTTTCTCGCCAATGTNTCGACATCGGTGGCTTCCGTGCTGAANCCGGCGGGNCTCGAATTTGCCAAGGATNTTATCTCGACCGCTTATCTGAAGGATCCGACCGATCCGGCCTGGAATAACGATCCGGGCGTGCAGGCATGGCGCGCTTTCATGGACAAGTACTATCCGGACGGCGACAAGACCAACTCCAACAATATCTACGGTTACGCCGTGGCGCAGACCATGGTTCAGGTTCTCAGGCAGTGCGGCGACGATCTCACGCGCGAGAACGTGATGAAGCAGGCAGCGAGCCTGAAAAATTTTACCAGTGACGTGCTGCTGCCGGGGATCACGATCAACACCTCGCCGGATGATTACTTCCCGATCGAGCAGATGCAGTTGATGAAGTTCAACGGCACCTCGTGGGAATTGTTCGGCGATGTCATCACTGGCGAGGTCGGCCACGACGCCAGCCACTAGAGCCATTTCCGTTTCGATTGAATCGAAACGGGGCTCTAGATTCTAGATTTGACGCGTTTTCTTCACGCGAACCGGCGTCCACTTCGCTTGAAAACGCTTTAGCGCGCGATCTGCTGGCCGCTAGCCCGCGCTGAGCCGCACCCCGGCGCGCAGGAATTTCTGCGGATCGACCGCTTCGCCGTCGATCCTCGTCTCATAATGCAGATGCGGGCCGGTCGAGCGGCCGGTCGAACCGACCGCGCCGATCACCTGTCCGATCCTGACGGTGTCGCCGACCTTGACGTTGATTTCCGAGAGGTGGCCGTAGCGGGTCGAAAGCCCGTTGCCGTGGTCGACTTCCACCATGCGGCCGTAACCGCCCGCCCATCCCGATGACACCACTTTTCCGTTGGCGGTGACGCGCACGGGATCGCCGGTCTGCGCGCGGAAATCGAGGCCAGTGTGCATCGCCGGCCGGCCGAGGAACGGATCGCTGCGGACCCCAAAACCGCTGGTGAATTCGACTTCGCCGACCACCGGCTTGCGGTACGGCACCAGCGCCAGGGTCCGGTTGAGGCGCTCGACCTGGGCGCGGGTGATATTGATGCGGTAAAGCTGGCGTTCGAACGGACCGGCGTCCGAGGGCAGTTTTACTGGAACAAAGGGGCCGCCCATGCCTGCCCGCGGGGTTGCCGCTTCCAGTTGTGCCATATCGAGGCCGAGATCGCTGAACACGCCGCGCATCCGGCGCACGCGCGATTCCATGCCGTCCTCGACCGCGTTGAGCGCCGCCATCTGGCGGCCCTCGACCTTGTCGAGCGAGCCCTGCAGCCGGACCAGTACGTTGTCGAAACCTTGAACCTTGGCGAACTGGTTCGGCTGGATGGCGGGGATGATGGGCGCGCGCGATTCAAGACGCGCTTCACGATCCGGCGGCGCCACGAAAATAACGGTATCGCTGATGGGCGACGGTTTTGGCGTCGCCGAGGAAGTGGGCTCGCTGGTCGCGGCGCCGCGCGACGGCGAGCGGATCGATCCGGTGACGGAGGCATCGGGAATGGCGCCGAGCGCGGTGGCGCGCGACTCCAGCGTGGTCTGCCGGCGCATGATCTGTTCGAGTTTTTGGTCGAACTGTTCCTGATCGAGCAGCTGCCGGCTGGTGGTGCGATCGACCTTGGCGCGCAACTCCGCGATGCGGTCCTCGTAGGCGTATTGCATCTCCGCCTGGCGGGCGATCAGGCGCGTCAAAACGTCGTCGCGAAAGGCAAAATAGGTCGCGGTGGCCGCCGACCACATGCCGAGCACGGTCACCGTGCCGATCACGATCCAGAAGGCTACCGGCCCAAACCGGACCTGCTTGCCGGCGTGAACCAGCGTGTAGCCATTTTGGGCTGCGGATGCTGGGAGTGCTGCGGCATGGCTTGCTGCGGGACGCCGATGCGATGCCCTGCCGTGGTCATGCGGGTGGTGTTGGGGGTACTCGGAATACTGACCGGAACGGTGCGACATCGGCAATCCCGCGCCGGTCGGAGATGAAGTTCCGTACGGCTAAATTTGCGGGGGCAATTTGACCTTGTCATGGTTAATTTTTAGCGAACGGAACCCGTCGAATTCGATCATCATCCGCGAGGGAGGAGCCGGCTTTTCCCGAAAGATCCCGCCGGAACAATGAGATGATCCAGAATCTTGGTGGCGATGATCTATATCGCCTTCGCCGCGGCCAGCACGTCGTCGGCGTGGCCATCGACCCTGACATTGCGCCAGATTCGCAAGATCCGGCCATCGGCGCCGATCAGGACCGTGGTGCGAAGAATGCCGAGGAAGGTCCTGCCATACATGGATTTCTCGCCCCAGGCGCCATAGGCCTCGAGCATTTGGTGTGCTTCATCCGAAGCCAGCGGTATGGCGAGCTGGTGCTTGTCCCGAAACGCTTCCTGCGCCTTGGGCGGGTCGGCGGAAACGCCGAGCACGGCCGTCCCGTTTTCGGCAAAGGCGCCCGCAAGCCGGGTGAAGTCGATGGCTTCCCTGGTGCAGCCCGGCGTGTCGGCGCGTGGATAAAAAAACAGCACGAGTTTCTTGCCCGCGAAGTCGGACAGCGAGACCGTATTTCCCCCGTCGCGCGGCAACCGGAATGCCGGCGCTTTTGCACCCTCGGCGAGTCCCGATTCGCGCGGCCTCGAGGGGACCGGTTTTTTTAACGGTTTTGATGCGGGCTTATGCGATGCTGCCGAAATCGTTTTGGCGGCTTTGCCGGTTGGGTTGTTGCCGGATTTTCCCGCTTTCGCCGGGCGGGCCCTGGATGGCTTTGTTTTTGCTGATTTCACGGTTGCTGCGCGGGCCGCCTTGCGCGCGACCGGTTTGGGGGATTTCTTGCGCGTTTTCTTGGACATACGCCTTCCTTTCGTCGCTTTCGGCGGATCAATCATGGGTATTGCGGGTCTTGTCCTGGCGAACCGGAATCAAGTGGGCGGCTGGGCAAGTCTGATGGCCTCGGAGTATGGTTACAAGGAATTCGACGTACCAACCTCGTTGATCGCGCTCCCAGGGCCGGATGACGAGTAACAGCAATAATCGAGGATTGGCAGCGATGCCCGCACAGGAGCGCTCGTTAGGTGTCGACGGGCGAGGCTTGGGCGGCCATCAATCTCACCATCAGCGCCAGCACCGAGAGGCAATGGCAAGGAATACGTCGCCCCAGGGGTTTAGTCCGCGTGCAGACGTCCAGCCCTCGAAGTGGGATGATGCCGATTGGGATCAGGACCACGACGAGGCGGCCGGCCATCGCGCGCGCCGGCTGTTGTCGCGTCCGAGCTCCGGATTTCACCGGTTCGGCGACAAGATCGGCGCGCTGCGCCGATGGCTCGCCAGCGAACGCTGGGTGAGACGCCTTGCCGTCGTGATTTCGGTGGTGGCGGTGATCTTCGCCGGCTGCTTTGGCGGGCTGTGGTGGCGGCTCGGCGCCGGTCCGATCAATCTCGAAATGGCGACGCCGTGGCTTGCAGCCGCGATCGAGGAAAATATCGGCCACGGCAACACCGTCGAGGTCGGCGGCACCCAGATCGAGCGGGCGGGGCGGATCCGCATAGCCGTGCGCATCCGCGATATCATCGTCCGGGATCGCGACCACGCGATCGTGGCGAGCGCGCCGAAAGCCGAGGTCAAGCTGTCGGGCACCGCGCTGCTGATGGGACGGCTTCGCGCCGAGAGCCTTAATCTGGTGGATGCGGAACTGGCGGTGCGTATTACGCCGGACGGCTACGTCACGGTTTCCGCGGGCGAAACCGCAAAGCCGCTGGCGACCGGGGTCGCGTCGAAAAAAGATGCCGGCATGGCGCCGACATTTCCGCGCCAGGGCGGAACTGCGCCGCCGTCGCCGGGATCCGCCTCGCCGTCTTCGCCTGCTCCCCAAACCACTGCTTCGGCGCAAAGCGGATTGCTGGCTGGCCTCGACTGGCTCGACAGCCTGAGCCTCACCGGCCTCGACGGACAGAACCTCAACGAAATCGGTCTGAAGAACGGCAGCCTGATCATCGACGATCAGCAGCGCGGCAATAAATGGAATTTCGAGAACATTTCCCTGAGCCTTCGCCGGCCGAGCGGCGGCGGGGTAGCGCTGAGCGTGGGCGAAGAGGGCAGCCATGCCTGGTCGCTTCGCGTTCTGGTCGGGCCTCCGGAAAACGGCGTGCGATCGGTCGACCTCCGCGCCGACAAGGTTCCCACCAGCAATATCCTGTTGGCGCTGCGGCTGAAGGACCTGACCTACAGCGCGGATTTGCCGCTCACCGGCGACCTCAAGGGCGAACTCGGCCGCGACGGATTGCCGACCTATTTCCACGGCAAGCTCACCGCCGGCGCCGGCACCATCATCGACAGCGACACGCCGGATTATCCGATGGCGATCGATTCGGCGGAAGTAAACGTCGAATGGGATTCCGGACGGCGCGTGCTGGTGGCGCCGTTCAAGATCGTGTCCGGCCAGAACCGGATCACGCTGCTGGCTCATCTCGAACCGCCCAACGACAGCATTCCCGATTGGCGGCTCGGCTTCAGCGGCGGCACCATCGTCCTGGCGGCGATCGACCCCGAACAACCGCCGCTGATTTTCAATCGCATCGCCATCGGCATGCGCTTCGATACCGACAAGAAGCGGGTGCTGCTCACCCAGGCCGATATCAGCAACGGCGAGATCGGCATCGCCGGAACCGGCAGCATCGACTATTCGGTGGAGCCGCGGCTGACGCTCGGCTTCGCGGGAACACCGATGTCGGCCTCCGCACTGAAGCGGATGTGGCCGGTCCTGATCGTGCCGGAGGTGCGCGAATGGGTGATCGAGCGGGTTGAACGCGGCGCGTTGCAGCGTATCGAGGTCGGCGTCAACTCGCCGGTCAGGAACCTGTCGCGCCGCGGCCCGCCGATCCCGGACGACGGCCTTTCCGTCAACATCGTCGCCTCGGGCGTGAGCTTGCATCCGGTCGACGAAATGCCGTCGGTGCACGATGCCGACCTGAAAGCGCATGTCACCGGCCGCACCGCGACCGTCACGATCGGGCAGGCAGTGTCCGACACGCCCGCGGGCCGCAAACTCACGATCTCGGATTTTATCTTCGAGGTGCCGGACATGGCGCCCAAGCCGTCGCCGGCCAAGATCAAATTCCGGATCGAGGGCCCGGTGCCGGCGGCGGCCGAGATTCTGGCTTCTGACCGGCTTAGCGACTTTTCCGGCACTCTGATCGATCCCAATTCCAGCAAGGGCAACGTTTCGGCGATCATCACGCTCGGTCTGCCGGTGAAGGGCTCATTGACCAAGGCCGACACGGTTTATGCGGTCGCCGCCGATCTCAGCGGATTTGCCGCCGACAAGCTAGTGATGAACAAAAAGCTCGAAGCCAATGCGCTGAAAGTCATCGCCAACAACGCCGGCTATCAGGTCAAGGGCGATGTCAAGATCGACGGGCAAGCGGCCGCGCTGGATTATCGCAAGCCCGCCGAAGGCGATGCCGATGTCAAGTTGCAGGCCACGCTCGACGATGCCGGCCGGGCGCGGCTTGGCCTCGATCTCGGCCCCGCCGTCTCTGGCGCGCTTCCGCTCAAGCTGACCGGCAAGATCGGAGGCGCCGACAGCCGGCTCGGCATCGAAGCCGACCTGACCGCCCTGAAGCTCGACAATATCCTGCCGGGCTGGGTCAAGCTGCCGGGCAAGTCGAGCCGCGCGGTGTTCAACGTGGTGCAGAAGCCGCAATCGATCCGCTTCGAGGACATCGTCATCGACGGCGGCGGGGTATCGATCAAGGGAACGCTCGAGGTCGACCAGAACGGCGACCTGATGAACGCGAACTTCCCGACTTATTCACCGTCGGATGGCGACAAGACCACGCTGAGGGCCGAGCGCGGCCCCGACGGCGTCGTGAAAGTGACCATGCGCGGCGAAGTGTTCGACGGCCGCGGTTTTCTCAGGTCGTCCATTTCGGGCAAGGACCCCGACCCCAAGGCCAAAGCCAAAAACATCGATTTCGACCTCGACCTCAAGCTCGGCGCGGTCGCCGGCTTTTCCGGCGAGGCTTTGCGCAGCGTCGATTGCAAACTGTCGCGGCGCAATGGCGCGATCAGGAATTTCGCGCTGACCGGCAAGCTGGGGCGCGATACGCCGCTGCTCGGAGATTTGCGCGGCCGCTCGCAGGGCCGCGACGTGATCTATCTCGAAACCAGCGACGCCGGCGCATTTTTCCGCTTCACCGACACCTACTCCAAGATCGTCGGCGGCCAGCTGCAAATGGCGATGGATCCGCCGACGGTCGAACCCAGCGCCAAGGAAGGGATTATCACCGTCAGCGACTTTTCCGTGAAGGGGGAGGCGGCGCTCGACCGCCTTGCCTCTGGCGGGCCGAACGGATTGCAGAGCGGCGTCTCGTTCTCGCGCGCCCGCGCCGAATTCACCCGCCAGAACGGCCAGCTCGCGATCCGCGAGGGCGTGCTCAAGGGCCCGATGATCGGCGGCACCATCGAGGGCAGCGTCGATTCCGCCAACCAGATGCGGATGAGCGGCACCTTTGTTCCGATGTACGGGCTGAACAACATGTTCGGCCAGATTCCGATCGTCGGCCTGTTCCTTGGCGGCGGCAGCAATGAGGGGCTGATCGGGGTGACCTACGAGATTGTCGGCACGCTCGGCCAGCCGGTGCTTCGCGTCAATCCGATCTCGGCGATGGCGCCCGGCGTGCTCCGGAAGATCTTTGAATTCGGCACCGGCAAGCAGAACAACCCGGTCGAATTCCCGCCGAATAACTAGCCGGGCCGCTTCCGCGCTCAGGCAGACCGCTAGAGCCGACCATGCCGCGACGGATCCTGAACGATGATTTTTTCGGAATAGAGCTGGGCAATATCGTCGCTGGATAGACCGAGCTCGCGCAGGATCTCCTCGTTGTGCTCACCTAAAAGGTCCGCCTTCAATTCGGCCTCGGCCGACCATGCCGAAAATTTCACCGGGTTCCCCGGAATGGCGAATGGACCTATCTGGGGATCGCTGACCTGTCGAACGGTGCCACGTTCGATCAAATGGGGTTGCGCCATGGCCTCGTTCAAGGTGAGCACGGGAGCGCAGGGTATGCGTTCCTGTTCCAGCGCCGCAATAGCCGCGTCCCGTGAAGGGAAGGTTTTCAGCCATTTTTCCAGGATGTCGGCGACCAGTTTGTTGTTGTCGCTTCTGGCGCGCGCGGACGCGAATCGAGGATCGTTTTCGAGCTCCGGCATGCCAAGGGCCTTAACCAGCTGCGGCCATTGATGGGCGAGCGCGCAGATGACGATGAACGCGCCCCTGCCGCAATCGAACACACCGACCGGACCACCGTTCGGATGCAGCGAGCCCTCGCGCTTTGGCACGAATGCGTCGCCGCGAATGGCGACCTTGGGGACATTCGCCTCGTGCATGTGAAAGTAGGTATCGACGAGCGTCGCCTCGATGAACTGGCCCTCGCCGGTGCGTTCGCGATGCAGCAAGGCAAACCCGACCGCCATCGCCGCCGCCACGCCGGTGGATGCATCGCCGATGGCGACCGGAACTTGCGCCGGCCTGCCGTCCGGTTCGCCAATCACGCCGGTGATTCCGGCCAGCGCCTGCGCGATATAATCATATCCGGGTTTATCGCTCAGCGGACCTGATTGTCCGGCAAACGAGATCGAGCACATGATGAGCTTCGGATTGATCTTTCGGAGATCGTCGTACCCCAAACCCGCCCTGCTCATGACCCCCGGCGTGAAATTCTCCACCAGAACGTCGCACCTTGCCGCGAGCTTCCTCAGCAATTCCCGGCTTTTCGGATGTTTGAAATCCAGCGCCAGGCTTCTTTTCGAGTGATTTTGCTGAAAGAAATAGGTGCTCTGGGATGTGTTCCTGTGTTCCGGCGAGCGCGGCTTCAGCCCCTGAAATCGGGACCTGTCCCCGGCGGGCGCAAGCTCGATCTTGATGACGTCCGCACCGGCTTCGGCCAGAAGCCGGGTGCAGGTCGGCCCGGCAACAAACTGCGTGATATCCAGGACGCGATATCCGGTGAGCATTTTTGGCGCCAAGCTCATGTTCGTTCCCTGCTCGCTGCGATCGTTTGCTTATTGTCCCGGTGCTGCACGGACGCGGCAAAAATCCCGAAAAAGACCTGTACGATGGCGCGGTCAGGCCGGCTGCTTGACCCGGTCAAGCGAAAGACCGGCTTGCTCCAGCCGCCTCTCCAGCATCGGAATGCGGTCATTGCCCCAGAATTGCTCGCCGCGGAAAATGCAGATCGGCACGCCGAAGACCTGGTCGGATGAGGCCTCCTGCTGCGCATCGGCGTAGTCGCGTTGACCGTCGCCGTCGAAATAGGCCCGATAGTCGGCTCCGGAGAGACCGAATTGATCGATGAATTGTGTCATGGCCTCGATCTCGTCGACTGCCAGCTCCCGCTTGAAAAACAATTCGAAGACGCGGCGGCTGTATTCGACGAGTTTTCCGTGTTTCTCCGCGAACAGGCCGCCGATCAGGGCCGGCGCGGTGTCGTAGATCTTGAGCGGGCCGCGAATGATCTTCTTGTCGCTGCGTTCGTTGGCGATGCGCCGTGCATCCATGTAGGAGTATTTCACCTTGTATTCCGAATAGACGCTCCTTTGTCCGGAGCCCTTGATCCTGAGCTGAAATGGCTTCCACTTCACCTTCACGGCAAATTTTTCCTCGAGGGCGAAAGCCGGATCGAATGCCAGCCACGCAAAGGGACTTTTGTAATCGGAGTACATTTTCAATTCTTCGGGTTTCGACATTAAAATTCTCCGTTGAAGTCGTTCCAGGTTCGATCGCTCCAAATGATCTGACGATCGCCGAGCGGCCTTCTGGATATCTTCCGCCCGCTCTTTCTAAGCGCTTCTCGCCGAAAAATTCAATCCGGCCGATCCGCGGCTCTTAACGCCGCAGCGCCGGCACCACCAGAAACGGAATCATGCCCAGGATCACGCTGACAAGCGAGAACGCGATCAGGGGATTATAGCTCTGGCTGAGATCGTGGATCAGGCCGCCGCCCCAGGAGCCGAACGCCGATCCGAGTCCGGTGCCGATCGAAATCGCGCCGTAGATGGTGCCGACCCGTTTCCCCCGAAAGATCTTCATGGCGGTCGCGCTGATGAGCGGGCCACGGGAGCCGATCATGCTGCCGAAACACACGACAAAGCCGGTCAAGAGCCAGAAGTTCGGATGCCACTGCAGCAGCCACAGCATGACGATGCCGGCGATCGAGATGGCATAGCTCAACAGCACCGATGGCCTGCGGCCGATGATGCCGTCGAGCCAGGACACGCCGAGCATGCCGAACAACAGCACGATGCCGGAAAAACCCCAGGCGGTCGCCGCTTGCCGGGGCGGAAAGCCGGCGTCGATCAGATAGGCAACGATCTGAGGCGCAATCGCATACATGCCGATCGCGGTGAAGAAGAAGGTCGAGAACAGCGCCCAGAACGCGTGATGGCGCATTGCGCTCGGCAATGTCCAGCCCTCGGTGGCGAAGTCGGCGGCGGCACTTTTGGCCAGATGCGGCGAGCCGGTGGAGAACAGCCGCCACGGCAACAGCAACAGCGGCACCAGCAGCACCAGTGCGACGATGCCGAAAATCTGATAGGCATCGCGCCAGCCGACGCGCTCGATCAGGAGCTGCGAGGCCGGCAGCAGGATCAAGACACCGGCGCCGTTGGCGGAGTACACCACCGCCATCGCGGTCGGCAATCGCGGGCCGAACCAGCGGCCGAGCAGGATCGAATTCGGCACGTTGCCGATGAAGGCGACGCCGATCCCGACGCAAAGCCCGAGGCTCAACTGGAACTGCCAGAGCGATTGGGCATGCGCCGCCACCAGGAACGCGCCGCCGAGCAGCAACAGTCCGAGCGAATAGACGCTGCGCGGCCCGGAGCGATCGAACAACCGGCCGATCAGCGGCGCGGCGAGGCCACCGGCGAGCGCGGTCAGCGAATAGACCGAAACCACNTGGGCGCGGTCCCAGCCGAAATTCTCCGAGATGGGCTTTAGAAAGACCGTAAAACTCTCGACGAGACCGCGGCCGAATACCGACAATGCAAAACACAGCGCCAGCACGTTGAGCGCCATGCGCGCCGGTTTTGCCGGTTTTGTCGGCGGGCTCTGGTTTGCGGCACTTTGATCCATCGCAGCAGGGAACGCCTTTTTGCTGCAATGAGCAGGGGTCTAAAGCGAATGCGCCTATGCAGGCTTGAGCAGGATGTGGCGCTTCCGGCCGAGCGACAGCTTGATCACGTTCTCTCGCGTGAGATCGCCCGGCTTCAAGACCATCTTCTCGTCGGTGACGGCGACGTCGTTGACGCGTAAGCCTCCGCCCTTGATCTGGCGCCGCGCTTCGCCATTCGACGTCACCAGGCCGGCCTTGACGAATGCAGCGAGCACACCTAGTCCGCCTTCGAGTTCGCCGTGCGAAATCGCAACCGTCGGCAGGTTTTCCGCGATCGCGCCTTCCTCAAAGGTCTGCCGCGCCGTCTCCGATGCGGCATTCGCCGCATCGCGGCCGTGCAGCAGGGCGGTCGCCTCGGTTGCCAGCACCTTCTTGGCCTCGTTGATGTCGGAGCCTTGCAACGCGGCGAGCCGCGCGATCTCGGCCATCGGCAGGATCGTGAACAGTTTCAGGAATTTGACGACGTCGTCGTCCTCGACGTTGCGCCAATACTGCCAGAAATCGTAGGGGCTGAATTGCTCGGCGTTGAGCCAGACCGCGCCGCTCGCGGTCTTGCCCATCTTCTCGCCCGACGCGGTCGTCAACAGCGGCGTCGTCAGCGCGAACAATTGCGGCGTTCCCATGCGGCGGCCGAGGTCGACGCCGTTGATGATGTTGCCCCACTGGTCCGAGCCGCCCATCTGCAGCCGGCAATCGACCCGCCGCGACAATTCGACAAAGTCGTAGGCCTGGCAAACCATGTAGTTGAACTCGATGAAACTCATCTCCTGCTCGCGCTCGAGACGGAGCCGCACCGAATCCATGGTCAGCATGCGGTTGACCGAGAAATGCCGGCCGATGTCGCGCAGCATCTCGATCCAGTTGAGTTTTGTCAGCCATTCGGCATTGTCGAGCATGACCGCGTCGCTGGAACCTTCGCCGTAGCGCAGCACCTTGGCGAACACGCCGCGGATACTGGCCTTGTTGGCCTCGATCTCCTCGACCGAACGCAGCGCACGCGATTCGTCCTTGCCGGAGGGGTCGCCGACCATGGTGGTGCCGCCGCCCATCAGGGTGATCGGCTTGTTGCCGCTCTGCTGCAGCCAATACAGCATCATCATGGTCAGAAAATTGCCGATGTGGAGTGACGGGGCGGTGCAGTCATAGCCGACATAGGCGGTGGCCTGACTCTTGGCGGCCAGCGCGTCGAGGCCCTCGAAATCGGAACACTGGTGGATGAAACCGCGTTCCTGCAGGGTATTGAGAAAATCAGATTTAAAAACCGTCATTTGTGTGCGACTCTGATCATGCAATTTTCATGGTATTTTCAGGGAATTTTGGAACCCTGAGGAATAGGCTGCGGAAGACCCGTGGGCTGTGGCATTATAAGATGTGCTTGTTTGACACAAGCAGGGTGTCGGGCAGGCGGTAGGAGGCCGGCGAAGGCACCATGACCCTGATGTTGACGGCAATCGGTCTGATGAGCGGCACCTCGCTCGACGGGGTCGATATCGCCTTGATCGAAACCGATGGCCGGCGGGTGAAATCGTTCGGACCGTCCGGGTATCGGCCCTATACCGACCACGAGCGCGGCCTGTTGCGCCAGGCCCTGAGCGAGGCCGTCGACCTGCCGCAGCGTGAGGCCCGGCCCGGCATCCTGCGCGAGGCCGAGCACGCGGTCACGATCGCGCATGCGGAGGCAGTGGCCGCCTTCACCGCGCAGAACCACATCAGCTGCCAGGACATCGACATCGTCGGTTTTCACGGCCAGACCGTGCTGCACCGCCCGGCGCAAAAGTTGACTGTGCAGATCGGCGACGCCGCGGCGCTGGCAAAAGCCATCCATATCCCGGTCATGCACGATTTCCGCGCCGCCGATGTCGCCGCCGGCGGGCAGGGCGCGCCCTTCGTGCCGGTCTACCACCGCGCGCTCGCCCAGTTGCTCGATCGCGAGGGGCCGATCGTGGTGGTCAATATCGGCGGCGTTTCCAACATCACCTATATCGACGGCGCCGATACCCTGATCGCCTGCGACACCGGGCCGGGCAACGCGCTGCTCGACGATTACATGTTCCGCAACTTCGGCCAGCCGTTCGATTGCGAAGGCCGCACCGCCGCGCAGGGCGCGGTCGATGTGGCGTGGCTGCGGCGCGCGCTGGAGCATCCGTTTTTTTCAGCTCCGCCGCCGAAGTCGCTCGACCGCAACGATTTTGCCTCGCTGAAGCTGCGCGACATGCCGCCCGCCGATGGGGCGGCGACCCTGACCGCGTTCACGGCCGAAGCCATCGCCCGGATCGTGACGCTATTGCCGAAGGAGCCGAAGAGCTGGATCGTCTCCGGCGGCGGCGCCCGCAACCTCACCATGATCCGGATGCTGCGCGAGCGCCTTCAGCCCGCCACTGTCGAGGCCGCCGAGGCGCTGGGCTGGGCGGGCGACGCCATCGAGGCGCAGGCATTTGGCTTTCTGGCCGCACGCGGCCTGAAGGGTCTGCCGCTGAGCTATCCCGCTACCACAGGTGTGCCGTTCCCGATGACGGGCGGGGTAATCGCAAGGCCGTGATCCGGCCACGGGTTGACAGTTTCATGCATCTGCATTTAGTTTATATGCGTCTGCATGAATCTGGAAGATCGCCACGACCGCGCCCCTGAAACTGATCAGCCACAAGCTCTGTCCCTATGTGCAGCGCGCGGTGATCGCGCTGACCGAGAAGGGCGTGGCGTTCGAGCGGATCGACATCGATCTGGCCAACAAGCCGGACTGGTTTCTGGCGATTTCTCCGCTCGGCAAGACGCCGGTGCTGCTGGTCGGCGACGTCCCGATTTTCGAGTCAGCGGTGATCCTGGAGTATCTGGAGGAGACGCAGCCGGCGCCGCTGCATCCCACCGACCCGTTGCGGCGCGCCGAGCATCGCGGCTGGATCGAATTCGGCTCCGCGGTCCTCAACGATATCGCCAGCCTTTACGGCGCGCCAAACGATCTGGCATTTCAAACCAGGACAACGCAACTGGAGCAGCGTTTTGCGCGGCTGGAGGCGCGCCTCGCAGCCGGCCCATGGTTCGACGGCGAGAATTTTTCCCTGGTCGATGCGGTGTTTGGTCCGGTGTTCCGCTATTTCGACGTGTTCGACGGCATCGGCGACTTCGGCATTCTTGCTGACAAGCCGAAGCTTTCGCGCTGGCGCCAATCGCTGGCGGCGCGGCCGTCGGTGCGATCGGCCGTCAGCGCCGAATACCCGGCGCTGCTGCGCGATTTCCTCAAGCGGCGGAATTCATGGATATCCGGCCTGCAGGCGCGGGCGGCGGCCTGACTTAGTTACAAATCGGCAGCCATGCGGGCGAGCGTCGCCACCGTATTCATATTGCGCGCGGTGCCCGCTTGGGCGGCGGGGACGACGAGCTTCGACGTCCCCATGCCCTCGCCGTAATGGATGTAGATCTCGCGACGTCCCAACCGGATCTGTTCGCTGCGCTGGCCGCGAACGCCGGCCAGCGTGTCCGCAGGCGGCGCGCGGTCGAGGAGCACCGCCATGGTGCGGTTGGGCGCGGCCTTCGGAAATGGATTGTCGGCCAGGACCTGCGCCATCTCGGCGGCGGTGCGCACCAGCACGCCGACCGGTTTTTTGGCATAGGCCTCCAGCCGCTTCTCGAGCGCCGCCTTGACGGCGGCTTCGGATTTGCGGCTTGAGAACACGACATTGCCGCTGGCGATGTAGGTGCGGACGCCTGCGAACCCCAACTCCTCGCAGATCTCCTTGAGGTCGCTCATCGGCAATTTGCCGGTGCCGCCGACATTGACGGCGCGCAGCAGGGCCACGAACGCGCTCATTGCCGCTTCCTGCTTCCTTAGCGAACGTTGGCGAGCCGCATGTCGAGATAGCCGGTCACCGTCTCCATCAGCGGCTCCAGCTTGCCGTCGAAGAAGTGGTTGGCGCCGGGGATGATCTGCTGATCGATCACGATGCCCTTCTGCGTCTTCAACTTCTCGACCAGCGTGTTGACGTCCTTCGGCGGCACCACGGCATCCTTCTCGCCATGGACGATCAGGCCGGAAGACGGGCAGGGCGCCAGAAACGAGAAGTCGTAGAGATTGGCCGGCGGCGCGATCGAAATGAATCCTTCGACCTCGGGCCGGCGCATCAGCAGCTGCATCCCGATCCAGGCCCCGAACGAGAAGCCGGCGACCCAGCAGGCGCGCGCTTCCGGGTTGATGGTCTGCGCCCAGTCGAGCGCGGACGCCGCATCCGACAGTTCGCCGGTGCCGTGATCGAACGATCCCTGGCTGCGGCCGACGCCGCGGAAATTGAAACGCAATACCGAAAAGCCGCGATGCGCGAACGCGTAGTAGCACTGGTAGATGATCTGGTGGTTCATCGTGCCGTGAAACTGCGGATGCGGATGCAGGATCATCGCGATCGGCGCGTTCTTCTGCTTGGCCGGATGGTAACGGCCTTCGAGGCGGCCTGCGGGGCCGGTGAAAATGACTTCAGGCATTGATGGTCCTTGGCAATATCAACCGACTTTGTGCTGGTTCATCTGGCGCTTCGGCGAGAGGAAACCTGTGCGAAAGAAGGGGCTGATCAGACGTCGTTGGGCGTTGCGCGAACGGCGCCTGGTGAACTGGAGGCCGCGTTCTAACATGAGGCGAGGGGCAAAAAGCAAGCATCTTGAACATCTC